>Ga0209777_10000352_pt1 | contig 77386 bp, 54 predicted proteins | sample FrelakmetHBP12HB_FD_187147 | JGI IMG/M metagenome (GOLD analysis project Ga0209777, IMG submission 187147) | Freshwater lake sediment microbial communities from the University of Notre Dame, USA, for methane emissions studies -HBP12 HB (SPAdes)... | ecosystem: Environmental > Aquatic >...
CTATGGAGCTAACGCCTGCGGTTTGCAGATACAGCCGGGCGGGAAGTATAAGCAGTTCACGGTTTCTGGTTGCGCAGGGCCTACACTGACCGCTCCTACGGGCACAGTAGCCTCCGGTGCGAGACCGGCCCATACCTTTACTTCAAATGCTGAGTGGGTCGACCTGCAGATTTATTCATCTACCCTTGGCGCTGTATCCTCTCAATGGGTCGCTGCCACGTCTGCTTGCACGATGGGCAGTTGTTCTGTAACACCAGTAAACTGGATCATGGCTCTGGGGCCCCACTGGTGGTGGGTAAACACCTGGAGCACACAGTGCGGTTACCAGTTTCAGCCGGGTGGTAACCTTGGAACGTACACGATTGCTCCATGATGTATGAGTAGCTGATGTACCGGCAGGCAATATGGCCAGAGACGTGAAGCCGATATTCACCTTCAGCGACTCGGGGGCCGAGTGGTACAAAATCATGGCATGGACAAGGCCGGGCGCTGATGGCTGGGGCTGAACATATGGGTGGAGGCGGCTTTGTATTGCACCGGAGGAACCTGCACCGTGCCGAGTCCCAAAGCCTTTGGCCTGGGCAACACCTGGTTGTGGCTAAACACCTGGAGTACCCCTGCGGGTATCAGCTGCAGCCTTGAGGTGATGTTCATGGCTTTACAGTACAGTAAAGCTAAAAAACAAAAAACGGGGGTCTGAACGCCCCCGCTTTTTGTACTGTTTTTAGTCTGTGATAAACTTTTTCAGGAGCTTTTTTTCCCGAGCGATTTACTGAACGTCTCCCAGTTTTTAAGAACATTCACGGCGGTATCCATGGGTTTGTCGATATGCTGCGCGCTGTCCTTATGCGCTGGCTGCGCGCCGGGCCCGGGGGCAGGCAGCTCTTTCGAACCGTCCGGCACGTCATTCTCATCGGCCGTTTCATCAGTGCCGGGGCCGCCTTTTTTAAACTGACTTACCAGATCTTTCTCACGCACGGCTTTTGTCTTTTTGTCGCCCACAATAAACATGTCAAGTGTGTCTTCAACGGTTACATCCGGAGTTATACCCTTTTCCTGAATAGAGCGGTGGCTGGGTGTGTAATATTTCGACGTCGTGATACGCAGGCCCGAACCGTCGCTTAAGGGATAAATAGTCTGCACCGTGCCCTTGCCGAAAGTCTGCGTGCCCACAAGGATGGCCTTGTTATGATCCTGAAGCGCACCGGCGACAATTTCGGCGGCGCTGGCGCTCCCGCTGTTGACAAGCACAACGACCGGACAGGTAAGGGTCGATGAATCTTTTTTTGCCGAAAACTGCATTTTCTGGCTTTCGAGACGGCCTTCGGTATACACGATAAGCCCCTCATCGATAAATTCGTCGGATATCTTGACAGCCTGATCAAGCAGCCCGCCAGGGTTGCCGCGCAAATCAAGCACTATGCCCTTCAAGGCCGGCATCTCGGCCCGGATATTTCTAACGGCTTTCCTGAACTCCTCGGCCGTAGATTCCTGAAACTGTGTAATACGGATACAGTAAAACTGCTCGTCAAGCTTTCTGACTTTCACGCACTTTATCTTGATGATATCGCGCTTCAGCGTGAAAACTTTTGGTTCCTTGAAGCCCTCGCGCATTATTGAAACCCGCAGCATGCTGCCCTGTTTGCCGCGCATTCTTTTTACCGCATCCAGCATCGTCATGTTTTTTGTAGACTCATTTTCAATTTTAACGATTTTATCGCCCGTTTTAATGCCTGCATTGAAAGCAGGGCTGTCCTCAATGGGGGCGATAACCGTCAGCACGTCATCACTGATCGTAATCTCAATGCCGACGCCGCCAAAACTGCCTTTTGTTTCAACCTGCATTTCCCTGTACATATCAGGGGGCAAGTACCCGGAATGCGGGTCAAGGCGCGACACCATGCCCTGTATGGCATCCTGAATGAGTTTTTTCGGATCGACTTCATCGACAAAGCTGCTCTGCACAAGGGTAAGAACATCAGAAAATGTTTTCAGCGAGTCGTACACATCCTGTGCCCGTCCTGCACCGTGTAGCGGCCCGCCGCCAAAGCAAAAAAACCAGACTGCAATAGCCGCACCGATAATACCAGCCGCCGTATTTCTGCTCATGACAAATCTCCCGGATAATACAATAAATAATCACGTTTACACAGCAAGAGCAAAGCCTGCAAGGTGACGTGATGGCGCATTAAAAATTCTATAAACTCTCCATAACCATGGGGAAAGCACGGTTTAAAAAGATTCGTCCTCCCTGCTCCGCTCGGGGCTGAGACTAACACACATTGCCCTTTCCCGCTACCGGGCTCAATTCAGCAAGCGCCCGTATGCTGTTGGTGTAATATATAACAGCATTGCGCATCACAATCATGGCAACATGCAAAGGCCATAAAAGCACAAAATTTATTCATTTTTACTTGTAACACATCAACCTTTGCAGAGGCAAGGCAATAAAAAAAGGGGCGCGGAAAACGCGCCCCTTTTAGCGAAAACTGATTACACGGGATTACTTTTCAACAGGAATCCGCATATTATAGAATGAGCGGTACACAAAAACCAGAGCTATTATGAAGAAGATAGAACCCAGAATGCCCGTACCACTGCCTTTCATTTGGAGAGACATTTCCATTGCCAGCAGTCCGAACAGCGTGGTGAATTTGATAATCGGGTTCAGAGCAACCGATGAGGTGTCTTTATAGGGATCGCCGACGGTGTCGCCGATAACCGCTGCAGCGTGCAGAGCTGTGCCCTTCTCTTTAAGATCGACTTCAACTACCTTCTTTGCATTGTCCCAGCAACCGCCTGCATTGGCCATAAAAATTGCCTGAAACAGTCCGAACACGGCAATGGCGATAAGGTAGCTGATGAAGAAGCAGCAGGCAAGCGATGCCTGTATCCTCTGTGCCAGCGTCGCAGTTGCGGCAACTTCAGAGGGTGATGAATAGAAAGCAAAGGCAAGGGCAAAACAAAAAATCGCAATAAAGATATTAAACATGCCCTTCTGCGCATACTGCGTGCAGATCTTAACGACTTCCTTTGAACTTTCAGTTGATGCCGACAGGTTAGCGCCTTCATCAAGCTTGATATTGTTCTTGATGTACATAACAGCGCGGTATGCGCCGGTGGTAACCGCCTGCATTGAAGCTCCGGTAAACCAGTAAATGACCGCGCCGCCGCACAGAAAACCTAGCAGTGAGTAGGGGTTCAACAGGTTGAGTATCAGTGCCGGATCAAAGCCTAGCGTCTTTTTAAGAAGCAAAATCAAGGAGAAAATCATGGTCGTGGCGCCCACAACCGCAGTGCCGATAAGAACTGGTTTTGCCGTTGCTTTAAAAGTATTGCCGGCGCTGTCGTTTTCCTCAAGAAACTGCTTGGCTGTATCAATATTGGGTTTGAAGCCGAAATCCTTTTCGATTTCCTTTTCAACATTGGGAATGGATTCAATGAGGGACAGTTCATAGATAGACTGGGCATTGTCCGTAACCGGGCCATAGCTGTCAACAGCGATGGTAACCGGGCCCATGCCGAGCATGCCGAAAGCAACAAGGCCAAAAGCAAAAATTGAAGAGTATGCCATGTAGGCGTCCAAACCATGGGTGCTTGCCCAGTAGGCGATAGTCATCAGTGCTGTTATTGCAATACCAAGCCAGAAAGCGCTGAAGTTACCGGCTACAAGACCGGAAAGAATATCAAGAGAAGCACCGCCTTCGCGAGCCGCGGTAACGCACTCCTGGCAATGCCGTGAGCTTGAGCTTGTAAATGCCTTGACAAGCTCGGGGATAACAGCCGCTGCAAGGGTTCCGCAGCTGATAATGACGGAAAGCCACAGCCACAGCTGCGTATCGGCAAGCCCACCGAGCATTATTTTGCTGACAATAAAGGTAACGACGATGGAAATAATCGAGGTTATCCAGACAAGGGAAGTCAGGGGCTTTTCAAAGTCATACTTTTTGTTGGCTTCAGCCGAACCGGTAAACATCTTGTTGATATAATAGGAGCCGATTGAGGTAAGAATCATCAGGATGCGCATAACGAAGATCCATGTCAGCAGAAGCTTCTGATTCTCGATACCGCCTACAGCAAGGACGATGAAGGTGATGAGAGCAACACCTGTAACGCCGTAGGTCTCGAAACCGTCAGCAGTGGGGCCGACGCTGTCGCCGGCGTTATCGCCGGTGCAATCCGCAATAACGCCGGGGTTGCGGGGGTCATCTTCCTTAATAGTAAAGAAGACCTTCATGAGGTCCGAGCCGATATCGGCGATCTTGGTGAAGATACCGCCGCAGATGCGCAGGGCGCTGGCGCCGAGTGACTCGCCGATGGCAAAGCCGACAAAAGATGCGCCTGCATATTCGCGGGGAACCAACAGTAGAATAAAAAGCATCATGATAAGCTCAACGCATACCAGAAGCACACCGATGCTCATGCCTGCCGTCAAGGGAATATCAAGCAGCTTGACGGGCTTGCCTTCAAGCGATGCAAACGCCATGCGGCTGTTTGCAAGAGTGTTCATTCTGATGCCGAACCAGGCAACGCCGTAGGAGCCGAGAATTCCGATTACCGACCAGAACAGAATGAGCACCACACCGCTTGCATGCATCTTCTGTAGGACGCCGAAATAATAGACAATGCAGGCGCCGATAAAAATCTCAAGAATTGCCAGGAGCTTTCCCTGCTGAAGCAGATAGGTCTGGCAGGTCTGAAAAATAATCTCCGCAACGTCAAGCATTGATTTGTGAGCCGGCAAATTCTTGACCTTTGCATACATGAAATAGCCAAAAACCATGCCCAGGACACAAACACCCAGTCCGATATATAATAGTGTCTGTTGCCCGGAGGCAAGCTCGGGAATTGCCAGATCCGCTTCGCTTGCCCACGCCATGACGGGTGCGGCAAGGGTCAGCAGCGCCGCCATGGCGCCTGCCCTGAATTTTGTCAGGGCCGACAAAAACTTTTTCATACTGCTCATACATTCCTCCTGTTTAACGAATAAACTGTGGAAAAAAACATCTCCGCCATAGTCATGGCGAAGTCATACCTGTGTATATGTCGATACATCCAGCTTGATACCTCGTCTCCTCAAATGCCTGACCGGATGTATATCGGAGTAGTGAGTTTTAAATTATAATTATATAAAATAAAACACTTCATATGTCAAGGCATTATAGCCGATATACCATATATCGGGGTAATCATATCCATTGTCAGGCTGCTTTTTTTATGTTAAAAAAGGCTGACAATGTATGGGTCGCCTCTTTCTGCACTGCCAAAAACGGTTTTTCTGACCATACAAGCACATGCACCTGCATGTTTGGAAAAAGCGGATAGCCACTAAACGCACACAGTGGGAGAAATGGTTGTGCCACATGAAGGCATTATACGAAAAGACCTTGAAGGGCTGCTGCAGCAGCTGCTGAATCGCTGCTATGGCCCATCATCATCCTGTCCTGCCGATAATCCGACCGCGCACAACTGCCTTCAGCTGCTGACCGAGCTTGCAGAGGCCCCCTTTGACAAACTTGCACACCTGTCGTTCCGCAACACCATGCCCCGGCAGGATGAAAACTTCAACACATACGCTGATATAAGCAGCGATGCAATGTACCGCCTGAATGCCAGCGGTCGGTTCATTCATATCAATGACGCCATGGTGCGACTGCTTGGATATGAGCGGGAAGAGCTCATCGGGATTGACCCTCTCGCCCTGATCAGGCCTGACTACCGCTTGCGGGTAAAAAACCTCTACCTCAGGCAGCTTTCGCGCAAAATCCCCACGACCACCATTGACCTGCCTGTCATCACACGGCAGGGTGGGCAGCTATGGGTCCAGCAGAATGTGCAGCTTGTATTCCGGGGCGATGCTCTTGTTGGCTTCCTGTGCGTCTGCCGCAATATTACCGGGCACAAACAGGTCGAACAAGAATTCCTGCAGTCGAAAAAGAACATTGAGGAGATCAACCGCCAGCTGGAACACCATATTCAGCGCGCCAATGAGATAGCAGCCAAAGCCGAGATGGACAACATGGCCAAGAGCAGTTTCCTGGCCAACATGAGTCACGAGATCCGCACGCCCATGAACGGCGTGATAGGCATGATCGAGCTGCTGCTGGACACAAGCCTTGCCGCCGAGCAGCGCGAGTATGCCGAGACCGCCATTAAAAGCGCCCAGTCTCTGCTGCGCGTAATAAACGACATACTGGATTTTTCAAAGCTTGAGGCCGGTCGGCTTGCGATCGAAACCATAGACTTTGATCTCCGTACAACCATGGACGACATAACAGACGAAATGGCCTACAGTGTTTACGGAAAAGAGCTCGAATTCGTCTGCACCATCAACCCCGACGTTCAAAGCAGCCTCAAGGGTGATCCGGGCAGGCTGCGCCAGATACTGAGAAATCTTATCGGCAACGCCATAAAATTCACTGAGCATGGCGCAATCTCCGTCGAGGTCTCACTGCAGCACCAGACTGAAACCGATGTAACCCTGCGATTTGCCGTTCACGACACAGGCATCGGCATACCGCGAAAAAGCCAGGACCAGCTTTTTAAATCATTTTCACAGGTTGATGCCTCAACGACCCGCAAATACGGGGGCACCGGCCTTGGCCTTGCCATCAGCAAAAGATTCGTTGAGCTGATGGATGGCACGATCGGTGTCGAAAGCAAACTGGGCATGGGTACGACGTTCTGGTTCACGGCGGTTCTCAAAAAGCAGCCACACACCCACCTGGTGCATGCGGCGTCAGCCGATCAGATCATCAATAAGCGCATACTGGTCGTGAGCAAAAACAGCGAGACCCGCAGCCTTCTCTGCACGTACCTCGTCTCGTGGCAGTGCCGCTGCGATGAAACATCGGGTAAATCTGAAGCGCTTGCGCAGCTGCTTAGAGCCAGCCGGGAGGGTGATCCGTTTCATCTCGTGGTCATCGACCAGATTATTAATGACGCTGCAACTGAGGAGTTTGCACAAAGCGTAAAGGAGGACCGCGAGATTTCAGGCACGCAGCTCCTGCTGCTTGTGGGTCTGGGCAAACGCGGCGATGCCGCCAGAATGCAGAAGCTGGGGTTTGCGGGATATCTGACCAAACCGATCAAAAGCTTCCATTTTTTTGACTGCATTGCTGCTGTCTTGAATCAGGCACCAGAAAACCCGGAACAGACTCAGCAGATCATCACGCGCCACAGCATTGCCGAAGCCCGCAACGTATCTGAAACCATGCAGACATCGCCGGACAAACCCGGCGCCCGCATTCTGCTTGCCGAAGACAATCAGGTAAATCAGAAATTCGTCACAACCCTGCTGGCCAAAGCAGGCCATAAGGTCGACGTGGCTTGCAACGGTAAACTAGCCCTTGAAGCCTTGCGCAATACGCCCTACGATATGGTGCTCATGGATATTCAAATGCCCGAGATGGACGGATTTGAGGCTACTGCGTCCATACGCAATCCCAAAACAGCGGTTCTGAACCATGATATCATCATCATTGCCATGACGGCAAACGCCATGCTGGAGGACCGCGAACGCTGCATGGCCGCCGGAATGGACGATTATCTGGCCAAGCCCTTTACCAAGCAGCAGTTGCTGGCGACAGTCGATAAATATCTGCAACCCCCTGATATTCCCCCGCATAAACTCCATCCCCCTGCTGCGGCCTCTTCGATGGGCAGTGAAATCTTTTGACCGTTCGGGTTCTTCAGGCCCGTGATTCAGAAATCTTTTTAAATTACCCGGCTTAAACCGGCGGCATGATAAGCTGCAGCAGGCTTAAAACCCGTCCGCATATGTATGACGATTATGTCGCCATATATATTACCGGCTTCAGCAATGTCGATGTATCAGCGGGCATATATGGTTTGCCTGATTGACAAGAGCTTGCGGAATGCCCGGAAATCCGCATGTCGTAAACGCACATCACTAAGAAAGCCCGGAACATAGTACGTTCCGGGCTTTCTTAGTGAATAAATATTTAAAAATGCTTACTTCTCGCGAGACATGGTGCCTTCCCAAGTGCTGACCTTGCCCTTGGTCGTGCCGGTGAAAAATTTATAGGTAACCGACTTGGACTCGGTGTAGAACTGCACGCCGTCGCGGCCCATGCAGTGCAGATCGCCGAAGAAGGACTGCTTATGGCCGGAGAACGGGAAGTAGGACACCGGAACGGGGATGCCAACATTAACGCCGACCATGCCGCCATGGGTACGGAAGACGAACTCGCGGGCATAGTAGCCGCTCTCGGTGAAGATGGCCGAGCCGTTGGCAAAGCGGCTGTTGTTCATGATAGTGAGGCCTTCTTCAAAGTTTTTGCAGGTTTTCAGAAAGGTAACAGGGCCGAACACTTCTTCCTGACCGCAGGTCATCTGCTCGGTCACGTTATCGACGATCGTGGGGCCGATAAAATAGCCATTCTCAAAGCCGGGAACTTTGTAGTTGCGGCCGTCGAGCAGAATTTTTGCGCCTTCCTGCTCAGCCTTATTTATCCAGTTGAGAACAAACTGCTTGTGCTCTGCCGATACCACGGCGCCGACTTCGGTCTTGGGATCATAGGCGCAGCCCACAATGCGCTCTTTGGCCATTTTGAGGAAATAATGCATAAACTCATCCTTGGCAGCCTCTTCGATAACCAGGCAGGGCAGTGCCATACAGCGCATGCCGGCGCAGCCGAAGGTCGAGTTGACGATGCGTGATGCTGAAACCTCAAGTTCCGCATCGCGAAGGATAAGGGCATGATTCTTTGCTTCGGTCAGGCACTGTACGCGCTTGCCGTTTTTAGCTGCGGTTGAGTAGATATGCAGGCCCACGGGGGTGGAACCGACGAAGGAGATGCCGCGCACATCGGGATGCTCAAGCAGCAGGTCTGCTTCGTTGCGGCTGCAGGTGACAAGGTTCACAACTCCCGGAGGAAGACCTGCCTCGATGGCAAGCTCGAGAATGCGCATGGAGGTCATGGGCGTCATGCTTGCCGACTTGAGCACAAAGGTATTGCCGCAGCTGATGCAGAAGGGAATCATCCAGCCCCAGGGAATCATGGCCGGAAAATTGAAGGGCACGATGCCGGCAAACACGCCGATGGGCTCGCGGTACATGACCGTATCGTGGCCGCCTGCAACATTTAAAAGAGAATCGCCCTGCATAAGATAGGGTGTTGCGCACGCGCACTCCATAACCTCGATAGCCTTGAGAATGTCGCCACGGGATTCATCAAGGTTCTTGCCAAGCTCTTTTGAGCAGCTGAGTGACAGGGCTTCAAGATGGGCATCCATCAGGGTCTTCAGGCGGAACATCACGGCAATGCGCCGCTGAACCGGTGTAGTGCTCCACTTCGGGTAAGCGGCTTTGGCGGCAGCAACTGCTTCCATAACCTCTTCCTTGGTACAGCAGGGGGCTTCGCCAATGACTTGCCCCGTGCTTGAGTCGGTAACGGGCATGTATTTAGCCGTTTTTGAATTTTTCCACTGATTGTTTACGCAATACTGCAATTTTCTGGCTTCAGACTTCACCACGGTAAGATACCGTTTTTTCACTACCGGTGAATCGTTCAGGTTGTACAGATCATCGTTTTTTACTGCATCGCTCATGGTTACTCTCCTTTAATTTGTTGTATTGGCTTAAAATAAGCTGATTCCATTTTGGGATTACTTATTATATACAATACTCGTGCCACAAAATATTTTTTTATAACAGGCTGATTTAGCTTTATATTTTACATAACAAAATTAAACCGAATCTTATGGCTGGAACAGACACAGTAAGCATAAATAACCTAACCAGCTTAAATAACAACACTTTATTTAAGTTCCAACAATGGAACGTTCCAGACATGAAACAATACACTTGCAAATTACAAAAAAAACTGCGAAAATAAAACAATTAAACCGATGTTCCAAACTTGAAACTAACAATGCGGGCCCATGCAAAACATTTCATCCGTCATGACAACAAATTTTATTCAGGAGTTCAAAAGTCTTCTTGATGAAAAAAGATTTCTTGAAGAAAAAACTGATAACCTCAAAAGTCTCATAGCAGGTGTAATAGAAACATTTCCCGATGGCATCATGGTGCAGGAGGCCCAGGAGTTGCCCCAACTCTATAATCAGTGCTACCGCTTCATGCCCCCGCAGCAATGCGCCGCACTTCTTGATCCAGAAATACTCAGCATGGTCTGCGACACAAGCGATACAATACTTGCCGTTTCATCCAATCTGGAGCAGCTGCTCGGCTACAGCAGGAAAGATCTGATCAATGCCTATAAAGGCAAGCTTTGGGCAGAACGCCCGGATAAAGCAGATGGCTCGCAAATGAACCGCGCGGGCTATCTGATCTACGAGGTCAAGCAAAAGCATTTCCATGGAACCCATGAAGACGCCTTTATTACAAGCGACGGCAGTGTCATCTCCATACTGCAGCACCGGCTCGACCTGAAGCTGCCCGCCGACTCAGTTGCAGGCTATCTCTATCTCATACTCAATATCCAGATGTCCAAAGCCACAGACTTCACCCTTGCCCAGGTCATGAAAAACATCGAAACCGAGCTGCTGCGCGAAATAAGCATTGAGCTTACTGGGGAAATGCGGCGGTATCTGGTAAAGGATTTGATCAGCACGCGGGAATACATAGAAAACGTACTGGCCAATGCCATCGACGGCATCCTGGTTACAAGCCCAGCGGGGCTCATCATCGGCTCTAATGCTTCTTTCAGGCGGCTGGTGGGCTACACCGAGCGCGATCTTATCAACCAGCCCATCACAATCGTCGCGCCCAGCGTGGGCGCCTACCCTCTTGCCACCGGCGGCATGGTAAACATCGATGAGCAGTATTTCATCGATATGGCTGCCATGATCGATACCCTGTTTCGCGAAGGCGAAGTGTACGGCTTCCGCCAGTATTTTAAAAATAAAGACGGCGGCCTCATTCCCACTGAGATAAACATATCGCTGCTTCGGAACAAGCAGGGCGATATAACGGGCTTCGTACGCAATATCCATGACCTTTCCGAGAAGGAGCGCCTCCAGAAAGAAATCAGGGAAAAGGAAAAAAAAATAAGCCTACTGCAGAAGGAGCTCATGGAATTTTACGGCCCGGAGAACATCGTTGGAAAAAGCCCGGCCATGCAGAACATCTTTCGCCTCATGTCCAAGGTTGCTGAAACAGAAAGCACGGTGCTGCTGCAGGGAGAAAGCGGCACGGGCAAAGAGCTGGTTGCCCATGCGCTGTATAATTTGAGCCCGAGAAAAGGCAAACCGTTTGTTGTGCTGAACTGCGGCGCCATTCCGCAGAACCTGCTGGAGAGCGAGCTCTTCGGCCATGTAAAAGGTTCTTTTACCGGCGCCATCCGGGATAAAAAAGGCCTGTTTGAAGAAGCCGACGGCGGCGTCATCTTTCTTGATGAGATCGGGGAGCTGCCGCTCGACATGCAGGTGAAACTGCTGCGCACCATTCAGGAACGTGAAATCAAACGCGTTGGAGACAACCGCTCCATTAAAATAGATGTGCGCATAATAGCGGCAACGCATAAAGACCTGCTGGAAGAAACGCGGCGAAAAAATTTCCGTGAAGACCTTTATTACCGGATTAATGTCGTCACGATCAAGCTGCCGCCGCTGAGGGACAGGCGCGAAGACATACCGCTGCTCATCGACTTTCTCATGCAGAAGAACCGGCCCGGCAGGCAGATCAAAATATCGCGCGATGCGATGAAGCTGCTGCTGGAATACAAGTATCCGGGCAATGTACGAGAGCTTGAAAATATTATCGAGCGGGCCATTATTCTATGCGAAGGCGAGGCCATTCTGGCGGAAGACCTGCCGCCCGAGATCACTGAAAAAGCAGCCTCTGCAAATAAACACACGGCGCACAATGAGGAAGGCCTGCGGCATACGTTATCGCGCAGCACCGACATTGCGGAAAAAGAGCTGCTTGTGCAAGCACTTCAGGACGCGGGCAACAACCGCGCTCTGGCCGCGCAGAAGCTCAAAATAGGCAGAACCTCTCTCTACAGAAAAATGAAAAAATTCAGCCTGGAGTAACCAACCCTCCCGGCAGCTTAAGGAATCAACCCCTGCATTATATCCGCACCACATGCTGACTATCGGTAATTTAAATCTCAAATCACCCCTAGTGCTTGCACCCCTTGCTGGCATCACCGACCTGCCCCTGCGCATGCTCAGCCGCAGCTTCGGATGCGAGCTTGCATTTACCACCATGATCAGCGCCCGTTCCCTTGCCTGGAGCAACATAAAAACCGAAAAGATGCTCTTTACTGAGCCCGGCGACCGCCCGCTCGGCGTGCAGCTTCTGGGGGCCGATGCCGACATGCTGTGCCGGGCTCTGGACAGGCTTGACGGCTACCCTCTTGATATAATCGACCTGAATGCAGCCTGCCCCGTGTCCAAAGTTGTCCGCAAGGGCGAAGGAGCTTATCTGATGAAGGAGCCTGAAAAACTCCGTGACCTGCTCAAAGTCCTAGTCGAACGATCAGCCGTGCCGGTCACAGTCAAGATACGCGCCGGATGGGACAACAGCACCCGCAATGCCCGCGACGTGGCCCTGCATGCCCAGGACGCCGGCGTCAGCGCCGTCTTTATTCACGGCAGAACACGCGCTCAGGAATACCGCGGCAGGGTGAACTATGCAGCTATTCGAGAGGTTAAAGAAGCCATGTCCATACCCGTGATCGGCAGCGGCGACGCATTTTCTCCCCGGCTGATAAAAAAAATGTTTGAAGAAACGGGATGCGACGGCGTGGCAATAGCGCGGGGGGCGCTGGGCAACCCCTGGCTTTTCCCTGAAACGCATGCTTTTCTTTCGGGGCAGCCGTTACAGGACCGTCCGGCGCCGGATGAAATAGCAGGTGTCATGCGGCGGCATCTAGAGCTGTGCTGCTCGTTTCACGGCGACTGGCTCGGCACAAAACTTTTCCGCAAATTCTTTTCCTGGTACTCGAAAGGATTTCTGAGAATCAAGCCTCTTCGCATTCAGGCTTTTGCGACGACCACCGCCAAGGAGATGCTGGATGTCATCCATGCCATGGCCGGCCTTGGCATGGAGCCCGGCACGCCTGTCTATGACTCACGCGAGGCCGAGGTACTTGAGCAGTTGCAGGATATGCCATAGAGCGGCGAAGGGTCTCAAAGCCTCATGAGGCTCCAAGACCCTTCGCTCAGCATAAAAGCTCAGAGATTATGAGCGTCTGACACCCTGCTGTACCAGGCACTCCATAATCATTGGGAATCTTTTGAGAAATCGCCGGAGCCGAAATGTTCGGCCTGCGACTGCACACCTATGATGTGAATCTGTTTCAGGGCATCCCTGCGCGAAATACCTAAAATTGAATCATCGTTGATAGCGGTGAACTGCTCATTGGCTGCCTCAAAATACTTAAGGTCGGTCTCGCCTTCCTTGACGAAATAGCTGCTCACTTTCACTTCATAATCTGCGGGAAGTTTGCTCAGATAATCCAGCAACTCTTTCAGTTTCATAACCGCCTCCTGTAAAATTAATCATTAGGGTTTCTTTATATGAAGTCTCCTCATGTATGTCAATCAAAATACACATCTGCGCAGCATCGCTGACCTCGACATTTATAGTCAAAGCTCAGACTCATATATATCGGCGGCACAAGCAATGCTGCATGCGTATTTTTATAAATGCATCCATAAGTATTGACACCACGGGGTGACATGATAGAATCCGTCAACATTTAAAAAACGTCTGCTCATCGGCACATGTCGAAACAAAAAAACATATTCACCTGCTCGTTCTGCGGCTTCCAGTCACCCAAGTGGCTGGGCAAATGCCCGGACTGCGACCAGTGGAACACCTTCTACGAAGAGCTGCAAAAGCCGCCATCAAAACGCGCGCAGTTCGAGTTTGACGCCGGGGCCCGGCAGGGGCCTGTATCACTGCACAGCATCACCACAACAAGCGAAGACCGCGTTGCAACCGGCATCGGCGAGCTCGACCGCGTGCTGGGCGGAGGGCTCGTGCGCGGCGCTGTGATTCTCATCGGCGGCGACCCGGGCATCGGCAAATCAACTCTTGTGCTGCAGGCCCTTACAAGCCTTGCCGCCCGCGGCATCAAAGTGCTGTACGTAACGGGTGAAGAATCGCTGCGGCAGCTGCGGATGCGCGCCGAGCGCCTGGGCTTACTGCCCGACAACCTCTTCATTCTGGCTGAAACCGCACTTGAAATCATCATTGAGCATATCAGGGAATTCAAGCCCGCGATTCTTGTTATCGACTCGGTGCAGACCATCTATACCGGCGAACTTGAGTCTGCTCCGGGAAGTGTCAGTCAGCTCCGGGAAAGCTCAGCCCGGCTCATAAACCTTGCCAAGCAAACCGACACGGCAGCATTTCTCATCGGCCATGTTACAAAAGATGGCGCCATAGCAGGCCCGCGCGTGCTGGAGCATATGGTTGATACAGTATTGTATTTTGAAGGCGACCGGGGCCATTCGTACCGGATTCTGAGGGCCGTCAAAAATCGCTTCGGCTCAACAGATGAAATCGGGGTGTTTGAAATGGGCTCTGCAGGCCTTATGGAGGTTGCCAGCCCCTCGGAGCTTTTCATCTCGGAGCGGCCTGAAAATGCGCCCGGCTCAACCGTAGTGCCGAGCATCGAAGGCACGCGGCCGATACTGGTTGAGGTGCAGGCGCTGACCGCCCCCACCCCCCTTGCCATGCCCCGGCGAACCGCCATCGGTATTGATCAGAACCGCACCTCGGTGCTTGTCGCCGTGCTTGAAAAAAAGCTCGGCTTGACACTATTTAATCAGGATATATTTATCAATGTCGCAGGCGGCATCAGGCTGAATGAGCCGGGAGTCGATCTCGGCATCATCACGTCCATCGTCTCAAGCAAACTTGAAAAACCCATGCCGGCCCATACGGTTGTCTGCGGTGAGGTTGGCCTTACCGGCGAAGTGCGCGCCATAAGCCAGATTGCGCCGCGCATCAAGGAAGCCGGGAGGCTGGGATTTTCACAGTGCATACTGCCTGAAAAAAATATGAAGGGTCAGCCGGGCACATCAAAAATGAAGCTTGTCGGCGTCAAGTCAGTTCAGGAGGCAATCGAGCATCTGTTCAAAAAATAGAAAGGACCGTTCATCATGTCCATCATAGCGCGTGCGGGGTACCCGGTCATCGGAACCATCGCCATTATTGCAGCCGTTTTTATTTTGATCTCTTTTTTCACCACAGGCTCCAGCCAGACGTTTTTCCGCGCTCTGGGTGGATTTGGCATTTTTTTCTTTTTATTTTCACTGTACTTCTTTCGTGACCCAGAGCGCATCATACCCACAGCCCCCGAACTTCTGCTGTCACCGGCCGACGGCACCATCATCGATATCACGGAAATCGATGAGCCAGTATACCTCAAGACCCGGGCCAGGCGGGTGAGCATTTTCATGTCGGTCTTCAATGTGCATGTAAACAGGGCCCCCATGGACGGCACGGTAGAATTCCTGCAGTATAATCCCGGTAAATTCATTTCAGCATTCAAGGACAAAGCTGCAGAGGAAAATGAAAGCATTTTTGCAGGAATAAAGGGGAAAGACGGGAAGGTTCAAATTTCAGTGAAGTTTATAGCAGGCCTGATTGCCCGGCGGATAGTGTTCTACAAGCAGGTAAACGATGCGGTCGCGCAGGGCGAGCGCATCAATATGATACGCTTCGGCTCCCGCGTGAATATTTTCTGCCCCATCGATTCTATAATTAACGTAAAAAACGGCGACAAAGTTACGGCCGGAATGACTGCTATAGCCGTGCTTAAGAAAGGTGCGTGAACGTAACGCTTTTCTTGCGGCGGACTTTGCTTTCAATCTGGCCGATGGTATAGGCATCCTGCTGCATGGCCTTGAGCCGCTGCAGCACATCTTCTTCCTGCGCCGCGGGCACAACCAGCACAAGCCCGATGCCGTTATTGAACGTGCGCATCATCTCTTCTTCCTCGACATTGCCCCGCTCTTTCAGAAAATAAAAAATGGGGGGGACCGGCCAGGAGCCTGGCCTGATATGGGCAAGGCACCCTTTGGGAAGAATACGGGCGATATTGTCTACAAGGCCGCCGCCCGTGATATGGGCAATGCCCTTAAGCTGAAAATCGCGCATAAGGTTAAGAACCGCTTTGACATAAATGCGCGTCGGCTTTATAAGCTCCTCGCCGACCGTGCAGCCGAAATCCTGTACATAATCCGTAATCTTGAGATGCAGATTATCAAACATAATGGCACGGGCAAGAGAAAGGCCGTTGCTGTGGACGCCGCTGGAGGCTATGCCGATGATCTTGTCGCCAACGGTAATCGTTGATCCGTCGATCACCTTGTCCTTGTCGACAACGCCGACCACGAAGCCGGCCAGGTCGTACTCGCCGCCAGGATAAAAAGACGGCATCTCGGCCGTCTCGCCGCCGACCAGAGCGCAGCCGGATTGCTTGCACCCTTCCACCATTCCCTTGACAAGATCAACAAGAATATCACTATTGATCTTGCCCATGGAAATATAGTCGAGCATGAACAATGGCTCGGCTCCCTGCACGATGATGTCATTGACGCACATGGCTACAAGATCAATGCCGACCGTGTCGTGCTTATTCATCATGAAAGCAACTTTCAGCTTTGTGCCGACCCCGTCCGTGGATGCCACGAGCACGGGCTCTTTGTACTTCTGGTGGTTCAGCGCAAAAAGGCTGCCGAAGCCGCCGATGCCGGCAAGCACTTCATGCCGGAAGGTTGGTTTAACAAGCGTTTTCAGTGACTGCACGAACCGGTCAGCCGTATTGATGTCAACTCCCGAATCCTTGTACGTAAACTTTTTTTCCATAGCGATGCGTCATCCTGTAAATTATAATCTAGTGTACCTTATGTATAGCAGAATGTATTTTGAGAAGAAAGAGAAAAGCACGTCGCTGGAATGCCCTGGATATCTTCCAATCGGGTTTTTCAAGAGAAATTTATTTTATTAAAAAATCAACGTAGACGCTGCGCATCCGGCATAAAAGCACTGTCAGTCTTCCGGCAGCGCCGCCCGCTCTGCCGGATGCAGGGGTGCAAGTATGGCAATCGTTGCGCCCCAGCCGCCTGCATCTTCTGCTGCCTGATAAAAATCAAGCACCTCCGGCAAACGCTCGAGTATGCGATGCACAGTCTGCCGCAACATCCCCCTGCCCTTGCCGTGTATTATGCGGACCTGCAGAATGCCTTTTTCCCGGCATGCCGTTAAATAGTCTGGCACCAGATCCCTGCAGTCGGCAGGCAGAAAGGTATGCAGATCGAGCACGCCGTCTATCGGCAGCCGAAAAAGCTGGCCGGTCTGTTCCATGGCATTTCCTGTAAAATACAACAGCGAGTCATGCGGCATCCTGCATCAGCAAAGCCATACGCGAATAAAACATTTGATTTTTAGTTCATATTTTAATAAGTTACAATGTAAAAATAAGACCATGTAGAGAGCCTCATGTACGCAAAAAAATCTATTCTTGTTGCCGTCAGCGCCTGGGCGATACTTCTCATCATTTCATTCTGGGCGAGCATCCATATGGGCTGGGGCCCTAAGGAAAGCACCCATGACCCGGCATCGATTTGGATGTATGTCCGCAGGGGGCTCTTGCTTGCATGCGCACTGCTGCTGCCGAAAATTGCAGGGGGCAAGGGAGCAGAAGCCTATGGCTGGAAAATCTCCTTAAAATGGCTTCTTACTTCCATCCCCGTCGGAATTGCAATGGGATTTGGAAATCCGGGCGGTTTTGATCCTCGATATACCACGGCTATTCTGCTTGCCTGCATGCATGCGCTGGCTACGGAACTTTTTTTTCGTGCATATTTAATCACCACCTTATCGGCATATTTTAAGAAATTCTGGCCGCCGATTATTATCTCATCCGTGATGTATGGCATTTTTTATCTGACCGTCTCAACGACATGGCAGCAGCCGGGAGCACGCAAGTTCATTTTTGTGGGTCTATTTACTATGATAGGCATGCTTCATGGCTATTGCTACAAAAAATCTCAAAGTTTTTTCGCTCCTTGGATCATTCATTTTCTCGGGGTCCTTAGATACAAATTATTTATTTGCTAAAATTATAAGCGGGAGTTTTCATGAAAGTTGTTAAATGGGTTTTCATCTGTATTGCGGCCTTCTATGCCTGCTGCGTCGCCTATGCCCTGCTGCCTCAAAAATCAACCCCCGTGCAGGAGCTTGCCGGACCAAATAGTCATTTTATTCAGGTGAAAGACCGACAATTTCATTATGAAAAATACGGCGCGGGCAAGCCACTCATACTGGTGCATGGCTTTGCAGGTTCAACCTACACCTGGAGAAGGGTCATTCCCCTTCTTTCCCAAAGCTATACGGTGTATGCGTTTGACCTTCCCGGTTTCGGACTTTCAGACAAATCGCCGGAGGCCAGCTATGATCTGCGATCGCAGGCCCGGGCGCTGCTAGATTTTATACATGCCTTACAGCTTCCGTCGGCATCACTTGTTGGGCACTCCATGGGCGGCGTCATCGCCGGCATTGCCGCGACTGAAGCCCCTCAGAAAGTCGACAAGCTCATTATTATTGATGCGGGGTTCTATCACGGAGGCCCGCCGAAATTCATGCGGCATCTTTTCTTTCCCTTCAATGTTATCTTGGCCCGCTCTTTTTATACAAAAGGCGCCCGTTCGCGAAGCCTTGCTAATTCATATTACGACAAATCGCTTATAACCGACGAGCTGATAGAAAACTATCTTAAGCCGGCCCGCACGCCCAATGCCTCCGATGCTCTTGTAAAAATGAATCGCACGGCTGCAGCAGATACATATGAGAACATAAGCTCTCGCATCGCCACACCCGCGCTGCTCATATGGGCGCGCAATGACAACATCGTTCCTGTATCCGACGCCGAACGCCTGCAGCGCGAAATCAAAGGTTCACGGCTTGTCACTATCGACAGTGCAGGCCACATGGTGCAGGAGGAAAAGCCGCAGGAAGTCGCCGCGGCTATACAGCAATTCATGCAATAAAATCGTACATGAAGGGGTCGCTATGGCAACATTGCATGATGTTCAAAAACAGGCTTTCAGTGATCTGAAAAGCCAGCTCCCGCTCACGCCTGTGCGTCTCAAGCACCCCTTCCCCGAGCGGTCCCTGCGGATGCTGGGGCTTATCAAGCTTGATGGCGAGGTGTTCAGCTCGGAGAAATTCCTGCGCATCGTCTTTCTGCGTATAAGCCTGCCGTTGTATGTCACGGTCTATTCGACTTTTATACGCCCCCGGATCGCCTTTGATCTGCCCGTGCTCAGCTGCGAGGTTATATGCATGGGCTCGCAGCGCGTGTTTGTGCTCGATATCCACGGCGTCGGCAGCAACCCCCATAGTGACCCCCTGCTGCTTGCGCGTCTGCTGAGCATCCGTGCGTCATACCCTGATCTGCTGACATTTCAGAAAAAAGCGGGCGGCGGCATAGAAAGCATCCACTCGGAAGCCGCCTGCAGAATGAAAATCGGACAGGATATGGAGGGGCAGGCCCTTAAGCTTTTTCAAGAGTACCTGGCAGCCTATCTTGATCTGGCGGCACACCAGAAGCCCCTTGGAGACGAGGCGCTTGTAGCTGCGCAGGCCGAATTCGACACCTATCTGAAGACTGTTATCAACCATGACCCCGGCGTGAAAGGAAACATTATGTTCTTTGGCCGCCAGGGAGGCCTTGAGCGCGCGCTTGATATTTTCTACGGCATCTGATGCAATGCTGCATCCGTAAATAAAAAAAGCCGGGCTGACGATTTTCATCGCAGTCCGGCTTTTAATTTAATTTGCTATTCTGTTCAGGCCTTAAGAGCAGCCCCGAGTTTCTTCCCGGCCTCTTCCGCCCGCTTGAAAACCTCAGGCATATCCTGGACATCGTTCATGCCGACCACTTCGGCAAGCTGCGCCACGATCTTCATCTTCGAGCAGTCATCGAAGGCGTATTTCAGAGTCTCAATTGTCCGCAGATGGCCTGAACCTGCAACCGTGGTAATTATAACGGCAGGCTTGCCGGCATGCGGCCTGTCCCCCAGCCACGGCATGTCGGGGTGATAGGCAGGGCCCTGACCGCGGTAAAAAATGGCCATGGTACGGTCTATAAAATCTTTGGTCGAACCGTTTAAGTCAAAGAAATAGGTTGGCCCGCCGACTATAAGTGCGTCGGCCTGCAGAAATTTCTCATACACCTGCTGCATATCATCCTGAATAGAACACTGGCCTTCATTCATCATGCAGGCGCCGCAGCCCGTACAGGGTTTGATATCAAGCTTTCCAAGATAAATCAGCTCAAACTGAGCGCCCGAGGCTTCCGCAACCTTCTTTACAAGTTTATTCGTATTGCTTTCTTCACGATGGCTGCCGCAAATACCTAAAATCATATAATCACCTCATTGTAAGATACCATTTCATAAAAAAAGGGCACAGATTATTCTGTGCCCCCTGCGCTATTTTTTATTAGCTTGCCTGTGGTTCACAGGCTGACTCAGGCTTGTGCTCAGCCATTGGCTGGCCCTTGCTTTCGGCCTTCAAACGCGCTTTTTCTTCAGGTGCCCGTTTATAGGTTATGACGCCCTCAAAGGGGCAGGCTTCCATACAGCTGAAGCACAGGCAGCAGGTGGCAGGCATTTCATTGTCCTGGTTGCGGATGTCTATATAAAAAGGACATGCCTTCTCGGCCTGGCAAACCTTGCACTGTTTGCATTTTGAGCGGTTGTAGCGTATGTGCCACATGCTGTTATGGCAGTTGATGCCGCGATATGATGAGAGCCAGCAGAAATGGGTGCACATCTTGCGCCACTTGAAAAGAAGTGACAGCAAGAAAAGACCATACATGAACGCAATGGGATACCAGGCAACACCAGTGAGATCCCAGACGGTCTCGGCAAAAAACATGGGAAACCATGAAAGAAGCAGTGTTGCCGGAAACAGCGGCGCCCGCGCATCAGCTTTGCCGCTGATATTCATGCAGGCAGTGCTGCTTTGTGCATCGATGGCTTTGGGCAGATTTTCAATCGGTCGCTTAAAGGTCATGTTCTTATAGAGGGCATCCTGCAGCGTTGCATTGGGGCACAGCCAGCCGCACAGAACGCGGCCGAAAAAAACAGGGAACAGGGCCACGGTTGTAACGTGAAACATGGCCCAAAACAGCATATCGGGCCGAGTGCCTTTAATAAAACAGTATGAGGTTACCGATGCCCAGATAACAAACACGCTGCACTGCACGACCGTGCGGATGCTCACTGCCTTAAGACGGGGCTTGCGCGGAGGCTTTTCCTCGGATATGCTGCTGATTAAAATGAGAAAAGGTATAAGGCAGGTCAGAAACGACAGCACGAACATGAGCGGACTTCCCTCACCCATGGTCAGCGGCGACTGCGACGTCAGCAGCGTTACAAGAATCGGCAGCAGCCATAAATGCGCACCGATTTTGGGCTTTGCCGCAAAGTAGTCTTTATGCAGCAGGTTGAAAAATCCTGCAAAAAAAACAAACAGAAGGCCGGGCTGCAGGTATTTGACCGGAGTGAAAAGGCCGATCAGATACAGAAAAATGGCTGAAAACAGAGCCCATTTATTTATTCTTACAAAGCTGTCTTTTACAATCATCATGGCATCTCACCTCCTTCAGGGTTTACCGTGTGCGGCCATCATTTTGGGCAGAACGTCAGCTGCTTCAATTGGCGTAATACCAAGCCCGCAGGCAAAATACACCGCCAGAAAGCCGATGCCAACCAGCAGCACGTAATAGCGTTTTCTGCCGAGAACTCCTGCGCGCTTGCCGAAAAACCAGATCGCCAGCATGTAAAAAATGCAAAACATCTTGATCTGGCCACTGGGGCCGTCAACTGCGCTTTTGGTAAGAGCCTCTATTGTTTCGCCGCCGCCGAGACTTTCCAGAATAGTATTGGTAAGGTGGGAAAGCGTGCCGTTCATAACGGCAAGAGGAATCAGCGTAATGGCGGTGAACCTGACCGAATCGATATATTTGCGGTCACGCAGCACCAGGTGCATGAACACACCCAGCGCAAAGATAACCGCAAATCCCACCAGAGCGCCTGAGCAGGTGGCCAGAAGACGCTGCAGGGCTGCGTTGTCTGTGACCAGCAGATTATGCTTCATGTATTCAGCCATATTGATCAGAAATGGCGGAAATATGGCCCGGTAGAGATCAACGGTTGTTTCATTGGCAATACCCCAGGCTTTACCGAACATGTATCCGGGGATGAAAATCTCCAGCAGCCGCGCCCACTTTGCAAGGGGAGTAATATATTTTTCTTCCAGTATCTCTGCCATATAAGCTCTCCTTAAAGCTAAGTTTTATATTAAAATCAGCCTTCCTTTTTTTCCAGTTTTATATACTGACGCTTCAGTTCATAAATGCCTTTATCGTTTTTCTTGGCGATACCCATTTCAACTAAAGGCTTAACGTCCGCGTCTGAAAGCATGCTGCGGTCAAGCACTGATTGAAACTCGTCGATGGTGATAAGCCCGCGGGTTGCTAAAAACTCAAGGCCTTTGCCGTCGATCATGCCGAGATTTACGAGTTTTTTCAGCTTTGCCATCTGCAATATCCCGTGATCATACATATATTTAAAGTCTTTTGCCTGAAGCATGCGCTTGGTCGCCATATAATCAAAGAGTTTTTCAAGATTTGCCTGCTCAGCTTTCAGCTCTTCAATTTCGTGTCCGATCTGTGCTGCTTCATATTTTACATAAAATGTCTGGGGCTCTTTCCACTGATTGCTCATGAGAATCAGCGCAAACACGACATAGAATATGCAGCCCAGTATGGTTTTTGTTTCCATTGATTGGGTTCTGTAGGAGGTGCGCAGGATCAGATACGTGGCGATAAGCGAGCCGATCAGCACCATGGTGCTGATGCCGCCCATTTTCTGCAGGTTATCGGCAAATCCGATCACGTCACGGTAATTCACAACAGTTGCAAGGGCCAGCACGATACAGGTCAGAATGCCAAGTATTGCCTTGATCTGTTTTTTGACCTTAAACAGACTCCATGAGTATTTACAGCAGACAGCGAGCATACCGAAAACAGCGGCAACAATCAGGCCGCCCACAATGATGAATTTATCACCCGACATGCTTGAATAATTATCCATATAAAGCTCAAAGCTCCAGATGGACAGGAAGGTCATGAAAAATACGCAAACTGATTTTTTCAGCGCGCCGGTTCGCCACATGATATGCAGAAGCGCCCAGCCGGCAAGAACATAAAAATAACCGCCCAGGCACTTGATATTAAAATTGCTGAACTGGGTGATAGTGCCTTTATCAACAGGAATAGCTGCTACTTCACCGATAAGGGGCCAGGCAAAAATGGCTGCAAAAAAACCATACAGATAACCCTTGGATTCCTGCTGTTCTATACAGCAGCGGTAAAAAAGCCAGCCCAGAATCCCGGCAAGTATCGACACATAAAACAGATTGTAATTTACGACCGGATTTTCCCACATGCGAAGCGGCGACATGGTAATGACCGAAACGATAAACAATCCCTGACCGGCCAGCACTATCCATATGGTGCGCCACATCGGTTTCAAAAAGGCAACTATGGCGAGGCCAATCCTTTTGAAGAAGTTTTTGATTCGCGTCAGCATCAATCCTCTCCTTTGATTAGGGTTATGAAAAAAAAATACTTTTTTTTATTTGTGTGCATATATTTTGGAGTGCTCAAGATATAACGAAGATGCCGCAAGCTGTCAAGAAAATTCCCCAATAAGAACAAATAACCGGGAATAAGCCGGCAAATCTGCAGTTTATTTATCAAAAAGAAAAAACCTATCGAAGTCCTTCCACACAGGCTCAAGGTTTTTGCTTTCGAGCATGGCGCTTACTTCTGCAGGCGTTCTGTTGTCGGCAACCTGAAACTGCTCGAGTGAATCCTCATCAAGGCTGTACCCGCCGGGGTTGGTTTTTGAGCCGGCGCTCATGCGCGTTATGCCGACCTCTGCCATGCCATCGCGGAATGCCGCCAGCTCGCGCGTTGAAAGCACGAGATCGGCATCAGGAAGCACCATGCGCAAAGCAAAAACAGTCTGCGCCAGCTCCCTGTCAGAAACCAGGTACGGGGGCATATACGCGCCGGCTGCTGCGCGTATGCGGGGAAAAGATATGGAAATCTGTGATTTCCAATACTGTTTCATCAGATAGGCGGCATGAAGGGTCACGCAGGTCATGTCAACCCTGAAGTCTGCCAGCCCCATGAGGGCTGCGATGCCCATGTCGCGAAAGCCCGCCTGCCCTGCCCGTTCAATGGCGTCAAGGCGGTAATCAAAATCAGCCTTGGGCCCCTTATGCAGGGTTGCATAGAGTGCGCGGTCATAGGTTTCCTGGTAGATGGCTATGCCTGTTACACCGGCAGCTCCCAGGCGCTGGTAATCAGGCGTATCCATGGGATACATCTCGATGGATATGCCGGCAAAATTTCTTGCAAGCTCCTGCACTATGTCAACGAGATAATCAGCAGTGACCTTGCCAGGCGCCTCACCAGATACCAGAAGCAGATGCCTGAACCCCTGCCGGTGAATGGCCTCCGCTTCCTGCAGGACCTGTTCGCGGGTCAGCGTCACGCGCTCCAGTCGGTTGCGCACATTAAAGCCGCAGTACACGCAGGCATTAACGCATTCATTGGATACATACAGGGGGGCATACAGCTTCATCACCCGACCGAAGCGCAGCCGGGTAATCTTTTGTGACAGAACGGCCATATGCTCAAGATGCGCTGCGGCAGCCGGCGAGATGAGCACGGGGAAATCGTCGACGCAGCAGTGATTTTTCGCGAGCACGCGCCGCACGTCCTGATCAGTTGCCGAATAGACTGCGGCTTTGATATGCTCTACATCAACACTGGCAAGAACTTCACGAAATGACATAAATACTATTCCAGAAAACCGGTAAGCGGGCCTGAAGCAGCTGCGCGATCCTGCTGCTCGATAGGACCGGCATCAAGGGCCGCCTCGGCGCTTTCCACAGCAAGCTTGAAAGCACGGGCCATCCTTACCGGATCTTGTGCAACGGCGATTGCCGTATTGACCAGAACCGCGTCGGCGCCCATCTCAATGGCCTGGGCGGCATGCGAAGGAAGCCCGAGGCCGGCATCAACGACGACCGGCACATGTGCCTGCTCGATTATTATTCTAAGGAAATCTTCGGTCTTTATGCCGCGCGCCGAGCCAATGGGCGACCCGAGCGGCATGACAGCGGCACATCCTGCATCCTCAAGCCGCTTAGCCAAAGTGGGGTCGGCATGGATATAGGGCAGCACGGTAAAACCGTCTTTGACCAGCATCTCGACAGCTATCAGCGTCTCATACGGATCGGGCAGCAGATAGACCGGGTCGGGTGTCACTTCGAGTTTCACCCAGCTCAGGCCCGAGGCCGCACGCGAAAGCCGCGCAAGCCGCACGGCTTCTTCGGCATTTTTTGCTCCAGAGGTGTTTGGCACGACCAGATATTTGTTAAAATCGATGGCGGCCAAAGTCGGATCAGGCTCGGAAAAGTTCACTCGCCGAAGCGCCACTGTTACAAATTCGCAGCCGGAAGCCTCAAGCGACGCAGACAACACTCCAGGTGAAGGATACTTGCCCGTGCCCACAAAAAGCCTTGATTTCAGCTGCCGTCCGGCAATAATGAGCGGCTTCACATCAACCACCTCCAACAAATGATACAATTTCAATTTTATCGCCGTCGCGAACCGGAGTTGTGTCGAACAATCCCGGATCAACGACTTCCTCATTGAGTTCTACAGCAGCCCGCACCCAGGGAACTCCAAAATAATCAAGCACCTGCCCGACATTGTTCAACGGCTTATCAAGTATGCGGTCTTCTCCGTTTACGCGTAATTTCATAATTTTTCTCCTGCAAGAAGCCGTATGATGACATGCGACTGCATGGATGCGGCAATACCGACGCGTGATGCAAACAGCCCAGCGCCGTCGTCCGCATCGCTGACCGAATCACCCACAAGGTACAATCTGCTGAAAATTTTGCGCACGACGATAGCTGCTCCGTCGCCGATGCCGGCAAGCCCCGAGGCCGCAACGATTTTTGCCTGCGGCATGTGTTTCATGATCCCGGAAACTATGGAAGCTTTTTCCGCAGCGCTGTCAAGGCATTCAGCCACAACGCCGCAGCCCTTAAACAGTGTGCCGGAATTCTCGAAGGTTATGCGCTCATGCACAGGCACGACCGTGATAAACGGATTAAAGCCGCTTATATTGTCGGCAAGCGCCTGCACCTTGGTAAGTCCAAGCTGCGCCAGCGTGTAGCGCTGACGATTGAGATTTGATGGTTCAACAACATCAAAATCTGCAATAACCAGTTTCCCGACACCGCTGCGCGCAAGGTTTTCGGCAACCACGCTGCCAAGACCACCCGCACCTGCTATGCCCACACAGGCCGCCTTCAGCCGGCTGGTAATGGCTTCGGGCTGCCGCGCAAGAATGAGCGTTTCAAGCTCGCGCTGTTCAGGCAGATTCCCTTTTTTAAAAAAGCACACGTGATCGCCTTCGCAGACGGCGGTCGATATGTCGGAAACCGGCACGCTGTTGACGATCACCACGTCGGCTCCGGGGCAATACTGCTGCCGCACATGACCAACTGTCGGGCTGCCGCCAAGATCATACTGCCCGCCGTTGATATATACTTTCATGCCGGCATCACCCGCCGAGAGCATCAAAAAAAAGCGTGATTCCAGCAGCGGAAAAATCGCAGCCGAAATCCATCGCAAGCTCCTCTATGCGCTGGGTCGTCATACCACCCAAAAGAACTATCCGCTCTGCGTGCATGGTAACAAGCTTCTGCAGCTCATCGCGGGGGAAAAGACGGTGCCGGTCACCATGCTTGGACAGGGGCTCATACACGGGGGAAACATAGGCATAGTTGGCCCCGGCCTGCAATGCAAGCCGCGCATCCACACTGCTGTGGCTCGATGCCGTAATGACCCGGGGGGGTGATGGCAAGCCCTGGGCAAGAAGGCTTATTTCACTGCTTTTATAATGCACGCCGCAGCTGCTCAGCAGGTCACGCGTATAGAACATATAAGAAACTATCGGTACGATGCCGGCAACGGCAGCCGCATCGATCAGCGGGCGCAGCTGCCTGCCTGAAGCAGACAAGCGGATGTACAGATACGCAGCCCCCAAATTCTGCAGCTCAGGCAGCCTGTCGATCAGCTGGCCGACAGTGGCATTATCCGGCGTAATGGCAAAAAGCTTCATCGCGAACTATCCCTTAAAATAAACCCGGCAGCTGTGATGTTGTGCTGCCTGCGTACAATGCTACATACAAAAGAGGGGGCAATATTATTATATATGAAAAAATATGCATATTTCATCCCCCCCATTGAAAAAGGGGGATACAGGGGAATTTTTTCTAGCCCGACAAATCCCCCTGACCCCTTTTGCTAAAGGGAAGATTATTTTGCCCTCTCTTTTGAGGGGCGCTGTACTAAGCCGGCATGAGCCATCGACTGAGAAAACGGTATCCCGGTTAACAAAAATGGGGGTATGTGTGGTTCTCTATTGCATGCGGCTGATTGTCGTTGTGCAGTTCTCTGTGGTGCGACAGCCGGCACAGTATGCCGGCCCCGGCGCCGGTTTTGTCAGCCGGCAGCGCCGCCTTTAACAAGCGATAATGTTCTGCGCGCCGGCCTGCCGGAACCTTCGTTGACTGCATTCTCCTCACGAGAGGGCGCGTCGGCTAAAACATCAACGGCAACAAGAAAATGCTCTGCGCCGTTTATAGTAAACATATCACCGCTCATCTGGGGAATGCGCAATATCCAGGTAATTTCAACGGGCGGCAAAATAAGCAGTTTAAATTTTACCTGATACCAGTTCTTTTTCCCGTCAGGCTCAATGCTATCAACCATACCGTAAAAAACCCCCGACGGCATTCCAACCAAGACGATATCGCCCGGCGCGGTTGTCGGCTTGACCTGCATGTAACTCCGCACGGTCTGCAAAACTTTGGATATGTCCATTCTTCACCCTCTGAGTGATATCGTTTTTTTTCACTCTACTCGCTTCGATTTAAAAAATCAACTCTCCGATGTGCCGCATGCGAAAATAATTTATAAACAACTCCATAAAATTTGGCAACAGATAAAAGTGTTTTTTATTTCTTTGCTATTAATAATTTACACAGATGAAAAATCGCCGGCGGCTGCCGCATCTTTATTCTTTACTTTTTCCTGGCCATGCATATCATAAATAATAATTGCAACATGACAAACTCACACAGGTGCTGCGATGATCATGATCATGAAAGTCCCGCGGGGAAGTATCGAAGAAGAACTGGCCATGGTTTGCAGCGACCTCGACCAGCAGCCATCTGCTGTCTATGTTCCGCGCCTTTTTATAAAGCTTGGGCTGGAAACAATTCGGGTTGCAGAAAAAAACCTCCACATTGACTGCGGCCCGACAGTCGGCGTTGATACCGTCCTGAGCGCCCGCAGCCGGGCTGCAGCAGATGGACTCGCCATTGCTGGCTGGCACGATTTGCGCACTGCACTTTGCAGCAGTATCTGTGCAAACACCCGACAGCCAGAACAAAGCATTACAGGCGATATGATTGATACTTTTACTCCCGATATGGCAGGGTTTCTGCTTCGTGAGCTTTCCGGTATTGATCTTGCCGTCCTTATAAGCGCCTTGCACGCAGGCATCGGCGCAGCTGGCACAATAAAACCGGAAAACTTGAAAAAACTTGTCACCGGAAGCCAACCGGAGCCGGAGCTTGAAAAGTTATCAGCGTGGGTTGCGCAGCATGAAAATATGTACAACTTTCGAATGTATGAAGTTATTGCAGAATACCTGCAAGCATACAGGGAAGGAATAGCCCAACTCAAAAAAGCCCGCGGGCGGGCAAACAGCTCCCATGCATGATGCTAAATTAAATGGTATTATATAAATATACCCTTCGCACCTGATACTGGAGAATTACAATGAAAAAGTATTTTATTGCACACTATGCAGCAGGCTGCCTGATTTTTGCCCTTACCTGCTGCACGCACGCTGCTGCTGCACTAGTGATTGACCATACATCCACTAATCTTTCCAGCATTCCCGACCAGTGGATCACGCAGGCAAAAAGCACTCTGCATATAGCTTATCAGCACACATCCCACGGCAGCCAGCTTATTACCGGCATGGACGCACTGCAGGCTTATACACCTTTCGGCACAAAGTACAGCTGGTCAGAGGGTGGCACCGCAGGCTCGCTTGATCTTACCGATGGTGCCATCCCGGCCTGCGCTGACCTGAGCCAGGGAGATGATCTCGACGAAAATGGCGTACTGCCCTGGGTTACGGCAACGCGCAACTTTCTCAATGACTCGGCAAACAGCCGTATTAATGTCGTCGTCTGGTCATGGTGCAGCATCAACGGCCACAATGCACAGCGCTATGTCGACAATATGGAGATTCTTGTCGCACAGTACCCGGCCGTAAAATTTGTTTTCATGACAGGCCATGCCGAGGGTCAGGGAGAAGATATGACACCAAGCTCTGTTCACTACAACAATCAGCTCATCCGGCAGCACTGCGCCAGTCATAACCGTATACTGTTTGATTTTGCCAATATCGAGGCATATAACCCTTCCGGCGCTTATTTCTGGAATCTAAACATGACTGATGCTCTTAATTACACCGGCGGCAACTGGGCCGTGCAGTGGATTGCCGCAAACCCGGCCCATGAGCTCACTCAGATCACCGATATCTGCACTGAATGCGCTCATTCCGACGATCCGGTACAGGCGAAATTGAACTGCGTGCTGAAAGGCCGTGCTGCCTGGTGGCTCTGGGCGCGGCTGGCAGGCTGGAGCGGGACAGGCGGATCCTCATCAAGCACAACGACAACTACTGGCGGTGGAGGCGTCACAACGACTACACCAGCAACGACAACGCTGCTGTCTACTACGACCACGACAACGGAACCGTCTTCTACAACCACGACAACACCAACCGTGTTGTGTCCTGCGACGAAGGTGCTGGGTTCTGATAATCCGAAGCTTGAAAATCTGCGTGCGTTCCGTGACAGCACCCTTGCGCAACACGCGGTCGGGCGCAGGATAATACAGATTTATTACAATAATGCCGAGAGCATCAATGAAGCCCTTGTCAGCAGTCCAGCGCTTCGCACAGCTACCAAAAGGCTGCTTGAAGTGATTGCACCGATAGTGGGGAATAATTAAAACTGAGACTGAGGCATCACGAAGGCCTGACTGCCAGATATAGTGGTCAGGCCCTTTTTATAAGCTCACGAAACCGGTTAAACAAATACGACGAGTCATGCGGGCCGGGGGCTGCCTCGGGATGATACTGGATGGAGAACATGGGCTCGCGCTTGTGCTCGATGCCCTCGGTGGTCTGGTCGTTCAGGTTGATATGGGTCACTTCGACTTTTGAGCGGTCAAGGGAGTTGATGTCCACGGCAAAGTTATGATTCTGCGAGGTTATCTCTACTTTGCCGGTCTTCAAATCCTTCACCGGCTGGTTGCAGCCGTGGTGCCCAAACTTGAGCCGGTAGGTCGTGCCGCCAACGGCAAGGCCCACAATCTGGTGCCCAAGGCAAATGCCCATGAGCGGCACTTTTCCAATAAATTTTTTCGTTGCATTAATTGCATAGGTAACGCCTGCCGGGTCAGCCGGGCCGTTTGACAGAAAAACGCCATCAGGCTTCATGGCAAGCACTTTGTCCGCCGGAGTTTGCGCAGGCACCACGGTCACGTTCATGCCCGCAAGACGCATGCGCCGCAGTATGTTCCACTTTATGCCGAAATCATAGGCCACAATCTTCAAATCCGCACGCGGCAATTCGGGGGCAATACCCCAGGTGGCGGTCAATTTACCATCCGGGTCCCACTCAAACGGGGCTGCGCAGGAGACCTTGCTGGCATAGTCCTGCCCGTCGAGGCCTATCCACTCTTTTGCCTTCTTTATGGCCACTTTCTCGTCAACCTTCTGCTCAACGGAGATATAACCCCGCAGGGTGCCAGCATCGCGCAGCTTGCTCGTGAGCGCACGAGTGTCAATGCCTGCAATGGCCGGTATGCTGTTCTTAATGAGAAAATCCCGCAGAGACAGCTCACTGCGCCAGCTGCTGGGCTCGTTCATCTGGTGCACGATGAAGCCGTTGGCAAAACAGGTGCGCGACTCCATGTCCTGCATGGTGATGCCGTAATTGCCCATCTCGGTATAGGTCATGGTTACGATCTGTCCGCTGTAGGACGGGTCGGACAGTATCTCCTGATACCCTGTCATGCCCGTGTTGAACACAACCTCGCCCAGGCAGTCTTTGAGCGCACCCACCGAGTGCCCCCGGTAGACTGTACCGTCAGCCAGAGCCAGAAACGCCCTCTTCTCCCGCTTTTCTTTCCAGTTGTATTTTGTGTACATGGTGTTGCTTTAGATTTATAATTTCTTATTTGTCTTCTAGTCCGTAGGGTGGGCTGCACCCACCATTTTAATCGGTGGGCACAGCCCACCCTACATTTTTAAATCACCTCTCCCTCTTCACGATCTTGATCTTCGGCGCGTGACGGTGATATTCTTGAAGGCTGCACACTTCCATCTGGCTGAAATTGCTGAGGCTCTCAAGCCAAGGGTATGCACTGCGCATCCTGCCGGCTCATTTTATAATGACCAATGCCAAAGCGAGTTCTATCAATTAGATGGCGACGTGCAATCGCTTTCGTAACAACCGAAACCGTTCGGATTATAACTTTTTAAACTACCCAGCTTTTGGTCAGCGCACGCCTGAGTGCATTTTGCGTTGTTGTCGCATGGCGTAGGGCCGCCATTTACGCCAAAATACGGGTCGAAGGTATAGTCGCCATTTTCGCAGTGACAGATTGTAGTGCAATAACAACAAGTACAACTGCTGCACAAACACATTGTTGAAATGGCTAAGAGAGTTAAAAGTATGCATGATCCTATGTTTTTTGAAATTCTTGACGCCATTGCAGGACTCCTTTCTTTTTAGGGATGAACTGTTTGCCGGCTTTTCTTGTGTTGCAGCTTTTTTCTCCATGCAGATAGTTGATTGGGACGATGATAAAATTATACGCTGCAGGAGGTTAATGTCAAATCCTTATCTTGACAATTCAGCGAAAAATCCGGCGACGGCATACTGTTTTTGTTTGGCAAGGGGGCTATAAAAAACAGGGTGGGCATCGCGCACCGTTTCTTCCCCCGTTTTGGTGCGCGATGCGCACCCTGCATTTTTATTCTACCTCTCCCGCTTCACGATCTTTATTTTCGGCGCGTGGCGGTGATATTCCTGAAGGCTGCACACTTCCATCTGGCTGAAATTGCTGAGGCTCTCAAGGCCCTGGATAGCTGCGCGCAGGCCATCAATCGTTGTGGTAATCGGTATGCCGCGCAGCACGGCATGGGCACGAATCTTCACTTCATCAAATTTGGGGCTGGCTCCGGTTGATGGAGTATTGATAATCCAACTGACATTCTTTTCTTCAACAAGGTCAATAACATTGGGCCTGCCGTCCGACACGCGGAACATGGCATTGCTGTTGACGCCATTGTCGCGCAGAACGGTGCTTGTGCCCTGTGTTGCATAGATGGTAAACCCGAGATGCTGAAGCTGTTTGACAAGCGGCACAATCGACTGCTTGTCTGAATCGCGGACACTGACAAAAACATTTCCCGCTGTCGGTAATTCATTGCCGGCAGCAATCTGGCTTTTAAGGAATGCCATGCCATGGGATGAATCAATGCCCATGACCTCGCCAGTTGACTTCATCTCTGGCGAAAGGAGCACATCTATACCTGGAAATTTTACAAACGGAAAAACAGCTTCTTTAACCGAATAGTATCGCGGGACAACTTCTTTGGTAAAACCCATGTCTTTGAGCGTATTGCCAACCATGACAAGGGCTGCAAGCTTTGCAAGGGGCACGCCGATGGTTTTGCTCACAAACGGCACAGTGCGCGAGGCGCGCGGATTGACTTCCAGCACATACACCACATCATCTTTCACCGCATACTGCACGTTCATGAGGCCCATCACATTCAGTTCTTTGGCCATCTTGACTGTATAGTCACGAATTGTATTCTTTGTTTCCTCTGTAAGATGCGGCGCAGGGATGATACAGGCGCTGTCGCCGGAGTGCACGCCGGCAAGCTCCACATGCTCCATGATGGCGCCAAGCACCGAGGTTTCACCGTCTGAAATACAGTCAACATCGACCTCAACAGCGTTTTCAAGATAATCGTCAATCAGCACAGGCCGCTTATCAGATACCTGCACAGCCTCGGCCATATACTGCCGAAGCCCATCCATATCATAGACAATCACCATGGCCCTGCCGCCAAGAACAAAAGAGGGGCGCAGCAGCACCGGGAAACCGATACGCTCGGCTATAGTTTCAGCCTCGGCAAGGCTTCTGGCGATACCATTAACGGGCTGTTTGATATTTAAGCGTGTGGCAAGTTTCTGAAAAAAATCGCGGTCTTCTGCAGCCTCGATGCTGGCGGGCTTTGTGCCGATAATATTGACGCCGTTTTTCTCAAGATCCTTTGCAAGGTTGAGTGGCGTCTGGCCGCCGAACTGCACGATAGCGCCCCAGCATTGCTCACGCTGGTAAATATGCAGTATGTCTTCAAGCGTGAGCGGCTCGAAATACAGCTTGTCGCTGGTGTCATAATCAGTTGAAACGGTTTCAGGGTTGCAGTTGACCATGATGGTCTCAAAACCCGCATCGCGCAAAGCAAATGAGGCATGCACACAGCAGTAGTCAAACTCGATGCCCTGTCCTATTCGGTTGGGCCCGCTGCCAAGGATCATCACTTTCTTCCGGTCCGATGCCATGCTCTCGTCAAGGCTGCCATAGGTTGAATAGAAGTACGGCGTATAGGCTTTGAACTCGGCAGCGCAGGTATCAACAATTCCGTATACCGGCAGCAGGCGCATTTCAAAGCGCGCCGCGCGCACGGCATCCTCAGTTGTCTCTAAAAGAAAGGCAATCTGGCGGTCGGAATAGCCCATCTCCTTGATCTGTTCAAACAGCGGCCTGTCTTTTTTTAATTTCTCAAGATTTCCTGCCGACTGTATCTCCTGTTCGAAAAACACAAGCTCCTCAATCTGCCGCAAAAACCACGGGTCGATGCCGGTCCGGCGATGCACGGTTTCAATATTCCAGCCGCGCTTAAATGCTGCCCGGATATAGAACAGGCGGTTTGCCGTGGGCCGCACTAGGGCATCATTCAGTGCGTCGTGGGATAATGACTCGAAGGGCCCGTCCTTACCATCGGCGCCGAAGCCTGCACGCCCCAGTTCAAGGGAGCGTATGGCTTTCTGGAAAGACTGCTTAAAGGTCTTGCCGATGCCCATGGCCTCGCCCACGGATTTCATCTGCGTGCCGAGGGTATCATCGGCGGCGGCGAATTTTTCAAAAGCAAACCGCGGGATCTTGGTCACCACATAGTCGATGGTCGGCTCAAAGCAGGCCGGTGTTTCTCGCGTGATGTCATTGAGTATTTCATCAAGAGTGTAGCCGACGGCAAGCTTTGCAGCTATCTTTGCAATGGGAAAGCCCGTTGCCTTTGATGCAAGGGCTGAAGAGCGCGAAACGCGCGGGTTCATCTCGATAATGATGAGCCGGCCGTCTTGGGGGTTCACGGCAAACTGCACATTGGAGCCGCCGGTCTCGACGCCGATTTCCCGCAGCACGTCAAGAGACTTGTCGCGCATGATCTGATACTCGCGGTCGGTAAGGGTCTGTGCTGGTGCAACCGTGATGCTGTCGCCTGTGTGAATGCCCATGGGATCGAAATTTTCAATCGAGCAGACAATGACGGCATTGTCGTTTTTATCGCGCATCACCTCAAGCTCATATTCTTTCCAGCCAAGCACCGACTCTTCAATCAGTATCTCGGAGGTGGGGCTATAAAAAAGACCCCGGGCTGCAATTTCCTCAAACTCAGCATCATTGTAGGCTATGCCGCCGCCCGTGCCGCCCATGGTAAAGCCCGGGCGAATGATGAGCGGATATGAACCAATATCGTCTCGTACTTTGCGGGATTCTTCAATAGTATGGGCTGAACCGCTGCGCGGCACATCTAGCCCGATCTTGAGCATGGCGTTTTTAAACAGATTGCGGTCTTCGGCCTTTTCGATTGATTCTGCCTTTGCGCCGATCATTTCAACATTGTAGCGCTGCAGTATCTTTTTTTTGTGCAGCTCCATGGCAAGATTTAAGGCCGTCTGGCCGCCGAGGGTGGGCAGCAGCGCATCGGGCCGCTCACGCCGGATGATCTCCACCAGAATGTCAACGTGCAGGGGCTCGATATAGGTACGGTCGGCAAACTCGGGATCGGTCATGATGGTTGCCGGGTTGGAGTTTACCAGCACCACTTCAAAGCCTTCCTCTTTGAGTGCCTTGCAGGCCTGAACGCCCGAATAGTCGAATTCGCAGGCCTGACCGATGACGATCGGGCCAGAGCCGATAAGCATAATCTTCTTTATGTCTGTTCTCTTAGGCATAGAAATTTGTTCAATTTGTTGGATTAGTATATTTGGTTTAACTATTCTTTTCGAGGGCTTTCTTACCTTCAAAGCTCTCGATGGCTACAGGATAGGCGCCGCTGAAGCAGGCTGTGCAGAAGTCCTGCGGATTATCAAATGGCGACAGTATCCCCTCAATGCTCAAATAGCCGAGAGTGTCGGCGCCCATAAGCTGCCTGATCTCTTCAATTGTTCGCGATGATGCCACCAGCTCTTCGGGGGTAGGAAAGTCTATGCCGTAAAAGCAAGGGTGTTTGACAGGCGGGCAGGATATGCGCACATGAACCTCTTTGGCGCCTGCCTCCCGAAGCATCCTGATACGTTTTGCCATGGTATTGCCGCGCACGATGGAGTCATCCACTGCTATAACGCGCTTGCCCTTGATCACATCGGGCAGCACTGCAAGCTTCATGTCGGCAGAGTACTTTCGCTGTTTGTCCTCGGGCATGATAAATGTGCGGCCCACATAGTGATTGCGTATAAAACCAAAATCAAGAGGTATGCCGCTTTCTCGAGAATAGCCCAGAGCTGCCGAATTGCCGCTGTCGGGAATAGGAATGACCATATCGGCGTCAACGGGATGCTCCTGGGCCAGACGCTTTCCATAAGCAGTGCGAACATCATGGACATTTTTGCCAAAAATATGGCTGTCCGGGTGGGCAAAGTATATATGCTCGAAAATACACTGGCCATAGTGCTCGCGTTTTTCGCAAAACATGGTGCTGGTGAGCCCGGATGCGTTCACGGTAACCATCTCACCGGGCAGCACGTCACGAATATAGGTAGCGCCGATCAGGGGCAGCGCGCAGGTTTCGCTCGTGAATATAAAGGCCTCTCCCAGTTTACCGATTGACAGTGGCCTGAATCCGAGGGGGTCGCGCGCAGCCATAAGGCTGTCTTTGGTCATCAAGAGAAAAGAAAACGCACCTTTGAGCTCGCCAAGGGCGCGCTCAACCCTGCGCGGCCTATTCCGGTACATGGGGTCGGCAAGTATGTGCACCAGAACCTCGCTGTCCGTGCTGGTCTGAAAAATAGAGCCCGACTCCTGGTACATTCTGCGGAGCTTATTGGCATTGACCAGATTGCCATTATGGGCGATCGACCAGATTCCATCTGCGCACTCGGCAACAAGGGGCTGTACATTCTGTATTCGCGTGGAACCGGTTGTGGAGTAGCGCACATGGCCGATCCCTATTTTACCGTTCAGATCGCTTATCGGCTGTTTGGAGAATACTTCCCCGACAAGACCCAGACCCTTAATCGATTTTATCTTCTCGCCATCACTGACGACGATACCGGCGCCCTCCTGCCCGCGGTGCTGAAGGGAGAAAAGCCCCTGATAAATAAGAGGGGCTGCTTCCGCAACACCGTAAACGCCGAAAAGCCCGCAAAATTCTTTCAGTTCACTGCCCATTAGTACCACCTTGCATCACTCGCAATCAGTTTAATAACTGATGTAATTATAGAATGTTGGATTAAACTATATATATACACTATAGCCTTGCCTGTGTCCATTTCTAAGGGCCTTCACCTCATTAAAACCGCCCTGCGGATAGAAATCTGCATGCGCCGCATCAAAAAAATGCCCCCGCCGAAAGCGGGGGCATCCATCACAAAAGCGATGCGGCAATAAAGGCCGTAAAAAGCGGATGTGGATCATGGGGCCGCGACTTGAATTCCGGATGAAACTGGCAGCCAAGAAACCATGGATGATCGGGAATTTCAACAATTTCCACGAGATCGGCATCCGGGCACATGCCGGTAACCTTCATGCCGTTTTTCTCCAGCACGTCAATGAACGAGTTATTGAACTCATAACGGTGTCTGTGTCGCTCGGAAATCTCCTTTGCCTTATAGGCGTTAAAGGCATTTGAAGGACTTTTAAGGCCGCACGGAAAAGCTCCCAAGCGCATGGTTGCCCCGAACCTGAACTGCTCATCCCGCACCTGCTTTGTCTGCTTCTGGTAGTCAAACCATTCCTTTAAAAGGAAAATGATCGGACTGCCTGCAGTCTTGTTGAACTCCGTGCTGTCGGCGTCCTTCAGGCCGCAGACATTGCGGGCGTATTCGATAACGCACAGCTGCATGCCAAGGCAGATGCCGAAATACGGCTTCTTCTGCCCGCGGGCGAACCGAATGGCCTCAAGCATTCCGGCAATGCCACGGTCGCCGAAGCCGCCGGGCACAAGAACGCCGTCTGCTTCAGCCAGCACTGTGGCAACATTCTCTGCTGTTATGGTTTCTGAATCTATGAACTGCAGCTTAACGCGCGCGCTGTTGGCAATGCCGCCGTGAATCAGTGCCTCGGTAAGGCTTTTGTATGAATCCTCAAGATCGACATACTTGCCGACGATGGCGATAGTGGTTTCCTTTTCAGGATTTTTCAGCTTTCGGACAACCTCCTCCCACGGCTCAAGGTGCGGTGCGCGGGTCCAGATATTGAGAATCTCGATGATTTTTTCATCAAGGCCCTCCTGATGGAGCAGCAGCGGGACCTCATAAATTGATTCGACATCCTTGGCCGTTATAACCGTTTCGCGTGACAGGTTGCAGAACAAAGCTATTTTGTCTTTAATGTCATGGGGCAGAAACCGGTCAGACCGGCACAAAAGAATATCAGGCTGGATGCCGATCTCCAGAAGCTCCTTGGTGCTGTGCTGCGTGGGCTTGGTCTTGAGCTGGCCTGCCGCTCCCAGATAAGGGACATAGGTCAAATGAACATAAAGGACGTTTTCCCGGCCTGCATCGTTTTTAAACTGCCTGATGGCCTCAAGAAACGGCAGCGACTCTATATCGCCCACCGTGCCCCCGATTTCGATTATGACGATGTCAACGCCCTGGGCCACAAGCCATATTTTATCCTTGATCTCGTTGGTGATATGGGGAATGACCTGCACGGTTGCGCCCAGATATTCGCCCTTGCGCTCTTTGTCGATGACGCGCTCATAGATCTGGCCGGTCGTATAATTATTCTTTGAGCCCATTCTGGCGAAACTGAAACGCTCATAATGCCCCAGGTCAAGGTCGGTTTCATTGCCCTCATCGGTTACGAACACTTCGCCATGCTGAAAGGGATTCATCGTTCCGGGATCGACATTGATGTAGGGGTCGAATTTCAGGAATGTCACTTTAAGCCCGCGCGCCTCAAGCAGTGCCCCGATAGAAGCCGCGGCAATGCCTTTGCCCAAAGCTGAAAGAACGCCACCCGTCACGAAAATAAATTTTGGCTTCACTGTTTACCTCGCTCATGCATTGGTTAATGTAATAAAATACCTTATTAACCTACCACATCACACATTCCGGAAATAGTCCAAAAAAAAGCGGGAGTGAGGACTCCCGCTTTGCATTAAATAATAAACATCATTTCCGCATACGTGGCAAGCGGCCACTGATCACGCGGCAGCAGGGCCTCAAGCTCGTCTACCGCTGCCCGCAGCTTTGCCATTGCAGGCAGTATCTTTGCGGGATGGCCCGCTTTTACCGTAACCTCCACAGCTTTGCAGCCCTTGAGGGTTGCTTCGATCTGCCCGGTCACATTCTTCAAAAGATCCCTGCTTTCAGTAAGCATTACGGCCTTCAGCATCCTGGCGGTATCGGCAATAGTTATTGCAAGCTCCCGCTGATAGCTAACCGCTGCCGGTACGATCATGGTGCGGGCAATGGTCACGGAACAATTCGCCTCAAGAATAATGGTTTTTTCATAGTTTTCGCAATGCGCATTATACCGGGATTCGAGCTCCCGTTTTGTGAGCACGCCGTGCTTTTCAAACAGCTTCACGGTTGCCGGCGTTGCAAAAGCCTTCAGTGCTTCCGGGGTTGTCATGATATTGGGAAGGCCACGCCGTGCTGCCTCTGCGCGCCACTCTGCGGTATAATTGTCGCCATTAAAAAGAATCCGCTTATGCTTTTTAACAATTCGCTGCAATATGCCCTGCAGCGCCTCATTGAAATTCTTTCTGGCTTTGACTGCCGCTTCAAGCTCGGTGCAGACCTCATCGATGGCATCGGCAACAATGGTATTGAGCACGGTATTTGCTGCCGAGCAGTTGTGACTTGACCCGACTGCGCGAAACTCAAACTTATTGCCGGTGAAGGCAAACGGCGAGGTGCGGTTGCGGTCGGTTGCATCCCGCGGGAACTGCGGCAGCGAGGTAACGCCGATCTTGATCACACCGCCGGTTTTTGAGCTTTTCGCCTTGCCTTTCTCGATCTGCTCGATAACATCATAGAGTTGCTCGCCCAGGAATATGGAAATAATGGCGGGAGGCGCCTCGTTGGCCCCGAGCCGGTGATCATTGCCGGCCGATGCAACGGCTGCGCGCAGCAACGCGGCATTGGTATCAACTGCCTTCATGAGAATGCAGATCATGGTGAGAAACTCGGCATTGTCATGAGGGGTTGCGCCTGGGGTCAGCCAGTTGCGGCCGGTCGGGTCAACAAGGGACCAGTTATTATGCTTGCCTGATCCGTTCACCCCGGCAAAGGGCTTTTCATGCAGCAGGCACACAAGGCCGTGCTCGTCGGCCACATTGCGAAGCACTTCCATCATAAGCATATTGTGATCAACGGCGATGCTTAATTCCTCAAATACCGGAGCCACTTCAAACTGCGCCGGACACACTTCATTGTGCCGCGTCTTTGAAGGTATCCCCAAGCGCCACAGCTCGCGGTCAAGATCTTCCATGAAAGCCATGATGCGGGGCTTTATCGCGCCGAAATAATGATCTTCCATCTGCTGATGCTTGGCAGGCGTGCGGCCAAACAGCGTGCGGCCGGTCTGCATGAGGTCAAGGCGGCTCTCATAAAATTGTTTATCAATCAGAAAGTATTCCTGCTCGGGGCCAAGGGTTGGGTAGGTTCGCTTGCCATTGTCGACATCCATGCCGAACAGCTTTGCCAGCCGGCACACCTGCTTTGCCAGTGCGTCCATCGAGCGCAGCAGGGGCGCCTTTTCATCAAGCGCCTCACCGCTATAGGAGCAGAAAACAGTGGGAATGCACAGTGTCGAGCTTTTTGAGCCGCGCTTGATAAAAGCCGGGCTTGTCGGGTCCCAGGCCGTATAGCCCCGGGCCTCAAAAGTTGCCCGCAGCCCGCCGGACGGGAAGCTTGATGCATCGGGCTCGCCCTGTATGAGTTCCTTGCCGGAAAAATGCATGACGCAGCCGCCTTCGCGGTCAGGGTCGATAAAAGCATCATGCTTTTCAGCCGTTGCTCCTGTCAGGGGCTGAAACCAGTGGGTGAAATGAGTTGCGCCCTTTTCCATGGCCCAGGTCTTCATGGCATCGGCCACTTCATCGGCTATCTTCGGATCAAGGGATGCGCGGCGGCTGATCGTGTCCATGAGTGAATCATAGGCGCCTACGGACAGGTAATTGCGCATCGTCTTAATCGTAAATACATCATCGGCAAACAGCTTGGTGCAATCAAAAGTACTCATGAAGAAAACCTCCTTGCATAGGTATTAGATGTTATAAATAATTTTGCTTCGTTCTGTAAAGCACTCTTTGCTCAAGTCATTACATTTTTAATTTTCGATTGCTGTTAAAAATTATTTACAAGAACAGTGCCAAACCCCAAGGCAACTCGCCGGCTGCGCCTGCACCCGGAAGGTGTTATGACATAACATGCTAGTATAGCTTAATAAAATTACCCGCTAGTAATTCTTTGAAAATAAAATACCCCTTGTTTTTGCCTTTTGTATTGACAAAATAATTACATTATTGTTACTATACTTGGGACTGAATCACAAATTTGTTTTTTAGGCAAAAAAAATTCAATAAACCATAATAGTCTTTTATATGAAACAAAAAGAACCGGAAAATATAAAAACGATAAACACACGCTCCGCAAAGCAGCTGGCGATTCTGGCTAAAATTTCCCACGCCACGTTTCATCAGCATAACATCCCCGCCCTGCTTGAAGACGCACTGGATATTATGGACACGGAAATGGGCATGTCGCGGGGTATTCTCACCATGCGCGTGCCGGATACCGACGTCTTAGTCATTGAAGCATCAAAAGGCCTTTCCGCAGAAGAAAAAAAACGCGGTAAGTACAAGTTCGGAGAAGGTATCATCGGCCGTGTGGCGCAAACAAAAAAACCCGCCCTTATTGAAGACTTCACAACTGATCCCTATTTTCTGAACAAAACCAGATCGCGCAAAAAAGATGTGCCCATGGCATTTCTCTGCGTGCCGGTGCTTCACAATCACGAGGTCATCGGCACCATAAGCATCGACCGCCCCAAGGATGATCTCACTATACTGCGCAGCGATCTGAATTTTCTGGCCCTTGTTGCAGATATTCTCGCCGAAGCAGTCGCCCAGATACGCGAGCAGGTTGCCGAGCGGGAAAGCCTGATGGCGGAAAACCGTCAGCTGCGGCAGCAGCTTGGCGAGCTCTACCAGCCAAACAATATCGTCGGCCGCTGCAGCGTTATGCAGCAGATATATCTCCAGATAGCCCAGGTCGCCGACAGCACGGCCAACGTGCTTATCCGGGGGGAATCCGGCACAGGCAAGGAAATGATTGCCCGGGCGATTCATTTTTCAAGCTCCCGCCGCAACAACCCTTTTATTGCGGTCAACTGCGCGGCGCTTCCTGAAAACCTCATAGAAAGCGAGCTGTTCGGCCATGAAAAAGGCTCATTCACCGGCGCTATGCAGCAGCGCAAGGGCCGTTTCGAACTGGCTAACGGCGGCACCATTTTTTTAGATGAAATAGGCGATATTACACCAGCGGTACAGGTTCGCCTTCTGCGGGTTCTGCAGGAAAAAATATTTGAGCGCGTTGGCGCAACTGAAAGCATCAAGGTCAATATCCGCATCATCGCAGCCACTGCTGCAAACCTTGAGCAGGCCATTGAGAACGGGAAATTCCGCGATGATCTTTTTTACCGGTTAAATGTATTTCCGATATATATACCGCCGCTTCGTGAACGGCGATCAGACATCATTTTACTTGCCGATCACTTCCTTGAAAAATACAATGCAGTCTACGGCAAGAACATCAAGCGGATATCAACCCCTGCCATCAACATGATGATGGCCTATCACTGGCCGGGCAATGTCCGTGAGCTTGAAAACTGCATCGAGCGCTCGATACTGACAAGCTCCGATAATGTAATCCACAGCTACAGCCTGCCTCCGTCGCTGCAGACATCCGATGAAACCAATACTGCCCTGCTGCCCGTAGATGGCGCGCCGCTGACAACACTGGTGAGCTCCTATGAGCGGGAGCTTATCGTCGATGCCCTTAAAAAGCACCGCGGAAATGTTGCCTCTACAGCCCGCTACCTTCAGACCACGCAGCGGATTCTGCACTACCGCATACTGAGCCTTGGCATAGAGACAAAAAAGTATAAGTAATGGTTTCGAGACTGGCGGTCGGTTGACTGGCAAAAAAAATCAAGGGCGCCCCGCCGCTTGCAGCAGGACTATGCACCGGTAATGAAAAAGGCCAGAGGGGGTTACGTTTTACGCATCAGGCGTCTGCGAGCTGAAGCAGAGAACCTTTTGTGTTAGAATATCGGACATGAGGCAGAGTTTTCTGCCGTCCGTATCAAACACGCGCACGATATTCTCATATTTCGCGCTCTCGGGCAGCAGTCGCGCAAGCAGGTTTTCCATCCCCTCCATCCATGCGGTGGTCAATGCAGCCTGCTCATTTTTCAGAAACAGCGCAGCATAAAAAATATCAGTTTCAACCAGGTCCTGGAAGAAATGGGTGCCAAAGGACAGCTCGGGCATGAGCGTCTCGCCCATATATTCAATCTCAACCATGACCGAAATATTATTGATCTCGGCAAACCGGACAGGCACGCCCAGAGCCGGTGTTGAGGTTCCCCACCTGCCAGGCCCCATGAGCATGACATGCGTCCGGCTCTTATCTTCAATCTGCCGGTTGAGCCTGCCGATAAGCCGGGCAATGTCATATTTATCGGAGAGGGCAAGCCTGCTGTATCCTTCAGGATCCACAGAGATGACGCGGCTGATGGGCAGCATAACATTGCTGCCCATGAAATTTCCTGATGAGGAAAAAAGTACATCTTCCGGCCTGACTGCATCAGGCATCCGGACGCGAGCCTGTATCCCCTTTGTCTGCAAAGGCCGGCACTGCACCAGATTTATCTGGAACTGCCCGTTGAGCCCGAAATTCACGGTAAACTCCATGTCGACCGGATAATTATAGCTCTCCTCAAGCCGCTTCAGCATAGTGCGCATGACGTCAGGGAACGGGCTTTCAGACAACAAAGGGTCAAATGTCAGCAGCCAGGCATCCCGGTCTGCAATGCCGCGTTCTCTGAGCCGCTGGATGGCTTCTGTGTCGCGCATGCCGAACAGATTAAAATCAATGCACGTGTCGCTGGTGGCCACGGCATCAAGGGGCACGGTTTCAAGCTCGTTCTTATCAATGTTTAAAACGTCGACATAGCGCTGCGAGTATTTTCTGGTATCGCTCATACCCGCATGGGGCCGCAGAAGCGGGTTGTCAAGCGGTACGATCCTCGGATAGTCATTCTCCACGCGGTTGACGGCGCGCGTCCCAAGCCCCAGCACCAGCCGGAGCATGCCTGCTTTGGGGTCCATATCCGGCTTCCAGACAAAAGCATTATAGGAAATACCAACGCCGGCAAGATCTGGGAAAAAGTAGCGCTGATGATGCGAGCCCGACACCCGCTGCACCAGAAGCGCCATCTGCTCATCATGCTGGTCAAGGCCGCGCTGCCTGCGGTAGGTAAGGGCGTCCTCGCCCATGGTGCTGGCAAACACCTCGCGAACGCACTGCTTGAAGCGTTTGAACCGCTGCTCGGGGGCGCCCTGATTGACGCAAAAAATGCTCTCGTACTTTCCGGCAAAGGCATTGCCAAAGGCGTCCTCAAGAAGGCTGCTTGAGCGGATTATTATGGGCGACTGGCCGAAATACTCGATAAGCTCCCAGAACTGGTCCTCGATTTCTTCCGGGAATGAGCCCTCAAGCATCTTGTCTTTCAGGATGCGGGCCGCCTCAAAATAGCCCTCCGGGGTCTTATGCTGCATGAGCAGGTTCCACCACCCGTTTGACACAATATAGGTATAGAAAACATCAGAGCCGATATAAAATGAATCATGCGGCTCAAGACAGGCTGACCAGTCAAAGGAGCTGTCCTGCAGAAGAATTTTGCGCGCTATCAGCATACCTGCCGCCTTGCCGCCGATATAGCCGGTGCCGATCACGCGCTCTTTGATGGCAAGCATGTCCTGAAGGGTAAGTGTTTTTTTTGCAAGCTCAATAATCCGCTGTTCGCGGCCTATCATGACCGAAGTGAGCAGCTCAAGGGGCTTTTCCTGATCGGCGGCAATGGGTTCACGGCGCAGTAAATCCTGCACTTCCATAAAAAGCCGATCCCATGAATCAAGGTTTCTTTGTGCCAGATTGGTGCTTTTGCTGGTTATATAGGACGTCAGTTTAGCCAGATCCATACTGCTGGTAACGGGTATAAAAGCGCCGGCATCAATTTTGTGAGGCAGAAACATTGTCGGGGAATACCGGCCAAGCACCTTCAGCGGATGAACATACCTGTCCGTGCCGGTATTATAAACGTCCATGAGCAGTTGCGTTGTTTCCCTGATGCGCGCAACGGTTTTATAGGAGTGCCGGCTGCGGATAAGGCCGAAATAGGCAATGGTGTCGAGCTGAAAAAGATACGGGCAGGTTATCTTGAAAAAATTACCGATCATCAGATCTGTGGCCCAGGCCGAAAGCAGATCGGAAAGGCAGTCAAAAACATAATAGGCGCCGATGCCTTCGCGGGCTATAATACCGTGCACCTGCGTTGAAAAGGATTCAAAGCCCAGTTTTGCATCAACCTCATACTGTGTAATTCCGGCGGCAGGTGCAAGCAGCGGCTTGTGCTGGGCGAATTTTACATAGATGATCATCTTGTTATCTTCAATGGCCCGGCGCACAAACGGTATCACGAAAAACGCGTAGTCATCAATGTTGTCGACCTGCCAGACCACATTGTCGCCGAGCCTGAGATGGTCGATGACAGTGTCAAGCCCAGGAAGTCCGGTGGTTGGATAAAGAGATGCCTTCATGATTTCTGCCCATTAAAGTTCAACAAATGCGAATATAGGAAGAATGATGTTCCAGTTTATATTTTATGTCCTATATATCTGTAATATCAGGCAAAAACAATTCAACCTTACGCTTATCGCCCTTAAAAATCCGTTGCCACTCAGAGCATACTACCAAAAACTATTTGCAGGAGCACTCCTCACCCAAACCGCTGTCGTCTTTAACAAGAACGACGGCCTTCTTCGGCCTGATTTTTCTATAAACTTCCTTCGGCTCTTTCTTTTCCCGATTCACGGTCAGCAGATCATCAAGAGCAATGCCGAACAGCTTTTCATTTTCCTGAAGATAGGGCAGAATAAGGTTCCAGTCGGCATCGGTCATCTCGGCATACTCACCGCCATTGAGTTGCTCATCTACTAGTTTCCTGTGCGGATCCCTGACATAGATCGCACCTCCAGATGCAAGAGAGAAAATATTGGAGCCCGGATACGGGGAATCATATTCCTTCATGCTGCCGTCTTGGTCACTAAAACCGATGCCGTTCAGCACCACAAATCCTCCGCCGTTGAGCGGGTCGCCCGCCATGAAGGATTCCGCAAGATAGTCAAGGGCAGTACCGTTGATAACCACCCGCGGCTTGCCTACGGCATTGATAAGGGGGCGTCCGGCGGCATTACCCATGATATAAGCCGCACCACCCTTGGCGCCGTACATGAAGGTCTGCCCCACATCACCATACACCACAAGCTTGCCGTCTTTAAAGATCTGGCAGAGCTGGTCCTGCGCATTGCCGTGCACGTGTATTTCCATGCCGTCGATGCCGGAAGCCAGATAGTCACCTGATGAGCCGTAGACATCGATCCGCACGCCGTGGGTTGCCGGACCGAAGCCGCAGCCCGTGAAACGCTGGCCGCGGTATTTATAAACGATAAACTTTTTCCAACCAAGCTTGCAGGCAGCCACTATAAAAACCGCATCGCACAGGTCGCCCTCGGGTTCGAAATGTTCAGCGTCGATGACCAGAGTTTGCTCGTTTTTTTGCGGCGGCCGCAGTTGGGTCCGTGTCTCAAAATCGATGTAGCAGAACCGGGCATCAGCATTCTGGCCGATTTTAGGTGACGTTGAGAAAATCTCATCCAGGTTTATCTTTAACACATGAAGCACAGACCCTCTTTTTATGGCCCCGGTGTCATAGCGCCGGTCCGCAAGAAGCGTCAGAGCGTTAATGGCAGACTGCCTGAAATCATCGCTCTGCTGTGCAAAGCCCTTGATTGTTTCAATACAGCTTCGAAACGCCTCCGGTGAAAAGGACTTCAATCCGTCACGGACAAAAGCAAAAATGTTCCGGCCGCCCTGCCCTTCTTTTGAGGAAAACTGTTCCTGGAGCCTGCTGTACATCTCTTTTTTAGCTGCCTCGTCAATTGCAGGCGCTTTTGCAGTATCGCAGATAGCTTTGCCTTTAGGTGTTTCTATCACCTTGCCGAATTTATCCGTGCAGATAAGTTTCTTGCCGCCTGCTCCGTCGCCGCTGTCGACAAGGCTGAAGATGAATGATCCGCCGTCGGTGTAGCTGCCACCGCGTGCATTCCAGTACTTGTCGGCAATAGGCCTGAAGCGGGCATCCTCGCGCTCAAGGGAAATAAGCGTTGCATCGATTGCCTGTTTCTCTGAGCAAATAAGACCAATCTGTACCTCGCCTTCCTGCAGCGCGAACACCTGGGGCCGCAGCATGGCCGTGTCGGTAATGCCGATAAGCTGCAGCTGGCTTTTCTTGACGTCATTTTTTGCTATAATAAAAAACCAGGGGCCGTCTGGCGAGGAGCCGACATGATGTGTCTGTATCGCCTTATAGATTGCCTGTTTTTCAGGCGGCAGGAGGTCGAAATCCATTTCAGAGGTTGGCGCCAGGGCCTCTATGAGGTATTCAAGCGGATACTTGTATACCCTGCTCCACAGATCAAGCATGAGAGCCGCCTCTTCCGTATCGGTCAGAAACAGCGGATAATAATTCCGCTGCTTAAGATATTCGCTGACTGCCTGGTAATTTGCAAAATCGCCATTGTGGACCAGAGCTTCATTTAATGCGCTGAACGGATGGCAGCCGCCGGGATGCCAGACCCTGCCGCGTGTGGGATAGCGCTGGTGGGCGATCCAGGCATGGGCTTTGAAATCCTCAAGCATGTAGTATTTAACAACATTCTCGGCATACCCGACGATCTTCAGTATCATCAGGTTTCTGCCGTGAGACATAACAAAGGCTTTTTTCTCGCCAAGCGATGCATAATACTTCGTATTTATCTTAAAGCTGTTCTGATACACAAACTCATCTTCAGCATCCCGGCGGTCAAGGGACTCAAGCTTATTGTCGCGGATGAAGCCGTCAAGCACGTCCTGTTTCACCCGCACGAAATAGCGCATGATCTCCGGCGGCTTCACATCAAGGCCGATGCTGCGGTAATCATCAATGCGCGGCAGCTTCCCGCATTTATCAATGGTGAAATGAGGAAGTATGAAAGTATCGGCGAGCTCTCCTGCAATGCTTTCATCAAGAAAGGCTATGTGCAGCATATAATCGTCTTCAAGTACCTGCCGTGAAACACCCAGCGCTTTTGGTATAAACCCCACAGCGGCAATGCCGCCGCCCTTGCCATTGCCACGGTTATGCATCTGAACCGAGGGCTCAAAGATATTTTTTCCCGTAACCGGAATTGAACTGATGAAGCCGGTAACACCGCAGCCGCCCTCTTCCTCGGTATTCTGATTAAGGTGCGGAACCCGGCTGCACAGCGCAGCCCGAGAGGCAATAATTTTTTCTGCACTATTCATTATGAAAACTCCGTTATTAACTGTAATCAACATGTTCAAGCAGATCCGTCCTGCCGACAAGCTCCGATACGCTCTTCATGCCGAACTTCTGCAGAATTTCAACAAGCTGAAAATTCCAGGCATGATAAAGATTAACGATCCGCTGGGTTGCCCACTGCTCATCAAACAGATCGGCAAGCTCCGAGTCTGTTGAGGCAATGCCGCGTGCGCAACCGCGTCCTGATTCGCAGTTGCCGCAGCGGACGCATTCAAGAGCCACCAGCTCTGCAGTGCCAATAACCGCTCCGTCGGCCCCAAGGCAGATGGCCTTCACCAGGTCATGGGCAGTACGGATGCCTCCGGATGCAATAAGGGTTACGGCATCCCGGGCGCCCTCATCTTTGAGAAAATTATGCACTTTCGGGATGGCATATTCTATGGGCATGGCGATATTCTTTTTTGCAATATCAGGGGCTGCGCCCGTGCCGCCATAGCCGCCGTCGATATGTATGATATGAGCTCCGGCATAATAGGAGCCCACGGCCACCATGTCCACATCATTGGGCGTTGAGACCTTCACCGACACCAGCGCCTTCGGGTTCATCTCTTTTATCCAGTCGATATGCTTCTTGTGATCTTCAATAGAATAAACCGAATGAAACGGAAACGGAGAAAAAAGCGATGTCCCCTGCACAGCCTCGCGCATGCGTGAAACGCTTTCCGTGTTTTTTTCTCCAAGAAGATGTCCGCCGAGACCGGGCTTTGCGCCTTGGGCGTATTTAAACTCAACAATCTTTACCCGCTGTATTGTTTCCTCGCGCACGCCGAAAAGCCCGGTTGCAACCTGCGTGATGACATGGTCGTCATAGGGATAGAGCATTTCAGGATAGCCGCCCTCGCCCGTACAGGTAAATGTGTTCCATATCTTGGCATTGTGCGCTTTAGAAAGCATGGTCGGCAGGCTGACCGAGCCGAAAGACATGCCGCCGCCATACAAGGGAGTTGAGATCAGCACATCGGCCCGGCCGTCATTTCTGCGGTTCAGTCTGATCTCTGTAGAGATTTCGTCCCGCTCGACCTTCGGTGGATTTTCAGGGAACTTCAGACGCAACTTGTCAAACCCGCCCTCGGAATTACCTATTTGATAGCCGATATCGGTGCGCTCGGGGGGATAGCCGGTTTCAGCCATTATCCAGGTCGCGATGATCATATCAGAGGTCCAGCGGCAGTCGCCAAGAGTCTCATACATCGGGTTCAGAGACAGGCTCAGTGCTTTGCGCGGACATTGGTACACGCAGTAAAATTCGTCATTCTTGCGGCACTCATAGCCGATGCATTTATAGTCGATTGGCGGCCGCATCCTGTTGTGGCCTTCGATACGCTCATGCACCCCGTAGGGGCAGGACTTCGCGCACATGCCGCAGTTGATGCAGGCATCGGACCGGGTGACCTTGTACTTGGGCACCTGGTGCTTGAACCGTGATGGCATGGGTTTTATAACTACAGTTGATGGTTTCATATGCTTGTCATTTCCCGCTGGTGAAAAAGTTTTCCGAATGTATCTTTGTCGATTTCATCAAAAAATATCGCCCGTCCGGTTTCGCCCCGGAGCCGCCGCACCTCGCGAATCCCCATGGCGCCCATGACCTCAAGCAGCTGCGAGTGCCAGGCGCCTATCAGATTGACGATTCTCTGGGAGGCGGTTGCCACCGGCATTTTTTCAAGCCCGTCAGGAAGTGTTAGTGTCTTTTCCGGCTCTTCATAGAGTAGTGCCCCCAGGGCAATGAGCAGCGGAATGTCCACCGCTGTCAGGTCTGCGCCGCAAATAATTGCTTTGGGCACATGCTCTGCCATAGCAATACCGCCGGATACGATAATGGTGACCTCATCGCGTATCCGCTCTTCTATAAGCCTTAGATGCACTGCCCGGATAACCTCTTTTACAAAACGCTGACGCAGGCCCGGAGCTTCCATGCCGCGATAATCAGACACGATATGAATGACTTCTGCCCCGCTGCGGGCCAATGTCGCGACGGCGTCTTCGATGCCCGTCATTGCAGGAATCCGCACAATGGTAACCGCTTGAGACATTTTCTTAATCGACTCCTTAACTGAATCGAAATCATAAAGCAGTGCAGGGGCATACTCGATTGCCACCAACCGGGCACTGCTGATCATAGTCTGATAAGCAGTGCTTTTCTCATGGGACACAAGGGGTATAATGCTGTTTGCATATTTTTTAATGTCTGCGGTAATGTCGGCTGCTGGCATCATGGCAAAGGTGCCAGCGGATTCCGCTGCCATGACACATGCAGCCGTCACATTCGGACTCAAAGTGCAGGCCGGTATATCAAAAATAATCGGGATCGGGAGATCAACGGTTTGGTGAATCTTTGATGAAATATTGCCCGTGTCGTCAAAAGTCAGATGATTTAGTTTTCTGCCCAGATCAACCGCCGTGCTGATATATTCCCTGCCGTGAATACCGTCGCGCGTGGGACGCACGATCTCAGACATATCGGTCCACATGCCGTCAAAGCCCGGGCCGGTAAACGGGCCGCGGTAGCCGGCGCCCGACACCGGCACCTTGCCGTCTTCAGCCTGTTTCCATATGCTCAGTAACATATCAGGCTTCCAGTAGGACCCTCCAAGAGCTGAAAAATCAGGGTCAAGTGATTTCACGAGCGCGCCGCGAGGGCACTCCTGTATGCAGCGAAAGCAGTTTCTGCACAGCGCCATATGCGGCTCATCTATCTTGCGGGGGTCTTTTGCACCGCGCCTGTGTGCTTCATAGATGCAGACTTTCGTGCACTTGCCGCAGTTAATGCAGTTTTCACCCCGCACAATCTTGAACTTTGATACAAAGTCCCTGTTTAAAGGCGTCGGCTGAATCGCGATATGATATTTTTTTGGCATTATTAATTACACGTCTGATAATTTAATTTTTTGTAGAGACAACTCATGAATTGCCTCTCCGTGTGAAAAGGACAAACACAAAAAACTCTTCCTTATGAATTCCGCTCAACCATGTCCCAGTATTCCTTGCTGCCATCAACCGTTTTCAGAAAATCTTTTATCCTGTCATCAGGCCGCCCGAAATTAGCCTCGAGCCGTCGCTCAAGGGCATCCCAGAGGGTCATCAGGTCAAGATTGGTCTGGCATATCTCCTCGCAGGCGCGGCAGTGCATGCACATGAAGGCAGTGGCCGCTTCTTCGGGCGTCACGGGCTCTCCGGCAATAAGTTTTTTTGCCAGAGCGACTTTGCCTTTGCCGGTGACCGCTTCGTTTCCGGTGACCAGATAGGCCGGGCACACAGCGATGCAGTTGCCGCATTTTGCGCAGGCATGCGTGCAGAGCTCAAGGTCAAGGGCATCGATCTTTTTGTCTTTGCCGAAAATCATGCTTGCAATTTTACCGATAACGGGCGACAGCAGTATCAGCAGATTCATCGCTATGCCGAAAAACAGAGGGTGAAAAGCAAGCGCCGGGATATTCATGAATTTTGAACCAACCCGCAAAAATTTACCCGGATTCATAATCCCGTTTGGGTCAACCTTTGCCGTATATGCCTTGAACTCGTTCTGCCGGTCTTTGGAATACAGATGATTGACAAAAGCAGCATTCCAAATGCCAAGGCCATAAGGCTGTGCGCCCATTGAAACTGCTGTTTGCGTAAGCATTGAAACAAGGGGCATATGCACGAAATACTTCATTTTCCGCGAGTCGCACAGAAAGGTTGTCATGATGAGCGCTTTTGTCTGGTCCAGGATGTAGGCATCGATACACATTTCGACGCCGTAATTGCTCCCGAGCTTTTTTGCTTTCTTTATAAATGCCGCAGAAGCGTCAATGGGCAGTATCACTTCGCTTGCAAGGATTGTCGGGCCCAGTCGCTTTGCCTTCATGCCAAACAGGCGCTCGTTCCACAAATAGCATGCCGCATAGTCGGGCGACTGCTCGTAATTTCCAAACTTCTTCACAAGGTCGAGAAAATTCTGCTCATCCCCCGGGCTGCTGAATTCCACAAGCACCCCGGGTTTTTCCTTAAACACATTTGCATGCATTATTTCATTTGTCTCGCGCATATGATTGGCATCGACAAATCTGATCACATTGGCAGCTGTTTTTTGCCGGGCAGCCTGCACGACGAAATCAAATGAATCCTTATCAGTCGGGAAATAAAAAATATGGGCATACGAGTTTTTGGGCAACTCGCGCAGCTTGAGCGTCACCTCGACAATAATGCCGCACGTGCCCTCGGTTGAAATAAAATATGAAAATTCGGGGTCTGCGGGTGTCAGTTTTTTTACCTCGCCGACCGGCGTTACAACCGTGATTGACTGTATCTGCCTAGAAATATGGCCGTAGCGGTAGCTGTTTATGCCGTAGCCGCCTGTTGAAATCCAACCCGCAACCGTAGAAAATTTGCTTGAAGGATACGTCATGAGGCACAGGCCTTCTTTTTTCGCTACAATATCAATATCGCTCCACCGGGCGCCCGCCTCAACCGTAACGGTTTTGTTCTTCGCATCAAGGAAAAGGATTTTTCTGAATGGCGACAGGTCGATGACAATACCGCCCCGCGTGGGAATAACTCCCCCGAACCCCCACGAGGCTGCACCTCGCGGGATAACCGGAATTCTCTGTTCATGGGCAAATGCCAGTACCCTGCGGATTTCATCCATGCTCTGAGGCTGAACGACAAAATCAGGCTGCGTCTGAAAAAACGTCTGTGTCATGATATGCGGCACATCGCCAATATCATGGCTGTACATGTCTTTTTCAGCAGCATTGGCAATAATTTTAATATCGCCGACACTATTTCTAAACTCTTCTTCTGGTCTCATCATGTTTGCATCTCTTTGGCTGAAATCTGCGCCAGTGGCGCTTATCATAATAAGTGTTCTAATCCTGGCAATTTAATTTAGCAAAAACGATGCCGAGGCAAAAATAAGTATGTATCTTATTGAAAAATAGGGGGATTTTTTAACCGGATATGCGAAAGCAGGCCTACCTCTGCAGGAACAGATCTGTTTGCAATAGCTGAATTACCACATTTTTGTAATGCACCATTTCATAATTGTAAGGCATTAGGTGGAACATTTTAAAGGGGTATGGCAGTGCCCAATGGCTTTGAGCGCCTCTTCGGCATGAAATGAGCTGCGCACGAAAGGCGACGACGCCACATAGCGAAACCCCATCTCATAGCCCAGCATGCGGTACTCTTCAAAGGCCTCAGGCGTGATAAACTCCGTGACCTCGATGTTTTCAGCAGCCGGACGCAGATACTGCCCCAGCGTCAGAAAATCACAATCCACACTGCGCAGATCGCGCATGACCGCGAGCACTTCATCGTGCTTCTCGCCCACGCCCAGCATAATGCCGGACTTTGTGCAGACTTCCGGATTAAGTTTTTTGGAGTTTGCAAGCACGTGCAGAGAGTTTTCATAGCTTGCGCCCTGCCGCATGGTCAGATACAGCCTCGGCACGGTTTCAAGATTATGGGCAAGTATGTCGGGCCGGGCATCAATCACTATTTTCAAATTATCAATTGATGCCTTCAGATCGGGTATCAGCACATCGGTAGTTGCCTCGGGCAGTATGGCATTGATGGCCCGGATGGCTGCGGCAAACTGCCCGGCCCCGCCGTCGGGCAGATCATCGCGCGTAACCGACGTAATGACTACATGCTTAAGGTTGAGATCCCTGGAGGCTCGGGCCACATTTTCAGGTTCAGCCGGATCGGGCTCAAGCGGCTTACCGCTTTCAACGCCGCAGAATGCGCAGTTGCGGGTGCAGATATTGCCAAGTATCATGAATGTTGCCGTGCCCGCCTTAAAGCAGCTGCCCATATTCGGGCAAACGGCGCTTTCGCAAACCGTATGCAGGTGATAGCGGTCCAGCAGGGCTTTCATCTCGTTCAAAACTCTCTCGTCAACACCCTTGACGCGTATCCAGTCAGGCTTTTTTGTTATGACCACGGCAGATCCTCCAATGTAATCGCTTTCGGGTCAGCAGTAAAAATCTGTGCATAATGCTTGACCAGGCGCTGCTTCACCTCATTGATGTCAACCTCTCGCCCCAGCACCGCATTCATGCAGGTGACGCCCTTGTCCACAATGCCACAGGCAATGATCATTTTATAATGATTCATATTGGGATGCACATTCAGCGCAAACCCGTGCATGGTTATCCAGCCTCTTTTGACGGCTATGCCGATGGCTGCAATTTTCTCAGTGCCGACCCAGACGCCGGGGTGCCTGGGGTCGCGATCGGACTGAATGCCGTACTCGGCCAGTGTGTCGATGAGCAATTGCTCCACATTGCGGATATAGGCATGCAAATCCTTGCCGTGCTGCTTCAAATCAAGAATGATATAGCCTGTGATCTGGCCCGGCCCGTGATAGGTTACATCGCCGCCACGATCGGTTTTGCACACTTCAATGCCCTGTTCTGCAAGCACCTCCTTCGGCGCGAGAATATTTTTGAATGTGGCCTCGCGGTTTGCCGTAAACACGGGCGAGTGCTGCAAAAGAATAACCGTATCCTTTATTTCATCCCGGCTGCGGGCATCGACCAGCTTTTTCTGCAACTCGAAAGCCTCATTGTAGCCGATTCGGTCGATATCAAGAACCCAGCTCTCAGCTTTCACCATACTGTTCCCTTCCTTATGTGCCCACGCTCACTGTCGGTAAACTTATTTATAATAACAATGATTGCCCTTTATCTCAAGAATGTTTTCCTGCGACATACAAGCTTATTGCAGCTCAAACTGCATGTATCACCTCATAAAGACAAGCCCGGTAAAACAATTTCATGAAACTCAGCGGCTTTAACATGCGGCACATATTCCTCCCGGCAAACAGTGTTTGACATCGCCGGCAGCCTGGGTTATGAAATACTGCATAAGATAATTCTGCTTGCATGGACAGCATCTATGAAACAAATTTTATTTTTGCACCCCGTCGGCCAGGCATTGGCCTTTGCCTGCGGGCTGTTCAACCTGCTGACGGGCCTGACACGAAAAATGTTCAATATGGCCATACATATAAACTTCGGGGCAATCTATTATTTCACCACGCTGCTGGGAGCGGGGCTTGGCATTTTCGCGGCAAAATGGGCAGACCAAAACGGCATTCCCGTTGATATGGAGGTGCATGAATGTGCTGCCATGCTCATGGTCATGCTGCTTGCCATGGGAGCAACAACCGGGCTTGTAATGCTGTCAAAACGCGAGAAGCGCACAGCGCTGCTGAAATACCACCGCTGGATCAATATACTGAGCGTCGCAGTCTTCAGCGTGCAGGCCGTAACCGGCGTGGCACAACTTCTGCAGCTTAACTAAGACAGCGGCCCGTCTCAAACAACACTTCATGATTCCTTAGTATATACAACTATGCAGTTTGCAATAGAAGCTCAATCACTTGTAAAAAAATATGGCGGCTTTGTTGCGCTTGACGATATAAACCTCGTGATAAACCGCGGGGAAATATTTGGTTTTCTCGGGCCCAACGGCGCAGGCAAAAGCACATTCGTCAAAATAATCCTCAATCTTGTGCGCAAGACATCGGGAAGCGCCCGGGTTTTCGGCGAACCGGTTACAAAGGCTCAGGCTCGGAAAACCATTGGTTTTTTGCCTGAAAATATCTGTCTCTACCCATTTTTAAGCATCAACGAGTTTCTTCACTTTCATTCAGAACTAATTGGAATATCTAAACAAAAAATCAATGAAGAAATAACCTCATGCTTGCGCGCCGTGGCGCTTGAACCAGTCAGAGGGAAAAAAATCGGAACTCTGTCAAAAGGCATGCTCCAGAGAACGGGCATTGCTCAGGCCATACTGGGCAATCCCGAACTGCTGATACTCGACGAACCAACCTCTGGCCTTGACCCCATAGGTTTTACCGAACTTCGGCGTTTGCTGCTCGACATGAAGGCAGGGGGCACGACCATATTTCTGAATTCGCATTTGCTCTCCGAGGTTGAGCGGACCTGCGACCGCGTGGCAATACTCAATAAAGGCAAAATCATCAAAATCGGCTCCAGAGACGACCTCTCCGACAGAGGGAAACACCTTGAGGTTACTGCCGAAGGATTCACCAGCAGCATGGCAGAGGCAATCAATGCATTGTCTCAGAAAAATTTTGAAAAAGATGAAAAAAACTTTCGAATTTATCTTAATAATGAAAATGACTCGGTCGCTGTCCACCGCATTATTGTCGAGGCTGGAGGCCGCGTACAGTCGCTGGCATGGAAATCCGAGTCACTCGAGGAACTTTTTTACAGACTGGTAAAACATGAAGATATGGGCTCTAACGAAAATCGGCCTTAAAGAATGCCTCAGGCAGCGCGTGGTTTATTTTATCTTCGTAATTTCGCTGCTGTTTGTTTTCATGGCAAAAGGCTGTGACATCGGTACGGTCAGGGGCGAGAACCTGCTGCTGGGCAAAGAGGCGCGCCAGAGCATCGCTCTTGGGATATCTTTCAACGGTATTGTTTTCTGGAGCATAATGCTGTGCGGACTGCTTGCGTCGCAGGCCATCACGCGCGAAATGGATGAGGGCCTTGCTTCTGTAACGCTTGCGCGGCCTTTAAGCCGCGACACATTTATTGCCGGCAAGTTATTGCCTGTCCTTATTATTTCAACTCTCAACCTCATGATTTTAGGCTCGCTTTTCTGCTGGTTTTTCTACAGGGAATCCGGCGACATCACCATGCGGCTACCGCTGAGTTTTCTGTTTATGACACTCAGCCTTGCGCTGTACAGCCTTATGATCGGCTGCCTGTCGCTGTTCATCCCGAGACTGCTTGCGCCGCTGGCAGGAATTGTCGTATATATGCTGAGCTGCTGGTCCTCTCTGCCTTATTTTTTTGAAAACCTGAAGTTAATCTGGTCACCGTCGGCGACAGTAGAGCGCATGCACACGCTGCTTCCAAAATTCGGCGATTTGCAGTGCATCGGCTCTTCTATTATCAGTGGGCAGCAGACCTTCGAGACCGTCAACCCCCTGATTGTACTCTGCAATATAGCAGCCTACGCCTGCGTGTTCTGGTATATCACGGTATGGGCTTTCAGACGCCGCGAACTGTAAGATGTATTGATACTTTCATCCTGTTCTGATATTTTTTTTAGTTCACATAACCACCTGTTAACGTCACACACTAAGGAGAACCACCAATGATAGATACGACCGACATCAGGAAAAACCTGAAACTGCTCATCGACGGCGATCCGTGGATCGTAGTTGATTTTCAGTTCGTCAAGCCCGGCAAAGGGCAGGCATTCACCCGCACAAAGATGAAAAACCTGATTTCCGGCAATACGATCGAACGCACCTATAAATCGGGCGAAAAACTCGAAGAAGCCCGCATCGATGAAAGCGAAATGGTATTTCTCTACAATCAGGGCAAAACCTATACCTTCATGGACAATACCACCTACGATCAGGTCGAGCTCACGGAAGATCATGTTGGGGATGCAAAGAATTTTCTTGTCGAGAACATGAATGTTGAAATGCTGTTCTTTGACGATCGCCCCATCAGCGTCGAGGTGCAGAACTTCGTAAATCTGCAGATCGTTGAAACCGAGCCCGCCACCAAGGGCGACACGGTCAGCGGCGCCACCAAGCCGGCCACTCTTTCAACCGGCCATACGGTCAATGTGCCCCTTTTTGTCAACAATGAAGAATGGATCGTCATCGACACGCGCAACGGATCGTATGTGGAGCGGGTAAAAAAATGAGCGGGCAGACCTCCCCGCGCACCATGTTTCCCGGCGATTTAGCCGCAACGCTCCGTCTCAGGCACAGTATCATGCAAGAAATACGAAGGTTTTTCGATAACCGCGGCTATACCGAGGTCGAAACACCGATCAGAGTACCATGCCCCTGCGTAGACATCTACATAGATGCCTTCACCGCGGGGGCATCTCTTTTTCTATCGACATCGCCGGAATTTCACATGAAAAGGCTGCTGGGCCTGAACCTTGAGCGCATCTACCAGATAGGGCGCGCTTTTCGCGCTGAGGAGGCGGGAAGGCATCACAGCGCCGAGTTCACCATGCTTGAGTGGTATCACACGGGCACGGATTACCGGGGCATTATGCAGGAAACCGAGCAGCTTGTGCGCCGTCTTGCTGAAGCGCTCGGGCCGCGGTGCGAGGCCCCCAGCTTTCCATTCGCGCGCATAAGCGTTTCAGAGCTGTACGGGAAGTATGCCGGCTGGGACCCTGTCAGGTGCTGGGATGAAGAACGCTATTTTAGAGACTGGGCGGAAATAATCGAGCCAGCCCTTGCCGGGCTGGGCGCATTTTTTCTTCAGGACTTTCCCGCGCCCCTTGCCGCCCTTGCAAAAATACGGCCCGATGATCCGCTGGTCTGTGAACGGTTCGAGCTCTTTATTCGCGGCCTTGAAATCGGCAATGCCTACAGCGAACTGCTGGATTACGATGAGCATGTCCGCAGGTTTGAGCATGCCGCTGCGGCCCGCACGGCTATGGGCAAGCAGCCCTACCCTCCCGACGCGGGCTTTCTGGAAGCCCTGCGGCAGGGGCTCCCGGCATGCGGTGGCATAGCAGTGGGCGTCGACCGGCTCATCATGGCACTTCTGGGGCTTGACGATATAAACCAGGTGCTGGCATTCCCGGCAGAGAGGCTCTGACATGCTGCGCAAAAAGCAGTACCTGAAAATACTTGCCCATAAGCCCGACATCTTCTCTACGCTACCGCCTGAAGTGCTCGACGAACAGGCAGCCGACCAGCTCAGGCAGATACCCCGGCTTGCGGTTGCGGAAATCGCAGGCCCCGCAGACCTGCCTGCTCTGCGCGAGCTGCTTAAGCACTACAAGCCCGACGGCCTGCTGCCCACATTTTCCTATACTGGCACGGAATACGGCGACTGGACCCGCCTTGGTTTTATGGCGGCAGAACTCAAAAAAACCTTCGAGAAAGAGCTGAGCATATATGTTTCAGAGCCCGTGGTGCTGGGCGCGCCCGCGCTCTGGAAAGCGCTGCGAGAGGCGCATGAAGGGGAGCTCCGGCGGCGTTTCGGTTTTGCCTGCCCCTGCCTGGGGTGCAGGTTGTACAGCTTCGCGCTTCGCGTTCCCCTGTGCAAAAAAGTCGATGCCCGTTTTTTCATACCTTCGCTGCACGGTTTGGTTCAGCGCGGCTGCCCGGCCCATACGTCAGCGGTTGAGAGAAAATATTTCACCTTTCTCATGTCGGGCTACGGCATTGACGTATGGCATCAGGGGCTGAATTATGAACAGGCCGGCGACGAGGGGCCCTGCCTGTCCTGCGTGCTGGGCGAGCAGCCGGACAACGGCATTTCGCATGAAAAGCTGACCCGCTATTTCGAGTCATTCGCCCTTCCCGCTGCAGGCGGCATTCTGAGCCTTGCCGTCTTCGGTGCGCCAGTCGATTACGCCCAGGTCATTTCGCAAACAGCACAACAAAAAAAACCAGCAGGCGCACCACTGAAGCAGAGGGGGCATGGCTCTTAATCAGGATACCTGTGCAGGAACAAACAAACCACCCAAATGCTACACAAGCGAACAATCCAACAATGCCTCACGATACACTTTAAAGCCAAGCCATGCCTTAACCAAACCTGCAATTAACTGATAAGTCTTAATTATTTTTAAAATGTCTTTGGCATAATTCTTGTATTTATAAATATTTATAATATAGTTATGACCGTAAACCGGAGATCTTTACGAGAGGTGGGATTATACATGGTTCTCCCCTGTTGACAAATTTTGCAATATATTATGATAAAATTGACTAATGCCGAAATTTGTATTATAATTTTAACAGGTTCAATTTGCGTTTTTATTATAAATCCTCACCTAACCATCTCCCTGAGAGAATGGAGGGGGTAATAAAAACGCAGATTATGATCGTTGAAGGTAAAGATTGATATTAAAAAAAACAGGCTTCCGCCTTAAAATAAAAACTAAAGGAGAAGATATATATGGACAACAAAAATCGCGGTCTCAAAGCCACATGTCAGTTTATTCTGTTCATTCTCCTTTGGCTTAGCCCAGCTCTCCTATGGCTCAGCCCATCTCTGTGCCGGGCCGCCTCGCCGGCAGGATATTCTGAATATTTTATACCGGGGCCTGAGGATCAACTGATCATCTTTCATAATGCGGTCAACAACACAGCCTTTACAACGACCCACTCGGTCATCAATGTCGTGGCCTGGTCGCCTGCGACCGTCGTGTATTACGACCACTGGGAAAACGGGTATACGTTTGACCCCACCAATCCTGAAAAAACGGGCTGCACGGGGCCGGGAGGCCACTGCTATGATGAAAAAGTGACGCTTGCCGCGCGCGGCTCGAGCCACACGTTTGAAAGCGCCACAATACCTACAAACCCCCGCAATCCCGCCAATATCTTTTATGACGGCAAGGATCGGATTTATGCGGTCGGCGGGGCGCTGGCGGTCAACCGCGTCACCTGGCCGTCAGATGCCGGAACCGTTGAGGCCATTGAAACCGAAGTGTATCCGGTGCGGCCGCAATTAACCACCTATATCATGCCGGTAGGAGAGAACATGGCCTATGGCACAATCGCCAACTCGGATTTTGAGCGGGTGATGGCTTTTGTTCAGGCCACGGACAATGGAACCACCGTGCAGTTTGACCTGAACGGCGACGGCGTGCTGGGGGATGCCGTCTGCCCTAGCAGGACCTATAATCCATGTACTGGGGGCACGGTCACGACGGTAAGCCTGAAGGCCGGCGAGAGCTTTCTGCTTGACCGCTATGCCTCAAGCCCCACGACCGGCGATCCGACAACAGCCGGTACCCCAAGGATCCTTACAGGAACCATGATCAAGGGCAACAAAACGCTGCAGGTCAACTATTTCTTCTGCGATATGGGAACAAACTATAACAGCCGCGGCATAAGCGCCTTCCCGACAGGCCTGTGGGATACCCAGTATTACGCACCGGTGGGAAGCGATACGGGCGCGAACAATCCAACCGACATCTATCTGTATAACCCCTGGAACTACGCCATCACCATCACCTATCAGAATCTGACGACGACCAACTCATTTTCCGTAGCCGCCAACTCGACACAGTCATACCGTGTCGCCACCGGCGGGTATGCGGCCCAAAACTCAGCGACCTTTCTCCGGGGAACCGATGTTTTCTGGGGTTTTTACAGCATAGACCGGGGCCGGGCGGATTATGACTGGTCGGATTCGCTGATACCGGCCAAGCTGCTGACCGATGAATATTATATCGGCTGGGCGCCGGGGGCGTATGAAACTCCCCCGACTCCGATTCCGGCTGGTGATTATCACGACTCCGGGATTTTCCTCACCGCAGCCAAGGACAATACCCGGGTGTTTGTCGACACGAACAATGACGGCACTGTCGATCAGACCTATAATTTGAACCGCCTGCAAAGCCAGTTTGTCTATGACACCGCCGACGGCGACATGTCGGGGGCACATATCTACGCCACCGGACCTATTGCCATGACCTATGGTGAAAACCCGGATAATGCGCCCACGGGCCTTCCGGGCATTGATACCGGCGCCGCCGTGGTGCCCGGCCTCGAGTTTGAGGACCTGGTGCTGTCGGTAGACAAAGCCACCAATCCCGTTATGGTTTCCACCGCGTCGGGTTCCCAGACAACCTATACCCTTACCGCCAACTCGGCAAAATACAGCGTGGACAATGTCACGGTCATGGACATCCTGCCTGCCGGCTGGAAGTTTGTGCGCGGCACAGCTCACATTACCCTGGCCGACATGACCACCAGCACGGCAGACCCGAACATAATATCGGCCGACAACCGCACCATAACCTGGTCTACCAGCATCCTGCGCACTCTGGCCGAAAATCAGCAGATCACCATTGTCTTCACGGCCCAAACCACCCAGACGTTTACCGCGGGCGATATAACCCGGAATTTCGTGGAAGCACGGGGCTACCGTACCATTGGAGACCCGCAGATCACCCAGCAGTTTATCGCTTCGGATTTCGTGTTCAACACCTTCAGCGATACCAGCTCGCAGATGCAGGTTTTAAAGACCTCAAGCGCGGTTGACCCGCTGACCCCGGGCCAGACATTCACCTATACGGTCAAGGTGCCCAACAGCGGGAGCAGCACGATAACCAATGTGTCTATTTACGATCCCCTGCCGGACGGCCTGTCCTATGTGGCGAGCAGCTCCCAGATGTATACGCAGCAGGCGGACAATGTGCGCGATACGTTTTCAACGGCCGCCTACACCAACCAGAACGGCACGGCGAACTGGTCGGCCGACTGGACCGAGACCGACAGCGTTGGCGGCGGCGCCACGGGCGGTCTTGTCAGCATTACCGGCAACCAGCTCCAATTCGCCCCCGCGTATTCGGCAAACACCAGAACTGTGCTCGATCAGTTCGGGAGCGCCTCGTATTCCCTCAACAACGGCACTGAAAACTGGTCTGACTCCTGGACGGAGACCGACATTCCGGAATACTCCGGGGGAGCCTCCGACGGAGATGTCTGGATTACGGGCGGTACGCTGCGGCTCACCTATGTGGCTTCCAATGTGGCAGACCTCTTTACCACCAACGTCTACACAAGAAACGACGGCACTCTCAACTGGTCGAACAACTGGACAGAGACCGGCGATGATGGTGCTGCCGGCACCGGCACCATCACCGTCGACGCAGGCAACAATAACCGCGTCAACTTCGGGCCGGGCGCGGCAGGCCGGTCTATCCAGAGAACCGCACCCGTTTCTGGAACCGACGTCACGATCAGCTTTACACTCAGCGACCAGGGCATCGACGCTGGCGAGGGAGTGATCGCCGAGTTCAGCCTGAATGGAGGATCCAGTTGGACTGAAATGCAGCGCATCACCAACAACACTCTAACCGGCACCAATCCCTACACGACCAGCACTGCCGGCGCTACCTCGATCATCATAAGATTTAGAACCTTCGGAACATGGAGCGATGGCGACGACAATGCCGGCGTTGACACTGTTAATATTGCCTACCTCGCCGCCGGGTCGCAGATCGTGCGCACCGCCAATTTGAGCGGCGCAAACAGCGCAACCCTGACCTTTGATTTCAACCGCGCCAACCTTGAAACCACCGACACCATGGCTGTGGAGGTGAACGGCGGATCGGGCTGGAACACCCTTGCCACCTATAACAGCGCCACCACCGTAGGGGCCAAAACATTTGACCTTTCAAGCTATATTTCCTCGGCCATGCAAATCCGGTTCCGGGTCACCAACCAATTGAATGCTACGAATGAGTATTTTTCATTTGACAATGTCCAAATCACCTTCAACTCACTTGTTTCCGCCAACGGCGCCGCTATTTCGCGCACGGCCAGTATCGCCGGCGCAAACAGCGCCATTCTGAGCTTTGATTTCAGCCGCAGCGGCCTCGGGGCCGGGGATACCATGGCTGTGCAGGTGAACGGCACCACGATTGCCTCATTTGACGGCACAACGGCCATCGAGGCGAAATCCTATGATATAACAGGCTATGCCGCCACCCCCACGACCGTGCGCTTCGTGGTGACCGGCGGCGTCAGCACCGCCGGCACGTATTTTGCCATCGACAATGTCGATATCTCCTATGTTATTCCGGGTACGGCCGTAGCTGCCCATGATACGCCCAATTTTGTCGTGGCGGCCGACGCCGTTTCGCTGGGCGTGCGGCAGACTCTTGTTCTTACGTTCAATGTGACCGTGAATTCGCCCCTTGGCACCGGCATTAACAGCATCACCAACAATGCCTGCGCGACAGCTACCAGCTTTGTCGTGTCGGTCTGCGACGATGTCACCAACATCGTCAGCAAGCCAAGCACCGGCGCCGCCGAGGTGGGTGATCTTGTCTGGTTAGATGCGGACCGCGATGGGCTAAAGGATGTGACTGAAAACGGGTTATCCAATGTGGAAGTGACCTTAAAGGACAAATACGGCACACCGGTTGCCGTGACGACCACCGACGGCAACGGGCTGTACCGGTTTACCGGGGTTAAACCGGGAACCGGGTATTATGTGCAGGTTACCGGCGGCTTGCCGCCGGGACTGGTTCAGTCCGCACCTGCCGGACACTCCGACAACCGGACGGATACATTTACCCTGACCGCCGGGCAGGTGTATCTGGACGCTGATCTCGGCTTTAAGCCGCCTGCCGGCAGCGGGACCATAGGGGATTATGTGTGGCATGATTTTGATGGCGACCAGGTGCAGGACGCAGGAGAGCCGGGATTGGCCGGCGTTACCGTGCAGCTGTATCTTGATAACGGAAACGGTGTTTTTGAACCGGGTAGCGATACGCTGGTGAGAAGCACCGTAACCGATGTCGGCGGGCATTATCTGTTTACCGGCGTGACAGCCTCCGGAACGCAGGATTATTTTGTGTACGTAGATGCAACGCAGGCCAGCCTGACCGGCTATGTGCCCACCACAGTGTCAGCAACGAAGGATTTTGATCTGGCCGCCGGAGATGTCCGTATGGCCAATGATTTCGGGTTTCAGAACACCAGCACGTTCACGTACCGCGACCGGGTCTGGTTTGATACAAACAAGGATAAGGAAGATGACAATGAAACCGGCATCGCCGGCGTGACGATTGATCTGCTGGATGCCAGCCTGAACGTCATCGCCACCACCGCCACGGCCGCCGACGGAACTTTTCAATTCGTCGGCCTGAGCGGCAGCACCTTTTACACGGTGCGGATCACGGACAGCAACAGCAAACTGCTGACCGATTATTACGGAACCACGCCAGAAGCTGTCGCCGGCGAGTTTTTAATTAACCATTTAGCCGCTAATGTCGACTATACGGCGGAACCCGCGGAGCCGCATTTCGGCTACAACGTGAAGGGCGCCATCGGCGATACTGTGTATAATGACGTTAATAACAATGGTGTTCAGGATGCCGGGGAGCCGGGCATAAGCGGAGTCACCGTATCGCTGTATACCGACACGAACGGCAATGGCCTGCTTAACACTGGTGAGCCGCTGGCGGCAACGCTTGTCACCGACGCCAACGGCAACTACATTTTTTCCGGCCTGGCGGACGGCAATTATATTGTCAGCATCGCCAGCCCGCCCAGCGGTTTTACCTATACCAGCGAGGGGCCGGGCGGTGACAATGATCCGGCGGCCGGAGATCAGCAGGCGGCCAGCATCAGCGGCGGCAGTTCAATTCTAACCAAGGATTTCGGCTATCACGCTTCAGCCAACCGAAGCGTATCCGGAACCATATGGAAGGATGCCAACGGAGACGGAATTATTGATACCGGTGAAAGCCGCCTGCAGAATGTTACTCTTGATCTGCTGCATGACAACGGCACGCTTATCGCGACCGCGACCACAGACTCCAGCGGCAATTATTCATTTGCCGGTTTACCCTCGGGCTCGTATGTGGTTCGGGTAACGGATAAAAACAGCGTGTTGATTGGCTATACTGCCACGTATGAATTCACTGAAAAAACTTCAGGGCCGTTTAACGGTCAGGAAAGCGTTGACCTGAGCAGCGGCAATAAGTCCGGCATCAACTTTGGCTACAAGGACCCCATCCCTACCCGGGCAGTGATCGCTGAGTTCGGCGCCTTCAACGACGGGGGCAAGGTGGTTGTGCGCTGGCAAACATTGTCCGAGCAGGGCACCATCGGATTTTATCTCTTTCGGCTCAATGAAAAGACCGGCGGTTATAAGATGATCAGCGATAAACTGCTGCCGGGCTTTCTGCATTCACCTGCCGGCGGATGGTACAGCTATGAGGATACTACCGCAAAGATCGGGATGGATTACACCTACCGTTTGGAGGAAGTTGAAGTCGGCGGCCGCCGGATATCCTATGGGCCATGGACGGTCTCTACCGGTACGCCGCTTGCAGCTGAAAATCCGGTTCTGCAACTGAAGGCAAATGCTTTCGTCTCGGGTTTTAAACAGGCTGCAAAACCCGTATCCGACAAAACAAAAGAACGCCGGGAGGTGCGCCGGGAGGCCCTCCTGAAGGCCCCGAGTGTACAACCGGCGACTACGGTCACTCAGGCGAAGATCAGCCTGACCGAGGATGGCCTGTACTTTGTCACTGCCGACAGCATTGCTCAGGTTCTCAACAGAAAGCGGAACGAAGTCGTTCAGTTGATCCGGGCCGGTAAAATCCGGTTGCGCAACATGGGCCGCTCCATTGCGGTGCTGCCGTCATCGGGCAATCAAGGGCTGTATTTTTACGGCGAAAAGCTTGAAACCAGGTATACCGATGATAATGTCTACTGGCTGGATGTCGACACCGCCGTGAAAATGAGCACGGTTAATCGGGCCCCGAAACATCCGGCGGGTAAAGGGCAATATTTCCAGCAATTTGTTCGGGAAGAAGAAAATAATTATCCGGTAGAGATGTTATTTACTGATCCCACGGCCGATTACTGGATGTGGGATTATATATTCCCGGGCTATGGCCGCGATCAGGTTTCAGTATCCGTTTCTACGCCGGGGATCGTGGATAATGATACAGCCACACTGACGGTAGCGCTTCAGGGCGCCAGTGAGGCATTTAACGGCAATGACCACCACGCAATTATCAGTGTCAACGGCGTCGAGGTGGGAGAAACCCGATGGGACGGCATCACCGCAGCAACTATCTCGTGTCAGGTGAATACGGAAATCCTGAATGACGGTGAGAATACTGTTGTAATAACTGGAAAGCAAGATCCCGGAGTTCCGTATGATCTTTTTTATCTCAACTATGTAACTATTGCATACCCCCGGCAGTACACGGCGCTTGACAATCATTTGGCTGCTGAAAGCAATGGTTATGACACTGTGGTGATAGACGGGTTTACTGATCCCGATATTCGAGTGTTTGACATTGCCGATCCGCTGCTTCCGAAACTGGTATGGGGTGCTGAAATTAAAAAAGATGAAGACAACGCTGCAGAATATCAGGTCGGCTTCCGGGCCGACAACCAAGAGGGCCGCAGTCGGGCCGGCAATCAACAGGGCCGCTATCTCGCGGTAACACCGGCAGCGATCAAATCATGTACGCTGGTGGCGGATCACCCGTCATCTTTGAGTAAAAAATCCAGCCGGGCAAATTACCTGATCATTACGTCCTGCGACCTCATGGATGCGGCGCAGGAGCTGGCCGATTACCGGGCATCCAAGGGGTATGTGACCATGGTGGTGGATGTTGAGGACATCTATGATGAATTTGCCTACGGCATCAGGGATGCCGAAGCCATTCGCACTTTTCTGCGGTTCGCCTACAGCAATTGGCGGATGCCGCCGAAATACGTGCTGCTGGCCGGTGAAGGGTCCTTTGACTACAAAGACAATATGGGCTATGGCGATTGCCTTATCCCGCCTCTTGTGGCAGCCACACCGGAAGGCCTGATCGTTACGGATAATTTATATGCTGATGCGACCGGGAATGATTTGATTCCTGAAATCTCTTTAGGCCGGATTCCGGTGATCAGTGCCGAAGAGTTTTCCGATTATACTGCAAAGGTTATCGGCTTTGAAAGCGCAGCTGGCGCGTGGACTTCGCAGGCATTGCTTGCTGCCGACTCTCCTGATGCCGGCGGAAATTTCCCGGGTTCCAGCGATAATGTGTCAAAACTGTTCCCGGCCAGTTTTACGCTTGAAAAAATCTATTTAAATGAAGCGCCGTATTTAGATGCAGTGCCGCCGACTGAAGCCCGGGCCGATTTCCTGGCAGGTATCAACGAAGGCCGGGCATATGTGAATTTTACCGGCCATGGCGGCATGACCCTGCTGGGCAATACAAATCTTTTTTCCGTCGACGATATCGCGCAGCTGCACAACGGCAGCCACCTGCCGGTGCTGACTGCCATGACCTGTCTGGCTGGTAATTACGGCTATCCAGGCATGGACTCGCTCAGCGAGGCCATGGTGATCAAAGAAAACGGCGGGGCAGTGGCCATGTGGTCGCCTTCTGGTTTCGGCTTGAATTATTATTCGGTTAAGCTGTGCACGGGTTTTTACGCAGCGGTGTTTAATTCCGGGCAGAAGACTCTGGGCGATGCGATTCGAAGCTCTCTGAAGAGCTATGCAGCCTCGGAAGATCAGCTCTATTACCTGAACCTGTATAACCTGATGGGAGATCCGGCTCTGGTGATAAAATAACCGCTGTGCGGAAGTGATAGCGCCAGGAATTTTTTTGCAATGGTTGCTCACAGCCGTTATATTTGAAAAAACATGACGGCTGTGTTCTGCACACACAATCCGATGGCGAACCGGATGGAATAATTGTCGGGAAAATTTTTAGCATGACAGCACAAGAGCTTGAATACAAAAAAGTGTACTGCCCATCCGGGAAGGTTGTAACCCGAACTATTGCAGATGAAACGATTCTGGTCCCGATTTCAGGAAACCTGGCCAATATGGAGAGGATTTTTACGCTCAACGAGGTCGGGGCATCCATCTGGCGCCTTATGGACGGAAAAAGAAGTGTTCAGGAAATCCTGCGGGAACTCCTACAGGAATTTGATGTGGCTGAAGATCAGTTGGCCGGCGACATGGTGGAATTTGTGGAACAGTTAAAAAGGTCTGATCTTATTGCGGAGCAGTCAAGCTGATGAACTGCGAGCATGATCCCGGCGCTCATAGCCGAGCCTTTTTTGATCGATTTTATCCGAAGGTCTTAAAGGACCGGATACCTCTTGCAGGCGGCATTGAGCTGACGAACCGCTGCAACCTGAACTGCATTCATTGTTATGTAAGTACTAGTGAAAGAAAAGGAAGGGGCGATCAGACGGAGCTTTCAGCCCGGCTGTGGATGAATCTGATCGATCAGATTACAGACGCCGGCTGTCTTTTCCTGCTGTTTACCGGCGGGGAAACGCTGTTACGGCCGGATTTTTATGATATTTACCGGCATGCCTGCCGCAGCGGTTTGCTGGTAACCGTGTTCACAAACGGCACGCTGGTAACAGATCGAACAATTGAGACCTTTGACCTGTATCCGCCGCATTCTATTGAAATCAGCCTGTACGGGGCGACTGCGGCAACATACGAAGCCGTGACAGGTGTGGCCGGATCATTTGAAAAATGCATGCAGGGCATACACCGGTTAAAAGACCATGGGGTTCGGCTTAAGCTGAAAACCATGCTGTTAACTGTTAATTTTAATGGGCTGGAAGAAATAGAAACCCTGGCTGCTGAGCTGGGCGCGCCATTTCGATTTGATGCAATGATTTCACCGCGACTGGACGGCGATCCGGCGCCTGTGAAATATCGCGTGAAGCCCAAAGAAGCGGTAAAAAAAGAGTTTTCAAGCCCTGATCGCGCACAGCAGCTTCATGATTTTTTTTATCGGATGAACAGGCAAAAGCTGTCAGAGGGCCTCTATCAATGCGGCGCCGGCAGGAATATGTTCCACATCAGCCCATTCGGTTTGATGCGGCCCTGCTTAATGGTATCAGGAGCAAGTCAGGATCTGTTGAAGAGCAGTTTCAGCAATGTTTGGAACAGCAGTAATTTCAGGCACTTCAGAGAAAAAGAAAAAGCTCATGACAAATGTCGGGAATGCGATAAGAAAGTTGTGTGCGGGTATTGCCCGGGATTTTTCCAACTGGAATCCGGCAACGAAATGTTATGTTCAGAATACCTGTGCGATATCGGACAAGAACGCAAGCAGGCAATATTGAATTTCCATGAGGAGGTACATAAAGCATGATAGAGCAAACCCCAAAAAAGGAGAAAAAACCCTATCAAAAGCCGGAAATCCTAGTGATCGATCTGGCTGCTGAAGAGGTTATGGCCGTTGGGTGCAAAACACCAGTCACAAAAGGCACTGGGTCGCCGATTGGGCCTAATTGCATGATACAACACTGCGCCGGGAATGGATCCTGACCTGCAATGCCGCGGGCGATGATCGCATGATGATACGAAAAGTTATTGCCGGAGTTGAATTGCTGATCAAGGGCCCGCAGGAATTTGAAATCCGGGAAGTGAACCCGGTGTCTGAGCTTTTTTTTACCTATGAAAATACAGCAGCTGACGATCAACGGATCCATCTTCAAATCAGCTGTGAACCCATGCCGGTTGTCGAGAAGGAAACAATTCTGTTTCGTGCAGACCCTTTATGGTCAATCTATCGGGATAGCAGGTTTAACTGGATTGTTCTTCACCCGCCGGCTCTACAAAAACCCCTGTGGGTGGCCCGGCTCGATCACGAATTCAAGAACGGAGTCGTTTATTGCAGTGAACATCTGAAAGATAATCAAAACGGCAGGGCCGTTTTATTCAATCCGGTGTCCTATCCGCTTGACCAGATTCTCTTGATGCACGTTCTGGCGAAAATCGGCGACGGGATGCTGATTCATGCCTGCGGATGGCTGCATCAAGGCGCAGGGTGGATTTTTGCCGGCAAATCAGGCGCGGGAAAAAGCACGCTGTCAAATCTGATCGTACAGGCAACAGGGGGCCGGTTTTTAAGTGATGACCGCATAATCATTCGAAAAACCGGCCATGAGTTTTCAATGTACGGAACCCCGTGGCCTGGGGAAGCCGGATATGCGATGAATCAATCGGCCCCGTTAAAAGGATTATTTTTTCTCGAAAAAGGGAATAAAAATAAAATCGAAAAACTGAAACCGGCCGATTCCTTTGCCAGATTGATGCCGGTTGTCTCGATTCCCTGGTATGACAGGGATGCGGCTGAACTCATGGTGACATTTAATGAAGCACTGCTGGGAAGTGTTCCGATGTATGAGTTGACCTTTGTGCCGGATGAAGCAATCGTGGATATGCTGGTCGGTTTCATTAATAAATAATGCAGAATGAAGGTCGATATTTGAAGCCCTCGGTTCAAAAAATAACGTTTTTTTTAAGTATGCTGGAAGACGGGTACGATCTCAGGCTGCGGGTAACGGGAACCAGCATGTCGCCTTTTTTAGAAACAGGAAGCTACGTTACACTTTCCAGAATTCCAATATCTGAATTAAAAATTGGAGATATCATTTTTTGCCGCAGTGATGACGGGTCATTTATATTACACCGGCTTATTGCGATTAAAAATGAAATGCTCATCACCAAGGGGGATGCTCTCGGTTCTCCAGACAAACCATTTGAAAAAACGGATTATCAAGCAAAAGTGATACGAATCGAACAGCACCGATCTCATGCCATTATAAGCCACAATATGGCATTGCGGGCCTTCCAAACGGTAAATTATCTTATTGCAGTTTGCTTCCGTTTAAAATTAAACCTGATCTGCAGACATATCAGGTTTAAATCAAAACCCGCATAAGCATATCCTGAAAAGCTTCCGCTGTTTTTTTTCATGCTGACTTCCGGCACCTGCATTCTGGCTTCTGACTTCTAGTTTTTATGATCAGCTACCGGCTTTCCTTCTTTTTCTTCGCGATATACTCCATCCGCTCCTTGATGATTTTCTCATACCCCCGATCGGCAGGGAAATAGAACCGTCTGCCCTTGAGCTCTTCGGGCAGGCAGTCCATGTCGACAACGGCAGCGTCGTAGTCATGGGCATACTTGTAGCCTTTGCCGTAATCCAGATTTTTCATAAGCTTTGTGGGAGCATTGCGGATATGCAGCGGCACGGGCAGAGAACCCGTCTCTTCAGCAGCCCTCGCAGCCCGGGCATAGGCGATGTAAATGGCATTGCTCTTGGGAGCGGTTGCAAGATAGACGACCGCCTGCGCAAGGGCCAGCTTGCCTTCGGGAAGGCCCAGGAAATGAAAAGCCTCTTTTGCCTCAAGGGTAATCTGAAGGGCTTTAGGGTCGGCGTTGCCCACATCTTCGCTGGCAAACCGCACGAGCCTGCGGGCTATATAGAGCGGGTCTTCACCGGCCTCAAGCATGCGGGCAAGCCAGTACAGTGAAGCATCGGCATCGCTGTTGCGCATGCTTTTGTGCAGGGCGGAAATGATATTATAGTGCTCCTCGCCGTCCTTGTCGTAGAGCAGCATCTTTTTCTGCAGCGCCTCTTCCACGATCTCCTGCGTGAGCTCCCGCATGCCCGCATCGTCAGGCCGGGTAATGCCTGCCGCTATTTCAAGCGTATTGAGCGCCACCCGGGCATCTCCCTGTGAAAAAGCGATGATATGATCAAGAACCTCGTCGCCGGCGTGCGCCCTGAGCCCTCCCAGCCCCTTTTCCTTATCGGCCAGAGCCCGCTGAAGGATCATCTTCAGGTGTGCATCAGACAGGGGCTTGAGCACCAGCACCTTGGTGCGGGACAAAAGCGGTGAAATCACTTCAAAGGATGGGTTTTCCGTTGTCGCACCTATGAAAACTATATCGCCCCGCTCGACATGGGGCAGAAAGGCATCCTGCTGGGCCTTGTTGAAGCGGTGAATTTCATCCACGAAAAGAATGGTCTGGCGGCCATCTTCCTTTTTATTGAAAATGGCCTGCCCGATAATCTCCCGGACTTCTTTGATGCTCGACGTGACAGCGCTCAGGGGCATGAACAGCGAGTTTGACGCCGCTGCAATTATGTGAGCAAGGGTTGTTTTACCCGTGCCGGGCGGGCCCCACAGTATTATGGAATAGAGCTCTGAGCCCTCCATCATACGCCGAAGCAGCTTGTTCTTTCCGAGCAGGTGCTCCTGGCCGACAAAGTCTTCCAGGCTCACGGGCCGCATGCGTTCAGAAAGCGGTATTTTTGTATCAGTCATTGCACTGCTCACCAGTAGATAGATAAATATGATTGCGATTTGCCGCGCAACCGGTTATGTACTTCTAACAGATTTGTCTGCCTGAGCGCAAGCTCTTCACGAAGGATTCTCTATGCTTCCATATCTGCTGCAGGGTCTTACCCTGGGCCTCTCGGCAGCGGCAACGCCGGGCCCGTTCCAGGCTTTTCTGCTCAGCCAGAGCGCGAAAAAAGGCTGGCGCAGGGCGCTGCCGGCAGCCTTTGCGCCTCTGCTGAGCGACGGTCCCATCATCGTGCTTGTCGTTCTGATGCTCACCCGAACGCCGGGCTGGCTCATGGAATCGCTGCGGTTGGGCGGCGGGCTTTTTCTGCTCTATCTTGCATGGTCGGCTCTGCAGGCAGCTCGCAGGGCATCTGATAGGCAAACCGGCCCGCAGAAGCCTGCCGCAAGCAGCATCCTGCATGCGACGATATTAAACCTTTTGAACCCCAATCCCTATATTTTCTGGAGCCTTATCGGCGGTCCCGTGCTGCTGCAGGGCTGGCAGCAGGGCCCATACTATTGCCTTGCCTTTCTGGGAGGCATGTATGGTGCGCTCATCGGCGGCTGCGCCTGCCTTGTCATAGTGTTTGCAACGGCCGCACGGCTGGGCGCAGCGGTCAGACGCCTGCTGCTGTCTATCTCTGCCGCGGCGCTCGCCCTTTTCGGCTGCTATCAGCTCTTTATGTCCCTCACCGCAATTGTTGCTCACTTCTCATAAAAAATTGGCTATCTGTGCGTTTCCTAGGCTATAATGCGCCCCTCATTAACACCAGCGGACAGGCCGATGAAAAATGATCTTGAACAGCTCCTGCCTTTTGTCAGCAAGGCAAGCCGGTATCTGGGCAATGAAATAAACGCCGTCAGAAAAGATCCTCAAACGGTCGACCTGACATTCGCCTTTGCCTTCCCCGATGTCTATGAAGTAGGCATGTCGCACCTGGGGCTGCAGATACTCTACCATGTGCTCAACAGCATGCCGCGCATTGCCTGCGAGCGCGCCTTTGCGCCATGGCCCGATATGGAAGCGGAGATGAAGGCTGCAGGCCTTGGGCTTGCTACGCTGGAATCGGGCATACCGCTGCGGCAGTGCGACATTGTGGGCTTTTCCCTTGAATACGAGCTCTGCTACGCCACGGTGCTGCGGATGCTGGGCCTTTCCGGCATTCCCCTCAAAGCCGCCGAGCGCGACAGGTCGTGGCCACTTGTTATTGCAGGCGGCCCAAGCACCTGCAACCCCGAGCCCGTCGCCGACTTCTTCGATGCCTTCGTCATCGGTGAAGGAGAAGAGGTGCTGCCGGAGCTGTGCCGGGCATACCTGAACTGGAAGCACACAGACGGAGATAAGGGGGGACTTCTTGACACGCTTGCCGGTATTCCTGGCATCTATGTACCGTCTCTTTTTGAAATCTCATATAACGATGACAAAACCATACAGGCCGTCAAACCGCTGAAGCCCGGATACGACCATGTCGACAAGCGCATCATAACCGACTTCACGCATGCACCCTTTAGCTCAAAGCCCGTTGTGCCCTACATGCAGATCATCCATGACCGGGCGGGCGTGGAAATAGCGCGCGGCTGCTCGCGCGGCTGCCGGTTCTGCATGGCCGGCATGATCTACCGGCCGGTGCGCGAAAAAAGCGTCGACCGGCTCTGCCAGCTCAGCCGCGAAACGCTTGCCGGCACCGGCTATGAGGAGCTGGGGCTTCTGTCGCTCAGCTCAGGCGACTACTGCGGCATTCAGACCCTGCTGGGCAGCCTGATACGGGAGCACGGCAGCCAGAAGGTCGCCGTGTCGCTGCCATCGCTGCGGGTCGAGTCACTCACGCGGGAGCTGATGGATGAGATCAAACAAATCCGCAAAACAGGCTTCACCATAGCGCCCGAGGCGGGCACGCAGCGCCTGCGCAACGCCATCAACAAGGGATTTACCGACGAGGAGATACTCTCCACGGCTTCGCGGATTTTTGCCGCAGGCTGGAATCTTGTTAAGCTCTACTTCATGATAGGGCTGCCGACGGAAACCATGCAGGACGTGCAGAGCATCGTCGATCTGTGCCGCGCGATAGCACGCCTTGACCAGCGCAAAAACCTGAATGTGAGCATCTCCACCTTTGTCCCCAAGCCCCATACACCCTTCCAGTGGGACGCGCATGAGCCTGCTGGCAGCATTCAGGAAAAGCAGCACTCTATCAAAGACAGCCTGCGCAGCAGGAACATCCAGGTAAAATACCACGATCACCGCCTGAGCCTTCTGGAGGCGGTATTCTCCCGCGGCGACCGTCGACTTGCCGATGTGCTTGTGCATGCCCACAGGCTGGGCGCCGGCTATGATGCCTGGAGCGAGCTTTTCGATTACACTATATGGCTGCAGGCATTCAAAAACGCTGGCATCGATACGGCATATTATCTCAAAGAAAAGTCCGAGGATGAAATACTGCCCTGGGATCATATCAGATTCGGCGTCACCGGTGCCTATCTGAAGAGCGAGCGCGACAAGGCGCGCCGCGGAGAGACCACTGCCGACTGCCGCCGCGGCCCGTGCACCGGCTGCGGCGTCTGCAACGAAGAGGCGGTTCAGCCCGAGATTAATCAGGCCCGGCCTGTAGCATTGCCGCAGGCAGCTCGTGAAACAATCGCTGAGCCCGCAGCCTTCCGCTACCGCCTTGCCTACACGAAACAGGGCACGGCGCGCTTTTTAAGCCACCTTGAATTCAGTTCGTGCTTTGCCCGGGCCCTGCGCCGGGCGGGCCTGCCGCTGCGGTATTCTCAGGGATTTCACCCCCTGCCCCGCGTGACCTTTCACGAGGCCCTGCCGGTTGGCATGGAATGCGGGCATGCCCTCTGTGACATCGAGCTGACACAGCCTATCCCCGCACTGGATATTCTGCAGGCGCTGGCCCGGCGCCTGCCAAGCGGCATTAAAATCCTGCGGGTAACGGAAAATGTTTTGAAAAACGATGCCTCCCCTGATACAATAAAGATATACAGCATTACACTGCCGCACCATGCGGGGCTTCTGATTCCCGACGCTGAAGCTCTTGCCCGCGGCATCGCCGATTTTCAGGCTCGAGAGACCTGTATGACGCAGGTCGAGAAAAAAGACCGCACGGTAGAGGTTGATCTCAAAAAGGTCATTTTGGCCATTACCCTTGACGGTAGTGGCGTCATCGGCATGACCATTGACGCCACCGTACCCGGCACGCCGAAAGTGGCTGCTGCTATGGCTGCCCTGTTCGGGCTCGGCGAACGGGAGCAAAAAGCTTTGCGGATTGTAAAAAACCAATCATGACATCAGAACTTATCATCAATGTTACGGCAAGTGAGACGCGTGTTGCTCTGCTTGAAAACAGCACGCTGGCCGAGCTGCATATCGAGCGTGAATCGGACAAGGGCATAGCGGGCAATATCTATAAAGGCCGCGTGCAAAGGGTTCTGCCCGGCATGCAGGCCGCCTTTGTAGAAATCGGCCTTGCCCGTTCCACGTTTCTCTATGTCGACGACGTGTATACCAACAACAGGGAATTCGCCTCCCTGTTTAACGTGTTCAAGGATGAACAGGAAAATGCTGAGGTCGGCGATGCGCCCACGGTTCGCGAGCATATACCCTCCCCGCCCATCGAGGAGATGCTCTCGGATGGCCAAGAGATAATGGTGCAGGTCATCAAGGAACCCCTGGGTACCAAGGGCGCGCGCATTTCAACGCATATATCGCTGCCGGGACGCTATCTTGTTTATCTGCCGACCATTGCCCAAATCAGCATCTCGCGCCGCATAACCGATGAAGCCGAGCGCAGCCGCCTGAAGGAAATCGTGCAGCGCATCAAGCCGGTCGACAGCGGGTTTATCATCCGCACGGCAAGCGAGGGCGCCACAGAGGATGAGCTGGCATCGGACATGGACTTTCTGGTCAAACTCTGGGCCAACATTCAGAGCCGCATGAAAACAGCGCCGACGTCGACAATGCTGCACGAAGACCTGAGCATCGCCCTGCGCGCCATACGGGACCTCTACAGCAAAAACGTGCGGAAGCTCGTGGTCGACTGCCCCGAAACCTATGCTGGCATCATCCGCTTCATAGAAACCTTCATGCCGCAGCTGAAATATTCTGTCGAGCTGTACGAGGGCGACAAGCCGATTTTCGACAATTACGGCTTCGAGGTGGAGATAAGCCGGGCTCTTGGCAGGAACATCTGGCTCAAATCCGGCGGCTATATTGTCATTGAAGACACGGAGGCACTGGTGGCCATTGACGTCAATACCGGCCGGTATGTCGGCAAGGGCAACCAGAACGACACGATCGTGAAAACCA
>Ga0209777_10000353_pt1 | contig 77358 bp, 71 predicted proteins | sample FrelakmetHBP12HB_FD_187147 | JGI IMG/M metagenome (GOLD analysis project Ga0209777, IMG submission 187147) | Freshwater lake sediment microbial communities from the University of Notre Dame, USA, for methane emissions studies -HBP12 HB (SPAdes)... | ecosystem: Environmental > Aquatic >...
CACCGTTGAGTGGGTCAGGAGAAAAGCCATGCACCTTTTCATACACAAAATAAGAAACACAAAACTACCAAACAAAAGCACACTAAGACTCATAGACACGAAATAACGTGAAAACGCAAATAGTCAGATAATTTATGTTTTCTTCAAGCCTGCTAACCTAGTCCCGAACTCATGAGCGCGATTCTAAAACCTCCGAAAAAGAATATGTCCTTAGTGCGGCTGCCTGGTCTTTTTAGGAACGATTTGTTCAAGTCGGTAGGCATATCGTTTGATGAACCATTTCTTGACCACTTCAACCAGGAGTAGGTAAGCGGCGATTAGCCCTGCTAAGGCTATGTAGAATATTGCTGGCGGCGGTGAAAACCCGAAAATAGAGCCGAACATGGTATAGGGCAAGATGAACGCGACCGCTACGACGGTTAAGCTGCTGATCAGCAAATATTTTCCTGGCTTGCTTTTGTAGAAGGGTGTTTTTCTGGTTCTGAGTACGAAAACTACCAGAGCTTGCGTGGATAGGGATTCTATGAACCAGGCGGTTTGGAAAACTGGAGTTGTGGCTTTTAACAAGGCCAACAGCAGGAAGAAGGTTAGGAAATCAAAGATAGAGCTCACTGGTCCGAAAATTACCATGAACCTTCTTATGTACGAGATATCCAGTTTCTTTGGTTTCTGAATGTATTCTTCGTCCACGTTGTCGGTCGGTATGGCCGCTTCTGACAAATCGTACAAGAGGTTGTTTAGGAGTATCTGAATAGCCGTCATCGGAAGGAAACTCAGAAAAAGGGAAGCGCCGGCGACGCTGAACATTGTCCCAAAGTTCGAACTCACGCCCATCATTATGTACTTCATTGTATTGCCGAAGGTTTTTCGGCCTTCTAGCACGCCCTGATCCAGCACTTTCAAGTCAGGCTCAAGAAGAATTAGGTCCGCCGATTCTTTGGCGACATCGACGGCGTTCTCCACGGATATACTGACGTCCGCGGTTTTCAAGGATGGGGCATCGTTGATGCCGTCACCCATGTACCCGACCACGTGTCCATTAGACCTTAAAGCATTGATTACGCGGTCTTTCTGCGCCGGGTTTACTCGCGCAAAAATATTATTTTCCTCCACGACTCTGGCAAGGGCATCGTCCTGCAGCAGAGCGATCTCAGTCCCAAGAGCAATCCCTTCTATTTCAAAGCCCAGTTGCTGACAGGTCGTTTTCGTGACTAACTCGTTGTCGCCCGTAACGATTTTGAGTGCCACGCCGTCTCGAGCCAACAAACCGATGGATTCCTTGGCGCTTTCTTTAGGCGGGTCCAGAAAAGCCAAAAAGCCCGAAAAGACCATGTCAGTTTCGTCGCCGATCGAGTAGTGTGTTTTGTCGTCTTTGACTTTCTTATATGCGACAGCCAAAACCCTGAAGCCTTGGGCGCTGAGATCCATATATTTCTGTTCAAACGAGCTTTGACAAACATTTGCAAAATCCATCAATGCTTCACCGGATTCGCAGTAGGCGCAAATTTTCAAGATTTCCTCCGGGGCACCTTTGGCAACTATGAGTCTTTGCCCTTCGTACTCAACAACCACCGATATGCGTTTTCGGATGAAGTCGAATGGAATTTCGTCAATTTTCGCGACAGCTTTTACATCAAATTCTTTGTACTGCAGAATGGCATCGTCCAGAGGGCTTTTCAGTCCTGCATCAAACACGCTGTTAAAGTAGGCATAAAGAAGCACTTGTTGGCTCTCTCTTCCATCCAGATCCACATACTGGGTAAGCGTGAGCTTGTTCTGAGTGAGCGTGCCAGTCTTATCCGTGCACAAAACATCCATGTTTCCAAAGTTCTGAATAGCCGCCAGCCGTTTCACGATAACCCCTTTTTTTGACATAGCCACCGCGCCCCTGGAGAGATTGATGGACATTATCATGGGCAAAAGCTCCGGCGTCAAGCCAACAGCGAGCGCCACGGCGAAAAGCAGGGACTGCAGAATAGTGCGATTACTCGAAAAGAAAAAAGCGTTCACGAAGAAAACAAAAACCACAAGAAACAGGGTAACTTCAGTCATTAGGGCTCCGAATCTTCTGAGGCCTTTTTCAAATTCTGTTTCAGGCGCTTTCGTCGCAAGTTCTTTCGCGATTTTCCCGTACTCGGTCAAGCTTCCGGTCTTAACGACCACCGCGGTTCCAGTTCCGCTCACCACGGAGGTTCCTTGAAAAACGTAGTTGTTCCATCCCGTGAGGTCAGATGTCTTAGTGGCTAGCGGGGCCGCAGTCTTTTCAACTGGAAATGCTTCACCGGTTAAAGCTGACTGGTTTAGGTTCAAGTCCTTTGTACTGATTAGTCGGGCATCAGCTGGAACCATGTCCCCTGCAATTAGAGATGCTATATCGCCTGGAACGACTTCGGAAGGTTTCACATCTTGCTTAACGCCGTCTCTGATTACCGTTGCCTTCGTGGTCACCCTTTCTCTAAGGGCTTCGGCGGCGTTCTGAGCCTTGGTTTCTTGATAAACGTCAAGAATAATGCTGAGTAATACGATTGAAAAAATGATAACCGCATCTGTTATGTCATTCAGAAGCCCTGAGACTAATCCAGCAATCAAGAGAATAAGGACAAGCGGGTTTCTTAGGTGATAAAGAATCTCGATAAGTCCCGTGCGATTCTGCTTTTTGGCCAGCTCGTTGGTACCATAGGTCGCGAGGCGGCTCTGAACCTCTGTTGAGGAGAGCCCCGACTGAGAAGTCTTCAACTGGACTAAAACGTCGTCAACGGGCAAAGACAGAAGATCTTGATTGTCAGCCATCGAGTCAGCGACCAGCAAAACATGCGTCAAAATGATTAACGAACCCCAAGCCTATTAAATATTTAGAGTAGGTCCTTTCAACTTTTTGAGAATTATATTACTGGCCGTGTTTTCAGGCTCGCAAACAACTGTTAGTGTGTCAACGTCGATTTATGCGATTACTTTAAGACAGCCCGCTGCACCAAACAACGGCGATAATTGTTGAAATCATTCGAGACATCCTATCGAGCAAGCCAATCTGTAACTACTTTGGAAACAGTCTGCCTTGCCTCGTCGCCGTACTTGGAGCTTGCAGTTGGAATTAATGCGTGGAAGAACCAGTGGTCCGCCCCATCGAATGTTTTCAGTGTCTTGTCTTGGTTTTTGAGGTGTTCCATGAGTTGTTTTGCGCCTTCGGGGCAAGCGATTATGTCAGCCTCTCAGTGAAGAACTAAAATGGGCTCGTCTATTTTCGAGGCATTGTTCAACATCTTGTTCGCCAGCTTGGTTTGGACGTTGACTAACCAGCCTACGCCGAACTTCTTAGTGCACAGCTCATCTTGGGTAATCAAACGGTATTCTTCACTTTCCTTGAATGCTTGAGGCCAGCGATCCAACAGGTCAAACATGTGGTGGGCTCGAAAACCGACTGAAAAGGCAGCTCAAAGGCTTCTCTTGAAGGCACCTTAAACCCTGGGACAACAGGTGCCGCCGCCAGAATTAGGCCGTCCACGGATTCAGGGTAGCGTGCGGCATACCATAGCGCGTAGGCGCATCCTACGCTGTGTGCAAACAAGAACAGTTTTTGCCTGGATAGTTTACCCTGACTATGTCGGCCACTTCTTTCAGGTCTGTCATGTGTCGGTTAAAGTCTGATGTGTCGCCTCTGGGGAGGCCTGGTTCAACAGAGTTTCCGAAACCCCGCCTATCAAAAGCGTAAACCTCAGAGTTTGCGTCTGAGAGCTGCTTTCCCATGAAGTTGAAAGCACCGGAGTGCGATTCTATCCCGTGAAGACATGGGATAACTCGCTCAGCTTGATTTTTGGCGCTCGATTTTCTGTAAAATAGACCGAAGTTATCGGACATTTTGAAACGCTCTTCAGAATCTGCATAAAGGCACATCCTAAAAAGAAGTCTCCTATATAATTCAAGGATTGCTGGAAATTTAAGTACTTGTGGCTGATTATTGCAGCAACAATTATCTTATTGCGACGTTTCTTGGTTCACGCGAATGCCATTTTGATAAGTGACGTAGCGCCGTCGCTACTTCACTCGCTCCAGTCGTAACGTGTTTAGTAGCAGGAGCATTGTTACGCCGTCATCACCTGAGGCTACCGTGAACCAAAGCGGCGTGAGTCCCATCAAGCCTAGCGCACCTAAGATTATCTTTACAACCAACGACGCCGCGATGTTTTGCTTGGCGATAGTCATGGTTTTCTCGCTTAGCTTGATGAGGTAGGGAATCTGTGACAGCTCGTCCTTTACAAGCACTACATCGGCGGATTCCAGAGCCACATCTACGCCTGCAGCGCCCATGGCGATGCCTACGTCCGAAGCCGCCAGCGCTGGCGCGTCGTTTACACCGTCGCCTACCATAGCGACCAGGCCCTTGTGCTTTTCTTTGAGGCTTTCGACTATGCGCAGTTTGTCTTCGGGGAAAAGCTCCGCGTGAACCTCGTCGATTTTCAAGTCCCTGGCTATTTCTTTAGCAATTTCTGCCCTGTCACCCGTCAACATTTCTGTCTTGATACCTGCCATCTTGAGTGCATTGATGGATCTAACGGCGTCCTCTCGAATTTCGTCGACGACGCAGACCGAGGCTACGCCCTGCTGGGCGACGGAGATGCAGACTGAGGTGTGAGTGTCATTTTCGCTGATGGCGTAGGCTTCCTTGCAATTGCAGTTGAATTCCTTCATGAGCTCAGGATTGCCGACGGCTACGAAGACGTCGTTGACGTAGCCGACTATGCCTTTGCCCGGAACCTCCGTGACGTCGGTTACTTTGAGCTTGGATAGGTCGATACCTCGCTCCGCCGCGATGCGCTTGATAGCCTTTGCCACGGGGTGAGTGCTGTATTGATCCAAGGCAGCAGCGTATGCCAGCGCTTCTTCCTGTGGCCGCTCGACGGCACGGATTTGGTGGACAGCGGGTCTACCCATGGTGAGAGTGCCGGTTTTGTCGAAAACTACTGCCTTGAGCCTAGCGATCTTTTCGATGTAGACGCCGCCTTTGACGATAACGCCTCGCCTGGCGGCTATTGTGATGGCTATGAAGATGGTGGCGGGAACGGAAATTATGAACGCGCTAGGGCATGAAACGACTAACAGAATGAGCGAGCGGTAAATCCAAGTCCGTTGCCCCCCGCCCAAAATCAGCGGAAGACCGAGCGCCGTGAAAACCGCCAGCGCAATAACAATCGGGACGTAGACTTTGGCGAAGCGGTTAACCAGCGTTTCGATGCTGGCTTTGCGCTTGCTGGACTCTGTGACGAGTTTCACGATGCGAGAAATTAGCGTTTCTTCTACTTTCTTGGTGACGACGATTTTCAAGACGCCACTGGTGCTCAAGGTTCCCGCGAAGACGCAATCATTCACCGTTTTCGTGACGGGCACGGATTCGCCAGTAACCAATGCTTGGTCAACGTTTGAGATGCCTTCCACGACGTTGCCGTCTAAAGGTATCCGCTCGCCTGGCTTGACCAGAATGGTTCCGCCCACGGAGACTTCGCTTACGTTCACTAGCGTTTCTCGCCCATCGGTGAGCACTCGGGCTTTGTCAGGCAAGAAGGAGCTAATTTTTTCGACCGCCTGCCTTGCTCGGTCTTGAATGTAGCCTTCGAAGTACTCAGCGATGCAATACAGCAGCAGAACTGTGGCTGCTTCGAACAAGTAACCCAAGTACAGCGCACCCAATGCAGCAACTGCCATGAGGAATTCAACGCTGAAGCGCCTTTCCAGTATGAGCTCCTTGATTCCGATGTAGCCAATGTAGATAGCTATGGCTGTCACGACGACGCGGTAGATAACTATGGAGACTGTTGCATTTTCTTTTAGAATAGGAATTACAAAACCAAGCGACACGCCTTTGACTAAAAGGTCCAGCAAACCCGCAGCTAGAACGGTAACGCCTAATGCGATGGCTAGACTGACCATCACGCGTCTGTCTTCAACTTCTCCACTGACTTGCGGCGTTCCCTTCGCATGCTTTTTTCTCTTCAGAAGTCTTTTTCTCCACAACAAAGAAGTTTGAAGCAAATATTAAGCTAGTGATAGAAACGTAGATGAAAAAAGAGAATTGCCGTTATGGGTTCATGAATTGCTGGTAGACGGGGTGCCCCTTAAATCGCAAAATCGTCTCGGACCTTTCAACGGTTCCGCTTGGCAAGCGCATGCAAATACTGTGCACAACTGCGCCATCTGGCAGTATCCTCACGCCGTCCAAGAGCTCGCCTTTGGTAACGCCAGAAGCGGCAAACACGAGTTCTTTGCCCTTTGCAAGTTCATCCTGGTCGTAGGTTTTCTCCACGTCCACACCGACCTTCCTTAGACGGTCGAGCCGCGCAGAGTCATCTTTCTTGTCTTTCCAAACTTTGACGACCATGGTTCCGCCCAAAATCTTCACTGCTGTCGCAGCTATAGTGGCTTCGGGTCCAGCACCTGCGCCGATAAGCAAGTCGACTCCGCTGTCAGGTAAGCAGCTGACGACTGCGGCTGCGATGTCGCCGTCGGGGATGAGGATGATGCGTACGCCAAGTTTTCTGAGGGACGCCAGAATTTCGTTATGGCGCTCTCGGTCAAGCATTATGACAGTGAAGTTTGCGAGGGGCACATTCTTGTGTTTCGCGACAGCGCGCACGATCTCTTCGGTGGTCATGTCGGCGCTTAGTTTACCCAAGCTATGGGTGCTGGTCGCGATTTTGAAGTAATACCCGTCGTCAGGCAGAACTTGGAAGCATCCTGCGGGAGCACATGCAAGGGCTGATATGGCGTCTTTTCGACCTTTGCTGGCGGCGGTTGTGCCGTCGACAGGGTCGATAACGAATTCGACTTTGGGACCGCGTCCCGTGCCGACCTTTTCGCGGTAGGCGAAGCTTGGTGCGTTGTCTTTGGGGCCTTCGCAGCAGATGACTTCGCCCTCGATGTCGGTTTGGTGGAGGACGGCGCGGCTGAATTCAACGGCTTGGTCGTCGATAAGGTCGCAGTTTCCTTGCCCAACGTGGAGGGCTGCGCCCACGGCGCCTGCAATGGTTATTCGGGTTAATGAGGGGGCTATGGCCCTTAGAGTTACCATTCTCTGTTTTCCTCTTGCTTTGCTGCTTGGTGTTAAGTACGAACTATTACATATAAAACATGCGCATGGATAATCGATCACACCTCGCCAGAGTTCATTGCGGCAACAAGAACGGAACCGAAAACAACAAGAGCTATCAAAAATGGGACACGAGCCTTTACATATGAATCATAGGAGCAGCACGATTTGCCTCACCAAAAGCGTGTGTAAATTGTTTCTTAACAAAGAAACTCGGGAGATGAAAAGCCTAGGCGCCAGTTGCCAATTCTTATTTGCAGGACAGGAAACACTCTGATTTGCTACTTTGCTGTTTGCAAGATTATGGGGTAGATTTCTTTGGCGACGTACTCGACAAACTTGTTCTTGTCTTGCAGGTTGAAAATCGTGACCGATGAATCTCGCGTAATCCCTACCATATACCCCGTCTCCTTGGACCTGGCGACCACGTACCATAGGTTACCGTGTTTCAGGTAGTCCTCAAACAGGGAGGTGTTGTTCAAGTCGGGCCCGTAAAGGCTGAGTTTGTCTACGTTTGGGATATCCACGTTATCGAAGAACGTGATTTTCGTGTCTTCAGGGTTCTTGTCATGGAAGACCTTGAGCGTCGCAGGTTCAATGCGTGCGTTTACGACGACGCCGACTTTTTCGAAGAGTATGTCGCTGAGCTTGTTTGCCACTAGGTTGGCTACGCGTTTGCGCTCCACCACCGTCAGGAATGTTGTGCCGCCTTCTTGTGTGAAGCTGAACATGGCTTCGACGGTGTGGGGAAGCGCCGCGCTGGTGCCGCGGTGGAATACGTGGATGACGTAGTCAGTGCTGTAGACGCCCGCGAGCATACTGCGCTTAGGCTCGAGACCAGTGACTTCGCTGATGAGCTTGAATTTGTAGTCGCCTTCCTCGTAGGTCTCCTCGATGTGATAGCCGTCGAGCTTGGCGGCGATGTTGGCTATGGTCATTGGTTGAGTCAGTTTGAAAATCTTTCCCGCGACAACCATAAAAGGTCACTTGCCAAGTAAACGGTTATTGTTTGTGCTTAAGAAGCCTTTCGTGGCAACAAGAACCTGACGGCGTGTTCATATTCTACGTAGGTAATGCTTAAATAAACTCCGACCGTTGGATGCTGAATGAAAAGCTCTGACTTGGCAAGAGCAGTTCTGCGGAGAAAAAAGTCATGGTAACCACTCTAAGCGGCAGCAAAATCGCGTACTTCTCGATGGAAATCGGCGTGAGAAATGACATCCCCACCTACAGCGGCGGCCTAGGCGTATTGGCGGGGGACGTAGTTCGCTCCTGCGCCGACTTGCAGGTACCCATGATAGCCCTCACCTTAGTCAGCAGAAAAGGGTACCTTAAGCAGAAGCTATCCGATGCGGGCGAGCAGACGGAGTTACCTGAACAATGGGCACCCGAAAAAACTTTGGAGATGGCTCCCGAAGTCGTTGAGGTCAGGATTGAGAACAGACCTGTCAAAGTGCGCGCTTGGGTCTATGAACATATTAGCCCCATTGGCGGCATGGTTCCGATTCTGTTTCTAGACACGGATGTCGAGGGAAACACGGATACGGACAAGAAAGTGACGGACAGCCTATACGGCGGCGACGACCGCTACCGCCTAAAACAGGAGGTCGTGCTGGGCATAGGCGGCACCCGCATGCTCGAAGCCCTCGGGTACTCCATTAGCAAGTACCACATGAACGAAGGCCACTCCGCGCTTCTCACGCTTGAGCTCTTGCGCCGCTACTCATTGGACATAGAGAAAGTTCGCCGCCACTGCATATTCACCACCCACACACCCGTCGACGCCGCCTTCGACAGGTTCCCCCACGAAATGGTCGACCAAGTTCTGGGAAGAGAATTCTCAACAGAAGTCATGAAGGAACTTGGCGGCGAACAAAAAGTGAACATGACGCTGCTGGCATTGAATTTAAGCGGCTTCCACAACGGCGTAACTAAGCAGCACACTAAGTACTCGATGAAGATTTTCCCCCACTACGCTATTCACGCCATAACCAACGGCGTCCACTCGAACACTTGGACAAGCCCCAGCTTCCATAAGCTGTTCGACAAATACATTCAGGGGTGGGCGAGCGAGCCAGAACTGCTCGTGCGAATCGACAGAGCTCCGAGCTGTGAAATAATGGAGGCCCACGGCGCCAACAAAGCAAGCCTATTGGAGCTCGTAGAACAGAAAACAGGCGTAAAAATGGATCCTGCCGCGCTTACGATAGGCTTTGCCCGTCGCGCCACAGGCTACAAACGCATGACCCTGGTCTTCCAGGATATGCAGAGCCTTCTGCAAATCAACAAGAAGTACCCTTTGCAGTTCATATTCGCGGGCAAAGCGCACCCTAAGGACACCACCGGAAAAGAAGCAATCAAGGAAGTCTTCTGGCGTCAACGCGAATTAAAAGACGAGTTAAAAATCGCTTATTTGGAGAACTATGACATGCAAATCGCCGCCAAACTCACCGCGGGAGTCGACGTGTGGCTTAACACGCCCTTTCCGCCCATGGAGGCGTCGGGGACAAGTGGCATGAAGGCTGCGCATAACGGCGCCGTAAACTTCAGCGTCCTCGACGGCTGGTGGATTGAAGGCTGCCTCGAAGGAGTCACAGGCTGGTCAATTGGTCCGTCGCCTGAAGCCTCGGTGACGGAGGAGGAACGCAGACGCATAGAACTGGAAGACCTGTTCAGCAAGCTCAGGTACATCATCGCGCCCAAGTTTTACGATGACCGGGATGCCTGGGTGGAGATGATGAAGAACAGCATCGGAAAAGTCGCCTATTACTTCAACACGGACCGTATGATGCGCCGATATATCACCGACGCTTACCTGGTTTAGAAGAGCTCCTGCAGGCTTCTCCCTACGCATTAGATTAGAAGCTAAGTTTGCCACGAGACATAGTCTGCGCTTTCACAAGAGTCTGCCAGAGACTGTGCTTGCTACACTAGGGAAAACCCACACATCTTTTCATGGCTGACTATCAAATAACCTATAGTACTTTCCGCAAGTAATAGCATTCACTCTCAAAGCACTTGGTGAACGCTCCACTGTCGTCCATTAACCTTGGATGTTTCGGATTGATGCAATACCAGCGCTTTCTCTTATTGACAGTTTGAACAATTCCTACGCTTACCTCGTTTTGATTTGCTTGAAATGTATCATTTTCTAGCGGACACTGATGGACTTCTATGTTTAGGCCTCCCATGCTGGGCAAATATTACTAGATCATATAAAAGCCATGTTTCAAGATCAAGAATATTTTAGAAACAGAATAACTAGAAAACGAAGACCAAAGAGAGAGAGGTTTTTGCGTGGGAGATAACGACATTTGAGAAGATTTGTTTTAATAAGGGAGTTTTCCCTAATATTCGCAGCCTAAGCACGAGGCATCTATCAGAAAATGTTGATAACTGAGGTTATACTGGAGAATTTCATGAGCTATGAGTACGCTAGGGTAGCTTTCAAACCCGGCGTTAACCTCATTGTCGGACCCAACGGTGCAGGTAAAAGCAGTCTCTTGCTCGCTATCAGTGTAGCGTTGGGGCAGACTTACACGGAGCGCAGCAAGAAACTCAGCAACCTCATCCGCTGGGGTAAAGACCAAGCTCGAGTAACCATAATGCTTGACAACAGAAAGCAGGGCGACAGGCGACCTGTGCCCAAATACGCCAAGGACCAGATTTTTCTCACCCGCACCCTGCGCCGAGATGGTCAGTATTGGTTTGAACTAGAGAATCGAGCTGCCAACAAGCAAGACGTGGAACGTCTGCTCGGAAGGTTCGGCGTCGACCCCAACAACATGCTTATAATCATGCACCAGAACATGGTGGAACAATTCAGCATACTCAGCAACGTGGAGAAACTGCGGATGGTGGAAGCAGCCGTCGGCTTGGAGCCGTTCCACGAGAACGTAGTTCAGGCCCAACAAAAACTAACCCGCATCTTAAGTCAGTCAGAATCCGTGACTAAACTGCTCGAAAACGCAGAGCAAACACTCAACTACTGGCGCGAACAATACGACAAATACCAAGAAAAGAAACAACTGCAGACCAAACGGCGATTTCTGGAACGCGAACTCGCCTGGGCAGAAGTCGAACGACGAGAAAACACCGTCAAAGAGCTCGAAGCTGACAGACACAAGATTCAGGAAACCGTTAGCCGCATCGAAAAAGAAAACAAGACCAGCACCCAGCAACTTGAGAAGCAGTGCGACGAGCAAGGAAAGCTGAAAACAGAGACGAAAACCTCTCTGGACGAACGCGTTAGCCTAGAACGAGAAGTTGCAGCAAACGAATCTACAGTAATCCTCATCGAACCTTTGCTCAAAGAAGCCGCGGCGCTGGAAGAAATCATACGCGAAAGCAAATCTGCTGATCAACTGAAGCTTTTGCGACCCGAAAACCTCAAGGAATCCATGGAGACTTGTCACAAACAGATTGCCGAGGTTCATGAGAAAATCAGGGCAGTTCAAGCCAAAAACAAGATCTTGGAAGAAAACTCGGATATAATCACCACTCAGGTTGTTGACCTGAGAATCCAATTGGCGCTTTTGGAGTACCGCAAAGAAAACGCCGCTAAAGACCTCGAAAAAATCGAGGGTCAAATTAAGACGGCTAAAGCCAGCTTGGAAGCTGCCTCTGCCAAGGCATCTGAGGCTGGAGCTCGAATCGCCGTAACGAAATCTGCTTCTGACATTCAGGATGAAATCCGTCTAACCGATGGGCACCTGGCGGCGCTTGCAGGCGTCTCCGAAGACATCGAACGCCAGTACGAATCTTACAGCAAGCTGTTCTTGGAGCTTAAGCAGAAGGCGCAGATGGTCGCAGAAAACCGTCAGAAAGCGCTGGAAGAAGTCTCCGCGCGCATGGAGTCCTGGCGCAACGTCATGCAGGCACTCATAGACCGCGTTAACTTAGAGTACAGGAGAATTTTAGAGCAAACCCGCGCTGTGGGCGAGGTGCGACTCGGCAACCCGCAGGACGTCGAAACTGCTGGTTTGGAAATTCTAGTGGGTTTCAAGGGCGGCAGACCAGTCCCGCTTGATGCTTACACCCAGTCAGGCGGCGAGCGAACCACCGCAACCATGGGCTTCTTGCTTGCTTTACAGCAGCATGTGCGTTCGCCTTTGCGTGCAGTCGACGAATACGACATTCATATGGATCCCCGTAACCGCGAGATGATTGCCAAAATCCTCATCTCCACCATCAAAGACGCCAACTCGCAGTACATAGTCATCACACCCAGCCAAGTGACGTTTGCGCAAGAGAACGCCAACATCATCACGGTCCAGAACCTCGAAGGCAAATCCGTAGTTCGCGAGGTCAAGTAACATGCAAACGCAAAAACCCGCCAAGCGCAAAGAGCACAAGAAACTGGGCAAAGACAAGCTGGAACGCATCATAGACATGATGAAGGGAATCGAATCCCACACCGTAGACCCCTTCCTGCTAAACATAGACGAGATTATCCGCATCGTGCAAGAATACTTCCCCGATTGGGACCAACCCGAAGAACTCAATTTGGACTCAGAAGCCATCCACCACTTAGCCACGGTGATTAAGCTTCAGAGCGAATGGGTAAAGCAACGCAGTACCTCACTGTACACGGACCCGTTTCTACTTGAGGAGAAAATCACTCAGAAAAACAAGCAAGAATTAACCCGAGTCTTTCTGCATGCTTGGCACCCGATAGTGGAGCTGGAACAGGTTACCCTGCGCAGCCTAGCGGACGCAAAGCGATACTGGGATGCACTGGTTCCACTGAAGGAAAGGTGGGAGCAGGAAGCCGTGACCGAAGTCGCCATGGGAACCACCAGCAGAGAAGAACTCGTCGAGCAGAGCATCCTGCGCGATGAAGCCTTCTCAGCAGAATTGGAGCGGCTCTGGAAGGAGCTCAAAGATAAAGTCCAAGCGCAAGGCAAGGAGGGCAAGCTGGCTTACATGGACTGGGTCAGCGCAGACACGTATGCAGAGACAGTTCAGCGGGCTTATCTCACGAGTTTTCTAGTCACCTATGGCTATGCCACGTTGGAGATTATCCCGCTAGAGGATGAAATCTTCATCAGCCCTTTTGACGAGCCAGCGTCGAAGATGAGCAAGCAGGCAGTCTCTGTGCCAATCATGCTCACATTTGAAAGCTGGCGGAAGTGGAAGCGAGGAGAAAGAGATTGAGCGCTAAACGTAAAGGCGCATACGCCGCTAAAGTGAAACGAGCAACGCACATGCTCTTCTTCCGAAGACACCAAAAACCAGGCGTGAAAGGCTGGGAACTCCACAAGGCGCTAGGCTCGGACTACCCGAAAGTGCTTGATGTGCTGGACGACTTCTTGAAGCCGCTGGATCTGCAGGTGAAAACAGTCTTCGAAGAAGAAAAAGTCCCAGAGAAACCCACGCTCGACGAACTGGACAAAGCAAGGTTCTACGTTACGCTCCGTGGTGACCTGCAGCCTAAAGAGGCAAAAATGATTGGCTGGCGCATAGACGATTTGGCAGGCCTAGCCATAACCATATCCTACGTTATCAGCAAGAAAGGGCAAGCCGCCCGGCGGGATGCGGAGGAACTTTTGGGCGAGAAACTGCCAGGCTGGAAAGTCGGCTTAAACATCGACCGATACATCCGCTACGGCTACCTGCAGCAAGACGACAACGAACAATTGTACTTGGATTGGCGAACCCGCGCGGAAGTAGACCAGAAAGCTCTCATCGACCTGCTCCTGCGAAGCGAGGAAGAAGACAAGGACGCTGCGGAGTCAGAGGAAGAAGAAGCCGACGAAAAATCTGAAGAAAGTTGAAAAATTGGATGTAAGACGAGAAGCCATTCGCTGACCTATTCTAACAAAACTGTGAACTGCGACGTCTCAGCTCATAGCCCCAGATATTCTGTAACTAAGTGATGCTGACGCTTTGGATGTCGAAGTACCGTTTTGCTAAAAAGCGCAGGCGCTCGGCGTTCTTGCCGTTCTTTCCGATGGCGACGCCCTTGTCTTTGGGGTTGATGGTAACAACTGCTATTTTCTTGCCGTCGGTTTTCTCGGTGACTCGCACTTCTCTCACTGCGGCGGGTTTGAGGGCGTTCTTTATGAACTGCACTGGGTCCTCGCTGTACTCGATAATTTCCTGCTTTTTGGCTGTCATGCGTTCGAGTTGGTGGATGTTTCTGCCGCCCTTGCCGATAGCGACGCCGACCTGTCCTGGGTTAACTATGAAGATGACACGTTCTCCTTCCTCGTCAATGATGCAGTCTTTGACGCTGGCACCGCTGATTTGTTCGAACAAGGCGATGTAGCGCATTTCGTCGGCTGTGATTTTTATACCGGTGGTCATTCAGTGCCTCCAACTTGAGCTTCGTTCTCGTAGTACTGCATTTCGACGGCTTTGAGAATCTCTGAGTCGCCTGGTTCGCGTACGCTGAGCGCTGAGATGATGAAGAGTTTGCCGCAGACGTTGGCGAGGTCCATGGATGCGCCTTTGTAGGTCAACACTGGGACTTTCGATATTTTTCCATAGTATTCAATGTCGTCTTTTATGGTTTTTGGACAGTTAGAAGCTAAGACGATCATCTTAGCCTTGCCTGTTTTGGCGTTGAGCAATGCCGAGTTGGCGCCGAAAGAGACTTTGCCTGTTTTCACGGCGGATGCTATCGCTTTATCTATGTCTATCATGCTTCTGTTTTGCCTCCTGTTTTCTCCTGTTTTTCAAACGTTGACATGTATAACTCTACGAGTCCTGTGCCGATTGGGATGGATTGGCCAACGATGACGTTTTCTGTTACGCCTGCCAACGGATCACTTTCACCTTTGACGGCTGCTTCTACGATGTTTGGTACGGTGATTTCGAATGCTGCGCGTGCTAGTACGGAAGCTTTCTTGCCGCTGATGCCGTGTCTGCCGATTTGCTGGACCTCGCCCGTTGATGCCATCATGTCTGCAACCAGCATGACGTGGCGCACGTCTACGTCTAGGCCTTGTTCGTCTAGTACGCCTTTGGCTTCGTTGATGAGGGCGTTTCTGGCAGCTTCAATGCCTAGCGTCTTGGCGATTTCGTGCACGTTGTTTGTGGTGGTTCGTGATGTGTCGACTCCTGGAATTTCCAGTACCTTTGCGAGGTTGGAGCCGTCTGTGCGGATGACCCATTCTCCGTTTTCTTCCTGCGTGACGAGCACGCGTTTGATGTCGGGGACGCCTTTGACGTGGAAGCCGGATACTTTCTCCAGTACACGTTTAAGTTGATCGGCTTTCTTGGGCTTAATTTCTAACGTGTCGCCCGTGGCTTTAGTCGTGGCGTTCTGCAGCTCCACAACTTGCTCGAGCTCGTCCATGGTTATGGATCGATCTTCCATCATGCTCTTATTGATTTCAACGACGATTTCTTCTTTGAGGGGGTCTTCGTAGATTTCGGATGCCAAGTCCTCGAGTGAAGTGTAGATGATGCTTCGGGCGATTTCCACTGCGCCTTCTTTGCTCTTGCGGTATTCCCCGTTCAAGTAGATTGTCATGATGGGCGTAGACGGAATTCTTCGGGCGTCCACAATCTCAATCAGCCGCGGCAGACCCAGGGTGACGTTTTGTTCTTTGACGCCTGCATAGTGGAATGTCCTAAGGGTCATCTGTGTGCCGGGTTCCCCGATGGACTGCGCCGCGACGATGCCGACTGCTTCGCCAGGTTCCATTAGAGCGCGTTTGTAACGGTCTGCAGTGGTTGTGATGGCTTTTTCGACGCCTTTCTTGGTGAGTTTGCCCTTCGCCAATTGTTGCTTAAGCTGGTCCATGAGTATGGGCGTGAGTTGTCCTTCGACGTCTTTGAGTTGTTTTTTGATATAGTCGGCTGCGGCGGGTGCGCCTTTTTCTTCGCCGATGGTTATTTGGTCGATGAGTCGGCTGACGTTGACGGCTTTGCCGTGGTCGCTTTTCGCAGGGTCTACGCCATCTTCGCCATAGGAGAACTGTATGATGTCGCCTGCGGAGTCGCGCACTGTACCGTCATATTCTAAGCGTATGTGCTCCAGGGCGTTGATGAGTCTGCGCTGCATGTAGCCGCTTTGCTGAGTACGCACGGCAGTGTCGACCAGTCCTTCTCTGCCACCCATAGCGTGGAAGAAGAATTCGATCGCGGTCAGTCCTGTTTGGTAAGAGTTGTAGACGAAGCCTCTTGCATTGGGCTTTGGATCATCAACCTTGAAATGTGGTAGCGCACGTCCAGCGTAGCCTCGCAAGATGCGTTTGCCTCGGACTGATTGTTGCCCGACGCAAGCCGCCATTTGACCGATGTTTAGGCTGCTGCCTCTGGCGCCCGTGCGGGTCATAACGATGCCTGCGTTTTCCAAGGTAAAGTCTTCGTCGGCGATTTTGCCTGCTTCATCTCTGGCTGTTGCCAGTTCATGCATGACATAGATTTCGAAGGATTCATCAAGTGTTTGACCTGGAAGACGAGGCAGAGTTCCGTTCTGCTTGTTCTCTATGTGTTCCTCGACTTTCTTTTCGATTCTGTCCATGGTCTTCTGGATTCTTGCTCTTGCTTTCGGCGAGAGAACCAGCTGGTCGTAGGTGTAGCTAAAGCCGCGCATGGAGATGAACAGCTTGAACAGTCTTGTGATTTTGTTGAGGAATTCTCGTCCTGCTTGGGTGCCGTAGTCTTTGATTATCCTGTGAAGCAAGCTTTCTGATTGTTCGGAGCCGATGCTGCGGCGGTCGATGATGCCTGAGACGAGTTCGCCGTTCCTGACGACAACGTAGGCGTCGTGTTGACAATCTTCCTCGAGACATTTTCCGCATCCTTGGCAGATGTTTGCTTTTAGCACGTAGTTCAGAGTCGGAGGCAGGAATAGGCTGAAGATTTGCTTGCCTGACCACATGGGTTCTGGGGAAGTCTTTGCAGGCTTCGGTAGGGGTCCAAAATATCCTGTTGCTGTGAGTAGGCGGTTGACTTCGTTGCGGGTCAGGAAGTTGCTTCGGCGAGTGAAGTAGTAGGCGCTTGTGATGAAGTCCCTGATGGCGCCGATGATGGGTCCGCCGAATCTAGGGGAGAGAATCTGGTCCTGAACCTGCATGAGTAGCAAGGCTTCAGTGCGGGCTTCTTCGCTCTGGGGAACGTGAAGGTTCATTTCGTCGCCGTCAAAGTCAGCGTTATACGGTGGGCAGACGCATAGGTGCAGGCGGAAAGTCTTGTACGGCAGCACACGAACGTAGTGTGCCATGATGGACATGCGGTGAAGTGAAGGCTGCCTGTTGAATATGGCTATGTCGCCGTTCTTGAGGTGGCGCTCAACCACGAAGCCCAATTCCACGGCTTCGGCGATTTTTGTGCGGTCAACGACGAATTCGAGTCTGATGCGCTTGCCGTCTGGTCTGATGATGTAGAGTGCGCCTGGATAGTTTTCAGGTCCGTTTACGACGAGTTTCTTCATCTCTTCGATGTTCCAGGCGGTGACTTTCTCGGGAACGGAAAGTCTCATAGCAATGTCTCTGGGGACACCGACTTCGTTTATGTCGAGGTTCGGGTCGGGTGAGATAACGGTGCGGGCTGAGAAGTCTACACGTTTGCCTGAGAGGTTGCTTCGGAACCTGCCTTCTTTGCCTTTCAAGCGTTGGCTCAAAGTCTTCAGAGCGCGGCCTGAACGGTGCCTTGCTGGCGGGATGCCTGAAGCTTCGTTGTTAAAGTAAGTAGTAACGTGGTACTGAAGCAGTTCGCTGAGGTCCTGTATGATAAGGGTAGGCGCGCCTGCGTCCATGTTCTCCTTGAGGCGCTGGTTAATGCGTATAATGTCCACGAGTTTGTGGGTTAAGTCATCTTCGGATCGAATGCCTGACTCCAGCGTGATTGATGGGCGAACGTACACTGGCGGCACCGGTAGTACTTGAAGAACCATCCATTCGGGGCGGGCAACCTTTGGGTTAAAACCCAAGATTTCAAGGTCTTCGTCGCTTATCCGTTCTAGTCGTTCGCGTATCATGCTGGGCGTAAGCGGCTCGGAGCCTGCTTCGGTTTGTTCGATGAACTTCGTGGGCTTCTCAAACGTGATTTTGTATTGGCTGGAGGCGCAGTGGGGGCATTGTTTGGTCTTGATTTCCTGGATGATTTCCTTGTAAATTTCATCTGGGATGACGCCCAAAAGCTCTAGGTAACGCTCGATTCTTCCGCGAGTCTTTTTCGCGGCTTCGTCTGACAGCAGAACGCGTCCGCAGGTGCGGCAGGTGGCACGGAGGAGGTCGAAGATGATTTTAGTGAATTCTATGTGTACGATGGGTACGGCGAGTTCGATGTGTCCAAAGTGTCCGGGGCATCGGACGGCGGTGTTGCCGCAGGTCTTGCATCGTTGTCTGGGCTCAAGAGTGCCCAGTCTGCCGTCCATGAGTCCGGCGGTGATGGGGGCGCCATCTTCGTCATAGGTGTCGGGCGTTTGGACTTCAACGACTGACTGCTTTCGCAGGTCTTTGGGGGAAATCAAGCCAAAGCTGATTTCATCCACTACTTTGTGTATAAGTTCCTCGGTCATGTTATGCCCTATCCTTAAGTTTGAGCTTGGGGGTAATGCAAAGGCTCTGCAGTTCTTGCAGCAGAAGCTTGAAGGCGTACGAGACGATGACAGGGGCGACTTTGGCTTTTTCGTCGCATATCTTGCAGACGTATTTGCGTTGCTTCATGTCGTAGAAGGCGATTTGCCCGCAGTTCTCGCATATGTAGAGCGTGTACTTGTCGGATTCCTCCAACAGTCTGTCTCGCAGAAGCATGGCAGCGCCGTGCCCAATGAGGCAGTCGCGTTCCATTTCTCCGAATCTCAGACCGCCGCCTCTGGCTCTGCCTTCAGTTGGTTGGCGGGTAAGCATCTGAACTTGCCCGCGGGCTCTGGCGTGGATTTTGTCCGCGACCATGTGGTGCAGCTTCTGGTAGTAGACCATACCTACGAAGACGTCTGCTACGAATTTCTCGCCTGATGATCCGCTGTAGAAAACTTCGCTGCCCGTGTGGCTGAACCCGTTCTTTATGAGGTTCTTGCGTACTTCGTCGGGTCCTTCGTTCGCGAATGGCGTGCCGTCGACGGGTTTTCCTCTGGCAGCTGCCCATTTTCCTGCGAGTGATTCGATGAACTGGCCGATGGTCATTCTTGAGGGGATAGCATGTGGGTTGATGATGAGATCGGGCACCATGCCGTCTTCAGTGAACGGCAGGTCTTCCTGTGGGACGATTAAGCCAATGACGCCTTTTTGTCCGTGGCGGCTGGCGAACTTGTCGCCGAGTTCTGGTACGCGTTGGTCGCGCACGCGGACTTTGACGAGTTTGCTTCCTTCGCCTGATTGAGTGATGAATATGGCGTCGACTACGCCGTTCTCGCTGGGGCGCATATCAGCTGAGGTGTCGCGCATGCTGGGACCTTTTACTTCGAATTCCTTGTATTCTTCGAGGAAACGAGGCGGGCTGATTCTGCCGATGAGGACATCTCCACCGGCGACGGTGGATTCGAGGCTGATGATGCCGTCGGGCTCCAGTAGTCGGTAGTATTGTTCGCCGCGGTAGCCACGTGTGCCAGGCTCGGGGACGGTGAATTTGTCTTTGAGCCCGCCCAGGTACTGGCGGCATTCGGCTTCGTAGATGCGGAAGAATGTTGATCTTGCTAGGCCTCGCTCTATTGATGCCTTGTTGAATATGATGGCGTCTTCCATGTTGTAGCCTTCGAAGCTCAGCACAGCGACTACGCAGTTCTGGCCTGTGGGGCGTTGCTTGTAGCCCATAACTTCCATGAGTTCGGTCTCAACAAGCGGTGCCTGCGGATAGTGGAGTATATGTGAGCGGCTGTCGACGCGGTTCTGGAAGTTTGTGCCGTATATGCCCAAGGCTTGTTTTGCCATAGCTGCTTGGTAAGAGTTGCGTGGTGACTGGTTGTGTTCCGGGTACGGGATGGTGGAGGAGCATATGCCAAGTATGGTGAAGGTGGCTATTTCGGAGTGCGTGTGTTCAGGTCCGACTTTTTCCAGTGATATGGCGATGTAAGCGTTCTCTTCTTCGGAAGCGTCTAGGTACTCGATCAGGCCGTTCTTGACGAGGTCTTCCCAAGTCCACTCGCCCAGAGCAATTTTCTCAAGGTGTTTGGGCTGGAGTTTGGCTACGCCGTTGTTTACGATGATTAGGGGTCGGCGGACTCTACCTTCGTCGCAGTTCACGTGGACTTCTTCGCTTTCAGTCTGTGCTTTCGAGAAGTGCGTGACGTTGACCTCGGTGCTGATTTCGCCTGTCCGACGCTTTTCCCTGAAGATGCTGACCATGTCTTGTGGGTTGTTGCAGAAGCCGATTATGTTGCCGTCTACGAAGACTTTGGCGCCGTTAATTTTCATGGAGTCATTAGCCTCGTAGGCGGGAACGGTGCCCATCTCGAAGAGCAGCTGCTTAATCTTGTCAGGGCTAACGCCTACCGATATGGATGAGGATAAAGCGAGGTTTTTGACGAGACCGCAGTTTGAGCCTTCAGGCGTTTCGTTGGGGCATAAGCGTCCCCAGTGGGTCGGGTGCAAGTCTCGGGCTTCGAAGTTGGGTTGGCTTCGGCTCAGGGGCGACTGCAACCTGCGAAGGTGGCTGAGCGTGGAAATGTAGTTGGTTCGGTCTAGCAGCTGTGTGATGCCGACGCGGCCTCTTCCCCAGTTGCCCGTTGCAAGCGCATGCTGGAAACGTTCGGTTATTATGCCAGGGCGGACTGCGGCTGAGACGGTTATGATCGGGCCTTTGACGCCTATGCGTTCAAGCTGGTACTTTATGTCGCGTGTCAAGTTGCGGAAGGCAACGCGGAACAAGTCAGCCAGAAGCGGGCCTGCAAGGCGGAGACGTTTGTTCTTGAAGTGGTCTTTGTCGTCCTCCTGGCGCCTGCCCATCTTGAGCTGGATAACTCGACTGGCCATTTCGCCCAGGAATATGGCTTTGTCTTTGCGTTGCTTGTCGGTTCTGCCCAAGTGTGGCAAGAAGTTCTTGTCCAGAGCAGTTTCAGCTTTCTGGATGCGGTATTCTTCGACTTGACCATGGGCAACTCGGTTGCCAATGAAAAGAATGGCGTCTGCGGGTGTGTCAACGCCTATGGCTTTCTCGAATGAAGGTCCGAGCTCTTTTTGGATGTCCTTGTCGAGGGAAACAGCTTCGGCGATGTCCTTGTCTTTTTCCAAGGTGAGGGCACGCATGATGACGACGAACGGGATTTCCGTGGGCACTCCAGGCATGGAGACGTAGATGGCGTCGTCTGCCTTCAACTTCAGCTCAATGCGGGCTCTGAAGCCCACGGTGGTTGAGAAAATTTTAGCTTGATAAACGGGCGAAGTGCCTTTCTCGTCAAGGTCGATGATAACGCGGTTAGGTGCCAAGTCCTCCATGGCGACGATGACTCGTTCAGAACCGTTGACGACAAAATAGCCGCCTGGGTCATCAGGGTCTTCGCCTGCAGCTATGAGTTCTTCGCGGCTAAGCTGGCTAAGGAAGCATAGCTTGGACTTGAGCATAACGGGGATGTTGCCGACGTAAACCAGTTCTGTGTCTTGCTCGCGTCCGTCGATGACGGGCGTCATTTCCAGGGCGATGGGCGCCGCGTAAGCTAAGTTCCTAAGTCGAGCTTCCATTGGATAAATTTCGTGTTTGGTGCCGTCAACTTCCGTTGCGTATGGGCCTGTTATGCGGCTTTGTGGGTCGATGACCCAGATTTGGCCCAGTTTCACTTTGTAAGGTGATTCGGGAACTTCGATGGGTATTTCGGCGACTTCGTCCACGACTTCCTGCAGTCCGTGGTCGATGAATTCGTTATAGCTGTCCAGATGCTGCCTTACTAGGCCTTTTTCGTTGAAGAAACTCTTCAACAACAGATGGGTATCTTCTTTTGAAAGTTCAGTCAATCTTAATTCTCTCCCGCAGTTTTATTTTCATCAATGTCCTGACGTGCCTTTTTTATGCGGGTTTCTCTCAAACTTGCAAGTCCTCCGAGTTCGGGTGGGTCCAACTCGAAAAAGGATTCCTATTTTTTTTAAGAGCACAAACAACAGCTACGCGGCAATCTAATAAACCTTTTCGTGGACTGTTTCGCGTTTTCCTCGATGAACTGCGCACCGTTAGAAGGGTCTCAATTGTTTTTTCGTTTGTTTTCGAGTGGCTAAGGAGGTGATTCCTGCGAGTTTTTGCACGAAGAACTAGTTGAGTTACTTTTTCAGCTCTTCAGCCAAGACGATGGTTTCCAGTGGCCCGTCCTTTTCAATGGAAATTATGCCTTGCTCAGTAAGGTGAGTGATGACTCGGTTAGCCTGTAACCAGCTCAGTTTTGCCTCTACACGGATGGCTTTTTGTAGGTATTTCCCGTCGTGAGTCTGCAAGATCTTAACGACCTTGAGTTCATCTTCGTTTAAATTGTCCATGGCAGAATCAAGAGTTGTCTTTGCGGGAACAGGTTCTGGGCTTGGTGTTGGAGACTCTTTTGCGGGTTCTTCTGGCATTGCTGCTGTTACTGGCATAGCTATTGTTACAGGATTCGCCTGCATAGCCGGCGTAGTCTTGGTGGGCGAAGTGTTCACGGATGGACCCAAAATATCTCGGAGTTCGCTGAGTTCTTCCCGCATTGCGGAAACGTCCCCTTCAAGAGCCAAGGCGCGGTTTTCTGCGGTTCTTCTTAAGGTGTCGAGTTCGTTCTTCAAACGCGACCGTTCCGCTTCTAAACTCCGAATTTTTTCTTTTATATCTTCTATTGATTGCATAAATTAATCCCTCATGGCTTCAGCCTATTGCTAACTTCTTCCTCTCGGCACGGTAAGGATAATACTTTCGACCAGAAAAACGTTTTGGCTGATTGGTCTATGGTGCAAGACCATGTTTTGTTAGGAATCTGAATGGGAAGGTTAGACCCGTCGCGTTTGATGGCTCAATTATTTTTTCGTTTGTTGAACAGTGGAGAAAACTTTGTTTTGGGGTTTGAGGCGGTTTGCTTTGGGTAAATGCAGTTATTAGCTCTTGCTCAAGTCATTGATGCCATTGATGAAAAACTCGATCCAAAAGGGCTTCGAATGGAGTTGCAGCTGGGAAGTGGGTCGAGTAAAGCGCTGAAAGGTTCTTCTCCACAAGAACAGGCACAAGAAGGCATAAGGAAGGCTAAGTAGTTGGGTAGGGGAATTTTTGCGGGTGGTCAATGGTTTTTGGCATTGTTGAACAATGGTGAAAATCGTGGTTTGGGGGTTGAAGCTTTTTGCTTTCAGCCAAAGCAGCCTTATGGCAATTGTTCAGCCATTGAACACCATTGACCAGAATGTTCAAAACTTGTTTTCCGGAGGGTTCTAGGTAGGGGATTTTATTGTCGGCACAATGGTTTTTGGCATTGTGCTAACGATGGGGAAAAACATGGTTTCTGGGTTAGAAGCTTACTGCTTTTGGCCAAAGCAACTTTCTGGCGATTGCACAACCCATTGTCCCCATTGTTCTAATTTCTTCTTCGGCAAACCTTGGATAAGGCACCGAACAAAATGCTTTTCTGAGTTTGGGTAGGAGTTTTTTTGCGTGCACAATTTTTTTCGCGTTTTTTGCACAATTTGGGGAAAACTGTGTTTCTGGGTTAGAACCAGTTTGCTTTCGTCTAAAGCAGTTTGCAGGCGATCGCGCAGAATTGTGCAAAAATTGTGCAGAATTGTGCTAATTGTGCGAGATGGGTGTTGGGTAGGGGATTTTTGCGAACCATCAATGGTTTTGGCGTTTGATGCCATCAACGGAAATAGCCGTGTTTCTGGGTTTGAAGCGAATTGCATTTAGCGAATGCAGTTTCTTTCCAATTGATTAAACCATTGATGCCATTGATGGCGCCATCAAAGCCATTGATGGCAAACAAAATCTTACAGTGTTAAAAACCTGATTGGCGGAAAAGCTTGGACAGGTGGGTAGGGGATTTTTTTGTCGGGTCAATGGTTTTTGCCAATGTAGGTCAATGGAGAAAAACCTGGTTTCTGGGATAGAGGCAGGTTGCTTTTGGTTAAAGCAGTTTGTGGGCGATTGCACTTGCCATTGACCCCATTGACCCTTCATTGACCGATTTGTTCAAAACCCATCTTCTGGGGGTTGCGGAAAAATTGTGGAGAAAAGAAATGAAGCTGGGAATCAAATTCTTTAGTCACAACTATTCGGAAACACATGGTTGTAACTATTGTTTTTTTGTGCATGGATTCAACATTGTTTCTGGCTGGGTAATAGTCACAACTTTGCATGGGATAGTCGGAAAGGGTCGCGCTTAGAAGGGCGGAAGCTTGGCTTGCTAGATGGTTTGCGTGATGGGGTCGCTTTTGTACGGTCAATTGCTTTTGCCATCGTAGTACAATGGGGATAGCGTGGTTTGGGGGTTGTTGCTCGTTGGTCTGGCTTAAAGCAGTTTGTTGGCGATTGTACAATCATTGTACACGTTGTATGCATCACGAGGTTGACAAAGCGAGTTGTCGAATGAGTTTCCGCGGACTGGCTAACTGCCGTTTTATGGGATAGGGTAGTTTTTTGCGAACAATGGGTTTTGGCATTTTGCGAACAATGGGGAAAATTGTGTTTTTGGTTAGGGGAACGTTTGCTTTTACCCAAGGAGTTTGTGGGCGGTTGTTTAGCCATTGTTCGCATTGTTTGCGATTGTTCAGGGCCTGTTTTTTCGTCGCAGCGAGGTTAGGTTGCGGCATCGGGAATCTTAGATCCAGGATCTTTTGGCTGTTTAGCGTTTGAGTATTTTAATTTCTGAGTCTGCCTTAGTCTCGCAGTTGTCTGTTTTCTTCTGGATGATCTGCAGTAGTTCGGGTTGGGTCTCGTATCCTATGCTGTTTCGCTCATTTTGTATGGCGGCTTTGGTTGTGGTTCCTGATCCGAGGAAGGGGTCAAGTATTGTGTCTCCTTTGATGCTGAACATTTTGATGAGTCGGTCTGCGATTTCGTCTGGGTAAGCTGCGGTTCTTCGCTCTAGCTCGTTGGTGGTTTGTCGGGTTCCGGTGATTTGCCAGATTTGAGAGAACCATTCGTCTCGCTGCTTCTTTGTGAAGGCGCTTTCGTATCGGCGGGGGTCTTTTGGCGGGAAATGCCGAAGTTTGCCCTTTCGGAAGATCAGGATGAACTCGCAGTCCAACGTAACGTAGGCGTTAGGCGGTAGAAAGCCCGAGCCCAGAAACGCGCCTTTGCCTTTGTATGTCGGCTTGGTCGTGGGTTTCTTCCACAAAATGTACGGCAGCGTCGTGAAGCTCAGGCGTTCGCAGTTCTCGATGACGCGGCTGTGGTTGGCGAAAACTCGGAACCTGCCATTTACGCTTCGCGTGGCGTCTCCGACGTTTATGCAGGCTATGCCTCCTTCGACGAGGACTCGGTAGGTTTCTGCCCAGACTTTGGCGAGACTCTCGTGCATGGCGTCGTAAATTTGTTTTATGGTTTCTTCTTCGGGGTCGGTTTCGAGTTTGTGCCAGAGAGCTTTGATTTTGGGGTTGAGTTCTCCGAATTGGCAGTCCCACATCTGAATCATGGGGTAGGGGGGCGAAGTTATCATGAGGTGGATGCTGGCGTCGGCGATTTCGGGCATGTTTTGGCTGTTGCCTATGATGACGTGGTGTTGGGTTGGTGGCATCTGCGGTTCCTTCTATGTAATGGGGTGGTGGGCGTTTTACCTTTGTGGTATTCAAAAAAGTCTAAAGTATTTCTCCGATGATGGCGGTTGGTTTTTGAACGAGGGAAGAGAGTTCCTCGAATTTCTCCGCGCTCATCGTGACCAGTACAACCGTCGCTGGGCCCGCAGACTTCTCCAAATCCAAACCCGTTTCCTTACGTAGTTTTAGCTGTCTTCCAATGGCATGTGCCATCATCCTAGCTTCGTAGGCTATACCGTAGTCGCCTACTGGCATGATGTCGTGTACGAATTTTTTCTGGCTCAGCCAAACCACATTCTTCAAATCGGCAATCTCGCCCTTGACTTCGGCAGGTATGACTTCTTCGCCGACTTTGGGTTTGCCAATCGCCACGAGCAAATCGCCAGGCAGTGTTTTTCCCAGCCGCAGCTCTTGGTCATTTGCGAAGCCGATGACTGTTAATCCGGCGCCAGTTTGCACGGTTGCGATGTTTTCCTCAGTGTTCTCCAGAAGAACTTGGTCTGGCTCCAGCCCAAGGAGCCGGGCTTCGCCGCGAATGCCTTCGACGATTTCGCGTCCAGAAGGTTCTTTCTCCACTCCAAGAGTCGCTGACAGCAGCACGGGAAATGCGCCTGTTGCGGTGACATCCATCAAAGCGACGCGCGCGAGAAACTTGCCCACGACGCTCCCTGCAACCTTGACCTCATCCATCGGCTTGGGTCCGATGGCACCCGATGAAGTGCTGCCTACGACTATGGCGTGGCCTGTTGGGATGCGGATGACGGCGACGTCGCCCCTGCGTGTGTAGCCAAGCTGTCCAGGCTTGACCTGAAATGCTATGGGCCGAAGCATCGTGCCGACGTTCTCAACTAAGTGCAAGTATACTGTTAGTGCTTGCCGTATGACTTCGCTACGGGTTAGGCCGTGTTTCTTCGCGAGTTTGTCTGTGTCGAAGATGATTCTGTCGGATAGGCGAACGTTGGTAACCTTCAAACAAATCACACACTACGATTGTAAGATGCTAAAGGTTTTTATCAGTTGCTCCTCAACGCCTCAAAACTATCTGAGTCAGTATGCTTTTAATTTCTTTGGCGACTTTCTACGAAAGGTTTGGATGCATAATCCAACCGAATATTTATATCACCTTTCCACCAAGACAGAGTCGAACTTCGGAAGGACCCGTGAAAACCCGTGTTTGAGGGCACAAAGCAGGCAACAAACATCAATCACGACTCGGCACCATCAACGGTACCGAAGGCTCCTAACCGGCAAGGAGGCAATCCCAGCTGAAAAGCGCGTTGGAGCTGGCGAAAAAGAATTTCAGGAACCTCAAGCCGTGCGTGCATGGCGCCGACGTCTTGGAGGCTGCCTGCAAAACTGGATTAAAGCGCGAAGCTATCTTGGATTTCAGCTCAAGCGTCAACCCTTTGGGACCTTCCGAAAAAGCACTAAAAGCCGCGAGAGACAGTTTTGGGCAGATATCCAGCTATCCCGACTCATGCGCTAATGCGCTGCGCCGAGCAATCGCTGGACATTACCAGGGCATAGCTCCGGGCAACGTGGCGGTTGGCAATGGGTCAACTGAACTGATTTACCTTTTCGCCGACGCGTTCATGCAGAAAGGTGACGTCGCCGTCATTCCTGCTCCTTCGTTTAGTGAATACGAGAATGCTGTGAGGAAGACCGGGGAGAAAATCAAGCTTGTGAAGTTAGGTAAGGGTTTTCGAGCCGACGCAACGGCTTTCGAACGCGCCATGGTGAAGAAGGCAAAGATTGTCTACTTCTGCAATCCCAACAACCCTACGAGCATGCTCGCTTCTCCAGACATCTTAACGGAGATTACTAAGAAGGCGCTACAAAGGAACGTCTTGGTTTTCCTAGATGAGGATTTCCTCGAGTTCGTGGAGAACGGCGAAAAGTTCTCGATGATAGGCCGCATCCATGAGTTCCCCAACCTGTGCATCTTGCGGTCCTTTACGAAAATATACGGGTTAACTGGGCTGAGAATAGGCTACAGCATCGCCTCCAAAGAAGTCACGGACGTGCTAATGAATGCGAAGATTCCTTGGAACGTTAACTGCGTGGCGCAGGCAGCTGCCGTAGCTGCTCTCGATGACGAAGAACATCTTAGGAAAACGCTTCAACTAGTCAAGGAGGAGAAGGCGTTTCTGCTGCGCGAATTGTCGCAGTTCAAGTTGTTGAAGGTTTACCCGCCTGACGCCAACTTTTTGTTCATAGACACGCGAAAAACAGGGTTAACGGCTGCACATCTCCGGGACAAGATGCTTAGCCACAGCATTCTCATAAGGGACTGCAGCTCCTTCACAGGATTAGACGAGTATTATGTCCGCATCGCCGTCAAGACAAGGCCTGAAAACGAAAAGCTCCTCGCTGCACTGAAGACAACGCTGGCCAAGCAGGTTTGATTTGGAACATGTTTTTCTTTGATGTCTCTTTTCTCATCGATTCGGTCCTGATTTTCACGTTGGCATTTCTAATTGACGTGGTTTTCGGAGAGATTCCTGACCGCGCCCACCCTACTGTCTGGATGGGGAAAATTGTTGTGTACGTGAAGCCCAAGATGAGGAACGCAAACCCTCAGGTGGAAAAACTTTCGGGCATAGGCCTGGTTTTTGGGCTGATTGTACTCTTTGCAGTTCCTGTATTCCTTATCCTATGGGCAATTAGGCTGATTCCAGTGTGGGGCTGGCTAATTTACATCGTCGTCGCAGCTGTCATGTTGAAAGCGACGTTTGCCCTGAAGTGCATGCGGTTCTACACCGCTCCCATCGAAAAGGCGCTCAAAGCCAACGACAAGGAAGCGGCAAAGAAGTGGCTGCGCTTCATCGTGCGCCGCGACCCTGACAAGCTTGACCAGAGGCATATGATTTCGGCGGCGGTGGAGTCCATCGCGGAAAGCACCACGGACGGCGTGACTTCTCCGTTCTTCTTCTTCGCGTTGTTTGGCGTTCCCGGAGCCGTTGCTTTCCGAGTCATCAACACGCTGGACTCCATGGTTGGCTACAAGGACGCCGTCAACGTGAACATCGGCTGGTTCTCCGCCAAGATGGACACCGTAACCAACTACATTCCGTCGCGGCTAACTGCGATTTTCATGGTTGCAGCGGCAGGACTGCTAGGCAAGGACTGGCGAAAAAGCTGGCGAATTCTGTTGCGGGACAAGAACAAGACGGCAAGCCCAAACGCAGGCTGGACCATATCCGCCATGGCAGGCGCGTTGGATACGCAGTTGGAGAAGGAAGGTTACTACGCTTTGGGCGACGGCGAAACCATTCACGCTGAAGACATCACAAGAGCATGGAGAATAATGGGGTTAACCGTCGTGCTTTTCGGTGTAATTGTGGTTGTTCCGGTCTTGGCGCTGGAAGCGTTCCTGCTCTAACAGCCTTTGTAAGTTCGTTAGAGCATACGTAGGATATTGTTGGATAAACCATCCATGTTAAAATAATTGGCAAGCCGTAATCTACGATGGCTTCAACGGGTGCAAGATTGAAACATAGAATCGGTTTAGCTTACCTGCCAGGAGCATTGCCATGCTTCGAGGCGTTCGGAAACTTGCCAACCGACCTTGTACGTATAGACGGATTAGTCGACGGGAAGCCGGCCTCGGAAGTGTTGGATATGATGATTATTCCGGGCGGCAGCCTGGTTGAATCTCAAACGGTCACAGATGGCATCGCAAAAGAGATTCTTGGTATGGCTGGGGCAGGCAAGTGCGTTCTGGGCATCTGCTCTGGCTTTCAAGTTCTTTCAAGAGGTACGGACATCGGGCGCTTGTCGCCCACGCCCATTTTTCGACCGGGAATGGGGCTGATTGACGTCGAGTTCAAGCCCCTAATATGCACAGACCAGGTTAAAGCCAAAGTCGTCGGGGCAAGCTGGCTGACTGACGAAATCGGCGCTGAAGTGACGGGGTTTCACTGCCACACCTACGGTGACATCATGCCGCATGGCAAGTCAAAGCCGGTGCTTACTTCCAGAGTGAAGCGGCTGAACTACTTCCGGGATCCAAAGGACATCATCTCAGGCGCTGCGAACGAAGAAGGCAACGTCGTAGGAGTTCTGACACATGCGTTGCTGGATCAAAACCCTGCGATGATCAGAGGCATTACAAAGTCGCTTGACATCAGCCAAGCCGAGCTGGACGAGATTAGGAGAGTAAATGCAAAACTGCAAGTGCAGATGAGGGATGAACTGGGGATAGCCACTGGCTTGCGTCCTCAAGGAGAAATCCGGCGAAGAGGAAAGCGTCCTCGCGCGCTTTTGATAACTGCTCTTGAGAGTGGCGGAGGCAAAACCGTTGTGGCGACGGGCTTGGCGGGTGCGCTCAGGAAGCGGGGCTGGAATGTGGGCGTCGTCAAGATCGGCGGCGATATACGAGATATCGTGCCCGCGCTGTATCTGACCAAGGAGCCCATGCGGGATTATTCCTCTTTGTACGTGGCGGATACGGGCTGGAAATCCGTCTTCGAGACGGTCAAGGGCGCGGAGAGAGATTATGACTTCGTTTTGGTTGAAGGCGCCATGAACGCATTCACGGGCTTGCTTTATGACAGGCCGAAAAGACCTAACTCCACGGCGGAAGTGGCAGCGGCGCTGGGCGTGCCCACGGTGGTTGTGGCCGGCTGCGATAAGGAAGGCATTGAAGGCGGAATCGTGAGCGCGTTGAACTATGTGTGTTTCCTCAAGAAACTTGGAATAAAAACCGTTGGCGTTATTCTGAACAAGGTTTACTTGAACTATTTATCCGATGAGACCCGAGCCATCGTGAAGCAGGCTTTCGAAAGGATAGGCGCCGAGGTGCTGGGCATTTTGCCAGTCTCTGACTTGGAAGGGCGCGGGGCAATTCCTGAAGTGGAGATCAAGTACGAAGAATTCACGATTAAAGCGTTGGAGTTGGTTGAGCAGTCGGTGAACTTGGACAGAATTGTCGAGGTTGCATCGCCGTTTGCTGTGACTGATTTGGATTATGAGGCGTTTGTTGCCAAATTCAAGAAGCTGCTCTGATAGATTCTGTTCCATACTCTTTCAAGCATTTTGCGAAATGTTCAGGGTCGCAGCGTTTCAAGCTGAGAGTGTTACTTTTTATCCGAAAAGTATTACTTAAACCTCTTTGCCGTATGAGGCTATGGTCAACGCAGCGGCTTTGCTCATAATCGCCACGGGATTAATGTTAGGATTAGGTCACTCTTTGGACCCAGATCACATCGTCGCCGTCTCAACGATTTTGTGCAAATGCATGAGCTTGCGCAAATCCGTAGTTTCGGCAACAGCATGGGGCGCCGGGCACTCCGTAACAGTCCTCGTCGTTGGGCTGCTCGTTTTGGCTCTCAGCGTCTCGATTCCAGAAAGCATTCTGCGGTTGTTCGATGCCGCTGCGGGAGCATTGCTGTTGGTTCTTGGTGCACTTCTGCTGCGACCCATTATAGCCCAGAAAATCCATATGCGGCATCATTTAGGTGAATCTTCTATCGGTGCACATTCACATTCCCATTTGGAGGAGGGCGGCAGCCAGAGCCACGTTCATGGTCATATTCACAGTCATAGTCATGTGCACAAGTCGGCTTTCACGGGCGCTCTTCAGGGTTTGGCTGGCAGCGCTGCCCTGATGCTTGTGACGTTGACGACTGTAAGCTCCGTCCCATTAGGTTTGGCCTTCATTGCCGTTTTTGGGGTAGGCGTAATTCTTGGCATGGTTTGCATTTCGTTAGCCATCAGTTCAGTTCTAAGGTACACGGCTACGCGTCTTGAGAAGGTACACGAAATAATCAGTATAGTGACTGGTTCAATAAGCATCGGCTTTGGACTATTCTTAATACTTCAAGTTTTCCTCGGACTCCACCTCTATTCGTAATTAAGAAACCAAGCTTGTACTCTGCTTACTTTGTCGTTTGTTGGCTTGGCGGCAAGAGACTCAAATGGGCATTCAATAAACACCGAAGCCGGAGTCGAACCGAACAGCCCCTTTCTGCTAGTTTCAATCACAGGTAAAAGTAGCAAATAAACGGCTGTTAATAGTAGTTTGGCGGGCTAGACAGGAAAAAATGTTGAAAACTAGGCTCAGGTCAGGTCCCGTGCGCAAGTTTTTTATATGCAGTCAAATGGAACTACATTTGTGGGTGGAGGAACTACATTTGTGGGTGGACGGATCTTGAGCAAGTTGACAGGCGTTCCACAATCTCCTTCGCATTTCCCAGCTTTAGGGTTCAATTTTCGTCCACTTACCTCTGTTGATGAGGCTTGAAGGGCGACAAACAAATTATTAAGAGAATTAAGACCCTGCTCGAGAACTCTAAACTTAAGTCTGCGAATGAAAAGGACTCTTCCGTAGCCAAGTTTGAAGAAATTCTGAAGTCAGCCCCGAATGATAAACATGCTTGGATGAACCTTGGGTGCTTATACCACAGGAAATTTCAGTTCGAAAAAGCTATTGAGAACAAATTGAAGGCTGCTAGCATATATCCAAATGACCCTGAAGTGAAGTTCAGCTTGGGTTGTAGCTATTGTGCAAAGGGTGATTTTTCCGCGGCGATTAAGAGTTATTCGGAAGCGCTTGCGTTAAAGCCGGATTATGTGGAAGCTTGCGAAGGCTTGGCTGAACAGTATCAGATAATAGGTCAACTAGCAAAAGCTGAAAAATGGTTAAGTAAGGCTGAAGAACTGAAGTGCGCAACAGCGAAAAACATGTCCTGGTCTTAAGCGCAGGTTTGTTGGTCTATCAGCTTTACTGTTTGCTGCAGAAGCGTATCTTCTAAAATGACTAATCGGTAATGGAAAGAAAAAAATGATTTGGAAGTTTACTGGCCAACTACTATTCAAATTTGGCTTCAAGAGTTATTAGAGACTCGGTGTTCGCTACGCCCTTTATGCTATGAATCCTTGCAATTACCCAGGATAATTTGTTAGTCTGGGCATGAACGACCACGTCGAAACGCCCGGCAACTGCTTTAGCAAACTTCACTCCTTCAATCTTCTTTGCTTCTTCGGCCACCTTCCATAGTTCCCCGAGTTTTGTCGAGACGAGAATTATAGCTTCGAGAGGATATCCTTCTTCAGTCATATTTACACCACATATAGTACGTTAGCTAATTACAGAGGTTCGCTTTTTAAGTTTTTTGCAGGTTTAAATGGCACGTTCTAACTGAGCTTTTGATGCCCCTTTATTGTCATCAAACGTGATTGAAACGGATGTAGAAGCTGGCCTTGAGCAAAGCGTTCGGGACTGAATAACAAGACATAAAAAGAAAAAGATTACATAATCTTGGACCAAGAGAGATACTATAGTATTTGATTGCAAAGAGTGGTTGCAATGAGAGCTTACGTGAACATTGAAACAAAACCAGGCACAGCAATAATGGTTGTAAACCGTTTGAGAAAGGAAGACAGGCAAGTTCTCTCTGCAGATGCCATTTATGGCAGGTTTGATGCCATCTGTGTTATTCAGGCACCAGCACTTGAGGATATTGATAAGATAGTATTCGAGGTTATCCAGTCTGATCCAAATGTCCTCAAGACAGAGACTTCGATAGTTTTGGGTTTGCAATCGCCTAAATAAAGCTGCGTTAGTAAAATCGAGTGGAACAAGATTAGCGTTATAAGCATAGAAAACAAATAAGCAGGGGGATTCCCGTGCGTAGAGAACAACTGATGATCCTTGTGCCCCTTTTAGGGTTAGTACTTTTCATAATTTTCCTGTACTCTCCAGAGATCACTTCATCGAACGTTCCGTTTCTATCTAACATCGGTTTTGAGCAAAAAACAAGTCTCATACTAACATTTTCGATTTCGATATTCGCAGCTATCGAAGGCTATTCGACATTTAAGCGCGCCAAAATGGAAGAGAACAAACAGTTAATTGAAGACGCTCGGAACGAGCTTGAAAAAGCCTACGGTCCACTCTATACCCTTCTCAGCAAGGCTGTTCCTAGTGACGCAGACAGAGACAATATCTGGTTGGAGTTTGAACAAAGAAAGAAAATTGACGAGATAATCGCGACTTACCCATTCATGTTCTCGCCGACGATATACTCTCTGTGGCAAGAAAAAATCCGTAACTCTCAATCCATCATTAAGGCATCCAACATTGGACCAAGCGGTGGCGGAATTGATTTAGGAGTTTATGTTGAACTCCGGAAAATGATAAATGAAGAGTACAGCAAAAGAGTCAAGGCGTACCGCGAACTTATCGAAAAGTGATCTCTAAATATGCCCGATCTAACATCTGGGTTTGTTCAGATAGAAAAACTTATCCTGTTCCGGGATTCTTAATTGGCTACGCGTAAAACAGTCGATGGTAAAGTGCCTGCACCCAGATTTAGCTTTAATAAATCTGCTTTGAAATTGGTGAACAAGCTCATCGACGATGCTGACAGATATATGGTTACTGTTGAAAAATTTGAATGCGGCGCCACATTGGTTGATGCAGGCCTCACCGCCCAGGGTGGATTCCAAGCAGGCGAAATTGTCACGGAAATCTGCCAATGTGGGCATGGAAAGGCAAGGATAACGCCTATTCAATATGAAGGCACAGTTTTGCCATCAGTATTTGTGACCAATGATTGCCCGGCCCAGTCGATTTTGGGCTCTCAATTTGCCGGTTGGCATGTAAAGTTAGAAGGTTTCTCAGCGGAGGCTTCTGGTCCTGGAAGAGCCCTGGCGAGGGATCCTGATGATTCCTTTCATAAACTCCTGTCTGGGGAGGAGTCGAATATCGCCGTTCTCTTGTTGGAAACTGATAAGAAGCCCCAAGAAGTCGTAGTCTTGGAAATAGCTGAGAAATGTGGGGTTTCCCCTAAAAACCTGTTTCTTATCGTATTCTCAGTAGCTAGCGTGACGGGATCAATTCAGGCATGCGCTAGAGTTGTGGAAGCCGGTTTGCTCAGGTTAGTGCAAGTTGGTCTTGATCCTTTGCTTGTGAGGCATGCGTGGGGTTATGCCCCTGTTGTTTCGTTTGTTTCGAATCCTGACGAGGTCAAAGAAAGAATTAAAGCTTCAATACTCTCTGGTGGAGTTGCTAGTTACACAATAGAATTTGATGATGAGCGTCTTCGAACAATGGCAAGTCAGGCACATGGGTCCGCTTTGAAAATGTTTCAGGAGGCAAAGAGGTTGGCGGAGCAGAACCCCCGATACAAGGGCCTTTTACAGGAGGCGGAAATTGGTCTTTCAGAAATTGATCCAAATGTCGTTGCCCCTGCACTGGTCACAATTAACAGTTTGAAGACGGGTAGGAGTTTTAGTATGGGGAAAATTGACTTCGAAGCTCTCAAAAGAGCTCTCGGGATTATGTAATTGTAAGCTATGTCTTTGTTTGGCAGTATTCGAAAGTTGGCTGCAGTAGAAAGTAGAAAGGCTTTTCAATAAATCGCCTCCAAATATAGTGCTATGCCAATTTCAATGAGATCCGTTTATCTAATTACTGGTTTGATTGCGTTAGTTGTTCTGGTCTCAACGGGGGTCTATTTTGGGGTGTTTGGTAGCCTTCTGCATTCGTCTACTGCTGAGCAAACCCTTCTTTTCACTGTAATCAATGGCCTTGCCACTGTCGCATTCGCCCTCGTTGCCACAGTAAACATGTTGGAGTTAAAGAAACAAAGAAGTGAAATGGTGAGACCGCACTTAGCTCTTGAACCAGCGTTTTTTGAATATGATATGAAGACTGGCGACATCATTGGTTTCACTTGCTTGAATCTTCTAAACGGTGGAACTATTGCACGAGATGTTGAGATAGACTTTTGTTGTAGCGGAAAATGCACCGCTCTGTACGCCGCTTCTGTTGGAACAAATGACCGTGTCCAAATATGGAATGGTCGTTTTTCAGAATTGGGAAATAATGTCACCGCTAAAGTGAGGTACAAGAACATGTTTGACAAAAGCTTAGAGGAAGTTTTCACGATTAATATTGATTCCATCAAAAAAGCACAGAGGAAATTTGTCCCAGTTCTTAATCCGTCAAATGCTAAGTAGCCTCTATCAAAATTTCAAAACAATTTGCTTTAAACTGAAGGCCGAGAGGAAGCTGGAGTTACGCAAGTTATAAATATTTACCAAAGACATGGTTCTCAAAAGGTGAAATGTGTTGCTGGAAAACGTGCCAACTGGAATTGAAGGTCTAGATGAGATGATTAGCGGCGGCTTTCCTAACGGAAGAGTAATTCTGGTATTAGGTGGACCAGGCACCGGAAAAACCATTTTCGCTTCGCAGTTCTTGTACAAGGGAATTTCTGAACGTAACGAAAATGCCGTGTTCGTGAGTCTTGATGAAAGCAAGAGTCATTACTACGAGGAAATGCTCAAGTTCGGGTGGGATTTTAAAAAAGCGGAAGACGAAGGCAAGTTCGCCTATCTAGACGCAACTAGATTATCTCGGCTGGCCATAATTAAAGAAAAGATGCTAAAGGAAGAAACGAGTAGTTTGCGAGGGAAACAGCTTCAGGTAGACAAGCTCGTTGAAGAGTTACAGGCCAAAATAAAGCAGGTTAACGCGAAAAGACTGGTGTTAGATACACTTGCCGCGTTATTCTACCGATTCATCGATCCCATCGAGCGTAGAACGGCAGGGGTTGATCTGATCGAGGCCTTGTCTGACTTGGGGGTAACAACCATTGTGACCACTGAGCTGAGCCATCTAGGTCTCGAAAGGAGCTTGACCGACGAGGAATTCTTAGTTCATGGAGTAATAATGATGCAGACACTGTTTTTCGGCGGAACAACAACACGAGCTCTCCAGGTTGAAAAGATGAGAGGCGTAAGCGTCAACACGAACCTTGTCCCATACAGCATTGACGTAAGCGGAATTGAGATTTACCCAACCATGTCAGTATTCCGGGAAAAATAGTTGACACTGAAATGGAAGCTGTCGGTCGAAGCGGCGATTTTATCCAAAAGGCGGTCAAAAAAATAGTCTAAGAACCAAGAAACGCCTTCAAACCTAAGTCTATAGGTCGAGCGATGAAAGACCAATGTACTTTTCGATAGCTATACCAGTCCGGTCCATATAGTTTCGTCTCCGCTTTGCGAATTCGAACTGATTTCGCCATAAACGGTTGGCTTAGCCAAAAAAAAAGAAAAAGATTTTTTGGAAATTTATGCGTCTAATGGACGCCGAATCCTGAGAAGTGACCAGTAAAGCCATATACGTAATGATTTACGATGTCAACGCCTGATGTTATGTCCATCCACGGAAGCCTTACTAGACCTAAGCAACCTCCTTGATTCACGATGATACCGCGAGTTGCGAATTGCATTACTATGAGTAGGTCAGCAAAGTTGACTACTCCGTCGTGGTTTATGTCGTATGTTGGATCGTTAGCTCCGCTTTGTATTGCTTTCAGCATGAGTATTACGTCTTGTGCGTTGACTGTGCCGTCAAGGTTGAAGTCTACCGGATCGTATATGCACAACCGCAGACGGTGCTGTTGATCTTTACTCATCCCGGTTGGGGCGTAGTGTACGAATACTTCAACTTGCCCTGAGATGGGAGGCCCTGGTATGTAGTTTACGTAGAAGTATAGAGTCTTTATGTTGGGCAGTTTATAAACTTGGAAACCTGTGTAGAGATCTGCTGAAAGAAGTTGAGCTTCGAGCATTTCGCCTCCTGAACTTGGAGGACTTTCAGAGGATGAGACGACCACGTTGCTTACTGACGGATATAAGTAAAAGTCATCTATTGGGTGTGGTCCGGTGATTTCCCCTTGAGCATGAACCTGCATTAGTGACATAGAGGATGCTATCAGCATTGTTGCAATGAGAATCAGCAGTATTGATTTCTTGATGGTTTTATTCATTTGTTCTTTTCTCCTTTCTCCTTTTTCTTGGTTGTTTTTTGTAGTGGCGCCTCTTTCGCTTAGCGCTCTAAAGGAAAGCTCCCTGTTTCAAGAAGAGAGAATGCGAAATGAGACCGCAAGAAACTGAATTTCAACTGGAGAATCATTAGTGATGCCTATGGCTCGTTTGTATGAAGACAAAGAGCTCTCCCCCGCTTTCTATTATTTTGGCGCTAGCTTATAATACTTTTCTATTATGGGTCTTGTGTCGTTTCTAACTAAAGAAAGAACGATGAATTGTGAATATTACGATACAATTTGCAGAGTGAAGCTTTCCATTATTTTTATGCGTGCCTGATTCGTCCGTGAATTAATCATGAAGCAAATCCCTATTCTGCTATTCCTCAATATTCTAGTTTTTCCCTCGTGATCAATATTTCGTTTTCCAAGTATCTTTGGTTGTAAAGTTTTCTGACCCGCAAGGTGTTTTCCAAACCCTTGTCAGTTTCTTTCTCGGAGATTCTTATCTCACCCTCGAACAAACCTAGGATTGCCTGAACCTCCTCGGGAGGATGCATATGTGGATTAATAACAACCAGCGTGGTGAAGCCTTTCGACTTCAAGTCTGCAAGAAGCCCGCTCAGCCATTTTCTTGTATTTACTACGTGATGCAGTAGCAGCACATCCGATAAAATCGTGATACAGGCTCTCTTAGGTTCTTTTCGCGTAGGATCCAGTGAACGGAAAGATTTGACTAGCGCAATATCAATATCAGTTAAGCTTTCTAATCCCTTGATTTTGTAGACATTCGGCATACTTCTAATCATGATGTCTGCTCGGGGATTGCACAGGAAGAGGAAGAAATTCGACTGGTTAGACTCTGCGGCACATTCGATGTTGCCCACTTCAGCAGTGATGCAAAAGGTGGTTTGACCCGCGTTCGCCCCTGTTTTTAGGAACTTCTCTATTAGCAATTCTCGAGCGTCGCTAGAGGGGGAAGCTAAAACCACAGAATAATTCTCGGGTATGCCGCCGAACAGCAAATTGTCGAGGTCTGCGTATCCTGTTGAAACCCTTCCGGGTAAAGAAGCACCTGCGACGCTAAACACCACAGGTTCAGGGCTACTCGAAACATGTCGCCCGACCCAATCCACACAGATGATGCAGGGTTTAATCTCGATGGTTCCCATCTTGAAAGATCTTAAGATTACCTTGATCTCATCAGTTTGAAGGGGATCGAGCCGTTTTCCTTTCATCGAGAGCTGCCCGTCCTCAAACTGGCAATAATCCGGCTTGCTAACCAGTTGAAAACCCGAAGGGACCAGGTTCTCGATTCTTGTGAGAGAGACGGGTTCTTTACCGACGTTTATGATTTGAATTTCAAGACTCACAGCGCATCCGACTTTCGTTTCAGTTTCGTGCTGAACAAGTTTTGCTTGTATGTCGGCGTGCTCGAACCTCTCCAACCCAACCGCTTTTTCTTCACTCGCACTCAATGTTGAGAAGCTAGCGTTGGAAGAAGTAATGCTTGACGCGTGGAAAATTTCCCCGAGCGTCAGGGCAAGTTCCCTTTCCTCCTTGACTTTTCTCAGAAGCCTTTCAACCTGATCGGTCTTTTCTTGGTGTTTGGCTTTGACAAAACACTCAGCAGCCTTTTCTAACACTTTCTCAGCCATCGAATAATATCGAGCCTGCTTTGAAGGATCGCGCTCGCGTTTTGCGTTTTCCATGAACACGTAAGCGTCAAAAAGCCGCTGAGTAGCCTTGGCGTAGTCCGAGGTGGTCTCGAAACCGGCCTTAAGATAGTAGTTGGCTGCCGTATCCATGTGCCTGGAAGCCTCCTCATACAAAGCCATAGTTCGAGTGATTTCAAATTCAGTGCCGGCCTCCAAAGCCTTGCAGAAGCTACTATGACCAAGCGCCATCAACCTCGCCGATTCCTTAACCATATGCTCATTTGCCTGCTTGAAAAGGTCAGCTGCTTCCTCATACATAATCGGCGACCCGCGGGCTTCAGCCAAGGTCATCTTCTGCCAGGCTCGACAAAGGTAGACTAGCGGCTTAGCTTCTTTTCCGCCTAGCTCAACGTCTAACAGTGATATTTTTTGGAAGACTATGGCAGCTTTGTCGTATTTCTCAGAGCTGTCCATATGATCACCTTTCTTGTCTAGGATTTTTGCCTCTTCAATGGCGATTCTTCCGTGACTGTATTCTTCTCTGATTTCTGAAGCTTCAATCAGCCTTTTGACCAAGGTGCGCTCATCTGTCTTGTCGAGAGCCTCTAACTTGGCACTCAAAATTCGTTTTGACTCTTGGAAAAACTTTATGGCTTTCTCGAAGGTCTCGATTGATTCCGTGCAGTTTTCTTTCCTGCTCTTGTCTTCGGCTTCCTCGAGCAGCGACCAGGCATAGAAGTTGAGAGAAAGGTACATCCACGATTTGGATTGCCTAAGCACTTGGGACGTTTTTTCATAGTGCTCCATTGCAACCTCGTATTGTTCATCACTGTGTGCCCGTTTGGCTACTTCGATTTCGCTCCACGCTTTCATGTAGGAAGCATAATCGAGGTAAAAGTCGCTGAACTGGCTAATTCTCTGAGCAGAAGCCTTGTACGCGGCAAAAGCTTTCTCGAAGCTCGTTGCGGCTCGTTCATAATCGTTTACAAAATCGAGGTTACGGGCAATCTTCCAGTAAGACTCAGCGACTCGACTTGGCAGGTCAACTTTCTTGAAGTCCTCGGCGGCGTCGTTGTAAACCTCATTGGCTTTCTTCAGGTTCGCAGGTTCTGCCGCTAATGAGTAGCCTTCGACGAGGATTCCACCGAACGTGTCTTCAAACCCTGCTATGCTAGCTACAAGTGAAGGCACGGATCGAGAAGCGTTCCAGGTCTTGCATGATGAGACTCCTTCCTGCATGTCAGCGAGGGCCTCTTCGAGAATGCTGGCTTTGTTTTTTTCGTTTTTTTCGGTTCTGGACAAATCGGTTTCAATTTGAGCAGCGTAAACTAACCCAACGCCTAGTACCCAAAGGTTTGAAGGGAAAGCGTTCCTTGCAGTCTTAATGTATTCTTTCCTGAAGCCCAAAGCTTCTCTAAGACACCCAGGCTTCTCTTCAGCTCTGGGCTCAAGGTTAGAGTGGTAATAGTAAGCTTTGCTGAGACCATGCAGTGTGGAGATCATTGCTTCGGGTGCGCCTGATCGCACAGCGAATTCCAGTCCTTTTTTCCCAATGTCGATGGCCTTTTTTGAGTAGATGATTTTCTCTGAAAGATTAACCGCATAGTCAGAAGCTATCTGTGAATAAGTCTGTTCAGGGAACAGATATGTATCTGCTATTATAGCATCTTGAAAAACTAGTTCAAGGTGTTTTATGCCAGCCTCCGAACACTTTAGGATTTCGTCATATGTTTGCTTGCGTTTATTGGGATTTGGTTCGCTTAGGACTTTCCAGTCCATTACATGAGCAATTAGGTAATATGCCACGCCCAGGTAAAAGTTGTCTCGGACGATAGAAGCTTGTTCTAGCATTTCCTGGGCACGCTGCAGTGCGCAATCAATGTTTTCGGTAAAATAGAGAGTGGACATGACCGCGGCCCAGCGCGCAAGGCTTCTGGCGTAGGGATTACTAATGTCATCAGATAACTTCAATGCATTTTCCGCATAGACAACGGATTTGTTCGCTATGCTTTTCCGTTCTTCCTCTTTTTCGCTTGCATTGGCTATATACCAGTATTGAACACTGGCCAAAGAAAAGGCTGCCAAAAGATCTTCTTTAGTCTGTAGTTTTGACAAGACGGATATAGCTTCTTCCGAGTTCTCAATTGCTTCACACGATACTTCACTGGTTTCTTCTCCCGTAGCCGAAATGTACAACCGATCTAGAAGACATTTTGAGAAAACATTAGCTGTTTGACCGTACTCTATGTCTTCGCCAGCATCTTTGAAGACCTTTAGCGCATTTTTCATCAACACGCGGCACTTGTCCAAGTTCTTGATTTTCGCCTGGGAATCACTTGCTACCCACGAAAGAGCGTACTCGGCAAGTGCAAGGCACTGCGCATTTTTCCCTCGGCTTGAGAGGCCTTCATTTCCGAACAGCAAAGCTGCCTTTTCATACGCCTCAACGGACATGCGTCTTAAACTTTTGAAATCATCACTATTCGACGCCTGCCTTGAAGCATAATCATAACATAAGCCTATTCTTTGCCAATGTTCTGCGACAGAAGAATCGTCCATCACAACTCCCGATTTCAGGATCTGCTCGTATGAATTTGCTGCCTCAAGCCATTTGTACTCTGTTTCAGCGCGAACAAGTTCCATAAATTGTCCCTTAATTCTCAGCTTTGCAAATTGGCAACGTAGATTATACTTAAACTTGGTAAATTAATTAACTTTTGTCATAATGCCTTTGTTTGCTTAAAAAAACTCTTCGCATTTTAGATTCCAACTCTTTCAAGCTTTTTGTCACAAATTCTCGCGGTCGGGCTCAGTTAAGTCAGGGGGTTAGGACCCTTGTTGTTTCTGCGTCTTCGCAAATCGATGAGCCAGGGTAGGGCCAAAACGAATCCAATCGGGATTGCCCCGAACGAGATGGTTCTCGCCTTGTTTGCCGGAGCGAGAAGATTCAAGATTTTTCCGTTATACTGCACTTGGATAGTATTTTGAGTGGGATTGGAAAAAATCAGACTTGCGTTAACAATCGCTGTTGGAGTGTAATCCACTGTTCCATCGGTTACTTGTCCTTGCCAAGCAATTGTCTCCAGATTCGCCGCCAAATATCCCTCCAGCAAAGTCGCGTTGCGGCTGCTGCCAGAGCTATTTACAGCTTGGAGGACGCTGTTCAAGTCCATTTTAAGCAGGTAAGCGTTTACTGTGCCGTTGCAGGTTAGCTTCACGTTCAATTCTTGCTGAGGAGTCAGGATGCTAAAATAGCCGCCGTAAAACGTAACGTTTGCTGACAAGTTACTAAAAGGAACCATTCCTAACGGTTGAAATGTAGCTGAACCAACCTGTTCGGAACCTCCAAAAGTCGTTGATGCATAAGACGGAATCAGCGAAACCAAAATAGGACCAAACCAATCGCCACGATAACTGTGCTAAGCGGCCAACAACGATCGTTAGGCGCTTCAAAGGTTAAGCCTCCTACTAAAGTAGTAGTAGCCTATGGAAAAAAGAACCGCGGCAATGACGTAGCTGCCAGCAACCGAAAGCAGCACCTGCGAAAACGTCGGCGCCCAAGAAGTTGCTGAGAAAAACGATACTGTTGTAGAATAATACTGAGACAGAATAGCCGTGGGAGAAAAGACAGAGAGAATTTGAAGAGGCAATGGAGAATTCGTTGCCAACGCGAGGACAGTGACTATTCCTGACACTATGCTTAAAACAAAGTAAAGAACAATCCCAATCACAAGAGTGAGGGCGCCTCTTCTCAAAATCATGGCCACTATCAGGAGAACGCCTGTGATTATAAGGGGGTAACTCAGACTTGCGGCATAGGTTAGAAGCACCACGCCCATATGCGGTAAGACGACGCCCGGAGCCAAGATGAACAGCGCCAGGATCTGGATCCCAAGGAACAGAGCAATGGAAACACCTACAGCCGACACGAGTTTGGCGCTGAGAATCCTGCTCCTCTTGAGGGGGTACGAGAAATAGGTCTGAATAATTCCTTTCTCCAGATCACTTCCCAGTCCAAAGGCGAAGTTCTTGAAGATCAATATCAGGAAGACGAACAAAGAGAAGCCGATAGCGCTGGTAACTGCGCGGAATGCTACGGCTTCCCCCGAAACAGACCCAAGGAGAAACCGAGGCTTCCGATGTTCACGAGTGCAAACGTGCCTAAGACGTAGAGAAAAGCGAAGATTTCAAGAATTGGAAACCTGTAATCTTCGTGTAGAGCTGAAGACAGCACTTCAAGAAACGGCTTACCCTTGCCCTTTTCCAACTATGCCTTTCCTCCTTCGTTCCCGCGCACTACTCGATTATAGAGTTCCTATATCGAGGCGCTTCCAGTCTCGATCCCCTGAATCTTCGTGTTCACCTTTTTCGCCAATCTAGAAACGTCTTCGTAGAAACTATTCTCGTCTTGGCCCTGAATCTGAACCAAGATTCCTCGAACGTCTACCTCCACCTTTCTAACGTAGGCCAACGTCTTGATTTCGCTCGCAAGTTCTTCAGGCTTGTCAGCTGACACTCTTATCGTTCCAGCCGAATATTTCTCATAAAGCTCGTTTAGTTTCCCCGCGGCAAGAACCCTTCCTTGGTTCATGATAGCCACCGAGTCGCATACGCGGCTTAACTCTGGCAGAATGTGCGAAGACATGAGAAAAGTCACGAAGCTTCACGATCTTCAGGCCGCTTGTCGCTTCTGGGTCCATAGTCTCGCGGCTTGAAGCCCGAAAACTCCGGCTAAAGCTCGGCTTCAGTTATGCCAAACAACACAAAAAAAGAAGAGAATGTTGCGCCATTCTTTACTTTTGCGTCTGGGTTTTGTCATAAGTTTTGTTCGTCAAATAGCCAGCTGAGCTGATACCTAAGAGAGCAACCACACTATCAGTCAATACTGGAAAACTACCTAGTCCAGAGGGTTGCGCTGTCATTATCAAGTTTACTAACAAAACCATATAGCTAAAGGCTATTATCAAAGTGAAGAAGAACATTTGCACCTTAGCCATGTCGATAAAATCCTTGTTACCCTTCTCATCGCCCATAAACATGTCAGAGAATTTGGCTTCTTCAGGCTTTTCATTAGAAGCGAGTAATCCGAATTTGTTAACGATTTCTTCTGCATTAGCTATGACCTCTTCAGCCGCTTTTTTTGCGGCGTCCGCTTTGGCCGGGCCACTTGTTGTTGAGTCAACTGGTTTCCTGGCGTCTTCTAAGATTTTGAGTTTATCAGGATCTTTATTGATAAGTTTCATTGCTTCTTCGTGTGTGGCACTTTTTGTTTGTTTTTTTGGAATCTTCGTGCTTAGGATTAAAGGTGAGCCCACGAGAGATGTCGTACTGATGCCCAATAACTCCCAAAGTTGCTTTGGAAGGTCAATCTTTAGCGGGTCACCAATACCCGCATTAATTCTTACTAGAGCGAACGTCAAGAACGCTGAAAGAACTATGAGTGTCCATATCACTAGCTGAAATCGCGACAGGGTCATTTTGTTGCGTTCACTAATTAAGATTCCCGAATATCGCCCTCTTGTCAACTTTCCGATAAGAGCAAAGCAAACAATCATAAAGAGCATTACAAGTGCCCAATTCCAGCCTTTTGGCGCGAAAAGACCGGAGAGGAAGATTGCAATTATCATCACGCCTAAAACTATGGGTAACCATACCAAGTTGTTGTTTTCTGGACTGCCCATTGTCTCTTGACCTCGATTTCTTTTTCTTTTCTCAGTTTGAAATACTATTATGCCGCTTTCGATTTCCTCTGTTCTTCTTTTGTATGCTGTGCAGATATAAGGTTTTCTTGTGAACTTTGATAGTGATCTTAGTTTCCTTTTCTCTTTATTTTATCGGGAGAGTCGGTGTATGAAAGTACAGATAGTAGAAATGGGTCCATGATCTCGCGGTTTAGCCTGAGCCTCAAACTCGGTTTTGGTTACTAAGAAGCCCCCAAAAAGAAAAAGGAAAAGAGAATAGTGTTTTAGAGATGGAATAAATGCGCGTGGTGGGTGGCGGGCCCGACGGGAATTGAACCCGCGACCCCCGGATTAAAAGTCCGGTGCTCTATCCTGACTGAGCTACGGGCCCATGCAGTACACGTGCTGCATAGGAAAACTGAGAAGGGCTTTTTTAGCGTTTCTATCGCGGTTTGGGAAAAAGAAATAAGAGATGCCCATTGCGACCAAGGAAGTTGTTCGCAAAAGCTTTGATGCCCTGGTTTGTGTTAAGCAGGGTTTCTATTCTCCGTTTCTAAAAGGTTGAGGATTTAGAAAAGAAGAAAAAAGAAAGGTAACGAGATAGAGTCAAGTAATTACTCTTTGTTCTCGCTATTTGAAGACGCTTCTGGCAAGGTCTCTTTTGCGGCCTGGACTGTTGTCGGCTGCGTTTCTGCGTAGACCTCGGTTGCCTTTGCGGCTTCGTCGTGCGCCTCTTGAGGCGCTTGAGACAAAGGGTTTTCCGCAATCTCCTCCACAGCTTGCATGAGTTCCTTCTGAACGACGTCTGGCTCAGCTACGTCGAATTCATCCAAGGTGGCTTTCTCAATCTTCGGCTCTTCCATGACTGTAACAGGTTCGACTGCTACAGGAATTTCCTCGACAGCTGCGGGCGTCTCAGCTGGGGTTTCAACCGCTGGGGCTTCAACCAGTGGAGCTTCAACTACTGAAACTTCAACTGCTGGAGCTTCAACCATTGGGACCTCTGCTGGGGCTGCTTCCACTACGGGCTGTTCGATGACTGGAGCCTCGATAACTGGAGCTTCGACGATTGGAGCTGGCTGCTCAATCACGACTGGAGCTTCGACGATAGGAGCTGGCTGCTCAATCACGACTGGAGCTTCGACGATAGGAGCTGGCTGCTCAATCACGACTGGAGCTTCGACGATAGGAGCTTCGACAATTAGGGCTTCAATTGGAGCATCGGCAGGGGCTGCTTCCACCACTGGCTGCTCAATTACTGGAGCTTCGACAATTAGAGCTTCTAAGGCTGGAGCTTCGACAATTGGAGCTGGCTGCTCAATCACAACTGGAGCTTCAATGACTGCTGCTGGAGCTGGTTCGGGGGCTGCAATGGGGGCTTCTGCAATCGGGGCGGGGGCTTCGATGACTGGTTCGGGCGCTGGCATCTCAACGACTGGGGCTGGAGCTGCCTCGGCGACTGGGGCGATGATTGGCTCTGGAGCTGACACTACGTATGAGGGAGTAACTTCTGCCGGCGTAGCGGCAGTCGGAACTTCAACGGTCGCCGGAATCGGGGCGGGGGCTTCGACCGCAGGAACTGGTTCAGGAATGGATGATGTAGCTGGTGTTGGGTTGCAGAGTTGGTTCATAGCGTCTTGGATAGTTTGTAGTTCGTTTTTGGCGGTTTCGAGTCCGTTGTTGAAGAGGTTGATTTCCTGAGTGTATGTGGCTTCGTCGATTTCTCCCGTGACATGCTGTATCTCGTAGTTTGTGAGGAGCATCTCAAGGGTTTTTATCTGGTTTTGGAGTTCAGCGGTTTTCATAGCCATTTTGGCTACGAGGTCTTGCTGTTGCTTCTCGATTTCAGCTATTGCCGATGCTATTTCGTTGTTGTAGGAGTCGTGTGTTGATTGGGAGATTCGGCCTTTTGCATACAAGCCGTCTAGAGCTTGCTGTTTTTTCTTGGCTATCTCGTATTCTTCACTTAGACGATTAAAGGAATATTTCCACGAAATCACGTTTGGGCACCAAGCACCATTGGTGCATATTGTGAATTAACGTTTGTTAACATGGGCATATATCGCTAACAGATAAGAACAGAAGTTATCGCTTCAGAAATAGAAATTATACGTACAAAACGCATAGTGTGTTGCGCTGTTTATATCATAAAACAGTGAAAAAATGCCAGCGTCGTTTGCGCATAGCTTATAGTAAGCATGAAGTTAATCTGCCCTCTTTTGGCTCTCAGTTAACTCTGGTTGGAAGTGCGAATGATTAATTGCGTCAGCTATAGGGTCAGAAGCGTTGTAAAGACTTTGAACTCATGGGAGTTATCGGTTTAGCAGAGTCTGCAGCAGTCGTATAGCTGACCATGCCGCCAATGCACTAGTATGTGGGTTGTCAGGGTGCGGCTCGTTGGCGAAGCGCAGGAACATTTCTCCGAACCGCCATTTGACTTGAATTTCGTGGGTATTTCGCTTCACGGCAGGATCTGATATGACTTGAACATTCACCTTTGCGGGTTTCACTGTCAACGCTAACGTGGCGGCGACGTTCATCTCCCTTGGAAATTTCTTTGCGGCCTCTTCGGCGAAGCCTTCGTAGATGGTTTCGGCTTTGGTGTTGGTTTTGCCCAAGGCTTTGGGGTTTTTGCGCGAAGTTAACTTGACCTCGTCTATGCCTGCCAAGGCGGCGCTGGCTAAAGCGTCTAAGCCTCCGATGGCTCCCGCGGGCACGTGCACATGAGCTAAATCTACGTCCATGCCGAGCAGTGCTCCGGTGCTCATGATGATTAGTTCGATTTCTTCAGCGGCGATTTTAGGTGCATAAGCCTTGGCGGCTTGCTGCGAGGCTGCCTCAACTATGACGGTTGGCTTTTGCATGAGGAGTTCTTCGAAGCTGGCGACGATGGTGACGGGGAATTTGAGCGTCTTCTTGAGCTGCTGCGCTTTGGACATGTCAACATCAAAGACAACTAGCTGGTCGCATATTACGAGTTTGCGTTCGATAGCTTCTGCAAGGACTGTGCCGATGGCGCCGCAGCCGATTAACCCAACTGTCCTCATGCCCATGCCCCTTACTTTGGCGATCCCGCGGCGGGTTCGTACTCCGCCGTGAAATGCACCGTTGCGAACTGGACGACTTCTTTGACGCCGCCTTCCTCGGGCAATACTACAAGTTTTTCAATTTTGAGGGCGCCTTTGATGTCGCTTTCGCCGTCGCTGATTGCTTCTGCTGCGGATTGATCGCCCGCGTAGACGGTTAGCTTCTTTATTGGCGTGTTAAGCGACATGCGTTTTTCGGCTTTTTCGCGACGAACGTCGCTTATTAGCTCCACTATGAGGTCACCTCGCTTCTCTACTGCTTCGTCCACCACTGCTTCGTTGGGCGCAGGCCAAGGTGACTGTTGCAGGCTTTTGCAGCCTTTCGCATCTGCGTACATGGTCTGGTAGATTTCTTCGGTTAAATGGGGCACTACTGGCGAAAGCATCTGTAACACTCGGTAGAGTACCTCGTATAGGGTTTGTTGAGCCGCAGCTTTTTGGGCTTCCCCGTGGACTTCTGGTCGGTAGAGGCGATCTTTGGCGGCTTCTACGTAGGCGTCGCAGAACACGTGCCACGTAAAGTTGCGGATTTCCTCTACTGCTAAGTTGAATTGGCACTTGTCGAAGGCAACCGCGACCTTCTTCGTCGTATTTTCCATCTTGCTGAGTATCCACTTGTCGAGAGGCTGAAGGTCAACTTTCGCGTTCTTGCCGGGGTGGTAGTCCGCGAGGAGTTTGCTCGTGAAGCCTGATACGTTCCAGAGTTTGACTAGGAAGCGCCTGCCGTATTCGACGTCTTGCACGCGGTATGGTATGTCCGAGCCCGTGGCGCCTCCGCCTGCTGCCCACTGACGAATGGCGTCTGCGCCGTATTTGTCGAGGGCTTCGGGTGCGGCTGCATAGTTTTTGAGGGACTTGCTCATTTTTCTGCCGTCTTGGCCAAGTACCATGCCGTTGATTAGCACGCTGTTGAACGGCTTTTCGTCAAAAAGCGCCAGGTGCCTCACCATGAGGTAGTATGCCCAGGTTCTGATGATGTCCGTTCCCGATGGGTGAACACTTGCAGGAAAGAGCCTGTGCCAATCTTTGCGGTCGGGCCATCCGGCGTGGACAGCGCAGGATATGGAGGAATCCATCCATGTGTCGAAGACGTCAGTTTCGCCGCGGAATTCTTTGCCGCCGCATTTGGGGCATTTGCTGATTCTGGGGTCTTCTAGCTTGGGATCTATGGGGACCCAGTCTTCGTGGGCTAGGATGAGTTCGCCGCAGGTTTTGCAGTACCAAACGGGGATAGGCGTTGCGAAGAGCCGTTGCCTGCTGATGACCCAGTCCCAATCGAGTGATTTTGCCCAGTCGATGAGGCGGTTCTTCATGAAGTCGGGGTACCAGACAATTTCGTTTGCGGCTTTCTCGACGGCGCCGGTTAAGTCTCGATTCTTCATGAACCACTGTTTGCGCTCCAAGATTTCCACGTGGGTCTTGCAGCGTTCGCAAACGCCGATTTCCTGCTGAATTTTCTCAGTTTTCTCCAGCAGCCCAGCCGCGGTTAAGTCTTGGACGATGGCGGCGCGCGCCTGGTTAATGTATAAGCCCTGGTATTTGCCGCCGTTCTCGTTGATGCGACCGTTCTCCGTTAGCAACATGACGACGGGGAGTTTGTGTTTTATGACGGTTTTGACGTCTTCTTTGTCGCCGTATGTGCAAATCATGACAACGCCCGTTCCAAACGCGGGGTCTACGCATTCGTCCGCTATGACGGGTACAGATCTACCTATGATGGGGACGATTATGGTTTTGCCGATGTACTTGCAGTACCTTGTGTCTTGCGGGTTTACTTCAATGGCTACGCAGGCGGGAATGAATTCTGGGCGCGAAGTTGCAATCGTGATGTGGTCGTGGGTTCCCTCGATCTGGAAGTGGATGTAGTGTAGCGTGCCTTCGCGCTTGACGTAGTCCACTTCGGCGTCTGCGATGGCGGTTTCGTCGTGGGGGCACCAGTTTACGGGGTGCGTGCCCAAGTACATGTAGCCCTTCTTGTGCAGCAACACGAAGCTTAGCTGTGTGCGCCGCCAGTAGTCAGGGTCCATGGTGCGGTACTCGGTGGTCCAGTCGATGCTACAGCCGAGCTTCAGGATGCCTTCCTTCATCATGGCGATGTATTTCTCGACGAGCTCCATGCACATCTTGCGGAACTGGTCGGGGGGCAGGTCACGCTTGCGGATATTGTTCGTCTTCTCAACTTGGATTTCGATGCCCAAGCCATGGCAATCCCAGCCCTGCGGAAATAGCACGTTGTAGCCGCGCATGCGCTTGTATCGGGCGACCATGTCGAAGTAGGTCCAGTTGAGGACGTTGCCCATGTGAAGTTCGCCCGACGGATAGGGCGGCGGCGTGTCTATGCTGTACGATTCGCGTTTAGTGTCTTTCCAGTCGTAGTGGAAAATACCCATCTGTTCCCATTTCTCTTGCCATTTCCGCTCGATTTCAACGAAGTTATAGTCCTTGGGCAGGGGCTGCATGCACATTTCACCGTGTATTCAGGGCTTAGCAAAACTAAGATACACCTAAAAACGTTATCCCCTTGAGCTTTTGCAATGGAACCAGAAAAGCAGCGTTTAGCAAGCCTAAAATAACACCCGCAAGCATCTAATTGCAAGGCAATCGGGGAGCTGGGAAACCACCCGGCTGAGAGGACAGCTAACGTTGCTGTCGACCCAACGAACCTGAACCAGATAATACTGGCGGAGGGAAAAAAGTGAAACAGCAAACCACATCAGATAATAAAAATATTTTCTCAACAAAAGTACTAGCCGAAATAATCGTATTTGTGGCCATGGGCGGAGCATTAGCCTTGGTCAGCCACCTCTTCTTCGCTCTTCCTCAAGGAGGAACCATCAACATCGGAATGGTGCCTATATTTTGGTTGGCGTTACGAAGGGGACCGAAAATAGGAATATTTGCTGGTGCAGTCCTCGGCCTGGTTGATCTTGTAATTGAGCCTTTCGTAGTCAATCCTGCTCAGTTTATCCTCGATTATCCGTTGGCGTTTGCTTGCCTTGGACTTGCAGGTTTCTTCCGAAAACTTTCAGTGGTGGGTCCGGTTGCCGGCGTCGTTGTCGGTGGCACAGGACGCTTCGTATCCCACTTCGTTTCAGGCGTAATCTACTTTGCAAGCTATGCGCCAGCTGGGATGAGCCCGATAATCTACTCTTTAATCTACAATGGGACTTACATGATTCCAAGTATAATCATATGCGCAATCGTAATAGGCATACTGCAAAAGGGCAAAACACTCAATATTTACGTTTAAGGCCGTAGAAATATGGGTAAGTTGTCTGATAAAGATCTGAAGACGCTTCTTGGCTGCGTGAATAAGGATGAGCGAGTCATTATCCCACCGATGGCAGGCTTCGATTCGGGCGTGCACATGCTGGACGGCAAATTTGTCGTCGTCTCCACCGACCCGTGCACGGGCGTCCCCGAAGAGTGGTTCGGTTGGCTACTCATTAACTACGCAGCCTCTGACGTGGCGTTGTTCGGTGCAAAACCCGAATTCTGCACCATTAACCTCCTAGGACCGGAGAAGACCGAAGCGCAAGAATTCCTGAAAATTATGAGGCAAGCTTGCAGCGCGGCAGATGAACTGGGCATTGCGATTGTGGGAGGACACACTGGCACCTACAGCAGTTTATGCGGCCTGCTAGGTGTCTGCACCGCATATGGGACAGTCAAACCTGAAAAACTCATCACACCCGCAAAAGCCCAAGCTGGAGACTACATTCTATGCACGAAAAGCCTCGGACTCGAGATCCTTGTCAACTTCGCGGTGACCCACAAGGACATGGCGCAACAACTCTTCGGAAAACAACGCGCAGAAGACCTTTCCACGCAAGTGCACATGCAGAGCTGCGTCAAGGAAGCGTTGCTGATGGCAGATTTTAGCGGCGTACACGCCATGCACGACGCCACCGAAGAAGGCATAGTCACAGCCATAAACGAGCTAGCCGACGCCTCCAACTTGGGCTTCCGAGTGGAGTACGAGAAAATGCCCATAACCGCAGAAATGCACGCGCTTCAGGACCATTTCAGCCTGTCCGATTTGCAAGTTCTGTCTGCCTCTTCCACCGGCACGATTCTAGCAGCCGTTGACCCACAGGACAAAAACGAAATTAAACAGAAACTGCTGAAAAAAGGCGTCGACGCAACCTTTGTGGGCTTCTTCACCAAAGACAAGAAAAGCGTCCTAACAAAAAACGCCAAGGAGAGGTCGTTTCCGAAAGTTGCAGACGACCCTTACGCAATGATTCTCTCGGAGAAGCCCCGGTTGCCCAAGATTACTTCTTGAGTTCCGAGATGAGGAACTTGACGATTTCCTCGCCTATGTTAACTTTCGTCACCATCTGAAGCCCCTTCCAGCCCGGCTGACTGTTCACGTCGCATATGCAGGGGCCTTCGGGTCCTTCGAGAATGTCTACGCCTGAGACTTTGGCGCCAACCGCGTTAGAAGCTTTGACGGCTAATTCTTCGAACTCCTTGCTAAGAGTCGTCGGGGCAGGTCGTGCACCTTGGCTGTAGTTGGTTTTCCAGCCTTCTGCCACGCGGCGCATGGCTGCTACGACGTGACCGTCGATGACGAAGGCTCGGATGTCGCTGTGACCGTGAGGAATGAATTCCTGCAGGTAGATAACGCCGTGCTGGAAAGTAATGGCTTTAAAGACTGTCAAGGCGATTTCGGCGTCGTTCACGCGTGTCGCACCGATGCCGCGGCTGCCAAAAATCGGCTTAACAACCACGTCGCCACCCAGCTCCTTGAAGGCTAAAACGGCTTCGTTGGCGCTTTCCGTCGCGTAGGTTCGGGGTACGGGCACGCCGTTGTCCTCCAATATCGAGAGTATGTCGTATTTGTCTACGCAGTGCTCTATGGCTTCCGCGGGGTTCAGTACGTAGAATCCTTCGCGTTCCAGCTTGTAGAGCATGTCCATGCGGAACACGAGTTCTTCGAGGCTGCCGCGGCCGATGGGGCGGATAATCAGCGCGTTCAGGTCCTTGAGCAAGTCGACTTCTTGCTGGTTAACGTCTTTGACTTTGAAGTAGGGTTTTTGTCCGAGTTGGGCAACGATTCGGGGAAACCTGAAGCACACGTAGGGGATGTCGTGTCGCGTTAGGGCTTCGCGAACTTGCGTGGAGCTCCAGGCTTCCATGTTTCGGGTGGCTATTCCGATTTTCAAGAGGATTCTCCTTGCGAATGGTGTCTGCCAGAGATGCATTTGGGTTTAGCTCTTAAAGTTTCCGCGGAAAACTTGCTCGAGAGGTATGGACACGGCGAAGGAGTCGAATTCCAGGTTGAGGAAAACTTACACAGATGTTATGCGTACTGGGTCGATAACGTTCAAGACAAGCTTGCTAGATAGACGCTTGAACACGTCGTCGTGGGAGACTAGGCTTTTTATGCCTCGTAAATTCATCGTAGCAATTACTGAGGCATCCCTTCCACCTAAGCCGTCCGAATAAGAGTGGGATATGAGTTTTTCAAGGCTCTCTGCTAACAATTGACGGTTAAAACCTACAATTTCCATGTTTCTCAGATTAACAAAAGTTTCTAGTTTTTTGCGGGCGTCTTTCTCTTTGAAATGCCTAACGAGATAATGAGCTACTTCCAAAACCACCAGGGTGTTGCAGACAATTTCTTCGGATCGTATCATTTCCCGCAAGGACTCTCGTGTGCTTTCATGCTCAGGAAGGCGCTTGTCAAGATAGTAGCACCATATGTTCGAATCTACAAAAATCATTTCCGCTTACCTTGTTCTGGATGGGGTTCCCACATTTCCTTAAGTTTCAAAGGGTCTATAACCGGGGTACCTTCCGTAATGCAGCCCTCAAGTTCTTTAATGAATTCTTCAGGCGAGATTGGAGGCATTATTATTATTGTGTTGTGCTCCACTTTCAACATGGCTTTTCCTCCGAGCTGTAACCCAACTTTTTCGCGGATCTTTTTTGGTATTTGAACGCGTCCTTTGCAGTCGACAATTATTTCTTCAGTGCTCATTTTTCCCACCATAATTATTCCCACAGTGGGAAAATATAAGGCTTGCGAAGCCTTAGAACCCGAATCTGCTACATGGACTCAAAAAGTTGGCTAAATCTGGTGGATGTAGGGAAAGAGCTGATTGACATTCTCAAACTTCTCCGATAAAGGCAAATCCAAGTACGCTCCATGCGCGTTAAAGTACGGTCGTGCTTTGCAGGAGAACAACGTCAAAATTTTTCCGTCGTGGTTAATCTTGAAGCCTTCGTTGGCTACTTCGTGGCCGCGTATGAGGATCTTCGCGTTGAGGCGTTCGAGAACTTCCTTTGTTACGGTTTTGCCAAACAGGTTCCCTGCTCCTCTCGGTGATGGAATTGTGCCTTTGACTTTTTCGTCGGGGTCATTCCAGAGAATCTCCTCCAAAGAAGGCTTCAAGGGATGAAGTTTGTCGGCTTGTGCGATTTCTTGGAGACTTCGAATTTTCGCGGGCAAGCCGCCGTGAAGCATCAGGTACCGATCTTCAACGTAGACAGCGTTGTAGAAGTAATCGAAAAGCTCCCTCAACTTCGTGTACACGGGGACCCATTTATCTTTGAATTTGTGCTGCAATTGCAAGGGCAAGTCATGCGGGGAAGCGAGCAGGTCGCTGGGGCCTTCGTGGTTACCACGCAATAGGACGACTTGCTTTGGAAAAGCCAACTTCAGACTCATAAGGCAATAGTAAAGCTCCGGTGAATGGGCACCTCGGTCGCCGTAGTCTCCCAGGAAAACAACGGTGCAGCTATTGTTCTGCGCCAGCCTGTTCAAGTACTGGCTATTCTCGAAGATTAATGCAAAGCTTTCAAGATCACCATGCAAATCGCCGATGACAAGTGCTTCGCCAACGGGGGCGAGCTTGACCAGCTTGTCGGTTACTAAAAAGTTTCCGACGCTTCCCTGCTCACTCTTAATCGACTGAGTGGTTTCTTCTACAAGGCGCGAGAAATCATTTGCATTGACTTCTTTAAACTCCATGACCGTTTGGGAAAAATTCACCGTACACCTTCAGATAGCTTACTGAATTTGGACTTGCTTACCTGTGGAACTGAGCACGTTTTCTTCGATACTCTTCTTGATGTGTCGGGTTTTCTCAATGAGTTCCTGGCGCTGACGCTCCTTGAGCAACTCGTCAGTTTCGAGGCTGCTTTTGCGTGTTCGAAGAGTCTCCATCTTTTGCTGAAAAACGCCCAAGCTCTGCTTTGCCTCATCCATCTCCGGGGAGGACATGAGCTGCTTTTTGTTGGCGGCTACTTCGGTGCATCTCTTGGCCACCGTGGCGATGTGGTCATGCGTGAGGATTTGTTCGACTGCCTCCTCCGCCTTGCGTTGCTTGTCAGACTTTAACTTCAGCTTATCTTCAGCTAGGAAACGCGCGAGTTTCTCTAGAATCTGCTTAAGCGTCGGACAAACTGAGCCTTCGGACACGACGGCTTCAAACGGGTTCTCCATGTAGAGGCCCAACATTCTAAGCTCGTCAGGCGTTATGCCGCCCCCTCCGCCTGAAGTGGCCAGCGCCTGCATCTTCAAGAAAGGCTTTTGCAGATGCCGCAACGCCAGCTTAAGTTCGCTATTGAGCGTTTCCTGCTCAGTTTCCAGGTGGCTGAGTTGATCCATGGTGGCTTTGCCCTTTAGCTGGGCGGTCTGCTGTTCAAGGTCCACTACTTCTTTGTCAACCTGAAGCTCCTCGTTCTTCAAGTTTGTTTTCACTTGTTCAAGTTCAGCTATTTGCCTTTGGAGCGCTTGGAGCTCTGCGATTTGCTGGAAGGTCTTCTCCAAAAGTTTCGATTTCACGTATTCCTTGTTAACGAAGTCGTTAAGCCCGTTCACGGCTACTTTGGTTTTCTCATAGACTGTTAAGAATTTTCGGCGGTCCATAATGAAGAAAGGACTGATGCGTGGAAACCAGTTTTTAACATCAATTTCCGTGACAAGCACGGTTTTCTGAGTTTCAGACGCAAACGCACTCAGGGTATCAAACGAAACCTGTTCAGGAATCTTGAGTTTCTTAAGGCGATCTATGAAAAGCGCGGCGAGCTTGTTGAGGGCGCGCGCTCGGTTGTAGACTTTTAAGTTTCTTTTTTCGATTTCTTTCTGGCTGTTGTCCAGAAGCATCTTGCTGGCTTCAGAAAGGTTCTGGAGTGCTACTTGGACTTCGTCACGCTCCCGCTGAGCCTGCGCCTGGACAGGAGTGAGAATGGAGCCGGTTTCCTTATCAAGCCAAGCCTTCAACTCAACAGGGGTAAGCGTAGTTTGCGACAATGCGTGCTCACAGTTGAATGCATTGGGAGTTCCTGTATTTATCAACTTTCCCAGTTGGCACCCCATTGCGTTACGCAAATTTAAGTAGCTACTCTTAAATAATTAACCTCAATACTCAAATCGATGAATAGAATGAAAACCAAGGCAATAGCATTAACAATTGTTTTCGCAGCCCTAACAGTTGCGCTGAACCCCGAACTGACAAAAATTTTCCTTCCAGCACCATACGCGCCGTTCCTTCTTTACCAAATTTGGGAAATCCCAATAGTAGCCGCCTTTTTGCTAGTTAGCCCCAAATCAGGCGTTGCCATCGCTGCTCTAAATGCGGTGGTCTTACTTGCGATCTTCCAAGGCGCCAGTCCTTTGGGACCATTCTATAACTTAGCTGCTATATTGTCGATGTTGCTGGGCATATTCGTAGCTCACAAGCTCTTCGCCAAGCGGTTCTCGCCTGAAAGGGACTCGACAGGCACGTGGAAATACAACACAACCTTGGCAGCAGCCTACACGGCATTCGGCATTATATTTCGCGTTGGATTCATGGGCGTTGTAAATTACGTAACGCTGCGGTATCCGCCGCCAGTTGGATTTTCACTCCCCGAAATATCCATAGTAGGATACTACCTCCCAGTTACAAGCATATTCAACGCAACACTAGCACTGTACACAATTCCGCTCGGATTTTTCATAGCGGAGGTCGTCAGAAGAAATTTCAAGTATACTTAGTTTGTTTCGAAAAACCAAAGGTTATTTTTGTTTGCTTCAAACTTTAGAACCCGCGACACGAAAAAAAGCCAGTTCATTCTCAATTTTCTTTTTTGAAACAAAGATTAGGAGGGGCTTAGAGCCCTAAGGATTCCTCGAGAACCTTCGAGTTTATTTCGCCTGCCTTGAAGACGTTGCCAGTTTTAGCGTTATTTACGATGATCGTAGCCGGGGCGAAGAGGTTGTGGTCGATTTTGTAGAAGTCGCGGTCGGCTTCGCGGAAAATCTGAAGGAACGGCTTCCCGTAGTCCTTAGACATCTTCGAGGGTGCTTGTTCAACGGTTTTTTGCAGTGATGCTTCGTCGTCGCTCTCGACGGTGCAGTAAACGGTTCCGCCGTATAGTATGGCGTCATTGGTTCTTGCCATGGCAACTTCGAAGTCTTGGCCCTGAGGAGGAATGGGCGCGAACCCACACGCATACTTTATGGTTGTAGGTTTCAAGCCTAATGTACGGAGCTTGTGGATGCCCACCTCGACAACTCGGCCCGCGACTTGAGTCAGCCCAGCAATGCTTGCTGTCGGCGCGACGACAACGACGAAGTTTTCGGGCTTGATGTTGCTGGCCGTTGTGACTTTTTCAATTAGCATATCTGAGGGTATGTTGTTGCTCTCAAGCGTCATGACGGCCTTGTCGGAGACGTCCTTGTAGCCAATTTCTTCGAAAACATCTTTGGGCTTTAAGGCCAACGCGCGAACTGGTCCCGAGCCGATGGCTATGTTGTTGTCGCCTTCTTTTATGCGCCAACCCGCAAACTGGGACCCAAGCATTGCTATGGCCGGGTGGTCACTGGAGACGGTGATTGTTGGAAACGTGATTTCGCCGTAGTCTCTAAAGCCAAGTTGCGCTTTGCCCGCGCCGCCCAGACAGAGTTCGGTGAAAAGTTTACCTGCCTGAAAGCCGCCGGGCGCCTTGACACCTGCATCTATAACAATGGCGCCTGCGGTTGATTTGGAGATTTGGACGCCGTAGAATTCGGGTTTCTTCTGAAGTTTCTCAGCTAGGCTCCACGCCATCTGATTTATGCTTAGGGCGTTTTCCATGTATTTCACCTAAAGGTACTTCGTAAATCTTTAGTGTGGATTGTTGGCTTTCGAGTATAAAGAGTTTGCCCGTGACCTTTTCTGCCAAATCGCCTTTCATATAAGTGAGAGAACTAAGGAAAAGAGCTTAACCACGTTCAAATCCGACTATTCGAAACTTTCTCCATATAGCGCCTTGAGTTTCCTGTACGTGCCCGCACATTCTGCCGAGTCAAAACTGTACGTGTTGCCGCCGACTGTCTCAAAATGGGGTTCTCCATCTATGATCCTTGAGCACATCATGCATCGAAGCTCAACTTCATTCTTGACAACTATGCCGTGATCCGTGATTTCAAAAGGTGTCCAATGAGTTTTGTGGCTGGCTCCTTTGAGCGAGAAGACCCTAAGTAATCTTCTAATTTCTTCTCCCGATTCATCCTCTTTCATTTCCAAAGTCCCATCGAACACTTGCCGCAAATAGCTTATGAACTGCGGGTCATGAGCCTCTGGAGCGACCACGAAAATCGAGTTTCCATTCAAGTCTTTGATTTTAGCAGTGATAACTTGTAGGAATTTTGAAAAGTACGTGGAATTGTAATCGCAAACAGATGTTAATCCAGTTATGGAATCAAACGCTAAACGGATTTTGTTTAAGCCACGCATAGCTTTTTCGATGACCATGGAGAGGGCAGCTAAATCACCGGGATTTGTGACTACATATTTGCTGGACGATGCTCCCCCGACTTTCCACGAATAACAGTCAATTATTCGAAAAGAGTCGTTTTCCTTGAAAGACGTTGTGTCGAATCCGAAACTCTTCATGGATTTCTCTATCGCAGTTGGAGACTCGCTTGTCGCTACGTACAAACATGTTTCGCCGTCTGCCAATCCATTGTACAGGAATTGTTTGCAAAATATGGTTTTACCCACGCCAGATGGACCAATTAGTAATAGCGAAGAGGGGGGCAAGGCGCCTTCAATTAGCCTCGCAGAACCTGGAAAGACATCAGGGTACTTCATGCCTTTTCAATCGCCTCAGCAAGCTCAATTAGTTTTTTTGAGAAAGGGTGTTCCGGTTGTTTAACTGCTGAGAGAAATTCGTGCCGGTTAAATTGAACGTCGCAGTAACAGGGAATTGAGGCGATAACTTTTGCTCCGAGATCTCTTTCGAGATCTACAATCCAATTCTTTTCGCTTGTTCCCCATTGTTTTTCGTTAATTGGAGATGCTCCTGGCACTTTGTTGAGTACAAGGAAATACTTGGATCCGAACTTTGCTAGAGCATCATAAATGTCCTTTATCATGTTCTTGGTGCCTTCGATGTCCATGTCGCTTATCTTCATTATCAAGAACAAGCCATCAGCAGCAGCCAGAGTGTTAATGGACCAGTATCTTATGCCGGGGCTTGTGTCTAAGAGGAGATAGTCTAACCCATATTCTTCGAACAGTTCGTTTTTAGCTGATAGCAATCGTCTCATGGCGGCAAGTTGCCATTTTAATTCGTGTTTGATTTCAATTTCGTTTATGTCTTCTTTTCTAGGACTGGAAAAACCCAAGAAAAGCTTTCCACTCCCCCCAACTTCAGCGCTTAAATCCATGAGAACGTCTGCAATGTCTGCTTCTCCTTTTAAAAGATCATTCAGAGAATGGGACGGGGTCTTTCGGAAATACGTGCATAAACTCGGCGCATACAAGTCAAAGTCCAAAAGGCAAACTTTCTTCCCATTCATTGCGTAGAGAGCCGCCAGGTTGGCCAGCAGAGTGGTCTTTCCAGTTCCACCCTTGTAGGAATGGAAAGCTAAGGTCTTTCCTAAAGTCATAACTTCACGACAGAGTACATTATCGTTGCATCATATTTGAAAAGAACTAGAATATTACGTTTGTCTGAATCTGGAAGCAGCACTCGACTTCACGTCACTTGTAACGAGCCGTGTCTTTACTTGCGAAGTTTATCGTGATTTCTTTTTGGATTCTTCAACGAGTTCGCGAATTTTGTCAACGTGGTCCTTCATCTTTCGCTCATAGATTCTCTTTTCAGATAAAACTTCTCTGGCACGAAGGACCGGAATGATGGAGAGAAAAATAATCATGCACAAAACTGGAGGTAGGATGTTTTGCGAAATGAAAACATTACCAAAATTGATAAGTTGTGAGATCGCCTCAAAGCCCATCGTAATGATTATCGGTATTGTTATGCCCAATGCGTAAAATTTCTCTTGTGAACCCACAGGCGCTAGGTCGCCGGGAACCGCCAAATAAATGACCATAAGTAGTCCCCAAGCAATCCCCGAAACAGTGTAGTAGACGATCACGCTAGTATCGGAGACTCCGAATCCGAGAAAGGCAAAGGCAACTCCCAAAGCAATGAGTCCGAAAATGATAGGCTGCTTCCTCCCAAGACGATCGGCAGCAAAGCCTGAAATAATTCCAGCAACGCCGGCACCGATATAGTGTAGAGGACTGCCCGTTGCAACTGCCGCATTAAAAACAGCAGGAAGGTTGTTCAACATTAACAACGTCAAACCAGTAGCGATACTAAACATAAGCCACGGAAACAAATACAACGAGAAGTCCCTGTAGGCTAAGACAGCTCGCCAGGATTTCTGCTTCCCTCTTTCCCCCCCACAAGGATCAATAGCAAAAACGAAGTAACTTGCTGACCTAAGAATAACGCCTATCAAAACAACACCCAGGAGCGCAGAACTCAGAGTAGTTGTAACGATTACAGCAAGGACCACCAAAACAAATGTCAGAAGTATCACAATTCCCGAGACACGCGCCCTCTCTTCCACGACGGTGCTATCCGCTAGAAAAGCCGTAAAACTTGGGTACCCTAGCCCCAGCGACAATCCCAGAAGCACACTTGAAAGCAAAATGAAAACAGTTCCCGCAAAAAAAACAAGAGATGCAGAGGCCACCACGCCAAGAGTAATCCAAAACAACAGAAGTTTTCGCCTGGCAATTCTTTCGCTAAGCGTGCTTCCTATAATTGCGGAGAGAGCTCCGAAGCTGAAAAACAAAGCCTCTCCCAAGTAAGCCCAAAATGGGCTACCTGCGAAGCTTTCGAATATGGTTGCAAAAGAATAGACCATGAAGAAGGACCATGCGAAGCTAGTTGAACTTAAAACAGTAACTGCAAGCATCTTTCTCGAGCTAATCTTAACTTCCCGCGTCAAGAACCCGAGCTTCAACTTACTTCCCCAATAGTTTTAAATGCACACCAATTATAAATGATTATAGTTTATTTCAAAACATCAGAAAGGAGGGAAGAATCATGAGTAAACGTGAAGAAAAAATAAGAATGTCGCTACATAGGCTAGCTGATTATGATCGCGCGCATCTTGCAGGTAAACTTGTCGAAAATGACGCATTTTACGCAGCTACCCAAAACGCTGTTCAAGGAAAAGATAAAGGTTTGTTCCTGAAAACATGCAAGGAAGCAGGAATTCCAGACGACTTAGCAACTCGCATGTGGAAGATAGTGGACGCAGCATGGGAAACAGTCTACTCTAAGGAAAACCCAGGTCCAATCTGGTAAGATTAAACATCTAGGCAAAGATAGGCTACTCGGTCGAACGCATTCCTCACCAACAAGACTAATGCGTTCGTAGCCTCACTTTTTTTTAGTGACTCAATTCTGCAGAGCGCCTCTGCTTCATTGACCTTTGCCAAGTTAAGTACATAGTTGAAGGAATCAGTCTCTAAACAAAACTGCATAACAGTCGTGAAAGCAGATGAACTTATCCGTGGTTTTGTTAGAATCTTGTTGATGACTAATTTGGCTTTTGGCGACGACTGGGCCGAGTGAAGGATTGGAAGAGGAACACTTTCGTTTTCTAGTCGACTTTGAAGATTTCCTTCTAAGTTAAGAGTGTCTTTGACTTCATCGGCAAGCCTAAAAAGGTATCCAAGCCGCCTGCCTACCTCCGACAGGGTTTCGACTTCAACCTCTGTACCCTTTCCCAATATGGCGCCTAACTTTGTACATGCTTCAGTGTCAGCAGTGGACATCCACAGTATTTTCTTGCAGAGTTCTAATTCTGTCTCTAAGTTCCGTCTACATCTGGTTTCCAAGAATTCTCCTTCCCAGACCTCCAAAAAGAAGTTTTCAAACAAGTCGATGACCTTTTCGATTAATTCTGGTGACAAACTCTTTTTCACAATTTCTCGGACCATTATGAGGGCCTTTACGATGAAGAGATCTCCTACGAGCAAAGCGTCATCGATTCCGTGGAGCCCCAGAATAGTAGCCCTGAAGTGCTTATTGATTGAGCAATCTATTATGTCATCATGTATACCAAGACCTGCCCCCATCAAAGTGATCATTAGAATCACGTCGTCCACGGCGTCAGGTTTGCCGCCGACCGCTTCGCACGAGAATGAAGCCAAAGCAGGTCTAAATGTGTCTTGCCAGTAAGCTCGAACCTCCCCCAAAATTGATAGCAATTCGGGTTGGTGAATGCCAGAAGTTGACGTGCTCTCAAACTTTTCCAGAATTTGTCGACTTCTTTCCATCATTTTTGCCAAAAGTTGCTCATAAGCTGCGTCCTTCTTAGCTGACAGCGTGACCCCCCACAGGCATAGTCTCAATATGATGAAGATGAAAGTGGTATTTAGCTTGTTGTTTTTCAGAGAGGATTAGTCGGCGCATGAGACTCTTCCTTGGGCTCAATGCCACACACGTTTTCTCAACGGCAAGAATTTTTTCTGCCCAAAAAAGCCTCAAAAAAGCATTTCTGCAAGAATCCCGAAGTAAAGTTAACTCAACAATTTCCGGGGAGGCAAGGCTTAAAGCATTATGCAACCAAATCAGTTTTGATGACAGAATCGAGGCATAGGCAGCTTTCAAGGTGCCACCCTCATAAGGAAAAGAATACTACGAATAGTAATCAATTACCCGCAACCACTGCAATGCCTGAGGCGGCCCTCGCTGCAGCATCCGCCGTCGCTAGAGTATTGGACGATTGTTTATGTTGGCAAGGCACAGGATTCCTGATCTCCAACCGCTTATTCCTGACCAATAATCACGTAATTCCTAACGCGGAAAAGGCCAAGGATTTCTTCATCGAATTTAACTATGAATTGAAGAACAAGAAAACTCCGAAAGCAGCCACTCGGTTCGGCCTTTCGCCAAAGCGGCTTTTTGTTTCAAGCCCTGAAGAAGAACTTGATTTCACAGTCGTAGCCGTAGGCAAACGCGATTTCGGAGAGGGAAAATTGTCCGATTTCGGTTTTTGCCCATTGAAGAGCACCCCAGACAAACATGCGATAGATACCTTAGCCAACATTATCGGCCACCCAAAAGGACGATTCAAACAAACATCATTGTGCAACAATTTAGTAGTAGCACAAAACGACGAAGTCCTGCAGTATTACTCACACACGGAAGTCGGTTCATCAGGTTCTCCAGTCTTCAACGACAAATTTGAAGTAATAGCACTTCACCACTGGGGAACTCCCACGAGAAAGGCATTTACTTCCCAAGGCAGCCAAGTTCCAAAAGGGACCAAAGAAGGAATACGCATCAGCGCCATAATTAACAGGCTCAACGATAAAAAAGCCGATCTCAAGTATCAACAGCTTAAACTCATTGAAACAGCCCTGAATTATGGGTTCAGCCAGCCAAGTTTACTGAGAAAGAAACATCTGGCAGACGAAAATGACTTGAAGTTTTGAAATAGATGGAAAATGCAGCAATACATAAACAAAAGGAAGAAAGACTACAGGAACTTTTCGTAAGTTTTCAGTTGTGGGTTGTTGGCTTTGGAGATGAAGAGTTTGCCTGTTCCTTTTTCTGCAAAGTCGCCTAGGAAAACGTAGAATGGTCCTTGTGCGGGTTCGGTGCGCGTTTTGTATCTAACGCTAGAATCAATCAGGGCAATATCTTGATGAGGAAAATTTGAAAACTCGGTTAGTATTTTTTGAAAATGTGGTACCAATTGGTAAGAAAATATAAATTAGAGTGGGATAATTGTACTATTTGGTATTAAAAACATGCCTACAAAAAGCGTCGGACCAAAGGGACAAATAGTAATTCCGAAACGGATGAGGGAAGCCATTGGAATAAAACCTGGCGTCGAAGTTACTCTTGAAATACGCGAAGACGAAATAGTGATAAGCAAACCCAAAATTGAAGGAAACTACACCGACTACTACAGTTCAACCCGTGCTCCAAAACTAAAAAAACCAATAAACATCAAAGAAATCATAGCCGAAGAGGTCTCCAGCAAACATGCCTTACCTTGACTCAAATGTTTTCATCTACCCCGTAATCTATCAAACAGAAGCCCAACCAAAGGCAAAGAAAGCCAAAGAAATACTGCTCAACGTGGAAAACGGAAAACTACCCGCCTATACTTCAACACTGACATGGGATGAGGTTGTTTGGGTTGTTACCAAAGCAATGGGCAGAAACGAAGGAATAAATCAAGGCCAAAAACTGCTTGGATTCCCAAACCTGCAGTTTATAACAGCGGATGAAAACGTCATAACCCGCGCTCAAAAACTAATCGACAAATACAAAATGAGCCCACGTGATTCAATACATGTGGCCTCGGCACTTGAGAAACGATCAAAATCGGTAATTAGCGACGATGCAGACTTCGACCAAGTCAAAGAATTAAAACGAATTCCACTTGAATAATGAACCCCTTCACGTATTGTTACACAGCGGAAAATGAGTAAATACTAGATTTATACTAAACTTTCAGAACCAAAAAATACTGTCAGCTTCAGAATTAAGCTAAGCGCTATGCTCAAGCTCCCAAACGACTTTCAACTTTGAATCAGGCATTGCTAAAATCGTCGTTCCAGGCGCGCGCTTCCTACAGGTATTTACCGTATATGGGACCAATTTGAGGGTTATTTGCCTTGGAGATGAAGAGTTTGCCCGTGCCATTTTCTGCCAAGTCTCCTAGGAAGACGTAGAATGGTCCTTGTGCGGATTCGGTGTCGTCAATTTTGACTTTAGGCTTAACGGCATCTACGGTAAAAGAGGGCAAAAGCTCATCTGCAACACCTGAGACAACGATCTTTCCGCCGACCATGTTGGCGCCCAGTCGGCTGGCCGCGTTCTTCTCCACATATATGATTCCGTCGCTGATGTGGTAACCTAAGAAGGGTCCTGCGTTGCCCTTGATTTTGATGAGTCCTCCTCGGAGGTAGCAGCCGGAGTCGCTGCCGACGTTGCCGTCGACGATGATTTTGCCGCCTTTCATGCCTTCGCTTATTCCGCGGTAGGGTGAGGCTAGGTAGTCGCTGGCGTTTCCGTGAATTTCAATGAGGCCTTTCTTCATAGCGCTGCCGGCCCATCCGCCGACGTCGCCGTTGACGGTGATTTTGCCGCCTGCCATTTTCTCGCCCAAATGCATGCCTGCGTTGCCGTTTACGACTATTTCGCCGGTTTTCATTCCTTGGCCGATGTGGCGGACTTCGCTGACGTCGCCGTTTATGATTATGTTGGGCGCTTCAGCTGCGGATTCTTCGATTTTGAAGAGGTCGCCCAGCTGCTTTGGCTTGTTACCTTCGTTGAGGGGTAGCTTAGCGATTTCCGAGGCTGTTTTGCCTTGGAAGGTTTCTGGTGTGATGCACTCGGCGTGGATGGGATACTTAAATTGTTTGAGGGGCGTGAGCGTTATCATCTTAGACACTTGCCTTTATCGGTATGACTTCGGGAACCTTCACATAGTGGTCGTACACAGGGTAATTATCGTATTCAATGGTCCAGTACTGCTTGAACTTCTGTCGCATATCTTGGTCGACTTCACATTTCTGCTGAGTCTCAACATCTAACCACATTGTTTTTCCGTCCACGTTCATGACGACTTTGCCGTCTTTGACGACGATTTTGCCGTCCTTAATCGTGTAGGCTGCGTCTCGGAAGGCTTTGCGGACAGTCTTGTACTTGTTGGCTATGTCGGTGGTTTCGGGGTTCACGTTGTAAATTGCTACGTCTGCGTCTGCGCCTACACCTAAGTGGCCTTTGTTTTTGAGACCTAGTGCTTTGGCTTGTCCTGCGCGGGTGACTATGGCTAATTCATAGAGGCTTAGCTCCCTGTTCAGGGTGGGTAGCAGACTTTTCTTTTGGCCTTTCTTGTTGCATCTTTTGAGTGTCGCCATGCGGGCTTTGTTGCTTATGAGCCAGGCGATGATTTTTGGATAAGAAGCGAAGGGTCCACCATTTGGGTGGTCGGTCGTCATGAGTATCTTGTATGGGTCTTCAATCATCAGCGCAAGCTCCAGTGCAATGGACCACTGTATGGTGTTCACGGCGTTGTTCTTCTTGTAGTGGAAAGGTATTATGCCGCCGCTGGTTTCGGTTTCGACGTCGCTGTTGACCCATTTGTGTCCGCTCAGCGAATAGAGCGTGTACTCGAAGGGTCCGTCAGCGGTCATGGTTGTGGTGTCTGTGAATATGACTTGGCCCATGTCAGCTGTGATGTGACTGTGGTTGTTGATGTACTTGCTAATTTCAGGCGCGGCAGATTTCATGTTGCCCCAGCCATCGCCGCCGAAACTGCTGAACTGCAGGTGCGTGATGTGCATGTTGGGTTTTCCGTCGTTGGGCACAGCTTCAAGAGCCTGCATCGTGTCAAGCGTCGTCTGGTAGTTACCGGGCAAGCCCAGGTTGTTGGTGTGCAGGTGGATAGTGTGGGGCAGGTTAAGCATCTTGTTGACTTTGGCTAAGCCAACCATGATGTCTCGCGGTGTAATGCAGAAGTTTGGAATCTGGTCGTCTATCGAGTGCACGTTTCTGCCGAATCCCCAAGATTCCAACCCACCGGGGTTGACTATTTTTATCGCATAGCCCTTCGTCGTGTCTAGCATCCACGCAACATGTCTTGCGCATCCTTCAAAGTCACCTTTCTGCAGGTACTCGAGGACGAACCACCAGTCTCCGATTAGAGGAAAGGTTGCCTTATCGAGAAGGGGAATGTCGTTGAGTTCCTCGTGAGTGTGCTTCGCTTCGAGTGGCGCCATGGACGGGTTCATCACTGTTGTATATCCCATTCGCGAGTAGCGGTAACCTGTGACGAAAGTTGACGGAATTGAGTAGCCTGTGCCAGATCTTGTTATGGCTGTTTTTGCTACGGCGTCTTTGACATGGTCTTCGGGACGAACCATTCTGCCTGTATTAACTTCTCCACCTGCTATGTGCGTGTGGATGTCTACGCCGCCAGGCATAATGGTCAAACCTGTCGCGTCGATTTTTTTGGCTCTGTGCTCATTTACGGTTTTGACGATTTTGCCGTCTTTGACGCATATGTCCATTTTTTCGCCGTTAATCCCGTTCAGGGGGTCGAAGACGAAGCCGTTCTTGATAATCAGTTCGGTCATTTAGGCAGCCTCTTTCTTTTCCTGTTCAGCTTTTTGTGCTTTGATTATTCTTACTTCTTCGAGAATTTTCTTGAGAATCTCCTCGTCGGAAAGCACGCCTTCTGGTGGCTCAACCACTTTGTGGAGTGGGATTGGCACGTGGTCCATGCGGTATGCTGTTCCATCGACTTCTATGCCGACGAAAGCTACTGGGAAAACAATGTCGCCCAGCATTGCAGTGGCGTTCATGTGAGGGTCGATGACTATGAGTGGGTGCTTGACCATATTTTGGACGGCCCGTTTGGGGAAGTTTGCCCCTGGGTCAGCCGCGATGACAAGCGAAGCATCTAACTCGTCGCGAAGCAGGACATCGGTGCAGGTTGTTTCGCCTGGGTTGTATGTTGGGTAGCCTCGTGAGAAGTCGACGCCGTAGGGGTAGCCGCTTTGCCAAGCTTGGACGACGTCGGCACCTGTGACGTTGAAGTGGCCTCTCATCGGCATGATCATAAACTTGGTTCGCGCGTTCAGGTCTCGGACAAGCTGAATGGCGACTTCGATGTTTCGGAATTTGCCTGCGCTCTGGGTCAAGCCCATGCCGAAGAAGATAACGCCGAACTCGCAGTTCACCAAAGCGTCAGCAACTGCTTCTAGGTACTCGACTGGGACGCCGCCGACTGAGTCAACATCGAGTTCTTGGTCTTTAACCAGTGCTCTTATTGCTTGCATCACTTCATAATCTTTGTTCGGTTCGACTTGGAGGAAGAAGTCAGCCATTTCGGCGGTCATGGTTTTTCGGACGTCGACCACGATGAGTTTACGTCCGCCCTTTGACAATGAAGGCGGAACGCCGCCCACATAGCACGCTTGGGGCTTTGGTACTGGTCCTTTGGCGAGGCCGCTTCGGAGCGCGCTGTCGAGTTTTTTCTTTCCTGCGCCAGCTTTGAGTTTCTGCATGTAAGAGGTCCATTCGCTTTTCTCGAATCGACCTTCAGTGAAACTGGTGTATCGTTCGAGGTGCCTTGGGTGTGCGCTCCATGGATCGCATCCCCAATAGATGACGAGGTCGGCGCGGTGCCTAATCTGCCCCAGTGTGGCGGTTGGGATACCGACTTCCTGAACGCCAAGGATGGAAGGTCCGTGGCAAACGACGGCGGTGTTGTCCATGATCCCGCCGACTTCCTCGGTTAATTCGACGCCCACGCGTTGGGCTTCACTGCTTGTGGAGCTCCAGCCGTAGAGAATCGGGTAATTGGCGTTGGCTAAAACTTCGGCTGCTGCATGCACCGCTTCGTCCATGGAAACTGGGACGAGTTTCCCGTCCTTGCGCATGAGCGGAGTGTGAATTCGGTGTTCGCCCTTGTAGCCGATGAATTTGGCTTCGCAGACGGCACAGCCGTTCTTGATTTTGACGACTTCGTTGTTTTCTACGGTAACCTCGATGTCGTCGCAGAGGCAACCGCATATTGGGCAAGTTACAGAGTTAAAAACTGGCACGTTTTTTACCTCCCAAATTCGCTCATTAAAAGTTCTTCGATGCTGAGGACTTTTTGGTCTGGAGCAGCTTCAACCTCGGCGGGGGTTCCTTTGAACGAGGGCATGCCGATGCTAGTAGTTGCGTCGCTACATATGGCGTTTGCCCAAGGTCCGTAGGGGATGTAAATCAAGCCCGGAGTCGCACTGCGTGGATACTTGACGGCTTTGAGTATTACTGAGCCGATGGGTGTAGTCACCTTAATGTTTGTGTTGTTTTTGACGCCCAGCTTCTTCATGTCGTCTGCGTCCATGTAGCACATTGAACATGCATTATAATACTCGTGTGAGGCTTTGCCGTATTCTTTGCCCACGCCTTGCTCGATGGTTCTGCCGCTGAGCAGAGTCACGTGCAACTTTTGCTGCTCCATGATGGTGACCTTACCCATAGAGATTTATCTGGTTATATTTAAGAGTAAGTTTAAAAAAATTGTAAAAATCAACATCAGCTTCATGGCTGTTTGTTCGGGTTCAAACCTCGATTCTCGTTGGAACGGTGTAGATATTCATGCGTTTTCCCCGCACAAACCCTACCAAAGTTAGATTCGCCTCTTCGGCAAGCGTAACTCCTGAGGAAAGAGCTGCAGCGAGAGAAGCTACAATGGGCAACCCGACTTTTGCGGCTTTGAAAGCAACGTCACCCGACATTCTTCCGCTCAACGCCAAAAAACAGGCGCCAAAATCAACCTTGTTCAATGCCGCCATGCCAATGACTTTGTCCACGGCGTTGTGTCTGCCAACGTCTTCAGCCAAAGCCACTAGCGAGCCGTCGGACTTGTAAATTGCGGCAACGTGGACACCGCCCGTCTGCCTGAAATGCTCAGCCTTAAAGTTAAGTTGGTTGACACTGTCGAAGATTACTTGCGCCTTTACTTTCAAGTCTGATTCGACTTTGGGAGCCTTGCCTTTGAACTGGTATGGTGAACCGCTTCCGCAGGCCGAGGTTATGATGCGCTGATGGAGCCTCGAAAGTTTAACGCGGTCGTCAACGCTTATGCCTGGTTTCAGTTTGACCTGGCCGCTGCCTTCAGCTTCTTTCAGCGTGACTTCCTCGATCTCATCGACGGACTTCACTATCCCTTCAGAAAGGAGGTGCCCAACAGCCAATTCCTTAAGGTTAGTGGGTGAGCACAGGATGGTTGCCCAAAACGTCGTGTTCACAAACAGATGAAAAGGAACCTCCTCTGCGACGTAGTCAGGTATGATCTGGACTTTTCCAGAGGAAAGGTCAACTTTGGATATGTGGACTTCCTTTACCAGGTTTGGCATCGGATGAGATCCGCCGTTTGAATTACATACGTCAGAAGCCCTTTGACTGTATTAACCCTTGTGACAGAAAACTACTTACAAAACAAGCTCCTGTTCTAACCCTAACGGGACACCGAATTACTAACGACGAATAAGCAGGATTAACGGTATGACCAGAAGGGCAGCTATAATACTTGCAGGAGGAAAAGCAAAGAGATTCCAGAGCCAACCCGAGATATGGCAAGATAAGGCACTCGCCAAGCTTTTTGATAAGCCGCTGCTGGTCCACGCGGTTGAAAGCGTTCGCAAATCCGTTGACGAGGTTGTCATATGCGTTAACGACGAAGATCGCAGGGCAATGTATGCTCAGATTCTGGAAAAATACGGCGTTTCAGATGTTAAGTTGGTCATAGACGAAAAAATCGACGATCTTGGCGGTCCTCTAGTAGCTATTCTCACGGGGCTGAAAGCTGTGACCTCTGATTACTGCCTTACTTTGCCCGGAGACATGCCACTCGTACAGCTAAAAGTCATCGAACACATGTTTCACCTGGCTAAGGATGCACGCGTGGTTGTGCCCATGTGGCCAAACGGAAGACTAGAAACGCTTGTCATGGCATTGGAAAAATCGAGTGCTTTGGAAATTGCGAATACGCTTTTTCTGCTGGGTCGTCCGCGTTCAGATGATTTGATAAGAGGCGCCTTAAACGTGACGTTCGTATCAATCGTCGGAGAACTCAGCGCTCTTGACCCTGAGCTTGAGAGCTTTGTCAACATTAACTTCCCGCAAGATTTGGATAGGCTTCAACCCCGCCGAGTGGAAGGCGCCATCACCCAAAGCATGCACATAGACAAAGGCGCTTTGCCCAGCCGCGATCTCCGTCTTCTGCGGGAAGCCTCTGGTCTTTGTAGAGAAAACAAATTGTCTGATGCCTCCGAAATCTTTGCTTCCTGCGCAACCCGCTTGGAAGAAGAGGAATCCTTCTTTTGGGCTGCCCTGAGCCGTGAAAACGAGGCAAAAGGCATCCGTGGCTTAGCCAAGCAACAAACGGTGTCCTTTCTACGAGAAAAAGAAACAGCGCGAAGCGCAAAGTCGTTTTTGCAGGCGGCGGTAAACTATGAAATGGAGGCTGGAGTTCATGAAGAGTGCCATTGCATTTTCTTGGCTGAGCGGGCAAGAAGCGATAAGCTATGGTGCAATTCGCGTGCCGAGGAATTGAAACTTAAAAAGTTCTAATAGCCTTTTATGGCCGGTATCCGCTGAGCGTACAAAGTGCCAAGGTTGCGGCGGTTATGTCTGCTGTTGTTCCGGGGTTGTAGTTGTTGCCGCGTTCGCGTAGTTTTTTGTCGAACAGAATGATGCTTTCTCTACCCTCTGGGGTTTCGACGCCTCCCAGTCGCAGGACGTTTGCGGCTTCGGCGGAAACTTTGCGGGCTTCGTCTAGGCCGACTTTTCGTGAGATGAATGTGTCTGGGCGTTCAGAGAGGACCTTGAGAAAAGTGTGAACAATTGCCGTGATCAGGCCCTTGTTCTCGCCTTTAAGTTGGTTCATCAGGTACGGGTAGGCGATGTCGAAGGTTGTGGGGAAGTTGTTGACCCATTCGTAGCATATGTCATCGTAGCCCGCAGCTATCTGGAAAACTCTGAAGAGGGAAACGTCTTCTTTGATGAGACGGGCTTTGGAGTTCGCGTCGTTCACGGAGAGGTCGGGGGCTTCATTGAGTCCGCTGGGCTTCGCGACCGCGATGGCGTCGTACACATTAACGGCATCCTGAGCTGTTGTTGATTCGACGGCGAGTCTTAGGTTTTCTCTGAGTTTGGAGAGATCGAATCCTTCTTTGCTGTTTAGGGGCGTCATGCCAGCTGCAACCGCCAGCGGAACGAACAGCATCACTGTACCCAGCAACGTGTTTCCACCGGTTTGCCACGCAGTTATGTCTGCTACGCAGTTTTTTATCGAGTGACCTATGCCTGCCTGATTGATTTTGAGTTTGCGTTCGGCGATGGCGATTCCTTTTTTGGCTGCTTCTTCGAAGGAGGGCGCCGCTGCGACTGCTGAGGCTAAGAAGTGTTCGACTCGGGTGCCTTCGAACCCGACTGTTAAGTTTACGTTGCCAGGTTTGTTGGCGCTGACTTCGAGCAGGATAGCGGTTTCGAGGCATTTGGAGACATGTTTTGCTTTGTCAAAGTGAGGCATGGCTTAGCGCACCGTGCTACTGTGGTTCAAAAAAGCTTTATTAAACGTTATGTAAAAAAGTACAAGCAATTGAACTAACCTACATAACAAAAAAGAAGGCGAGTTTTGATGCACGCAAGAGAAGGCGACCTAATTGAGACAGGCGACAAAGTCATATTCGACGTGAAAGGCTTAGTTCATCCCCCAGACAAGATTGTGGCGTTTCCAAGGTACATCCCTAGCCTCGATGGCACTCGAGGACGCCAAGGCGAACTCTACACGAAAATCTACAACCTGGCAGAGCGCTTTATGTACTTACAGAGGCAAACACCCGCACTCATCGTTGATGACCCAGTCTTCGGCGAGAAACTCTGCGAAATCCCAGTTGACGCAATCACGCGCCACTACGACCCAGTCAAGACACTCCGTGCCCTGCGCTCAAAAGCGAAGCTGCAACCGCTCGAGCAGAAAGCCGTGATGCTGGCTGAAGAACTTAAGGAGGCGTCGAGCATCCCGTGGAGCAGCATAGGCGTTTCAGGCTCAGTCATGGCGGGGCTGTTCACGCTGCAAAGCGACATCGACCCCCTCGTGTACGGCTCAAGCAACTGTCGCAAGGCTTACACGGCTTTGCAGACGCTGCTGAAAACCGAGACGTCACGCTTCAAACCCTACACTAAAGCTGAGTTGCAGGCGCTGTTCGATTTTCGTTCGAAAGACACCATCATGTCCTTCGAGGATTTCGAAAGGGTCGAAACCCGCAAAGCCTTCCAAGGAAAGTACGACGGCACCGACTACTTTGTCCGCTTCGTGAAAGACTACGACGAAATAGACGAGCACTACGGCGATGTCTACTACGAGAACTCTGGCTATGCCAAAATCTCAGCAACGGTAGTTGACGATTCAGAAGCGTTGTTCACGCCCTGCATATACACGCTAGACAAGGTCCAAGTGCTCAGCGGCGCCAACCTCGCAATCACGGAGATTGCTTCGTTCCGCGGGAGATTCTGCGAACAAGCCAAGCCAGATGAAACAATCACGGCACAGGGCAAAGTTGAACGGGTCACTAACAAACGCAGTGGACAAGTGCATTACCGGGTCATAATAGGCAATGGCTCAGCAGACTACATGGCACTGGCTACCCGGTCTATTCCTTAAAAGAATTTCTTTCATCTTGGCTATTCGAGTAACTCCTCCATTTTCCATGTCCATGACTTCTCATTTCCGTGGGTGCCACTTTTTAAGAATTTGCCATAAAGTTAATTAGTGCCATATTTAATTAAGTTGACACAGAAGATTGTTCATGGCATCATCATTCTTCAGAATCAAAGTAGGTAAGCAAGGACGGATCGTTCTGCCAAAACGACTCCGCGAAGCCTTTGATATAAAGGAAGGCGACGAAGCTGTAATAATCGCTGTAGGCGGCGAATTAAGTATGCATCTGCATAAGGTTTCTGAAGACCCGCTGCAGGACCTGATAGAACTTTCCAAGGAAGTTTCCGTAGGATTATCCGCGGAACAATTGAAGAAGCTATCCGAAGAAGAGAGAATAAAGCATTTTCTGGAAACATGAGTGGTTCACACTTGACTTCGAGCTCGCGCAAATCTGTCTATTTCTTGGATTCTACAACACTCATACATGCCATAGACAAAAATGCAGCATACCACAACGAATGCCTAGATATTGTTGGTAAAGCCGCAAAAGGAGAAATAGATGCAGCAACCAGCTTGGAAACCTTGGAAGAAACGCTCTTCATGCTTTCAAAAATCACATCATTGCCAATTGCCATCCAAGCGGTTCTTTACTACTTGAGGATGAGCAAAATCAAGAAGTTCGAGATGAGTAGAACCATTTTTGAACATACCCTGGAAATCATGGAAGCAAGTCGGCTTAGGCACCCCAAAGATGTGATTAATGTTGCCACTATGTTAGAGAACGGGATAGCCAAAATAATCAGCGAAGATAAAGATTACGATAAAACGAACCTAATTCAAAGAGTACACCCTAAGGATTTCTAGCGGAAAAAACAAGAAATTACTAGCGACTAGACTTTTAGGTCGGCGACTTTGAGGGTTTGCTCGTAGTATCGCGGGCAGTAAGTCAAGGTTATTTGGCGGGACATACCCTTGGGTGAAACAACATCTTCGAGGTTGCCTTCCACTATGATGGTTTCGTCTTTGTGCGCCTGCAAGCGGAACTCCTCCATGTACGAAACCACTCGAACAGCTTCAAGAGCTTTTTTTGGTCCGCTCAAGACTTCCAAGGGCTGAATGCCGTAAACTGATGGGATGAACGGCGCGTCGACGTCAGTTGTGACTCGGGCTTTTATGCATGCCCAGCTCTTGTGTTCAATTTTGGTTTCGGAGTCGTATTCTTCTTGAATTTCGCTCCAATCTTTAACGGGTTCGAACTCGGCTTTTATGGTTCGCCCGGTTTCCCGGTCATCATAGAGGCCATAGATGAGCTTGCGTTTTTGGTGCCACATGAATTCTTTGGCGCTGAAGTGTTTGAATCGCCATTTCTTGCCGTCCATGGCGGCGGAGTTGCGAAACTCATTATTGAAACCTGAAAGCCCGTCGCCGTAGAGTTCGCTCAGGACTTCGCGGACCTTGGCGATTTGGGCTCTGCCGTACACCAGCAAATCAATGTCTGAGTAATCGGCACGGTGAAAGCCGTGGAGCATGCTGCCGAAAACGCCGAAGTTCTCCGTTTGTAGCCCAGTCTGTTTCTTGACGACTTTCAGGACATCCAAGGTTGCCCCGACGAGCGGGTCCGTTGGCGGCTTAGAAGTCAGGGCTTTGAGGCGTTTCTGCGGGAGCCTTTCTTCGGTGATGTCGACTTTCTTGACGCCAACCACTTTTACGCCGAGCATCTTGTGAGGAATGGTGTACTGCGGGTAGTTGTTGAAGACGAATTTCCAGCCTTCGTCGTCGTAGAACTTGTAGAAGACTTTGCCGCTGGTACCTCCGTTTCTAAGGGCGCGCGGGTCTGTTGACTGAAATAGGTCGGCTGAGGCGTATTCGGTGTCGCAGATGTATGCGCCGCGGGGGTGACTGTAGCCTAAGACGCGGAAGATTATTCCTTCCTTGGTGAGTATGCCGTCGCGGTCTCTTAGTTTCATATTGGCCATATCTGTTCCTCCTCAGTTGTGGCGGTTCCCACGACGACTTGATGCGTGGCGGCCCCTGTTTTGACGTTTTCGACGCGTTCCAACATGCCGGAGACTTTGATTTTGTCGCCGCTTCGAGCTACGTTGCGGTAGCAGCCAATGTTGCTTAGGATGCGGTTGGGAATTTGGTCTTTGGGCAGTTCGGACTGCGCGTCTGAAGGCGTGTAGTCGGTTAGGCCGTAGATGGCTGGGCGGAACATGGCCTCGGTGTCGTCGCCTACCTTGCATTGGAATCTGAGCGGAATCAGTGGAACAAAACGGTACTCGCCGTACTTCTCTTGAACTTCTTGGGGCAGTCGGGCGGCGGTGAACATCCAGATTTTGTCCTGGTATTTGCCCTTGAACTTGCGAGCGCGGTCTAGCTTGTTACCAAAAATATACTTGAGAGTGCCAGCGTTAACTAGGCGGTAGATGGTTTCTTCGACGACGCGAAAGTTGCCCGAGCCGTAAACGACGAAGTCGATGTCGCTTTCCTCGCTATGCATGTTGAGCGCGATTGATCCGTGCATGCCGAAGTGTCGCAGGGTGACACCCGACTCTTTGCTGAGCAGGGTGATGAGTTCGACCGCAGTCTTCTGAATACGGTCATGCTCACTTAGGTTAAGGATGACTTGGAGACAGTCTTTAGGCACGAAAACCTGATCGATGCGACTCAAAGGCGCGCTAATGAGCTCCTTGGTACGGAAAGGGCAGAAGTAGAGGTAGTCGGGGAAGTTCTTGCGGAACGTCTCCATAAAAGACTGGTAATTCGCCGCCGTGTACAGCTTCTCCGCACGGAAAAGCTTTTTGTCGGCGAACCGCCAAGTGCGCTCGAGCATCTCTACGTTGAAAAGCGCCTGAAAATCGCTGGGGATGTACTTGAGGAATACGAATACTCGGCCTTCAGGGTGCTCGTAGCCCAGAGTGTTGAATATGAAACCTTCTTTCGTTAAGAAGGTATCACCATCTCTAGGAATCCAGTTTGCCGTTGAAGCCGTTACTAAACACCGCGTTATGGAAACAAGCTGATGACTAAAAAAGCTATTGCAGGAAAGCTCATTGACACTTTATTCAGGGGGAATCAAGAAGAATAAGGCAGACACTAAAACCAAAAAGATACGGGCGTAAAATCTGTCAATCCAACAAGAAGTCCGATATTATGATGTTTGCATTTGGGCGGATATTAAAATTTAATCAAAAAAATATAGATGAGTCTGTGAAAGAAGACTCATTATGCGCGCTTTGCTCTAAACCTTAATAGAGCAATGACCAGCAGCACGACACCCAGCAAAAGTGAGATGGTGCCTATGCCTGAGCCTCGCAGAGGGGCACCAGGAATAGCTATTATTGCTGCTCCAACGATCACCAAGATTATTCCAATCACGCTCAGAATAATGGCGTGCATGTTGCTACTGTTCGCAGTTGGTGCTTTTTCAACCATTTTAAATTCTCCGTTATTTAAGTCTGGTAGCTGCAATTACTATAAAAGATTTTGCCAGAATCTTCCCAAATACTTTTCACGGCTAACAATTACTCCATTAGATAGCATAAAAGTCTCACTCAAAATCATCGTTTACATCAACACGCGCACCTTAATTTTGCCTCAGCTTAAGCGACCACAACCATAGTCGTATAATTTTTTTTAATTAAAATTCAGTGCACACACACCTCAACATGATACAAAACGCCGCACACAATTAGCACATCACTCATCTGTAGATCAGAATCTATTTTTCCAGAGTTCGGCTTGGAGATTAGTCGTTTTTCTGTAGACCTGTTGTACAATTGCCTTAACCGGAAATGTGGTTTTGGAATAATTGTTTTTGAGCCATATTCCATGGTTTGATGTGTCTCTGTGTTCTTCAAATGGAGCCCCTTAGTATGTTTTGATATGCTTTGGTTATGTGTGAGGGTTTATGTGGCTGTTTCAACAATATGGAGTCACGAGAAATATGTCTCAAAAGGGCATATGCACTCGCAAACAAAACAGAACAGAAGGAAAAGACCAATGACTAACAACTACCAA
>Ga0209777_10000354_pt1 | contig 77208 bp, 67 predicted proteins | sample FrelakmetHBP12HB_FD_187147 | JGI IMG/M metagenome (GOLD analysis project Ga0209777, IMG submission 187147) | Freshwater lake sediment microbial communities from the University of Notre Dame, USA, for methane emissions studies -HBP12 HB (SPAdes)... | ecosystem: Environmental > Aquatic >...
TGGAATTATCGTGCCAAAAAATCAGTTATCAATCATTATCATTGTAACTACAAGACTACACTAAGCAATTACCACAAAGGCCAGGTTAGTCACTCCTTTAAATAGCCCCTTTTCCTCTTCCTCTTTCTATAAAATGTTAAAATGGTTTAACGAAATGTGAAAAAAGCATCAGAGAAGTTACTTAAAGTGTGGGGGGATGAAAAATGAAACTTGGGATTAGGGGAAAAAGAACATAGGCGCTAATTCAAGGGTTTATGAATTCATCAAAAGCCCCAAAGTCGTCATACCGTCGAATACCCTGAAGGGCACGAGAGCCGGTATCCAGACTTTGTCCCGGCGCAGGCCGGGAACCAGAACTCTGAATGATATACTGGATTCCGGTTTTCATAACCTGAAGGTCATCTACGACCGGAATGACAAGGCAACTTAAGTTAGTACTAATGGGAAAAATGGGGAGGGACATTGCCGGGCATAGATCATTTAATGCAAACGCGGCGCACCTGGATAAAATCGGTAAATCCTTTAATGGCCTTCAAAATACCGTCTTGTAAAAGTGTTGTCATGCCTTCCTTCATAGCTTGCTCGCGCATTATTTCAACGGTTGCATGTTTTTGCACCATTCTTTTAATATCTTCAGTGGCGACTAAAAGTTCATGAATTCCCATTCTGCCTTTGTAGCCTGTTTTGTCGCAAAGATCACAACCTTTCGGCCTGAACAATTTGAATTTATCAGTATAAGGCATATTTAATTTTTCAAATGTTGTTTCGCCGTAACTTTCAATAATTTCATCGTATTCTTCTTTTGTAGGATGATACATCTCCTTACAACTATTGCAGAGTGTACGCACAAGGCGCTGGGCGAGGATGCCCAGCAGGGCGTCGGCAAAGTTCAGGGGGTCAATACCCATATCCAGCAGGCGGACAATGGTTTCCGGTGCGCTGTTTGTATGCAGAGTGGTTAAAACAAGGTGCCCGGTAAGCGATGCCTCGATGCCTATTTTAGCAGTTTCAAAATCGCGCATTTCACCGACCATAATTACATCAGGATCAGCGCGCAGAAACGATCGCATAGCCGCAGCAAAATCAAAACCGATTTTAGATTGTACCTGTACCTGACGCAGTCCGTATTGAGTGATTTCTACAGGATCTTCCGCCGTCCATATTTTTCTGTCCGGCCGGTTAATGTGGTGCAAGGCTGCATGGAGTGTGGTTGTTTTACCGGAACCAGTGGGGCCGACACACAAAATCAAACCATAGGGTTTGGAGATAATATTAATCATTTCCTTGTAATTGCGCGGCAGCAAAGACATTTCTTCCAGCGGCATTGTTTCGCCCTTAGCCAGGATACGCATGACGACATCTTCGACTCCGCCCTGCGTGGGAATTGTGGCTACGCGCAATTCAATTTCATCTCCTCCGGAACGCCTGAATTTTATTTTGCCGTCCTGCGGCAGCCTTTTTACAGTGATATCCAGATTGGACATGATCTTGATCCGCGAAATAATCGCAGCGCGATAACTGAAAGGAACTGTTTGATAAAGGGCACAATCACCGTCAACGCGAAACCGGATTTCGACATTTTTTTTACCGACATTGGGTTCTATATGAATATCGGACGCCCGTCGCGAATAAGCATCATTAACAATTTTATTGACAAGCTGCATGATTACGCTGTCAGATTCCGTGACCATATCGCTGTCTTCATCTTCTGTTGTTTTGTCTTCATCGTCGAGTCTTCCCAAAAGTTCCGTAAAGGAGTGTATATCACCGGGAGAATTGAAAAAGAGGTTGATGAATTTGATGATGTCGTCAGCCAGGGCCACATCGTATTTCACCTGTTTGGTTTTCAGAAGGTTTTCAATGACATCTCTTTTTAAGACATTGTTAGGATCATCGACCAGGACATGAATGTATCCATCAATCTTTTGCAGCGGCACCCAAAGTTCGCGCCGTAAGTATTCCTTTTTCAAGTTTTTAATTAAATCGCCGGGGATGATTGTTTTATCGTTATACTCAATAAAGCGGCAACGATAGAATTCTTCGAAAGCATGGCCGAGGTCACTTTTGGATATTTTATACTTGCGCATGAGGAAGTGTTCGATTGATTCTTTTTGATCCCGTGATTCTTCCCAGGCGCTTTCCAGATCTTCATCTTTAAGCATATCGCGGGTAATTAAATAATCAAACCGGGTTTTCCGGTGACGCGTAAAACGTTGCTGGTTGTAAAAAGCAATACCCAGAACAACTGCAATTTCGAGGGCCAATGCCACTTCATCTTCTGTAAATTTTCCTGCGCCAAACCGTCTGTTGAGAACCTGGATAACGCCCAGGAGTTGGTTGTTGTTGTAAATGGGAGCAGCAAGGATTTGCCTGGTTTTATATCCTGATTTTTTATCCCAGCTATAATCGAAGCTGAGTTCAGGGTCGATATTTTTAAGTTCAGCGTGATCGTAGGCATCGGCAATATTCACTGCCACACCCATGTTGGCTACAAAGCCGGCAATGCTTTTATTACTGATTGGTAATCTGATTTCTTTGAGCTGAGTTCCTGCCAGAAACATAGAGTATATTTCATGGCGAGCTTTATCAACAACGTAGATAGTTATGGAATGGGCGTTGAAAAGGTTGAGAATGCCATCTTTCAGATCAACAAGAATTTGTTTGATATTCTGCGCAGCATGAATACGGTTGGTTACATCCTGCAGTTCCTTGCGTACTCGAAGTTTTTCATCGATGCTGATATCAGGTTGTGATTTTAATGCGTCATTCATTAAGAAACCTCTTTCTTATTGGTGAAACTCCAATTCTAATGAAACTCAGATATTACAAACGACGTGCAGTAATATCTGTAAGTTGAATTATCCCACGTGCGAAAGCTAAGTGGGACTATATTGTAATGAGACCCAAACTTCAGAAACAAAGTGCGCTGAAGTTAGCTGGTCGAATTATCCCGCGAAGCGAAGGGTATAATACCCCGTAGCTTGCTTTGTGGTTCATACCCGTGAGTATCCCGATGAAAAAACTAGCATTATCCTATCAAGGCTTTATATGAATGTCAATCTGACTAATTTTTAAAAACGACTTTTAAAAAAGCATCAGCATTGTCCGGAGTTGCTCTGTCCCATCAACCCGCAGTAACAATTTTAGAAAAATCGGCAATTTTGTGGAAGAGAGCAGATACTTCCGCAAGCAAGGATAACCGGTTGTGGCGGATTTTTTCGTCCTTATCCATAACCATAACGCCATCAAAAAAAGCATCCACCGGCGGGCGTAACGTAGCAAGTTCGCCCAGCGCAGAATTAAAATCTTTTTCGTCTATGCCTTTTTCCACTCGAGTTTTAATGTTTTCAAAGACAGAAAATAAATGTATTTCCGCATCGTCTTTAAGAAGATTTAAGTCGATCTGGGGATCGCGAAAATCCTTTAAAATATTATCTACTCGTTTGAAGGCGATGGAAATCGGTTCAAATTCTGGATTTAGCCGGAAGGCCTGCAGTGCTTTGATCTTTTCCAGAGCTAAGACTACATCGTTTACACCGTCAGCTAGAACTGCTTCTACCGTATCGTAAGCAAACCCCTGGCTGATAAGCTGATTTTGCAGGCGTCCCTGAAAAAAGCCCAGAACTTCTTTTTTTATTTCTTCGGCGGGCTTCTTCAATGTGCCTTTGAGTAAAGCAATGCTTTCACTGATCAGGAAATCGAGTGTCAGAGGATAACGCTTGTCCAGAATTATATTGATTACACCCAGAGATTGGCGGCGCAGGGCGTAAGGATCAGCTGTACCTGTAGGCGGCAGGCCGACACCGAAAAAACCGACGATGGTATCGATTTTGTCGGCAATGCCAACGATTGCGCCTTCGTGCGTTTGCGGCAGATCGCCACCGGCCACTATCGGCAGGTAATGTTCATAGATCGCGCCGGCAATAACGGGATTTTCTCCGGCCAGGAGCGCGTATTCACGTCCCATAATGCCTTGCAGTTCAGCGAACTCGCCCACCATCAGCGATTCCAGATCAGCCTTGGCTAAAAGCGCCGCCCGGTCAACATTTTTCTTAACAGCCGGTTTTACTATTTGCGCGATTTTTACTGCCAGTTTGCGGAAGCGCAGAACTTTTTGATAGGATGTCCCCAGAAGCGTATGAAAGACCACTTTCTTGAGAGATTCGACGCGGTTTTCCAGCGGCACTTTGCGGTCTTCCTCAAAGAAAAATGAAGCATCGGCCAGGCGCGCCCGCAGCACCCTTTCGTTACCGCGCGCCACAACAGCCAGGTCACGCGCTTTTGTGTTACTCACCGCAATGAAGTAGGGCAGCAGCTTCCCTTCGTCATTAATGACGGGGAAGTATTTCTGATGAGAAATCATCGTAGTGGTGAGCACTTCTTTGGGAATTTTCAAATAGTCCGCATCAAAACTGCCGCGGACGATCACCGGATATTCCACAATAAAGCTGACCGTGTCGAGCAGATCTTCGGTATAGAATATTTTACCGCCAACTTCGGCTGCCGCGCTTTGTGCCTCTTCCAGAATCAGTTTCTTTCTTTGGGCCTGATCGGCAATGACATAATTTTGGATGGACTTGTTTAGATAATCAGCAAAGTCAGAGACGGCAAAGGGCTCCGGGCTCATGAACCTATGCCCGCAGGAAGTGTTGCCACTGACGATATCTTCAATTTTCAGGGGGACAACATTGCCGTCGTAAAGAGCAAGCAACCAGTGAATTGGCCGGGCAAAGCGCAGATCATAATTGGCCCAGCGCATGGATTTTCTAAAGGGTATGGCCAGCAGGAAACTGGTCAGAATTTCCGGTAGAAGGGTAGCTGTCGGTTGACCGGCAATAGTCTTGCGTGCGCCCAGGTATTCGCCTTTGTCGGTGACAATAGTTTCCAACTGGGAGACTTCCAACCCCTGGCCTTTGGCAAAACCCAAAGCCGCTTTGGTCGGATTGCCTTGTTCATCGAAAGCAGCCTTTTTGGCCGGCCCCATTTTTTCTATTGTCTGATCTTCCTGTTTTTGGGCGACTTCGGCAATGTAGAGAACCAGGCGGCGCGGGGTGGCCATGCATTTTATGCCTGCAAAGGGAATCCTCTTTTCCGTGAGAGATTTGTGGATGATATCTTCCATATCGCCTACGGCTTTGGACAAAAACCCGGCGGGAATTTCTTCGGTGCCAATTTCAAAAAGCAGTTCGTTGCTCATCTTGTCTCCAGATAGTCTAGTTGTTCTTTAATAGGGGATAGCCCATTTCTTCACGTTGTTTTAAATAAAGCTCGGCGCTCAGGCGCGCGAGATTCCGGACCCGGCCGATATAACTGGTGCGTTCCGCGACACTTATTGCGCCGCGGGCATTAAGCAAGTTGAAGGTGTGGGAACACTTCAAACAGTAATCGTAGGCGGGCAGGGCTAAATTCTTTTCGGCAATACGCAGAGCTTCCTGCTCATAAATGTCAAAGAGTTTACGCAGCATGGGTATGTCGGCTATTTCAAAGTTATACGTGGAAAATTCAACTTCACCTTTATGATGGACGTCGCCGTATTTGACTTTATCGGTCCACTGCAAATCATACACATTGTTGATGCCCTGAATATACATGGCAATGCGTTCGGTGCCGTAAGTCAGTTCGGCGGAAACCGGATGGAGATCAAAGCCGCCCACTTGCTGGAAATAAGTGAATTGGGATATTTCCATACCGTCGAGCCATACCTCCCAGCCCAACCCCCAGGCACCGAGCGTCGGAGATTCCCAGTCATCCTCAACAAAGCGGATGTCGTGATCGAGCGGATCGATACCAAAGCTCCTCAGAGAGTTAAGATAGAGTTCTTGAATATTAACCGGTGACGGTTTCATAATCACCTGGTATTGGTAATAGTGCTGAAGACGGTTGGGGTTTTCACCGTAGCGGCCATCGGTAGGCCGGCGTGATGGCTGGACATAGGCTACATTCCACGGTTCCGGCCCCAGCGCGCGCAGACAGGTGGCGGGATGAAAAGTGCCCGCGCCGACTTCCATATCATAGGGCTGCACAATGATGCAGCCTTGAGAATGCCAGTATTGTTCGAGGGCAAAAATTAATTCCTGAAAAGTCACAATTTCCTCCTTGCAGATTTAAACCAAGAATAGTCAGGTATTATCAACCTTAATCTTTAATTATTACAGCGGTTAACTAACATGTCCAGGGGGATAGTGTCAACATGAAAGGGTTTAAAGAAGAAATTATTATAGCGGGTTTCCGGCAAACTTCATTACCCGCTGCGCGCTTTATGTTTCTTATGCCGGCATATTGGGTGTTTTTATATATTGACAAAAAATCTGATTTTTTATACTACTTATGCAATTGTTTTTAGGGACAGAAAGTAAAATAATATACAACTGAAAGGGGGTATTTTTTGTGAAAAAAATAATGAGGTTATTTATTATTGTCGCTTTATTAGTTTTCAGCACAACCGCGTTCGCTCAAATCAAGCCAGGCACTTTTAATGTTGGACCACTTGTGGGAGGATTCTTATTTGAAAACAATCAGGACCTAAATAATGGTTCTCCTGTTTTGGGTCTGCGTGGCGGTTACGATTTCACCAAGAATTGGGGAGTTGAGGCGACGTTTAATTGGGTGCCGACCAGATATAAGTATAATCGCTTAGTCTATAATCCTGGTAATACAGGGCAGCCGTGGAGCACAGTAAGTGACAGCGTATTCACTAATGTTTACAACTACCGTATTGAAGGTATCTATAATTTTGATTTATTTCCGGATAAGCGCTTTGTGCCTTTTGTTGCTGTGGGCATAGGGGGCCAGTCCATCGACTATAGAGGTAGCGACAAAGAGAATAGAACGCGTTTTGCCGCTGATTATGGTGTCGGATTGAAATATTTTTTAACAGAATCTATTGCTCTCAGATGGGAGGTAAGAAATCCATTGGTTATTGGCAGTCTTTATAATGACCTTGAGGCTACCATGGGGATAGCATTCTATTTTGGCGGCCCCCCCCCTGTGCAAGAGATTAAGAAAGAAGCCGCGGCTGCCCCGGAAATTGAGCAGAAGATGATGAATGAAGGGCGCGCCAGACTGAACGTCGAGTTTGATTTCGACAAGACGGACGTCAAGTCGCAGTACAATGATGAAATCAAGCAGGTTGCCGATTTCATGGTAAAATATCCTGATGCAAAAATTTCCATCGAAGGGCATACCGATTACATCGGAAGTAAAGAATACAACCAGAAACTTTCCGAGAGGCGTGCGAACAGCGTGAAGAATTATATTATTGATAAGTTCAATATCGACGGAAAACGTCTGAAGTCTGAAGGATTCGGGTTGACTAAACCTATTGCGGATAATAAAACGGATGAAGGCAGGCAAAAAAACCGCAGAGTGGAATCTGTTCTTATCAAGGAAGACAAGCAGTAAAAAGTATATACATCTAATGAAGAAAAAGGGTTGCCTGTGTTGCTGCAGGTAACCCTTTTTTATTTGAAAGGGCAATTTCAGAAAAACTCTCCCGCATCTATTCCTTCAGGAAAAGGTGGTTGGAAATTGGCGGTCTGTTGCCTAAAAATCCTTTACGCTGCCGGAGAGCTTTTTTGGATAAATCTAAGGCTCGCTTCAGGCGATTACAAAACTCGCCTGCGGCTCAAACAGTTGTAATCGCTGGTGCTTGCGCTTCGCCAAGATTTATACGAAGCGGAGGGCATTATGCCTGTGGTTAGCCAAAACGCTCTCAATGGCCGCTCAAACGGATATCTTTTGGGCAACAGACCGGTGTGATGCACTCGTCCGCCTTTTGCTCTTTGCATAACCTCACTTTGTATTTTGCAGTTATTATTTTATGAAAGCAAAAATGCATTGACAAATATATATGATACATTTTACTCTCTAAAAAAGAGCAATGTTCTGAATTGGCGGATGAGATTCTGCCTGCTAAAAATATTTTGTTTAGGATGAAACATGAAGATTCAAGTAAAGATTATGGCTATTTTAATGCTTTTTGCCGCCTTTGCGGTTATTGCCTGCGGAGAACGTGATACAACCATATATGCCATTGGCGACACCGGTCCGGGTGGTGGTACTGTATTCTACCTGGCAGATGCCAATGGTTTGCATGGACTAGAGGCCGCGCCTTCTGGTTGGATTGTGGTTCCTCCAGATCCGGCATCAGCATGGAGTAATATTAATTCAATTGCAATAGGAGTGACAGCACAAGGCACTGCAATAGGAACAGGATTGGCAAATAGTAACTTTATTATAGCACAATCCGGCCACGTGACAAGTGCGGCCAAGTTATGTAGAGATTATGCTGGCGGCGGTGAAACCGACTGGTTTCTACCTTCAAAAGATGAATTAGCCGCGATGAGGTCAGCTTTGGCTTCTACATCCGTCGATCGCACAACTTATGGTTTCTCTGATGATATATATTGGAGCTCGTCTGAGGACAATGCGACCACCGCGTGGGGCCAGCATTTCGACACTGGCGTCCAGGAAAATGTCGGTAAGAGCAGCACAACCTATGTGCGGGCTATTCGGGCTTTTTAACAATTTGTCGACCAGTGCTTTGGGAAATGTTGGACAGATCAACTATTGACATCAGGGGCCGTTGCTTCTATAAGTTACCACATTAAAATATTTTCAAAAAATATTTTGTAAAGGAGTAATCTAATGAAAAAAAGTTATCTATACAAAACGACAATTCTATCCGTTCTTTTAGTTAGTTTTCTGGTCATCGCTGGTTGCAGCAGCGGCGGAGGCGGGAGTGCGTCGCCGATTACCAGCGCCAACGTCATTTATGTCAGCGATTTCTTACCTGTTCCTGGCGATGATGCTACCGCTTTTAAAACTTTTTTAGAAGCGGCGGGGCATACAGTAACTATCATTCTTGTGGCGGATATCGTTTCAACCGATTTTTCCACTGCTAACTTGATTATTGTGAAAACTAGTGCTCTTTCTGCAAGTGATTGGAATGGTGCTTTTGCTGCCCACGCAGCAGCATTGTACGCAACCCAAAAGCCGATTCTTAGTATTTATTTGGGTGATTACTTATTCGATAGTACTGCTTTTTATTTATTTATTGATCATGGTCAATCCGCGTCAGGTAATGCCAGCAGCGTAAAGGTCGATAATGCCGGTGATCAGTTCTGGTCAACGCCGCATAGTATTGCCGTTACTACTGGTGTTAATTTAGCCATTTATACGTCTGCGCAACCAGATGAAGAAGTTTATTGGTCGTCCCCACCGGCTACTGCTCACAAATTTGTAACTGAACCATCTAATTCCGGCTATTCAGTCCTCAACTATCAACTCATAAACTCTACCCGCTATTTTCATTGGGGCACTGAGGGGAAGCCTACTGATATGACTACAGATGGTCAAAATCTCTTTTTAAATGTAGTATATTGGATGGTCAACGGATGATAAGTGTGTTTAATCACCGACAGCGCCCTGTTATTTCCTGACTGGAGAAAACAGGGCGCTGTTTTAAGTGAAACTCAGATTTCAAAAACGAAGTGTATTGAAATCTGTTAGTTGAATTTATCCCGCACAGCGGAGGGTATCGCAGATACCCGTGGTTCGCTAAAAAATCCACACCATTTTTTTTCGGAAGAAAATAGGGGTAAAATCTTTATTATTGACAATTCCTTTTAATAACATTGCTTACGATGGTTGGTTAAACGTCCTGTGCGGCCATTATTCCATTGACATCAGGGGCCGTTGCTTCTATAGGTTACGCCATCAAAATAATTATTATTTTCAAAATATTTTTGCAAAGGAGTATTCCAATGAAAAAAAGTTATCTATGCAAAATGACAATCCTATCAGTTCTTTTAGTTAGTGTTCTGGTCATCGCCGGTTGCGGTAGCGGCGGGGGCGGCTCGGCGGTATTTGCACCAGTATATGCTTTTTCGGATAATTTCGACAGTTATGGAATAGCCGATCCCTGGGTGCCGGCAGGCGGCTGGACTTCATCACAACATTGGGCAATTGTCGCTGGTTTCTCCGGAAATGGGGTTGAGTATATGGACACGAATGCTGGCTTTCTAACCAGTTCCTATACGGGTACGGATTATACCGTCTCGGTCTGGGTCTGTCCGACAGCCATAGTTACCGGTTGGGAGTTTGGGATCTTCGCCCGGGATGACGGAAGTGGTAACCGTTACAGTGTAGTCCTTAATGATGATACAACTTCCCATATAACTACGATTGGCATCTCTAAATTCTATAATAATGGTGTTAATAATGGCAAGCCCGTTATTGAGACTTTCATCAACAGTGATCTAAGTATTTCGACTTATTATACTCTGACACTTACGGTAAGCGGCGCAGTAATTACTGTCTCGGCTACGGGCGGCGGTAATTCCCATATTACCACTTGGACTGATCCTGGTACACCTACTTTTGGTGCGATAATTCCCAGTGGTAAAGCGGGGATTCTTGTTTACACTGGACCGACGTATCCCGTTATTTATGATAATTTCGCGGTCACGGAGCCGTAAACGAGTCCTGCTATCTTAGTCAATACAATAAGGCATTTGGCGAAGAGTGTGACGGTGGAGTAAATAGTTTAAAGTCCTACATTTGACATGCTGTTTTATCTCCCAAAAAACTACCCCCTTGAAGTTTACTTTACAGGTTTTTTACCTGTGTCTACTTCAAGGGGGTCGGGTGAGCAAAGGGGTCAAATTTGCCTTTGACCTATTCATATCTGTTTAACTTGTAATATCTCCTCTTCGCCAGGTATTTATCAACTCTGCGTCGATTGCCGTTTTCGTTTTTGGCGGGAGTTTTGTGGTGGAACAAGCGTAGCGGTTCCACCAACATGAATCGTCGTTGAATTATATCTCCAACAAACTCCAATAATTTCCTTGACAAATTTGCCAGTCATGTTATCAAAATTACAGCAACATCTGAACAAGGTATATTATGGAAAAACATGTTGAATATTGGCTGATAGAATCGGAAAAAGATTTACCAGTGGCCGAAAGTATGCTGACGAATGGGCATTACAATTGGAGTCTGTTTGTCGGTCATCTGGTTTTGGAAAAATTGTTGAAAGCTATATATGTCAAAGAACATCAGAAGCTGGCCCCAAGGATTCATGATCTGGTCAAACTGGCAAAGTCAATAAGCCTGCGTCTTTCAGATGAACAGTTAATATTTTTAAGTGAGGTTACCGACTTTAATATGGAAAGCAGATATCCAGACGAAAAGAATCAATTTCTCAAACAATGCGATCGCGCATTTGCTGAAACATATTTACAGCAGATAAAGGAGATGCACAATTGGCTAAAAAAACAGATAAAAGAATAGAAAAAACCATCAAATCATATATCGAACAACTGGAAAGCATTGGTGTGCATGTCCAGCAGGTAATTTTATTTGGATCTTATGCCAACGGAAAATATGATGAGTGGAGTGATATTGATCTGGCCATTGTCTCTGATGATTTTGCCGGAAACAGGTTTAATGATAGAAACAAAATCCGCAAACTTACATTAAAAGTAAATAGCGACATTTCCCCTTTGCCCTTTCGCCCGGAAGATTTCAACGATAGCGATTATTTTGTTAAAGAAATTTTAGAAACGGGAATAAGGATAATGTAAAAGAAACACAGTCGATAATGTTATATTTAATTTTTAGTTTTCCCATTACAAAATCTAAATGGTCAAGTCAACCATCAAAAGGGTCTCAAAGCAATCAAAGGGAGCAATCAAAGGAGATCAAAGGGGTCAAATCTGCCTTTGACCTATTCTTATCTGTTTAACTTGTAATATCCGCTTCGCCAGGTATTTATCAACTCTAGAGTGTAACGCCGGAAGTGGTTGAGAAGATATTAGCGCTTTGTTTGTAAACAATTTTAGATATTCCAGTTTTTCATCACCATTTTTTAGGACAATGTTTCTCTTGACCTATTTGGCAACGTTCACTCACATTAAAATAACTTACCTGATTTCCCTATTTTCTTTTTGGCGGAATCCTCACTATTCTTTCTTTCCCTTCAATCATTGATATCGCGTTTTCGGGGCAGAAATGTGCGCATACCCCGCATCCGATGCAGATATTTTCCTTTCTGCGGGCTTTTTTATCGTCGTTTAAATAAGCCGCGTAGGTGTGACATACCTTACCACATTTTCCGCAACCAATGCAGAGATCGTCGTTCACCACGGATAAAAAATTGGTCGCGTTAGTTATGGGCACTATCATATTGTCGATTCCGTTGGCGCAGCAGCATCGGCAGCAGTTGCAAATACTGGTTTCATCCTTGCGTGTATCAAAATTTGGATGATAGGCCTTATGAACGAGCCCTGCTTCCTCTGCCCGCTTTAAAACAGTCAATGCTTCATCCTTCGAAATCATTCTCGAAAAACCCTGCTCCGATGTAAATCTCGCCGATTTGCCAAAAGTAAAACAGTTCTCCCTTTCGTCCGTCTGTTTGCATGGAGTTCCGGACATGTCTTTATGGTTCCGGCAAAAACAATGCCCCAGTGCGATTTCATCAAATTTTTGTATTAGCTCCTCAACCTTTTTAGTCGGTACAATTTTGTCAGCGGCGGAATCAAGTTCTTTATTGATAATAATTTTTATTTTCTCATTTTTAGGGTTGTTGTTAAAAACAGGTACTGTTCTGTCGACTGGTGGCAAATTTAATAAATGCGGGATAAAGGCGTCATAATTTTGTTGGACCATATTATCAAATTCCCCGAATAATTTATCGAATAATTTGGAGATTTTCCTGTTCCTGTCGTTCATCTCAATCTTGCCCATAAAGGTATACTCAAAGGTTCCCACGTTCAACAACGGCAGCAATCGAAAAACCATAATCCCTTTGCTGTTGGGTTGATTAAAAATAACCCCTCTCTTTGCAAGCATGGTTACTTTTTTTAAAATCTCTTCTTCCGATAATCCGCTCGATAACTTTAACTGCTCCATTGTCTGAGATTTTTGATCCTTGAAAGAAGCAATAAAATCCACTTCATCTTCCATGATAAAATATTTTAAAAGTTGAATAAGAGTGTCGCTAACAGGAATCGGCGTTCCTCCAGCTTTGCTGATGATGTCGCCGGTTCCTCGGTATTTTTCATCAATATTCATATTTATTCCTCCATGTTTCCTTTAGAATCATTAAATAAAAAGTCACTCAGGGCAATGAAAACAAATCTTCTATATCAGTCAATCAGTTTGTTTGATAAGATTTTGCTTTACGTGCATGGGAAGTATAGGGGGGCTGTTTTTTCTTGTCAATAGAGATATATTGCATCGAAAAGCAGGAGGCAGGCGTGAAGCTACTTTGCTTTTTGGCGCAACACAGCGCCGATCGGGGCTTCCCGCTCCACAGGCAAATAAATCTGATTATCATTATTGGCTTCCTGAACCTGATTTCCTTCTGTATCAACCATCAGGCGAGTGTCTATTGTGACTGTATCATCCGGCAATAAAAGCTCAACTTCATCGCCTGCGGCCAGATGATTACGAACCCCAACCAGAATCCGTTTTTGCACAGGATCATATTGCAGCACCGTTGCGGCCAGTTCGTGAGTTTGGATATATTTAATCTCCGGACTGGTTTCATTTATTTTTTCCCCGGCAAAAGCAAATCCGGTGGTATAACCGCGGTAGGAGATTTTTTTTAATTCCGTAAGCCATTGCGAGTGGCAACGGTAATCCTTCGGATGTTGCATCAAAGCATCAATTGCCCACCGATAAGTTCTGGCCACAACCGCCACATAATGAGTTGACTTCATCCGTCCTTCAATCTTGAGGCTTCCAACCCCGGCTGCCAGTACTTCGGGCAGATGATCAATGAGGCATAAATCTTTGGAACTAAGTAAATACGTGTATCGTTCATCCTCTTCCAAAACCAGCGGATCACCGGGCCTTGTTGATTCGTGAAGCAGATATTCCCAGCGGCAAGACTGAGTGCAATCGCCCTCGTTGGCGCTGCGCTGATTCCGGTATGCCGAAAGATAGCAACGCCCCGAGTAGGCCATGCACATTGCGCCGTGGATAAAAAGCTCCAGCTCCACTTCAGGAACAGCAGCGGCAATCTCTCCCACTTCCTTCAGATTTAATTCCCGGGACAGCACAATGCGTTTTACTCCCTGGTCACGCCAGAAGCGGACGGCTTCGGCATTGGTCGTATTAGCCTGGGTGCTTAAGTGAATGGGAAGATTTGGCTGCAAAGCCCGGATCAGCCGGATTATTCCCGGATCGCTGACGATAAGGGCATCAACATGGATGGCGGCAAGTTCAGGAATCAGCTGTTTAGCTTTTTGCAGATCGGTGTTTCTGGCAAATGTGTTGACAGCCGCGTAAACTTTAACTCCTTTGGAGTGAGCCTCAATTATTCCCGCGGCTAAATCGGCAATAGTCATTTCAGCTAAGCTGCCCCTCAGACTTAAACCGGTCACGCCTACGTAAACAGCGTCAGCACCGTAAAGCACGGCGGTTTGCATTTTTTCTCGATTGCCCGCGGGAATGAGTAACTCCGGTTTTTTCATTAGTGAAACTCCAGTTCTGAAAGTGAAGCGTGTCGGAACTGGCAAGTTGTAATGAGACCCAAACTTCAGAAACAAAGTGCGCTGAAGTTTGCTGGTCGAATTATCCCGCGAAGCGGAGGGTATTATACTCCGCATCTTGCTTTGGGGTTCATACCCGTGATTTCCAGTTCCTTTAAAATATTTCCTGAAAAATATCTTAGCAGAAAAATTAATGAGACTCAAGTTTCAGCAACGCAGTGAACTGAAACTTGTAAGTCGAATTATCCCCGAAGCGTAGCGTAGGGGGATAAGGATACCTTAATAAAAAACGCAGTGAACTGAAACTTGTAAGTCGAATTAATGAAACTCAGATAGTACAAACGTAGTGCGGTAATATCTGCTAGTTGAATTATCCCTAGCCGAAGGCGTTGGGATATCCCCGAAGCGTAGCGTAGGGGGATAAGGACACCTTTATTCATTGACATACAATGACATTCTGTCTATACTCCCATTGTGGAAAAAAATTCCTATGAAAAATAGTGCGTGAGCGCTGTTTTATTTCTACGATGGTCATGTTGTTGGGTTAAGGAGAGAAAGTTATAAATATGATGAGATATTCATTCCTCGTGTTACTGTGCGCTCTAGTTTTCTTTGCTTCTGCGTGTTCACATTTGTCGGCACCGCAGCAGGAAACATATTATTCACCAGAGATTCAATGGGCGATGAACGCTGCACCGCAAGATAAGCAAGAGACCGCTACGTCCATTGTCGGTGGCGCCCCTGTCGATAAATCCGCCAACCAAACCAGGAAAGCCTATATCCTGGAAGGAGCTGAAGACTTAAATTTAGAGAACTACTATTTCGATATTCCCGTTGTTTACAATGATGCCGTCAAAAAGTGGATTCATTATTATTCAAACAAGGGCCGGGATTATTTTGAGATTTACAGCGCGCGTGGCGGCCGTTACACTCCTCTGCTTGGCAAAATGCTTGAAGATAACGGTCTGCCCCGCGATCTCATCTATCTTGCCATGGCCGAATCCGGATTTCAGACGAAAGCAAAATCCTATGCTCGAGCTGTAGGATTGTGGCAATTTATTCCGTCGACAGGCCGCATTTACGGGTTGAAGATCGACTGGTATATCGACGAGCGACGCGACCCCATTAAATCGACGGTTGCCGCGAGCAAATACTTAAAGAAACTCTACGAAGACTATGGCGATTGGGAAATTGCCGCGGCGGCTTATAACGCTGGTGAGGGTAAGGTAAACCGGGCTATCGCGCGTTCTAAAACGGACAATTTCTGGAAGTTAACGAAAAGGCGCTTCTTTAAGGCAGAAACCAGAAATTACGTTCCGAAAATTATGGCCCTGGCAATTTTGGGCAAAAATCTGAACTCCTTCGGTTTCAAAGATATCGAGTTTCACGGGCCGATCGATTTCACCGAGATTGAAGTGCCTGCCAAAACCGACCTTGTGGCCCTGGCACAAGAAATGAAGGTTGATGTGGAGGATATTTACTCGCTCAATCCTGAGCTGTTACGCTGGTACATTCCTCATTATATTGAAAAATACCGCTTAAAAGTTCCTGTCGGGACAGAAGCTGTCTATGAGCAGTGCTGCGCGAATAAAAATTTTACAGCAACTGCCTTTCAGAAATACAAACCGGCTTCAGTATCGACCATTGCCCAGGTGGCCAAAAAGTTCAGAATACAACCATCTGTGCTCGAAGATCTCAATGATGTTGCGGCCAGCACGCGCGTCAATAAAGATCAGGAAGTGATTTTGCCTTTCAGAGAGGGGCAAAACGTGAAGGAGGCCATGTATGCGGACTTGTATGAGCGACCGCGCAGACGTGTTCGCGCTTACCAAACCTACAAAGGGCAAATAAAACTGGCCAAAGCGAGCGGACAGAAACTTAACAATCCCAAAGAGTACTACACAATTCAAAAGGGCGATACGCTTTGGACAGTATCAAAGAAGACCGGAACGCCCATCAATGTTTTAATCAATTCCAACCTCACTGTTGTCGATGGCCGGATGATTCGCCAAGGCGATAAAATCGCCGTTCGGTGACTGTTGGGCAACAGGCCGTCAGTATGTTGCTTGCAGGTGAAACAAATAATCGACTTCTTCCTGTAGTCAACAGATTATCAATTTCGATAATCATACGTGACTTCTAATGGTAATAATCATCCTGACTATTTTGGGGCAGCTTACATTTCAATATAAAATATGCTTGACAAAAGGAGAATCTATTGGTTTTCATGCAAACATGATTGTACATTTTACTCTAAAATGTTGCTCTACATTTTCAACTCTTCAATATTCAATGATCATTTTCTTTTGCTGACTCGATCGCTTCAGACAATTCGTGCTTTAGATTAACCTTTGTGAAGTAGACGATGATTCGCATTCTTATCGGTCTAAGTTATTCTGTACGAAAAGGTGTTCTTAAAAAGAATGGGGTTTTGTATTTATTTTTGGGAGTGATTTTCTAGAATAGATATTAGAGGTATTTAACCAAGGAAAGGAGAATCTTATGAGCAACAAATATTTGAAGCATTTAATAACTAGTATTTCGTTAATTTGCCTTTTATCATTATTGATAAGCTGTGCGTTTACCATAAATGCGCCCAAGCCTAATCCGCCGGTTCCCTCTCCTGTTGATAGCGTAGTCGTCTGGAACGCTGATCTGAAGCCCGGCACGCTCAATATTAAGGTCGATAACACGGATGTGACGAACCAATTCACCGTTGATACAACTAACAAGCAGGCGACTGCATTATTGCCGTTGTCACCTTGCAGTCATACAATGACAGCCAGTGGAGAACTATGGACCTGGTATGCACAGAACTATCTCAACACCAGTACTCAGATCACTTTCCAAGTCATAGGGAATTGCACAGGAGGCAAGACTTGCCAGAATGGTGCCTGTATGTGCCCGTTCGGGTTTACCGATTGCAGAGGTACATGCAAGGATCTTTTAGAGGATAAACAGAACTGTGGCAGTTGCGGCTATAGCTGCACAGGGGGCAAGATTTGTCAGAATGGTACTTGTATGTGTCCGTCAGGGTTTACCGATTGCAGTGGAAAATGCAAGAATCTTGACAATGATAAACAGAACTGTGGCAGTTGCGGCCATATCTGCTCCTCTGCGAAATCGTGTTGCTCAGGTGTGTGTAAGTCTGACGCGCAGAATTGTGGCAATTGTGGACATGTATGTCCACAATCGTGTTCCGGTATTAGTGGTTGTACGGATGCGGGAACATGCTTGAATCCAACCACCTATGTATATTATGTGGAATATCTCGATTCTAGATGCTTACGGGAAACTATATTAGCCCAGGCTTTTGATCAAACGGAAGCCTATAATTGCGTAGTGTCCCAGTACCCAGCTAACAACTTCATTGTCGGACTGGCTTCATCGGGAGGAACTTTTTCGTACGCTGTCGTTTGTTCCGATGGCATAGGCGGACATTTTTGCAACACAGTTGAAAATCTTCCCGCTCTGTCGGCGGATGATGGCCAAAAATGTGTACAATCTCAATGGGGTAATTGCTCTGTCACTCAGGGGCGCTGTCCTTCGAAATAAATTCAATATCCAATTGTCAAAAAGCAGGGCCGTTTTTGACACGGCCCTGCTTTTTATGCACCTTTCAAATGATATTCCTTAATCAGCCTCACATTCTACGGCCACTATTTTATTGACATACAACACCGCATTTCTTATAATTCAGCAATAAAGAAGCAATGTCTTATCAATAGCGCCGGGTTCTAAGTATGAAATCCTACTCAAGTGAGTATGCCCGTAAAAGGTTAAAACTTAACATTCGATGCATGCGAGGCAGGTTATGAAAAAATGTCCCTTCTGTACTATGGAAATACAAAGCGAAGCGATAATGTGTCGCCATTGTTTTAGGCAACTTGACCCTAAACCCACAACAGATGATTCGATTGTGCAATTAAAAAATTATAAGAATTTAAACGGTCAGGGTTATAATCAACCGAATGAGATACCAAAGGCGGAACCGACCCCAAGATCATCGCCTCAACATAGGAGAGATACAACCCAAGGCTATAGACAGGATGAAATGGTGGCGGAAATCAAAAATACGCGCGAGGTAGCAACAGCCGTTTTGGGGGTTCTCTATATTGTGATACTTATCACAAGTTGCGTGCAAGCATTGTATACAAGAAGTATTTGGGCGAACATAGGTATTATGATCGGTGTCTCCATTGTGCCGTTAATAGCATACATCGTTTACTTTATTTATCCGAAACATAATGGCGCCAAATATGTATATTACATCGCTGCAATATTTCTTATTATAATTTATATGTTTTCGACGCTTAATGTAATAAAACAGGCGGCGGGAAGGCCAACCGCAGACCAAATTACTGCACCACCACCCAAACCTGCTCCTGCTCCTGCTCCTGCTCCTGCCCCTGCCCCTGCCCTCGCACCTGCTCTTATATCACCTGAGGAACAGGCACCTTCTTATCAGAAGAAAGATTCGGACCGTTCTGTGACTTATATGCCAAAGAATAAAATCAAAACGCCGCCACCAAATACCAAAAGTCCTAAAAATCAATTACAGCCGTTAATGAAAAAAGCCAAACCATCCGTGGATGCGGACCGGCGTTACATACAAGGATTAAAGGGGATAGAGTTAATGAACGGAGATGTTATCGAAGGGCGGATAATCAGTGTGGGCAGCATCATAAAGATTCGCACAAAAGACGGAAAAGTTTCATCATATTCTTATACGGACGAAGTGAAGAGATTAATTGAAGAATGAGAAATAAGGTTGCAGGAAAGAGGGAGGTATTATAAAAATAAGTTTTTTGGTAAGGGCGTAGCTTCTGACATTAATTGTGTTAGCAATAATTTTCTTTCTTGTTTCATGTTCAAAGAGCGAAGGTGGAGTCAGCAAGCACTTCTTCCTGTAATCCTCAAATCTTTAAACATGACTAAAATACAAAATTTCAATCTGTAAGCAACAAACCAACGACATCGATAAAAATGCTAGACTTCAATCCGCAATAAACAACAATTTCTGAACTTTAACTTAACATGTGGTCCGAGTATCGGGGGAAAGTCAATACTCTATGAACATATAAACATATATATAAATATCTTGACAAGGGTATTTGCATTATGCAATGTATGAGCACATGCTCATATGAAGGATTGAACGTGAAGAACATAAGAAAAACAAATAAACCGCTTTGTGACATTGTTTGCGTCAATGAGGAAAAAGTGGCTGCAGTATGCAAAGCCATGCAGCCTAAAGAAACCATCTTTCGCTTAGCGGCAACCTTCAAAGTCCTGGGTGACCCTACCAGAACAAAAATCATTCTGGCGCTATTGAAGGGTGAGCTCTGTGTATGCGATATAGCGTCAGTGGCAAAGGTTTCTCAATCGGCTATTTCTCATCAGTTGAGAGTCCTGAGAAATATGAATCTTGTCACATATCGAAAAGATGGAAGAATTGCCTACTACTCTATAAATGACCATCATATCAATGTCCTTCTGAAGGCTGGTTTGGAGCACGTAGAAAAATAAATTTTTTTATCCCAATATATGACTATATGAACATATATGCACTATAACTGATTTTGATGAAGTAAATGGAAGGTAAGGTCGCAATTGTAGTTATGAATAGAAAGGGGGTGAGAAAAATGTGTATGGAATGTCCTCAAAAAGAAAAATGTGAGTATGCCCAGCCGTGGAAGGATTGCAGTCAGTGTCAATATGCCGTTAAAGACGATGGCGGTAAAGTTGCCGCATGCGGCTGCCCGCCGGCAAAGTCGGGGTCTTAATTTCACCGGCTATGTCAACTAGAAATATTGTTCCATAACAGCTGACATAGCCATAATAAAAATTTATAACTGCCTTGTGCGCATGCCGCCACAGAGATCATGGACATTACAGATGGAACCTTTATGCTTCATGCTCCCTATGCGGTGCATAACCCGGAATAGAAAGGATTAAAAATGAAAAGCTGTTGTGAAGATAAAAGTTGCGAGATTTCAGTTTTGCAGAGTGAACATGGGCGTGTACTCAAGGCAGTGCTCATTATCAATGCCGTTATGTTTATTGTGGAAGGATGGGCAGGCATAGCAGCCCATTCCACTTCTCTTCTTGCCGATGCCCTCGACATGTTTGGCGATGCCCTTGTTTACGGATTCAGTCTTTTTGTGCTTTCTCGTTCTGAGCGCTGGCAGGATGGTGCTGCACTGGCGAAGGGAGTATTCATGCTTATCTTTGGTCTTGGTGTGCTTGCTGAAGCAATCTATAAGGTATTGCATCCCATCATGCCTGGGGTGGAAGTTATGGGGCTTATCGGTACTTTGGCACTGATAGCAAATCTTGTTTGCTTTTTTCTGCTTTACCGTTACCGGGACGGCAACCTGAACATGAGTTCCACATGGCTCTGTTCTAGAAATGATTTACTTGCCAACGTAGGGGTATTGCTGGCCGCTGCCGGTAGCTATCTGTTCGCTTCGCGCTGGCCCGACATAATTATCGGATGTATCATCGCAATCTTGTTCTTGAGTTCTGCAGTCAATGTGCTGCGGCAATCTCTCTTTGCACTGAGGATTAAACCGCAAAATGCAACAGAGTGAGACATATAGAATTTTATCGTTAAAATATTAGATGTTAAAGGAAGTATAAAAGGGAAGTGATTAAAGGTAAACGATCTCAGGCTGATGTTGTCGTTACTCTCTTTCAATTGGTAAGCTTCAGTTTTTACCGCTCATGAATTTATTGACTTGTAGATGTAATACCATTTCGATTTCAAAGGATAACGAGGCGGTAAGGAGGAGGCGCCGGAGACGTATTGCACATACGTTGAAGAAGCCGACGACGACGCCAACAAAGTTAGCCAAAGACCGGGAGCGCATCCCGCAGGGGAGCGCATAGTAAATAAATCTTACCTTACCGGTAATTACCGCCTACAAGGTGGTAACTTACAAGCGAATTGGTATAAACATTATGTACAGAGTTTCCGCACCTGTTCCATGACTTTCAGTGACTTAACTTCCCGTCCCAGTACATGGGAGATAAAACCGGTGAGGATGCTGCGGGATTCCCTGGCCAGAGAATCGGAAAGCGCGATTAATTTGATTTTGTCGATATCCATTTCTCTGCCCAAAAGCAATGTCCTTACAGTACCTGCCGAAATCGGCTGCTCATATCTTTCTGGCTGGGCACAAACGTCACATTTGATTCCGCCTTCGTGGGCGTAAAAAAAGTAGGAGCTGCCGTTGGCAACAGGCTCTTTACAACTGATGCAATGTTTCAGCTCCGGCTCAAAGCCGACTAATTTCAGCAGACGGATTTCAAAAAACCGGACGGCGGCTTCTGATGATTTTTGAGTCCCCAGTAGCTGCAGAAAGTCCTGCAAAAGGTGGAACACATTTTCGTTCTTTTTTCCTTCCGGGCTGAAGTGATCCGCAAGATCAATAAAATAGGAGGCGATGAGAGTTTTTTCCAGATCCTGACGGATGGCATGATAATGGTCGATGATATCGCAGGATTCGATGAAGGCCAGCATATCACGGCTTTTGCGGGTGAAGATGATATTAGTCAGTGAAAAAGGTTCAAAGACATTGGCAAACCGCTTTTTGCTATTTTTAGCGCCTTTGGCAATTCCCTTGAGTTTGCCGAATTCATGACTGTAAAAAGTGATTATTAAATCAGATTCTCCGTAATTGAGCGAGCGCAGAACGAATCCGGTGGTCTTGTAACTTTCTTTAGCGCCCATCGTACTTGATTTCTCCGCCGACGATTGTCAGCACCGCCCGTCCCTGCATTTTCCGTCCCTGAAAGGGAGAGTTTTTACCGCGGGAGCGAAATGTTTTCACAGCAACTGTCCACTTAAGTTGGGGATCAATTACGGTGATATCGCCGTCCGCTCCTGCCTTGAGAGTTCCCTTGGTCAGATTCAGGATACGTGCCGGATTTGTACTCATTTTGGCAATCAGTTCCGGTAATGTAATCACGCCATCACGGATTAGTTGCAGGCTCAAACCAAGCGATGTTTCCAAACCGCTGATGCCGCAGGCGGCATATTCAAACTCCACTTCTTTATCCGTTCTCCCGTGCGGAGCATGATCACAGGCAATTGCATCAAGCGTTCCATCGGCCAGACCTTCTTTAATTGCGGCCAGATCACTTTGTCCCCTCAAGGGAGGATTGACCTTAAAATTAGTATCGTAGCTCTGCATTGATTCATCGGTTAAAGTAAAGTAGTGAGGCGCGGTTTCCGCGGTTACCTGGAGACCTCTTTTTTTTGCTTCACGAATCAGGCGCACGGAACCGGCAGTGCTTACATGCGCAATGTGGACAGATGTCTTGGTGAATTCAGCGATCAAGATATCGCGCGCGACCATTGCCTCTTCAGCTATAGAGGGAATCCCGCGCAGCCCCAAAATTGTGGAATAATAACCTTCATTCATCAAGCCGCCGCCGGAAAGGTTGATATCTTCACAATGTGAAATAACCGGTAATCCCAGTGAAGAAGCATACTCCAAAGCCCTGCGCATCAAGGCGGCATCCATTACCGGTTTGCCGTCATCGGATAAGGCTACAATGCCTGCTTCTTTGAGATCCCAGAATTCCGTCAGTTGAGAGCCTGCAGAATCTTTGCTGATGGCGCCAATAGGATAAATGTTAGCCTGTGCCGCTTCTACCGCTTTTCTCTTGATAAATTCGGTAATGGAGCGGTTATCGTTAATTGGAGAACTATTGGGCATACAGGCAACCGAAGTGAAACCGCCGGCAACAGCAGCGGCGCTTCCGGAAGCAATAGTCTCTTTGTATTCAAAGCCTGGTTCGCGCAGATGCGTGTGCATGTCGATCAAGCCGGGGACGACGATCATTCCGGATAGGTCAATAGTTTTCACTTTTCCCTGGTTTTTGGAATTTAGAGTTTTTACAAGCTCCGGAGCTATTTGAGTAATCTTTCCATTTTCCAGCAGAACGTCTGCGGCGGTATCCATTTTTTGGGAAGGGTCGATTACCCTCGCGCCGGTTAATAATAATTTCATTCATTACCTCCGGTAAGCAAATACAAAAGCGCCATTCTCACGGCCACGCCATTATTTACCTGATCGAGAATTACGGAACAGGATGGATCGTCGGCGATATCCGGCGATATTTCCACACCACGGTTAATCGGCCCCGGATGCATGACGATCACATCTTTTTTGGCCAGCCTGATATTGGTGCGGTTCAGACAATAATGCTGGGAATATTCGCGCAGTGACGGAAAGATGCTTTGATTCTGCCGCTCCAGCTGAATACGCAGCATCATCACGACATCGGCGTCAACAATAGCATCTTCCAGATTTGTGTGAACCACAACCCCCATTTGTTCGATATTTCGCGGAAGCATTGTAGCAGGCCCTGCCAGAACAACCTTGGCTCCCATTTTAGATAAGCCGTAAATATTTGAACGGGCTACCCGGCTGTGCATAATGTCACCGATGATCGCTACTTTCAATCCGGCAATTCCGCCTTTCTTTTCTTTAATGGTCATCATATCCAGCAGTGCCTGTGTGGGATGCTCGTGCGCGCCGTCGCCGGCATTGATGATTGATTGACGCAGCAGTTTTGCCAGCATGTGCGGAGCGCCGGCAGCGCTATGCCGAATAACAATAACATCAGGGTTCATGGCTTCCAGATTGCGTGCAGTGTCGATTAATGTTTCTCCCTTGACCACGGAACTGGTGGATGCGGAAATATTGATGGTATCGGCGCTTAGTCTTTTGCCGGCGATTTCAAAGGATGTGCGCGTTCGAGTGCTGGGCTCATAAAATAAGTTAATGACACTCTTGCCGCGCAATGTCGGTACTTTTTTGATTTCGCGGGTGGAAATCTCCAGAAAAGATTCGGCCGTTTCCAGAATGAGGTTAATTTCATCAACCGCAAGGTCTTTCATACCGAGAATATCTTTTTTTTCAAATTTCATAATAAGGCCTTAATCCCGCTTCTTGAAATTCCCCGGTTCCGACCGGAGTAAGAATACGCGGGAGGGAGCTTTGTTTTAGGGAGCCTCCGGCTCCTGTCGGGAGTGGCTCCACTAATATTATTTGAGTTATGTTTCCTCTTCAATAATCACTTCGTCCATGCCGTTTTTCTCCATGAGGTTGACACTTACTGCATCCCAGAGAGAAGAGGGCAGATTTTTCCCGACAAAATCGGCGCGAATGGGCAGTTCGCGGTGGCCACGATCAATTAAAACGGCAAGCTGAATCAATTTGGGCCGGCCAAAGTCAATCAACGCATCCATTGCCGCGCGAATGGTCCGACCGGTGAAGAGAACATCATCAACCAGGACTACTTTTTTGTCATCAAGGTCGAACGGAATGTTTGTTTTGCCCAGAGCAGGTTTTTTGCTGGAGGTGGAAATATCGTCGCGATAAAGGGTGATATCTAATATCCCCAAGGGTATATCCCTGTCTTCAGTTGCGGATATCTTTTTCTGCAGCCGCTGGGCAAGATAAACGCCGCCGGTCCTGATGCCGACAAGGACAAGATTTTCCATGCCTTTGTTTTTTTCCAGAATTTCGTAAGCAATCCGGGTAAGACAACGGTCGATACCGTCACTGTCCATTACTACTTTAATATTCTTGTTTTCCGCCATATTGCACGACCTCGAAAATCAATTTGTAACAAAAGCGCATAAAAAAAGCCTTCCCCCTGGTAGAGGAAAGGCTTTATAAATGGTTATTAGTTTTTTCATTACTGATCCCTTTTTCAATCTCACCGGATTAAATTAAAAGGTTTTAATTCGAGTTTTTAATACAACTAAGGCGTTTATATGTCAAGGTTAAAAAAAAGTTTATCAAAACATTCAAAAAGACTTTTTTTTAAAAAAAATAAATGATACAAAAACAGTATATGGGGGTAAAAGTATGGCTATAAATCGCGAACCTCAGGATTTTTTGTTTTTAAGCCAGATTCTGGGGAAAAATATTGTTGGTGCTACTGGCGATACACTTGGCCGAGTTTATGATCTTACTACGGAATTTGTTGAGCCTTATCCTATAGTAACCGGAATAATATTCAGTTCTGCCCAGAAAAAAAATCCCATGTTCCTGCCCTGGAAAGATGTGATCGATATAAATAAGGATATATCCGTTTCCATAAAATCAATAAGTGAAATAACAACCCTGTATTTGCGTCAAGGTGAACTTTTGCTGAAAGATACCCTTTTAGATAAGCAGGTTGTTGATACCGACGGCGCCAAGATTCGAAGGGTAAATGATCTCCAGTTTTTAAAAGCGCACCATGGATTGTATCTGGTGCATGTTGATGTTGGTTTCCGAGGGCTAATCCGCCGCGTAGGTGTGACTAAAACCTTTGATGCCATCATGAACGCTCTTTTTGATTATAAATTGCCCGATCAGCTTATTCCCTGGAAGTTCACCCAGCCGCTGCATTCAGCTGACCTGTTGCGCTTGAATATTGCCCAAAACAGGATCGGCCAAATCCATCCGGCGGATCTTGCCGACATTCTGGAGGATCTGGATATTAAACAGCGATCGGTATTATTTCAGGCACTGGATGTGGAAACCGCGGCGGAAACTCTTGAAGAAACTGATCCGAAGGTTCAAGTGAGTCTGATCAATGATCTCAATTCGGCCAAGGCATCAGATATTATCGAGGAAATGTCACTTTCTGAAGCCGCTGATCTTCTGGGAGATTTGCCCAAAGCCAAAGCGGACGTAATATTACAGGAGATGGAAAAAGATATTGCCGATGATGTCAAGGAACTCCTGACACATCCGGAGAGGGAAGCAGGCGGTATGATGACTACATCTTACTTGAGTTTCCGTCCATCAACTTCGGTTCGGGAAGCACTGGACAGATTTCGTCAGGAGGCAGCCGATGTTGATTTGGTTTACTATGTATATGTAACGGATGAGGATGAACGTTTACTGGGTGTCATCAGTCTGCGTGATTTGATTTTAGCCGAAGAAGATAAAAGGCTCGAAGAGCTGATGGATGAGCGGGTTATTTCAGTAAAACTCGATGACAAAGATGATATTATTGCCGAACATTTTGCCAAGTACGCGGTGACGGCCATACCTGTAGTTGATGAAAATGAACGCATGCAGGGAACTATTATATTTAAAAATTTATTAGAAGTTGTTGCTCCTCACCTGGGACAATAAATTTATTCTTTTGTGACAGAAATTATGACGGAAAAAATAGGACAGCTTTGGAAGAAAATGCTCCAGAACGGCTTGTGGAAGCTTGGACTATTTTTTGCGTTTATCGGACCGGGAATCATTACTTCCAATGTTGATAACGATGCCGGTGGCATAACTACATATTCTCTGGCCGGCGCGCAGTATGGTCTTCGCCTTCTTTGGATACTCATTCCAGTAACAGTAGCATTAATTATTATTCAGGAGATGTGTGCCCGGATGGGTGTTGTTTCTGGTAAAGGTCTTTCCGATTTAATTCGTGAACGATTCGGGGCAAAAATCACTTTTTATCTTATGATCATTCTATTTTTGGCTAATATGGGTAATACTCTTTCAGAATTTGCGGGTATTGCCGCCAGCATGGAATTGTTCGGAATCAGTAAATATATTTCTGTGCCCGCAGGCGCTTTTTTTGTGTGGTTGCTGATAGTCAAGGGAAATTATAAATCGGTGGAAAAGGCGTTTCTGGTTGCCTGCGTCTTTTATCTTTCCTATATTATTTCTGGATTTCTTGTGCATCCTGACTGGTCGGCAATCAAGACTGCTACATTTACGCCAACTTTGAAGTTTGATACAGGTATGTTGACCATGGCCATAGGTATTATCGGAACAACGATTGCGCCCTGGATGCAGTTTTATTTACAATCATCCATTGTGGATAAGGGTTTAAAAGCTGAAAGTTACAAGTATGCCCGGATGGATGTAATCTTCGGCTCTATAACCGTTAACGTGGTAGCATTTTTTATAATAATGCTTTGCGCGGTTACTTTATTTCAGAACGGTCTCAAGATTGAAACGGCTAAAGATGCCGCTGTGGCTCTGGCTCCTCTTGCCGGAGTATACTGTTCCTGGTTATTTGCTTTCGGCTTACTCAACGCTTCCCTTTTTGCCGCATCCATTCTGCCGCTATCCACTGCTTATACAATTTGTGAGGCGTTCGGCTGGGAATCAAGTTTAAACTCTAAATTTGTCGAAGCACCGCAATTTTATGGCCTGTATTCGTTGATGATTTTTCTTGGTGCGGGATTTATTCTTCTGCCCAATGTGCCTCTGATCGCAATAATGTATTATTCTCAGGTTATTAATGGACTTCTGCTGCCGTTTATCTTAATTTTTATGCTTCTTTTGATCAACGATAAGCGCATTATGGGAAATTATGTCAACAGCAGATTGATGAACATAGTTTCCTGGGCAACGGTTGTTATACTGAATGTCTTGTCGTTGGCGATGGTTGTATCGGCCTTTTTCTAGCAGCAATGGGGGCTGTTGAAAAACGCTCATCTGCTATGTTGCGCTGCACCCTCCGTCGTTGCGACGTATAAAAAAATACGCCTCACTCCGTCGGCTTTGCGCGCCTTGCATCTGAGCATTTTTGAACAGCCCTAAATCCTGTGGTTTTCAACGATATTGTAGTTTGCAATTATTAGCCAGAATGCTTAAGACACTGACCAGTGGGATATTTAACTTTTAATGCAGTAAGTTTCCCAATCGTTGCCAGCGTATTTCTCGTTCGTCGGGATTCCATGACCAGTAAATAATAGAGGCCTTACCCTGGACATCTTTCAAATCCACAAATCCCCAGAAACGGCTGTCCATACTTTCATCGCGGTTATCGCCCATTACGAAAAGCGAATCATTGGGAACGGTTACGGGACCGAAATTATCGCGTGGCTGCACTGAGCCCGGATAAATAATTTTGTCAGTATAAATTCCGGTGTTATCCGTAAATAACTTGCCATTAATAAATATTTTTTTATCTTTGATTTCAATTGTATCTCCGCCGATACCGATCACGCGTTTAATAAAATCAATGGAGCGATCTTTCGGATAAATGAAAACGATGATATCCCCTCTTTGGGGATCAGTAATAGGGATGATTGTATTTCTGAAATAAGGTAACTTTATTCCGTAAATGAATTTATTGACGACAAGCTGGTCGCCGACAAGCAGTGTGGGAACCATGGAGCGGGAAGGTATTTTATACATCTTGATTACAAATGTAGTGATCAGGAGGGCGATCAAAACAGCGGCAATGATCCCTTCAATCAATTCCCTTATTTTTGATTTTTTTTTGGCATCAGCCATAATCATAATTTCAACGCAGGATATTTCCCAGCCGCTGCCAGCGGAGATTATTTTCTTCGCTATTCCATGACCAGTAAATTATAAAAGCTTTACCTTCCACATCTTTTAAATCCACAAATCCCCAGAAACGGCTGTCCGCACTTTCGTCGCGGTTATCGCCCATGACAAATAAAGATTCTGCCGGTACTGTAACCGGGCCGAAATTATCACGCGGTTGCATTGAACCGGGATAAGTTACATTATCACTATAAATGCCGTAAGCGTCAGAATATTGCTTGCCGTTGATAAATATAATTTTGTTTTTAATCTCTATCTTATCGCCACTGACACCGATAACACGTTTGATATAATCTTTGTCGCGATCGTTAGGATAGATAAAAACCACAATGTCGCCTCTTTGCGGATTGGTAATGGAAATGATTGTTTTTCTTAAAACAGGAACTTTTGCACCATAAATAAATTTATTAACCAGAATATGATCGCCGACCAGCAGTGTTGGCAGCATGGAGCGGGAAGGTATTTTAAACGCCTGAACGATAAATGTGCGAACGACAACGGCAATCAAAATAGCAATAATAATTGCCTCAGCGTATTCATGCACTTTTGATTTTAATTTTCCCTTATTCTTAATTTTTTCTTTTGTCTTATTTTCAATCATAATTAATCACAAAACCTTTACGAATAAATATTGGATAAAGAAACGGCAACCATGAATAGTGCGATAACACCTTTAACAAACTTTCTGCCGGCCATGGCGAAAACGGCACGATTGGTAGCCCGGAAAGGAGCTTTCAATTTTGATTGGCGAAGAAATTCAGCTACCAGAATTCCGGTGAGGCCTCCTAAAAAAAAACCTGCCCATGTTCCGGGTCCCCAAAATAATGGCGTGAGAATGACTGCTCCCGTAATTGCGCCTATTGCGGATACCCGAAAGGATTTATTTTCATCCAGCCGCTTTAAACCTCCAGACATGCCCAGTCCCAACAGAAAATCAATTATTTCGGCAATTATAGCGGAAATAAACAGAAACAAAAGAATCTTCCATCCGATTCGATCAAAGCCGGTAAAAATTGCATAAAACAAAACATCAAAAAAAATGACGACGGTTCCGGGCAAGCCAAACAAATTTAGAAAAATGCCCAAAAACAATATCAAAATGAAAACAGCCAATCCCGCCGCGACGAAAAAAGACAATTTATTTCTTCCTCTTCATTTTGGAAAGTTGCATGTTTTCAAAAAGCAGCACAATCGGACAGGAAATGAATACGGAAGAATAAGTGCCAAATACGACGCCGACCAGCAGTGAAAAAGCCAAATCGTGGAGTACCGGTCCACCCCAGATGTAGAGGGCGATAACAGTAAGAAAGACCGTAAAAGAAGTTAATATGGTTCTGCTTAATGTTTGATTAATACTCATATTGATGGTCTCGGCCAGTTTTTGCCGCGGATTCAACTTTACGTTTTCCCTTATTCTGTCGAGTACAACGATCGTATCATTGATCGAATAACCAATGATAAAGAATACTGCCGCGAGAATGGAAATGGTAAATTCCATGTTCAGTATGGAAATTGTGCCGATGATAATAGTAACATCATGAATAAGAGCAATTATGCCGCCCAGTCCGTAGCGGAATTCAAAGCGCCATGCTATATAAATGAGCATTGCCAGCCAGGAAAGAATGACGGCAAAAACGGCTTTTCTCTGGAAATCCATACCTACCTTTGAACCAACGACTTCCACGCGTCTGATCTCGTAATCTTTATTGAAAGCCGCGGTCAATGGCTTATTCACGTTTTCTTCAAAAAGATTTTGATCATGGAAAGACTCCGCCGTACGAATGAGAAACTCGTTAGGACCGAACTGCTGGATGATGCTATTTTCCAGACGGGTTGATTTAAGAGCTCCTCTGATCTTGTCGGCAGTCATATCCTTCTGAAATTTTACTTGAATTATAGAACCACCAGCGAAATCAATTCCAAGGTTTAAACCACCACGGATGATAACAGATGCAATACTGATGATTGTCAGGATTACCGAGAAAATTATCGCATATTTCATTTTTCCGACGAAATCTATGTGAATTCCTGGTTTGATTAACTCCATACTATATCTCCTGCCTGCTTATGTATTTGTTTAAATGCTCAATTTCTTAACATTAAAGTTCCATGTAAAATAATCAAAAATTACTCTCGTGACGAAAACAGCGGTGAAGAGGCTGGCCAGAAGACCGATGATCAGCGTTACCGCAAATCCTTTTATCGGGCCGGTACCGAAGATAATCAGGAAAATTGCTGAAACGATTCCGGTTACGTGCGTATCAATAATAGTAATGAATGCCCTCTTATAACCTGTATCCAGCGCCAAACGAATATTTTTCCCCGTACGCAGTTCTTCCCTGATCCGTTCAAAGATGAGTACGTTGGCATCAACAGCCATACCGACGGTGAGCAGCAGACCTGCAATTCCGGGCAACGTTAACGTGGCTTTGAAAGCCGCCAGTATTCCCAAAACTAAAACGATGTTAATAATGAGAGCCAAATCCGCGATAGTTCCCGAAAGACGGTAATAGAGGATCATGAATAAAATAACCAATAGAGAGCCGATGAGTGTGGCCATAATACCCTGCCTAATCGAGTCGCTGCCAAGAGATGGGCCAACTGTTCTTTCTTCCAGAATATTGACCGGTGCGGGTAGAGCGCCTGCGCGTAAAACGATCGCTAAATCTCTCGCTTCATCCATGGTGAAATTACCGGTAATTTGAGCCTGACCGCCTGATATTCTTTCCTGAATGACAGGAGCAGAATGGACTACGCCATCCAAAACAATGGCCAGGCGTCTGCGGACATTATCATTGGTGATCCGGTCGAAGTCGGTTGCGCCCTGGGAATTGAATTTTATGGAAACATTCGGTTCGCCGAAGCGGTCAGAAATTTGCACTTTGGCGGTTTCCAGTGAAGCGCCGGTAAGAAGCGTTTTATTCTTTATCAGGTAAGGTATCGAACCTCTTTGTCCGGTTGATTTATCTGTACGTAAACCATAAGCAATTATATCTCCCTCCGGAATATTGCCGCGAACAGCTTCATCCAGGGAATTTTCATCATCAACTATCTTGAATTCCAAAAGGGCTGTCTTTCCGATCAGGTTTTTTGCCCTTTCCGGGTCTTTAATGCCCGGTAATTGAATCATGATGCGGTTATCGCCTTCAGGAACAATTTCCGGTTCTGCGATGCCAAACTGGTCTACTCTGTTGCGAATTGTTTCGAGACTATGTTCAACTGTCAGCTTTTTGAGATCAATAGCTCTTCTATCATTGATTTTTAAAATGACTGTTTGTCCACCCTCATGCGGCGTTGACGAGGCCACCTCCAAATCGAGATAGTGATCACGCAGGATTTTATCGAGCGCCGTCCTGCCTTCAGATTCGGTCAACTCCAAAGAAATCGTGGCGCCGCTTGCTCTTTCCACTTTCCGGAAACGCACCTTGTTTTCCATTAATGATTCCTTCAGATCATTAGCCGATCTTTCCATCATGGATTCCAGAGCTTTTTCCGTATCAACCTCAAGAACAAGATGCATTCCGCCCTGGAGATCCAATCCCAGATGAATTTTTTCTTTGGGGAAATATTCATTCCAGGGGGATGGAAGCGCAGGTATCAGAGTTGGTATTAAAAAATAGAGAGCAACAAGACAGACAATTGCCGTAATTGCCATTCTGATTTTTATAGATTTAAACATGAATTGCCCCTTTCTATGCTATTCCTTTGTTGCAGGTGCCCCCGCTTTTTGGAGAACTGTTCCGATTGCTACGCGGGAGACTTTGATTCTTACTTTGTCGGCAATTTCTAAAGTGATGACTGACTCGGAAAGACCGGTTACTCTACCGTGAATTCCACCTGTGGTCACTACCGTGTCACCATAGGCAAGGTTAGCCAGCATGGCTTGCAATTCTTTTTGTTTTTTCTGCTGCGGCCTGATCATCAGAAAATAAAAAATGCCGAAAATTACTGCCATCATGATGTACATCGAATAGTCGCCTATACCCCCGGTTGAAGCAGCGGCACCTTGATTGCCGCCCATTGCGTATGCTGTTGATATCAATTTTCTGCCCTCCTTAGATTTACTCTTTTATCAGAATTTTTTATAATTTCATCTTATTTATTTAAAAAATCATTTTTAAATTCTAAAAAACGATTTTCACTTATTGCCACCCGTATTTGCTCCATGAGGCGCATATAGTAGCGGACATTGTGAATAGTGTTTAATACCATAGCCAGTATCTCACCGGCAACATAAAGATGACGTAAATATGCCCGAGAATAATTTTTACAGGTGTAGCAATCACATGTATCGTCAAGCGGATCATTACATTCCCGCCAGCGGGAATTTTTTATAACAATCTTTTCTGAATTTGTAAACAATAATCCGTGACGGGCGCATCGGGTAGGTATGACGCAGTCAAACATGTCTATTCCGCAGGATACTCCAAAAACAATGTCCTGGGGCGTGCCAACGCCCATAAGGTAGCGCGGTTTATCCGCAGGCAGTAAAGGAGTAATTGAGTCGGTTATCTCATACATTATTTCTTTAGGTTCGCCTACGCTCACTCCGCCTAACGCGTAACCATTAAAACCAAGGACAGCGGTTTGTTCCACCGCCTGTTGGCGTAAGTCCAGATAAGTACCCCCTTGAATTATACCAAAAAGTGCCTGATCAACATTTGTTTTAGCTCTTCTGCACAAATCCGCCCATTTTACTGTCAAGGCCAGTGATTCTTTGGTTTGAGATAATGTGGCAGGGTAGGGTGTGCACTCGTCAAGGCACATCATAATATCTGAACCGAGCGCTTCCTGGATTTCAATCGCTTTTTGCGGACTCAGAAAGTGTTTGGAACCATCAATGTGAGAACGAAACATAACGCCATCGGGCGTAATTTTGCGCAGGGCGCCTAAAGAGTAAACCTGAAAACCACCGCTGTCGGTCAGGATCGGATCAGGCCAATTCATGAACCGGTGGAGGCCACCCAGCTTTTTAATAGTTTCATGGCCGGGACGCAAATATAGATGATAGGTATTGCCTAAAATAATTTCAGCGCCGCAATTCTTGATCTCTTCGGGCAGCATTGATTTGACCGTGCCCTGCGTACCCACCGGCATAAACGCGGGTGTATGCACCATGCCGTGGGGAGTAATCATTTTCCCCAACCGGGCGGAAGTTTCACTGTCTCGTTTTATCAGATCAAATTGAAAAGGCATCTGTTTGTATCCTAGCCCCGATAAACGGGATAAGTCCCGCCATGCGGGATAAGTGCGTTAACGAAATTGCTTTCCACCGGAAAGCAATTTCTAACTTACTAATGCGTTAATGAATTTACTTTCTGCTAGAAAGCAAATTCTAACTTACTAAATCATCAGCATGCAGTCGCCGTAACTGTAAAAAAGATAACGGTTTTCTACGGCATGCAGATAAGTTTTTTTTATCAAGTCTGTACCGGCAAAAGCGCAAACAAGTAAAAACAAGGATGATTGCGGCAAATGAAAATTGGTCAAAAGTCCGTTGACTCTTTTAAATTTATAACCGGGATAAATAAAAAAATTGGTAAAGCCGGACTGGTCATGTACATATCCATTATTATCGGCAACACTCTCTAATGTACGAGTAGATGTCGTTCCAACTGCAATAAGGCGTTTGGCATTATTAATGACGTGGCTGCTTTTTGCGCTTATTTCATAATACTCTGATTCCATAACATGTTTTTCCACTTCATTTACAACGATTGGCAGAAAAGTTCCATAACCAACGTGCAAAGTTATCGGGGCGATTTGGATACCTTTGGCTTGCAACGCTTGCAGAACATCAGCCGAAAAATGCAGTCCGGCAGTCGGGGCCGCAATAGAGCCCGGATTTTTCGCGTAAATAGTCTGGTAACGTTCCCGGTCAGTGACATCCGGCTCACCGGTTTTCTTCCGCTTAATGTAAGGGGGCAGAGGGGAGCGGCCATAACGGTCTAAATAAGCCTCAAAACCATCCGGAGCAAAAAATTCCAACAGCCATTTTTTATCAGATATGCGGGCTAAAATCTTTGCCTCACAGTTATTGCTAAGAGCGATAACATCGTTTTCACGCAGTCTCTTAGCGGGTCTTAACAGCACTTCCCATGTTTGAGACTCTTTTTCGCTTTTTTTCTTAGTTAAAAGCAATATTTCCAGAATGCCTCCGGTCGGCTTTCCGCCAAAGAGTCTCGCGGGAATAACACGGGAATCGTTGATGACCAGGACATCGCCGCTTTGTAAAAAATCAGGCAGTTGAAAAAAAGAGAAATCTGCCATTTTTTCTTTCTTCTTGTCCAGAAAAAGCAGACGCGAGTGATCCCGCTTTTGACAAGGATGCTGGGCAATAAGCTCATCGGGTAAAAAATATGAAAAGTCTTTTAATTCCATATATCTCTTTGTGCATTGTGATAAAGTTTGGGCAAATAATCAGATTACGACGCTGCTGTCAATACATTTACGTTTATACCACTTCGATTTCAAAGGATAACGAGGCGGCAAGGAGGAGGCACCGCAGGCGTATTGTACATACGCTGAGGACGCTGTTGCCGCTGCCAACAAAGTTAGCCGAAGACCGGGAGCGCGTCCCGCAGGGGAGCGCATAGTAAATAAATCTTACCTTACCGGTAATTACCGCCTGCAAGGTGGTAACTTACAAGCGAAGTGGTATTAGCTTCGCCCCAAATATAGCAGGATAAGCCCGATAATCATCGCGGATATTCCTAAAAACCGTAAGGTGGAATCCGGCAGCGTGGTCATCTTGAGTAGATAAATTTTTAATCTTTCCGGAAAAATAAAGTAAGGGAGGCCTTCAATAATGAAAACCATGCCCAATACACAAAGAAAGTCTTTCATTTTAAATCCTTTATTTTTGCTTCATTCCAGAGTGCATCCATCTGGGCTAGAGTTGCTTCCGTAAGAGGTATGCCGCGGGCGGAAAGTTGCCCAGTTACATAGGAAAAGCGGCGTAAAAACTTACCTGTTGTTTTTGATAAGGCAGTTTCAGCATCAACGGAAAGAAATCGGCTTAAGTTGACTAGGGTAAAAAAGATATCGCCTAACTCCTCTTCAATTTTGTTGTCGCTGCCGTTTTTTACGGCGGCATCAAATTCCTGCAATTCTTCTTTGAGCTTTTCTCGGATGTCCTCCGTCTTGGGCCAATCGAAGCCATAAGCGGAAGCTATGGAGGTAATTTTTTGAGCTCGTTTTAAGGCCGGAAGGCAGCGGGGAACACTGGCAAATAAACTATCTTCATTGCTTTTATGGATGCGTTCTTTTTTCTTGATCTTCTGCCAGTTTTCCTTGACTTCCTGCACGGAAGTTACCTGGATATCGCCAAAGACATGGGGATGCCGCCGGATCATTTTTTCTTTAATGCCGGCCATAATATCTGTCAGAGAAAACTGATTTAACTGCGCTTCCATTTCGGCCAGAAAAAGTATTTGAAAAAGCAGGTCGCCCAGTTCTTCTTTTAGTGCCTGCGGGTCTTTTGTTTCCAGCGCGTCCGCGACTTCATAAGCTTCATCCAAAACATACTTGCCGATGTCCTCGGGCTTTTGTTTTCTGTCCCAGGGGCAACCCTCCGGCGCGCGCAGTTTTTTAATCAGAGCGATCAGCTCTTGCAGTTCTTTTTGAGTTCCGGTTGCTTCATTCAATCGGTTTTACTTCCTGATTGTGTATTTTGTGCTTTTCGTTTATTTATTTAACAATAAAAATATCTTTTTCTCTGTCCTGAAAATAAACATGATTATAAAGTGAGCTGCTGACACGGCCAAAAAAAGTTTCGCCTTCTTTACGGCATTGCGGGCAACACTGGTTCGGCAGAATAACAGCAAATATTTTTTTGCCGGTATCGGCAGCCGAATCAATCATCACCAATCCTCCGCAATCATTACAGACACGAACTGTTTCTGTTTGTTTCTCCATGATATTGTCCGTGTCATAGTAGATATTTTTTTCGCGCCGGATATAAGAGGATGCGCCGGTAATCTGCGCCTTTAATTTACCTCTGTGTTTCCACAGGCTTAATATATTCTGCACTTCATCTTCAATGATACGCGTGATATCCGCCGATTGCCGGATTTGTTCGGAATCATAATCCGGTTCGCGCACATGGCTGTAATCCAGTCCGGCCATCGCCAGGATTATTCCGACATTGACGTAAGGAAGCGCTTTCTCAATGGAGTAGCCGCCTTCAAGGACAGCAATATGGGGTGCCAGTTTTTCATTGAGAAGGGCGTATCCCTGAGCGCTGAAACGCATATCGGTGATCGGATCGCTGTAATGATTGTCCTGCCCGGCGGAATTGATAATTATTCCCGGCTTAAATTCGTCCAGGATCGGCAGGATGACGCGATCCAGAACATATAAAAAACCTTCATCCGATGTGTGAGGCGGCAGAGGGATATTGATTGTTGCTCCCAGAGCGTTGGGGCCGCCGAAATCATCAGTGAAGCCTGTTCCCGGGTAAAGAGTCCGGCCATCCTGATGAAGAGATATGCACAAAACATCAGGATCATTCCAATATATGTCCTGTGTGCCGTCTCCGTGATGACAATCGGTATCAACGATGGCAATTTTTCTTATACCGTAGGTATGACGGATGTACTCAACCATCACTGCTTCTATGTTGATATTACAGAAACCTCGCGCGCCGTGCGCAATAAGCATGGCGTGATGTCCTGGTGGACGCACCAGAGCAAAGGCATTATCCACAACTCCGGTGAGGACCTTTTGGGCGGCGGTGATCGCGCCTCCGGCAGAGATAAGATGGGAAGAAGTAGTCAGGTTTTGCGCGTCTGGAACGCAGATGTGGGCTCGGTTGATATCGGCATATGTGGCAATGCCCGGCTTAAATTCCTTAATGTTGGCAAAATCTAAAAGACCTTCTTCCAAAACTTGATCTTTAGTATAAAGAAGACGCTCTTCTCTTTCCGGATGCGTTTCCGATATTGCCCAGTCAAAAGCGGGAAAGAAAATCAGGCCTGTTTTTTTCTCTTTTTGGGGCATATCTTTTTTACCTCAAGTCTTTTTTGCTGATATCAATCCAGGTTTTATCTGAATTTTCGCCCGGATGTTTTTGCCTGTTTTGTAAAAGTCTCTGATCATGTTGAATTCCTGAGCTTCCGTTACTTCCATGACCATGTCAGCCGGATCAGCTCCCTGCTTTGCCGCTCTTTCCCGCAGGGCTTTTTTACCGGCACTTATTGCGTCCTCCAGAGTAAAATCGCGGGGAATTTTCATCACAGTTCCTTCTTCGCTGATAATCAGTTCTCTTTTTTCTGTATCGGCAAGAATGGTAATTTCCGCCGTTGTTCTGGCCAGTGCCGCCCCCAGTGCGTTGGCGACTTCATAATGTTCGGGAATTTTGTATGGGTAACCCAGAAGTTTGGCAATATCGGGCGCAAGGGCTGCCGGGCCGCCCACTACATAAAGTTTTTCAGGATTTATCGTTTTACCTTCCAGAAGTTCATGGATGGTGTAAACAGGTTTATTGTTGATTTCATCCATTACCTGCTTAACATTAGCTGCAATGATAGCGACCGTCTTGTCCAGAATTGCGCGGGCTGCGGAGACGATATCGAGATTGATATCCCTGGCCAGTGGAGAAATGGCATCCATCGCTTTTTGCTTCGAGCCGAGAGCAGTAATATCCAGTACGATCATCGCATCTGTCGGTGTAGGTATTTCTCCTCCCAAGGCTACGGCTGGACCTCTTCTTTCAGGGCCGATACAAATTTCCCCGTTTTTGATACAGACTGAACTATCGCCACCAACACCTATGGATTTGGTGTAGAGACCGCGAATTAATGTTTTTTGTTCGTTGATTGTTATTCCATTGGGTTCCAAGAGAGGATCGCCGTTTGCAAAGACAGAAATATCTGTGGTTGTACCTCCAATATCTAGAGCTACGGCATCTTCCTTAATTCCGGCAGTAGCCAGAAGTCCCATGATACTCGCAGCCGGACCGGAGTGTATCGTTTGTACAGGGCAAGACAAGGATTGATCAATTAAGATCGTGCCGCCGTCAGCTTTTAAAATATAGACGGGAATATCGCCGGCTACCTGGCAGACAAATTTTTTCACTTCGTTAACAAAATTTCCATGGATATTGTTAATGGCGGCATTAAGATAAGTGGTGGCGATTCGACGCGGAAAATTAAGCCTTCCGGATAAACGGTGTCCCAATGAAAATTGTCTTTGATCGTTTTCTAATATGTGAGCTACAGCGATTTCTTGCTGTGGGTTTCGAGAGGAGAATTTACCTACTATACCTATCTGACGTATATTTTCCCGTTGCAGGCTGCGGTTTACCTGCCCGATTTCATCTTTGTTAACAGGCTGAACCTCAACACCGCGGTGATTGATGTAGCCGCTGATAAAGAAAGCGTCTTTGCCCGGATTTAATGTTGAGGGAGACAAACCGGGACCGGCAAGCAAAACCATAGCAACACGGTCAATTTTATTTTGGATAATGGCGTTGGTCGAAATAGTCGTGCTTAAGACAATCCTTTTGATATTATTTATATTTTCACCGGCAATAATTTTTTGGGCAGCAGAAAGAAGTGAAGACATGATATTGGCGTTATCGGTTGGGACTTTTACTTTTTTCCTTAATTCGAAATTTTCTACGAGCACTGCATCTGTATGGGTTCCACCGACGTCAATACCAAGAATCATTAATATCGCCTTTTGTTCATTTTTTTGTTTATATATATTCTAAAATTTATCTTGACAAGGTAAAAAAAAAGCGTAATCTCTGCGTTCAAATGTTGGGTATAAAAACCCAAAGAATGTAAAAATCTGTGAAAGGAGGATATGCATTCATGAAAAAGGTATTAGCCATTTTTGTTAGTATGATTTTCTTAGCTTCTTTATCGATCGCAGTATTAGGCTGCAAAGAAGCACCGAAACAGGACGCAGCTCCGAAAGTTGAAGCTCCTGCTGCACCCGCAGCACCTGCCGCAGCTCCTGCAGCTCCTGCAGCACCTGCCAAATAATTTCGTAATATATTCGCAGGACAGACAAAATGGGTATCCATTATGTGTTACAATGGATGCCCATTTTTTTATATCAATCATGGTTTATTTAATAAAAATATGTTATATTTAATAGTATTTTTTGAGGCTTTTTTCAGGTCTCAAGCAATTGACTGCTTGATATCTAATTAATGCTCGTGGTGTCTTCTTTTGTGCCGCCAGGGCATGCTATTAAATGTAAGTTTTTTTAATACCCAGCGTTATAAACCTTTAAATATTACAGGAGGTGTCTTATGTCAGAAAGAAATGGAGATTTATTAATGGGTCTGCTCATTGGCGGATTAATTGGAGCTGTTTTAGGGATTTTATACGCGCCCAAAAGCGGGAGGGAAACAAGAGAAGAGATTGTCCGCACAACTGATGATCTTTTGTCCAGGGCAAAAGATGAATATGAAAAAGCGGTTGAAAAAAGCAAAGCGGCTTATGAAGCAGCTGTTAAACGTCTGAAAGATTTAGAATTATCGACAAAAGAAAAAGTACACGAAATAGAAGGAAAAGTAAGTGAATTCGCTTCGCACAGTTCTGAGACGATTCACGGCAATAGAAACAGATTGAAAAAGGCGATTGACGCGGGAGTAGATGCTTATCGGGATGAAAAAACTAAAAAGGCATAGTCATATGGAATGGTGTGTTACAATGTTAACCCTTTGATTTAGAATTGGAATAAGGAGAAAATCCATGTATCTGGAAATAGTTTTAATAATATTGGGCATTGCCTTTCTTCTGCTGGTGATTTTTTGTATCCCCATTCTTGTGCAAATATGGCGAACTGCCAAAGATATTACGATAACTTTGGAAACTTTGAACATAAGTTTACCTCTTTTGTTGAAGAATCTGGAAGATATTACCATGAATATCAATAATTCTACCACCGTTGTCAATCGGGAAATACAGAGCTTTTCCATGACTGCGGACCGGATCCATTCAGTTATAAGCGACATAGCCGATGATGTCCAGAGTATAACCCCGCTTACTATCAAATCACCTTTGTTTCAGAAGCTGAAAAATTTAGTTGCTATTGTGAAAGGTATAAGAGTTTTCGTTGACGCTTTTATGAAAAAATAATCAGTGTGTGCAGAGAGAGGAATGGCAAAATTAACATTTTCCAACAAATGGGGGCAGGTGAAGGTTCAGAAAACCGCAGTAATACCTACGGCGGAAGTGGATAAATCTGCCGAAGAAGCTGTCCGGGAGATGAAAAAGTCGCAAAAACCTCTGGCGGGTGAAGACTATCGGGAAAAGTCTCTGGCGATTCATGGTCTTGTCTGTGCCCGCTGCGGCCGGGAATTTGCCGAATCCAAAAGACAACTTTTAACTGTGCATCACAAAGACGGTAACCATCACAATAATCCGGCAGATGGCAGTAATTGGGAAAATCTTTGCGTCTATTGCCATGAAGATGCGCACAGCAGGGGGGTGTTGGCGGAATACCTGGGGAATAATAATTCCTACCGGGAGGTTAGCCTGGTATATGATGATCCGCAATCCGGCACCGGTTCCGGATTGCTGGCCGAGAAATTAAAAAAGGCATTGCAAAAAAATAAACCGGAATAAGGCCTTTATACCAATTCTAAATCAAAGATGATATCGAGCCGACAAGGCTGCAAACAAAGATAGCGCTTTGATTTAGAATTGGTATTAGCGGAAAATCAAGTTTGAGTTTTCCTTTTCTGTAACCAGTTTGTCGCCAACTGAAGTTCCACAATAAACACAACTATAATCATACTTTTCTCCTTCCTTCAGAATCAGCAACAATTTTTTTCTTACGGTAACTGCTCTTTGGCAATGAGGGCAAAATAATTCTGTGGCATCAAAGTCTTTATAAGTATTTTGCATTTGTGAAACTCCAATTACGTAAGTGCAGTAACCTAATAACCTAAAGGTCACACGAGGTCATCTGCGACGCAGCGGAATTGGTAAGTTGAACAATCCCGCGTAGCGGAGGGTATGAACCACGAAGCTTGCTTTGGGGTTCATACCCGTGGTTAATCTTCAGTCTCCGGAATTTTCCCCCAGTTTGCAAGCCAGACGGAGGCTTCACTGTCGCTGGGCGCGCGATAATCACCGCGTGGCGAAAGTGATCCGCCGGAACCAACTTTCGGGCTGTTGGGAACGCAGGAACGCTTATACTGAGAAGTTTTGAAAAATCTATACAAATAAATGTAAAGCCATTTTTTAATCTCTTTTAAAGTATAAGCCTTTCTTTTCTTGATGGGAACATCCGGCCAAAGCCCCTTTGTTTTGTCACTCCATGCGCAGTACGAAAGAAAGGCTACTTTGGATGGTAAATAGCCGAAACGGGTGATGTAGAAGTTGTTGAAATCCTGCAGCTCATAGGGGCCGATGATATCTTCGGTTTTTTGTGATGGTTCTTTGCCGGTTTTTCCTGGTATCAGCTCAGGTGAAATTTCTGTCTCCAGAACATCAATAAGAATTTTGGATACATTTTCTGAGAATTGGTTGCTCTCAGCGACCCAGCGGATCAGATGCTGAATAAGCGTTTTTGGGACGCTGGCATTGACGTTGTAATGCGACATGTGATCGCCGATGCCATATGTGCTCCAGCCTAAAGCCAGTTCGCTTAAATCTCCGGTGCCCACAACGAGAGCGTTTTGCATGTTGGCTAAACGGAAGAGATGGGCGGTGCGTTGTCCGGCCTGTACATTCTCAAATGTAATATCGTAAACTTTCTTACCACGGGAGAAGGGGTGATTAATGTCTTTGAGCATTTGCAGGCAGGCGGGTTTGATATCAACCTCGTTTGCATCCACTCCCAGCGCTTTCATTAGATTCAGGGCGCTATTATATGTTTTTGGCGTGGTTCCAAAAGCGGGCATGGTATAAGCTTTGACATTCGAACGCGGACGGCCTAAAAGGTCCATTGTTTTGGCCGCGATAATCAGAGCATGTGTGGAATCCAATCCGCCGGAAACGCCGATAACTAAATTGGGAATGCCGGAAGATTCCAGGCGTTTCGCCAATCCCTGAACCTGGATGTTATAGGCTTCGTAACAACGCAAATCGCGCTTGGATGTATCGGCGGGAATATACGGGAAACGCGGGTATTCTCTGTCCAGAATCAGACGGCCCGGAAAGACATCTACAGCGAATTCAACCGGACGGAAGGCCGAAACCTTTTCTTTGTGAGTTAAAGCATTCTGGCTGAAGGAGTTTAGCCTCATCCTGTCCTGCGCCAGACGATCAAGATCAATATCGCTGTAAATAATTTGCGCCTGCTGTGAAAAGCGTGCTGATTCGGAAAGCAGATTGCCGTTTTCATAAACCATAGCATGACCATCCCAGGCCAGATCGGTGGTTGATTCACCGGTACCCGCAGCGGCGTAAAGGTAAGCGGCAACTAAGCGCGCCGATTGATTGGCCGCAAGTTGATGGCGGTATTCGGATTTACCGATGGTGATATTGGAAGCGGACAGATTACCAATAACAGTGGCTCCGGCCATAGCGGCAAAACAAGACGGTGGAACAGGAACCCATAAATCTTCACAAATTTCGAGGAAGAAATTAAAATTTTTAATATTGGCAACTTTAAAAATAAGATCAGCGCCGAATGGTATGTCTTTTTGTCCGGCTAATTCTATCTGGGAAGAAAAGGCGGCGGTAGCGGGGGTAAATTGCCTTCCTTCATAAAATTCACGATAATTGGGCAGATAAGATTTTACGGCGATACCCAAAATCCTGCCTCTGTATATAACAACAGCACAATTAAAAAGCCGGCAATCAACCTGCAGGGGAGCGCCGGTTACAATAATTGTATTGATTTTTTCAGAAGCTTTTTTAATTGTGGTGATGGCTTCCCGAACGCTTTGCAGAAGGGCATCCTGATGGAACAAGTCTTCGTTGGAATAAGAAGATAAACCCAGTTCCGGGAAAATGGAAAGAATTGCTTTTTGAGAAGCCGCCTTCCGGGCGAGCTCGATGGTTTTTTGAGTGTTGAAAAAGGTATCGGCAACCTTAAGTTCCGGTACGCAAACAGCGGTACGGATAAAACCATGGTTGTATAAATTGAAAAACTGCTCTCTTTTTTTAGAAGGCATGAGCTTATCCTTTCTCGACGTAGGCATATGCGCTGTGGTTATGAATGCTTTCAAAGTTTTCCGCTTCGATGCTGTACCAGATGAAATTATCATCTTTGTTCAGTTTTACCGCCACAGAGCGGACAACGTCCTCCACAAATTTAGGATTTTCGTAAGCTTTTTCCGTGACATATTTTTCATCCACGCGCTTTAAAAGAGAGTATACCTCACCGCTGGCGGAATTTTCCACTGTTTTTATCAGATCTTCAATCCAGAAAAACTTTTTGAAGCGCACCTTGAGAGTTACCAGACTGCGTTGATTATGCGCGCCAAACTGACTTATTTCTTTGGAGCAGGGGCAGCATGTCGTGACCGGCACAACAACTCCCACCAGAAAGTCGGTTTGATCGGCGTTGTTTTCGCCGGAGAAAAGGCAGCGGTATTCCATCAGGCTTTTAGCTTTCGATACCGGCGCGGTCTTTTCCAGAAAATAAGGAAATTCTATTTCCATATGGGCGGAATGGGCGTGTAACTTCTGACGCATTTTTCCCAGGACGGTCTGGAAGGTTTTAATGTTGATCTGGCCTTTGAAGTCATTGAGCACTTCCACAAAACGGCTCATGTGGGTGCCCTTGAAATGATGTGGCAGATCGACATACATATTAATTGTGGCGTTCACCGGCTGAGTGCCACGGGCGCGATCAAGAACGATAATCGGATACTTGATATTTTTCACGCCGACTTTTTTAATGTCGATGTTACGGGAATCTTTTTGATTTTGAATGTCAATCATAATATTAGGTGTTTAGGCTGGGGGCTATTAGTGTAATTATACCGCATCTCAAGCTTTTATCCTTTTCCCTTCAGTCTTTATCGGGTATATACGTAACTGCCGCGTTTTCAGATTCCCATACTTTTATCCGCGCAATCCGAACATGCCACTCTTTTGCTTTCGGTTCCATCTGAGCGCAGATGAATTTAGCTATATTTTCCGCTGAGGGGTTGATGCCAGAAAAATTTGGAAGTTCATTTAAGTGTTTATGATCCATTTGGTCCAGGATTACGTTGAGCCATTTTTTTACTATACGAAAGTCGATCAATAATCCCGATTCGTTTAAATCTGGAGCAGCCAAAGTCACTTCCACTCTAAAATTATGGCCGTGCAGTTCTTCACATTTTCCGCCGATTTGGGCCAGAAGATGCGCTGCGGAAAATGATTTTATAATTGTAACTTCGTACATTTCCAACTTCCCTGATTTTATGATTGATCATGCTCTCGTCAAAAGTCCAATAATCGTCATACCGGCGAAGGCCGGTATCCAGAACGTATCGAAATAACTGAATTCCGGATCAAGCCCGGAATGACAAAACAGGGGTTTTCCGACTTTTTAAGGTTTCATCATTGATAATTACTACCATATTTTATGGTGATGGGAAATGATTAAATCTCATGAGTCATATTCTCTGACATTTTTAGCAAACATGAAATTGTTCATAATAGATCTTCCTTATCCTGATGCCGGGTGGTTGATTTTGACCGGAGTAAAATGGCCTTTTTTTGGTGAAAATAACCATTTTATTGCTTTTTTGAGTGGTTATTTTTATTGTTTATAAAGTAATAAAAAATATTTATCATTGAATTTACAAACTAATTTAATGTTTATGGAATCATGGCACTCTATTTATTTCACTTGGCATATCAGTTGCAAGATGAGAAGATGGAATAAAGAAATAATTAAGTTAATAAGAGTAAATTCAGGAGGTGATAAAAGTTTATTGTAATAAAATGTTGGACACGTTAACTGTAATAGTTTAGTATATAAAACAAAACTTAACAATTTAACTATAAAAGAAGGAGGTTTGTCATGTTAAAAATATTTCGTAAAAATGGAGAAAAAGGTTTTACCCTGATTGAGTTGATGATCGTTGTCGCGATCATCGGTATATTGGCGGCAATTGCCATCCCGCAGTTTTCGGCTTATAGGAGAAGAGGCTACGCAGCATCTACTAATTCCGAAGTAAAGAATGCGCACACCGCTATGGCAGCATTCTGTACTAATCCAAACAACGTGGCGGTTGCTCCGGACCGAGCAGCTCTAATGCTTGCCGGATACAACCAAACCGATGCTGCCAACCTTGTTGTAACAACGGGTGGCGAGACCTGTGGAGCAGGTGTTTCTGTCACAGCAACACCTGCTGCCTCTTGGGGTTGTACAGTTGCAACAATAAACGCCGCAGGTCAGCTTGCTCCTTCAGTAGCTAATTAGCAGAACAGAATCAAAAACAGTACTTAACAATTCAAAAAAGGGGTAAGGGATTCGTTCCTTACCCTTTTTTTATTGTGAAAAAAGCCTCATTGTGCTTTGTTACGGTCCCACTTAGCTTCGCACGTGGTATAATTCGACTAACGCTTCAAACTTCACTTCGTTCGTTTTTAGCGAGTCTCATTAAATTGGAGTTTAACGAATAAAACAAAACCGGAGGTGTCGAGGTTGAAAATTTCCTTTGCTGGTATTTTTGGGGAATTAATCTGCATGGGTCTAGGATTTATTTTTCTGGCGGGCACTTGGGGCGCCTATTCAGACTATAATCGGGTACAGGACTACAGCGGAAAAGCCACTGGCCAGATAACGAAAAAGCATTTTCAGACGGCAGCCGATGGCAGTGGCAATTACTATCTGGACTACTGGTTTGTGCCTTCCGGTGGCAGTAAAATTAGCGCCAGCAGTGATATATCCAAGCAGCAGTGGGATACCTTGCAGGTTAATGATAATTTGGAAATAAGATACGACCCGTCAAACCCCAATCACAACATTCCCCTGTACGGGGGTAGTCCATCACTTGTTATGGCTTTTTTTATGCTGGTTCTGGGAACTGTGTTTATGGTTTTTGGAGTTTCACGTTTCCTGACGAGTTTTAAAAAGCAAAAATCTCGCACATAACATAGTGTTCTGGATAACAATATTAAACTTCCAAAAAAATAACTTATTCATCTTGACTTTAGAAAGCAATTGGTTTAGTAAAAATTTGACCTTTGGTCAATGATTGACCAGAATTCAAAGCGTGACTAAAGGTCAAGCAGCGGGGGCGGGAATGAGCATTGAAGAGAGGCGAAAACGGGAAAGGGAAGCAAGGAAGCTCAACATTATCAGGGCCGCCAGAAAGTTGTTTTATGAAAAAGAATTTAAAGATGTCACGGTGGCGCACATAGCCAGAAAAGCGGACATCAGCAAAGGGGCTGTTTATCTCTATTTCACCAGCAAAGAAGAAATATACGCTCAAATACTCCTGTCTGATTTGGATAAAATATATAATGTCGCTTTGAGTTCTCTTAATAATGGACAAAGTACAACAAAAATGCTTATAGGTTTTGCAGAAATATACATTGATACATTCCTCAAGGATCGGGAGTCATTTCGTAAAATCATGACTTTTATGCTGCAAACAGATCACCATAATCTGTCCGAAAATTTAAAACAATCTTTAATCAAATCAACAAACAAAACAATCGATATTGTGGGAACCATTTTTAAGCGGGGTGTGGAAAACAGAGAATTCCCGCCGAATCTTGATGTCTGGCAGAGCAGAAATATCGTTTGGGGAATGCTCAACGGCATAATCTCCCTGTATTTATTCACCGGAAAGGAAGTCTCGCGTGAGAAGGTGATCAAGTCCATGATCAGAGCAGGATTGGATCACTTTATTGAAGGTATAAAAAACAGTACGACGCCAATGAGCGCTTTATACCGGCAGGGTTGATGTCCGGATTATATATTTGGTAAACTGGTTGAAACATTGGCGGAGAATATATTAAGAGTTATGCAGGCTTAGCGGTGAAATTAAGAGTTTCTTCTTCACGGGCAGCCAGGCAGGGAAAAATAATTCAGAAAAAAATGCCTGTTATGCTAAAGAGACTCTGGACATATTATGTATAATATGGCAGTTGTCATGACTGTTAAAATTATTACTTCCGAAAAGATAATATTAATAAGCAGTCGGATGCAGATGTGGCGAAATAAGGATAGGCGATAAGCAGGTCCTTAAAATATAGGAAGAAGCAGATATTGTTTATTTTAGAAGAAGCAGATATTGTTTATTTTAATTGTGGCTATGGTATTGTATCGTAGCCCTGAACATTTTATGAATCATCAAACTAAATTATGATTCATAGGAAAGGCGAAGGAGGAGAATAATGTCACTAGAGATCAAAAAAGCAGCTGTTTTAGGAGCAGGAGTTATGGGTGCAACGATAGCGGCCCATTTAACCAATGCCGGTATTGAGTGTTATCTGCTCGATATCATTCCATTCGAACTGACGGAGGCTGACAAGAAAAAGGGCCTCACGGAGAAGAGCCCGGCATGGAGGAACCGCTTTGCGGCAAATGGGTTGGTTGGAATTACGAAATCGAAGCCGGCCAGCTTCTTCACTAAGAAGAATGCATCCATGGTTACGATTGGCAACTTTGAGGACAATTTGGACTGGCTTGCCAATGTGGACTGGATTTGTGAGGTCGTTATCGAAAACCTCAAGATCAAACAGGAGCTGTTTGCCAAAGTGGAAAAGATTGTCAAACCGACCTGTATCGTTACGACGAATACTTCCGGTATTCCCATTAAGGACATCAGCGCGAAATTCAGCGCTAACCTGAAAAAACATTTTCTGGGAACGCACTTTTTCAATCCTCCGCGTTACATGAAGCTGATGGAAATTATTCCCGGTAAAGAAACGGATCCGGCAATCGTCGATTTTATGGCGAAATTCAGTGAGCAGAGACTGGGCAAGGGTGTTGTTGTTTGTAACGACGTTCCGAATTTTGTTGGAAATCGTATTGGTGTTTTCGATATGTCCAATGCAATCAGAATTATGCTGGACAAGAAGTTAAAAGTTGATGAAGTTGATGCCATTGTCAGCAAAGCCATCGGCCGTCCGGGCACGGCAATCTTCGGTACCATGGATCTTGTCGGTCTCGATACCGGAAGTCATGTTGCTAAAAACCTTTATGATGCAGTTCCCGATGATGAGTCACGGGATATGTTCGCTCCCGCGCCGTTCCTGGAAAAGATGCTGGCAAATAAATGGCTGGGCAACAAAACCAAACAGGGATATTATAAAAAAACCAAGGATGCCAAGGGCAAAACCGTCAAACTGATGCTGGATATTGACACGATGGAATACGTGCCCGCCGGCAAACCGAAGTTTGATTCCGTTGTAGCTGCCAAGAAGAAAGAAGATGTCCGTGAATCCATGAAAGCACTTTTCAACGGAGAGGACAAGGCCGCCGATTATGTTCGTGAATATTTATGCAAAAACTTCATCTACTCTGCCAATCGTGTCGGTGAAATCTGCGATAATATCATGGCCGTCGATAATGCCATGAAGTGGGGCTACAATCATCAGTTGGGCCCGTTCGAATCATGGGATGCCGTTGGTGTAAAAGAAGCCATCGAGGTCATGAAAAAGCTTAAACTCAAAGTTCCGAAGAAAATCGATGAAATGTTGAAAAAGGGCTGCGAATCTTTCTATACCAAGAAAGCTGACGGCCTCTATTATTATGATTTTGATAAGAAGGCTTATGCGAAGATCGATGAAAATCCCCGCATCATTCTACTGCCTTCACTCAAAGAGCGTAAAAAGTTAATCAAATCTAACGCCAGTGCCAGCCTCATTGACATCGGTGACGGTGTGGTCTGCCTGGAATTCCATACCAAAATGAACTCTATTGATGAAGGCCTGACTGCCATGCTCGTCGATTCCTGCGATATCGTCGAAAAAGATTTCTTGGGTATGGTAGTTGGCAATCATGATGCGCGCGCTTTCTCCGCGGGTGCCAACGTCTTCGCGGTGCTGACGGCCGCACAGTTAGGTCAGTGGGATCTGCTTGAGAAAAGCATTGAAGGCCTGCAAAATGGCAACATGAGAATGAAATATCTCTCCAAACCTGTTGTGACTGCTCCTGCCGGTTTGGCCCTGGGTGGTGGCTGCGAAATTGCCATGCACGGTGCTCGTTGTCTGCCGAACGGCGAGACTTATATGGGTCTGGTCGAAGTAGGCGTCGGCGTGATTCCCGCGGGCGGTGGTTGTAAGGAAATTTTAGTGCGCCTGACGGAAGGAATCCCTGATGGTTGTGTGGAAGCTGGCATGAATCTGCAGTATCATATGGGTAAAGCTTTTGAAAATATCGCGATGGCCAAAGTCGGAACAAGCGCTGCGGAGGCTATGGATCTTGGTTATATCCGCAAGTCGGAGACAATCAACATGAGCCGTGATCAGCAAATCTATGAAGCCAAGCAGCTTGTTCTATCTCTGGTCATGGCAGGCTACAAGCCACCCAGACCGGCTCTGATCCCCGTGATGGGTGAGAATTTCCGCGGATTAGCTGATGCCATCATTATGAACATGAGATACGGAAATTTCATTTCCGATTTCGATCTGGTTGTATCAAGGAAGGTGGCCTATGTTCTCTCCGGTGGTGATTGTGCCGAAGGAACATTTGTTTCGGAACAGGAAATTCTGAATCTGGAAAAAGAAGCCTTTCTCAGTCTGATGGGTGAGAAGAAAACACATGAACGCATTATGCACATTCTCACTACCGGAAAGCCGCTGCGTAACTAAAATATATTAACGAGCGCGGTGGTTTGTATAAGCCGTTAAGGAGACAGACCCCCGCGCCTTCTAGAAATGAAGGAGGAAAATCATGAGTGATGCTGTAATTGTTGAAGCCGTAAGAAGTCCAGGCGGCCGTAATAAAAGAGGCGGTCTTGCCGCAACAAGATCGGATGTCTACGGTATCCAGGTTATTAAAGCTTTGATGGCGAGAGTGCCCCAGCTTAATCCCGCAGATGTTGATGACATTATTGTCGGTTGTTCGTTTCCGGAAGCCGAGCAGGGCATGAATTTGGGAAGAATTCTGGCTATGGGAGCCGGGCTGCCCATTTCCGTTTCCGGTATGACTGTTAATCGTTTCTGTGCGTCAGGTCTTCAGGCTATTGCTGATGCAACGGCAAAAATTCGTGCCGGCTGGTCCGAGATTATTATAGCCGGCGGTTGTGAAACCATGTCGCATATTCCGATGGGCGGAGCCGCGATGCGTCCGAATCCCGACTGGAAATTCGATGGCAGTATGCCCAATGTTTATATCAACATGGGTAATACTGCAGAAAATGTGGCGACGAATCACAATGTTTCGCGTGAAGATCAGGATAAGTTTGGCGTAGAAAGTAATCGTCGCGCTTTTGAAGCCATTAAGGCCGGAAAATTCAAGGATGAAATTATTCCGATCAACGCTTTTAAGTATAAAGTGAAGAATGGTAAACGTATTCGAGAAACTGTTGTTTTTAATGAGGATGATGGTGTGCGCTGGCCGACCACTGTGGAAGACCTGGGCAAGTTGAAATCACCCTTTAAAGCAGGCGGTGTGTGTACTGCCGGTAATTCTTCCCAGATGACTGATGGAGCTGCTTTTGCTCTTTTGATGACTGCGGAAAAAGCTAAAGCTCTCAAACTGAAACCCATTGCCAAAATGACTCATTATGCGGTTGCCGGGTGTATGGCGGAAGAAATGGGTGTGGGCCCTGCTTATGCGATTCCTAAGGTTCTGAAAATGGCTGGTTTGACGGCAAAGGACATTGATGTGTTTGAAATCAACGAGGCCTTTGCTTCGCAGGCGATCTACTCCTGCCGTGCTGTTGGTATAGAAGATCGTTATTGGGCGGGTGACATCAATCCTAACGGTGGAGCAATTGCTCTGGGTCATCCCCTGGGATGCACCGGCGCCAAGCTGACCGCTCAGTTGCTGCATGAACTGAAACGCCGTGGCGGAAAACGAGGTATAGTATCCATGTGTATCGGCGGTGGTATGGGCGCAGCCGGTCTTTATGAAATGCTGTAATTAAAACCCCTCCAGCAGTAAGCTGAAAAGCAGTACCGAATCCTTCCGTCATCATTTTAAAGTGATGGCGGGAGGATTTGCTTTAAATAGTCTTCAAAGCTATCCTTCCGAACTCGTCAAAATGTATTATGTTGACATAAAAACCAATATTCGAGTAATCTGAAATCATCAAAATTTAAAAGAGAGAATATGAAAGCAGGATTCATTCAGTTTGCGCCTCAGTTCGGCAATATTGACGCAAATATTAACAAAGCCCTATTAATGATTGATAATGCTGATGCCGAGCTGCTTGTGTTGCCCGAACTGTTTAATACAGGTTATCATTTTACTTCTGTCCCGGAAACTCGGAATCTGGCCGAAGAAATTCCTGCGGGAAAAACGACAAAAGCTTTATGTTCAATTGCCCAAAAGAAAAAAATTCATATTGCAGCCGGTATTGCCGAAATCGCTGATGGTAGTTTATACAATTCTACCGTTTTAGTCTCACCCGCAGGTTATGTGGCCACATACCGGAAAGTTCATCTTTTTAATGAAGAAAAACTTTGGTTTCAACCGGGTAACAAAGGCTTTGATGTTTATGATATTGGCCAATTTAAAATCGGTATCATGGTATGCTTTGATTGGTTTTTTCCTGAATCTGCCAGAATTTTAGCTCTCAAAGGTGCGGATGTTATTTGTCATCCCTCCAATCTTGTTCTTCCCTATTGTCAGGATTCCATGGTGACCAGGTGTCTGGAAAATAAAATTTACGCGATAACGGCAAATCGTACAGGATATGAAGACCGCAACGGGAAGTGCTTTAGCTATACTGGAAAAAGCCAGATAACTGCCCCTGATGGACGTATTTTGTATCGCGCAGCCCCTGATAGCGATGAGATCGGTGTTGTAGAAATAGATATATCACGGGCAAGGGACAAACGAACAAACAAATACAATGATTTGTTTTCTGATCGTAAAGTAGCTTATTATCAAGATTTAGTTAAAGATATATCCTGAGTATTAGCCATAATAAACTCACAAATTCTTGCAGGGTGTTTGTTAAAAAAGATGTTTGCGAGTGCTCGGATGAAAAAGTATTTTTACTTGAAATAGTAGGTACTTTAGGCTATAGCAAACGGCAATCGGGCGGTTAACTCAGCGGGAGAGTGCTACCTTCACACGGTAGAAGTCACTGGTTCAAATCCAGTACCGCCTACCATTCAATATTAAAGAGCTTGTAATTGACTACAAACTCTCCTTAAATTTCTTATTCCAATTCCAAATCAAAGCGCTATCTTTGTTTGTCCCGCTTTTAGCGGGATTGGCTCCCTCAATCACGCCATGGCGTGACCTGCTTCGCCTCCTTCTTGCCGCCTCGATATCATCTTTGATTTAGAAAAGGTGTTATAAATGCAATTTTCGGTACTAACTGCCTATTATTGAATCAATCAACCTTCTTCATTGTTGCTATGTATTTTCTGCAAAGTTCACGATAAACGTCGATGCCGGCTTTAGCCATTATTTTTTGTTTGTCAGTGACATTATGTGTAACCTCAGCCGGGTTACCGGCGACAATTTTTCCGGAAGGAATATGCATGCCTTTAGGCACAATGGAACCAACAGACACAAAAACATCTTCTTCGCAAACAACGTTAAAGAGGACAATAGCGCCTATGCCGATTACGCATCTCGATTTGATGTGCGCATCGTGAAGAATAACACCGTGGGCGATGGTAACATCTTCTCCAATAATTACACGAGCGTCAGGATAAACGTGGATAACAGCATTATCCTGGACATTAGAACGATCGCCGATTGTTACCGGACCAAAATCTGCCCTGATAGAGACACCTGGTGCGATCATACATTCATGGCCGATTTTTACATCACCTATTAAAACGGCGTTAGGGTGGACAAAAGAATCGGCAGGCACTTGTGGTCTTTTACCATCAAATTCATAGAGCGCCATAATTATTGCCTCCGGCAGGCCCATTAAGTTAAAGAAATATTAACCGATCCGCCACGGCCTAAAATATCGTGCATATGAAGATAACCTTTAATCTCTTTTTTCGCATTTACCACGGCCAGGGCAGTGATCTCATCTTTTTGCATGCGCTCCACAGTTTGTGCCAGTGACGCATTTTCGTCTATTGTTTTAGGATTACGTGTCATCAAATCGTCGATGGTTTTACCTTGAAAAGAAATATCTTTGCTGATCATACGGCGTACATCACCATCGGTTAAAATTCCCAGTAATTTATTTTTTTTGTCATTAATCAGAACAAATCCAACATTTCTGCGGTCAATTTCTTGTATAGCTTTTTGAGCAGATACTCCGGTAAGTACTCGCGGAATTTGTTTTCCTACGATCATAACATCACCGACTGTCGCTTTTAATCTTACTCCAAGACTTCCTCCCGGATGAAACTTGTAAAAATCTTTTTCCCGAAATTGCCTTTTATCAATGAGTGCAATAGCCAGCGCATCACCCATGGCCAAAGCCGCGGTGGTGCTGGACGTTGGGGCAAGACCAAAAGGGCAGGCTTCTTTTTCCACGGAAACATCAATAATAATATCACTTACGCGGGCGAGCGTCGAGGTAAGATTGCCGGTAAAGGAAATGACAGGAGTTCCGATATGACGTACAGAACTAATGATTGGAATTAATTCATTTGTTTCACCGCTGTTAGAAATTGCCAGAAGGATATCTTCTTTGGTGACTATGCCCAAATCACCATGGATGCCCTCCACAGGATGAAGAAAAATTGCTTGTGTCCCTGTACTGGTAAGCGTGGCGACAATTTTCTTTCCAATTAATCCTGATTTTCCAATTCCGGTAATTATAACCCGTCCCTTGGATTTATATATCGCATCCACAGCTCTGGAGAAGTTGCCGTCAATCTTATCAATCAGGCGCAGAATGCTTTGAGCTTCTATTTTTAATACTTCTTTTCCCCGTCGGATTGTTTCTTGATTTTTTTTCATCTTTTCATCCTTAATAATATCCGCAAATTTCGTATTCCCCATTTCTGGAAACAACTTTATTAACTAGCAAAAAAAACAAAACAAGACAAGAATCAATTATTATTTTATTGCCGTCAGTGTTGTGCTTAATTTTCTTCACAGAATAGCTATTCGGGCTGAACATATCCGTAAATGAGTGTATTGACCTTAGTGGTAATTATCTGTTAAAGAGCATAATACCATAATACCAATGCGCTTTCTTTGGCTAACTTTGTTGGTCCCGCTTTTAGCGGGATCGGCTTCCTCAACGTATTAATAATACGCCTTGTTATACTTTGAAAGCGAATGGTATGAACATTACATGAAAGAGATGAAAACATGAAAGCTATTTTTATTTCCGATGCCCACTTAAAGCGAGCCACCGATGAAAGATATGTCCAGCTAATGAATTTCTTGGGCGACATCAAAGATGGGAAGGCCAGATTTATTGTTGATTCTGATGAGCTGGGTAAGGGCGCAGTTTCTATTGATGATCTTTATATCGTCGGTGACCTGTTTGACTTTTGGTTTTGCCAAAAGGAAAAAATTTACCCGGAATTCAAGTTGATTATTAACAAATTAATCGAACTGCAAAAAGCAGGCATTAGTATTCATTTATGTGAGGGGAATCATGATTTTTTTATGAAAGAATATTTTCACGATATTTTGGGAATGGAAGTATTCGAAGAACAGGCGGAGATAAAATTGGATAATTTACGAGCTTTAATTGCGCACGGCGATACAGCAGATAAAACCAACATTAAATATGTTGTATTTCGGAAAATATTGCGCAGCCGGCCTTTTTATCACTTTCAGCGCTTTATACCATCCTCGATTAGGTGGGCATTGGCGGGCATCAGCTCTACTGCAAGTAAAGAAATGACTATCGAGGACGGCAGTGTGTTGGTAGAGAAAATGCTTTCCTTTGCCCGAGACAGATTTAAAGAAGATTATGATGCTATTGTACTTGGTCATTGTCACAAACCTGTTTTGCGTCATTATGTTGTGGAGGGAAAGAAGAAGACTTTTATTGCTTTAGGTGATTGGATCAGACACTATTCATTCGTTTACTATGAAAACAGCAAATTCTTTTTGGGTTATTATAGGCCTCGTTAATTGAAACTTCCGCTTAGACCACTCCGCTTTCTTCGGCTAACTTTGTTGGCTACGTCGTCGGCTTCCTCAACGTATAAACCTGAAGGTCACGCGTGTAAAATACGCCTGCGTCGCCTCCTCCTTGCCGCCTCGTTATCCTTTGAAAGCGAAATGGTATTAACATTGCAGCTTGATTGCCTGCAGATGTTATGAAAAGCTGGACATATTATCTTCTATATGCTAGGAACCACGATCTTTTTTGAAATGCCGAAAGCCATTTACTTGGTAGGTCTGCCGCGGGAAAGCCGGAGAAACTAATTAGTATTAATTAGTGGCAGTTTAATTTGATCGCGGGTATGAAAGACAATAAGTAATAAATGTTTGCTGTAGTCTAAAAATCTTGGTCAGTGAGTGGAGAGGTTTATTATGAATTTTGGGGGAATATATCCGGAGTGTTCACTGCGCGACGCTAAGTATGTTGTAATTCCAGTTCCTTACGATTTGACGTCAACTTATCAACCAGGAAGCCGCAGAGGTCCGGCAGCAATTATTGAAGCTTCCACAAACATGGAGCTTTATGATGAAGAGTTAAAAAAAGAAACTTATATGGCAGGTATTCATACAACCTTGCCTGTCGCTATTGATGCTCGCGGTCCGAAGAATATGGTTAGTATTGTGCGCAAGAAAATTTCCCGTATTGCTAAGTTAAATAAAATTCCGGTTATGCTCGGAGGTGAGCACAGCGTTACTCTTGGCGCGGTGCAGGCCATGATCGAAAAGTATCCCGAATTAACTGTTCTCCAATTTGATGCTCATGCTGATCTGCGCGATACCTATCAGGGAAGCCCTTATAATCATGCCTGTGTAGCAAGAAGAATATCAGAAATATGCCCACTGGTGCAGGTGGGTATCAGAAGTATGAGTAAAGAAGAGGGTGATTTTTTGCCTCAGAGTAAAGTAAAATCATATTCCGCTGATTTTGTTTTAGAAAAGAAAAACTGGGCTGAAACTGTTTGTAAGGATCTGAGTGGAGATGTTTTTATTACAATAGATCTCGATGTATTTGATCCGTCGATAATGCCGGCAACAGGAACTCCGGAACCGGGAGGACTTCACTGGAAGGATATTCTTGATTTGCTGAAATTGGTTTCCGCCTCTTGCAATATCCGCGGATTCGATGTGGTGGAGTTGGCGCCGCTGCCCGGAGTTGTAGCTCCTGATTTTATGGCGGCAAAGCTGATATACCGCACGATGGGTTATATAACCGGATAGTTTGTAATGTTTTATTGTGAAACTCCAATTCCGAAGGCGAAGCGTATCGGAATTGGTAAGTTGAACAATCCCGCAAAGCGGAGGGTATAAAACACCACAGTTTGCTGCGGAATCTGTTTCCAAAGCTTGCTTTGGGGTTCCCGTGATAATTAAAAATCTTTAATGGAGAAATTAATTGAATCAAAGCCTCCCTCGAAAAATGTTTCTTACCAAAGGTGTCGGTTCCCATAAGGAAGAGCTGCATTCTTTTGAATTAGCCCTCAGGGATGCAGGTATAGAAAAGTGTAATCTTGTGCAGGTATCCAGCATCTTTCCGCCTGGTTGCAAAGTAATATCCAAGACACAAGGCTTGAAAGAATTGCAGACCGGCGCTATAACCTTCTGTGTGATGAGCCGCTGTTGTAGTAATGAGCCTAGGCGACTTCTCGCCTCATCGGTAGGTTTAGCCATCCCTGCCGATAAAAAAGCTTATGGATATATCAGTGAACATCATGCTTTCGGCAACACGGAAAAAGAGGCGGGCGATCATGCGGAAGATTTAGCCGCCGCCATGCTGGCATCAACACTGGGTATAGATTTCAATATTGATGAAAGCTGGGATGAGAAAAAAGAAATATTCAAGATCAGCGGTAAAATTGTCAGTACCCGTAATATAACGCAATCAACGATTGTAAAAAATAATTGGTATACGACTGTTGTAGCGGCGGCTGTTTTTATCTTTTAATACCATTTTGTTTTCTTCGGCTAACTTTGTTGGCGGAGCCTGCCCGGCACATGCCTGGGTCGTCGGCTTCCTCAATCCGCCGCCGCGGACCTCCGAAGACTCCTCCTTGTCGCCTCGTTATCCTTTGAGAACGAAAGGGTATAGATATCCTCCGAAATACGCTTTGCACAAAGACTTCATCAAAATAACTCCTTGACAAATATTGGAGATAGTGGTCTAAACTCTCCGATTTTAAATGTTGCCATATCGCGGGGTGGAGCAGCTTGGTAGCTCGTTGGGCTCATAACCCAAAGGTCAGAGGTTCAAATCCTCTCCCCGCTACCAATAAATATTTATGGGTTAGAATAGAATTCTAACCCATTTTTTTATGTCATGTCCATGATATTTACAAATGATAAGCCTGTTTTTATACCAATTCTAAATCAAAGCGCTATCTTTGTTTGTCCCGCTTTTAGCGGGATCGGATCCCTCAGTGTGGTGATCTCTTCTTCCGTCAATAATTAAGTGTTCCTGGAATTACACGCGGTTCTCCTCGCCCAGGGCTTTTTTTATTTTACTTAGCAGATATTCAGTTTCGAACGGCTTTACAATGTAATCTGCCGCACCCATCTCTAGTGCTTTCTGCCTCATCTCTGGATTAGCGACAGCGGTAATAAAAATTACAGGAGTTATGGCGGTCAAAGTGGACATTTTTAAATTCTCAAAAATATTTATGCCACTACGTACGGGCATCATGATATCTAAAAGAATTAAATCGGGTTTTTCTTTATGGGCTACTGCTATGGCTTGCATTCCATCAAAAGCTACAACAACATCATACTTATTAGCCTTCAGTATAGAAGCTAAAGATGATACAACATGTTGATCATCATCTGCAATTAGTATTTTTTTCGGCATAATTTGCTGCTCCTTAAAGACTTAATCTTTTATTGTTAATATTATAACAAAATAAAAACCCCCGTCAACATAAGAAAAAATAATTATTGATAAGACATTGCTTGTTCATGGTTGAACTATGAGAACCTCAGTCGTGTATGTCAAGGAAATCTTGGCCACAAAATGTGGGTTGAGTCACCGATGACCGCCCTGAGAGGACATCGCGACATCCGTCCTTATGAGAAATCTGTTCATTTTTTGGTCTGGTCACCTTCCCAAAGGATATTTTTTACAAAATTTAGACAGACCTCTCCTGCACGCCTATTTTCATGATCCGTTATGATTGGATGTATTCATCCCAGGTGTATTCGGGGTTGCCGTAGATAGTATCAGCTCGGACAGATCAGAGGATCGACCTTCCCGGCCTTCGCCGGGACCGGCTCCAATTTTCTGGATCAAACGCGCCCAGTTCTGCCGGAAGATCTTTTCATCACACTGGGGTTCGAGGAGGCAGGGGATAAAAATGTTTATTTCATTATATATAGTTATGTGATAATAATCACATGTTGATTGGATTATTTCAATAACCAAAGAATTGCTTTCACCTGAAAGAGATGTTAGAATGGATAACAGCGGGATTTACCGGACATTAGAAGAAGCATTTGCTGCTACTTTCATCAAAGAACTCATTCCGGGCATTCTGCACAATTTTGCCAATCCTTTAAATAGTATTATGGGGCGAACGAAACTGCTCCAGCGCCGCATAGAAGAAAACGTTAAAAAAATGGAAGAAATATATCCTGATGCCGCGGCAGGAATGATGGAGGAAATACAGCGGATAAGGACGGATATTCGTTCTGTAAGCCAGGAATCCGAATCTTTTTTTGATATTTTTAAAGATGTCGCTGCTAAATTTTATGTGCTGGCGGCAAAAGGAGAAGACAATATAAAGATCTCTCAGTTAATGGATTCAGAGATGCGCTTTGTTAATTTTAATTTGGACTTTAAACACGACATCAAAAAAAATATCAGGCTGGATAATGATGCCCCCGATTTTAAGGGTAACATAGCTGAATTATCATTAGCTTTTTGGGCATTGATTCGCTTTGCCATGTACAGGGCGCGGGGAAGTAAGATGAAGGAATTCAGCATTACTACTGAGCATGATAATAAATATGTCAGTGTTTTTATAAAAAATTCCGGTGACGCCCTGCCTACCGCATCTATTGATGCGCTCATGGAAAGCGTAAATTCCGGTTCACAGGAAATGCCGGATAGTACTATTGATCGGGGAGTTTTAAATGCGTTTCTGATATTAAATAAATATAAAGCACGAATCAATATGTTCAGCGAAGAAAATTTTAGCACTATTTCAATCGGGTTGCCTTATCGCAACGAAAGACCGAAAAGAAAGGAAATTTAAGAAATCCTATTCTTTTGACGATCTAGATATTATTGAGCTGTCCTACTTCATATAAAATTAGAAGATAATTCATAGAGGTGAGGGCTAAATGACAATTACATCTTATAAAGTGGACAGTGTGCTAAATGCTTATAACAAGCAAAATAAAATAAAAATTAGCGCTACTGTGCCCAAGGAAAATGTTTCGGAAGGTAAAGATAAAGATGTTGTTTCGTTATCCGCGAAAGAAGACAGCAGAGCAGAAGAATATGATATTATTAGTCATAATCTTCGCGATGTTATCTTAAAGGATAATGGGAGCTCATCTTAAGGTAGCTTATTGCCTTCCTGAAACTGTGAAATAATTTGTATTATTATCTAAAAAATAATATTTTTTTGTGCAAAAGGTGCGAACTGTAATGGCTAAGAGAGCGCCAGTTGAAGAAAAGCATAAAACGCGTAAAAAAATACTGGTCGTTGATGATTATTTGCCAACCAGAAGACTGATCATAGATGCCTTAAATCAATCTTATCATTATGAAATTACAGAAGCGGAAAATGGCAGAGATGCCATTGGGCTTTTCGATACAGGTGACTATGATCTGGTTATCAGCGATATTATGATGCCCGGAATGAGCGGAATGGATTTACTGCACAAAATTCGTGAGAAAAACCCTGCTGCTGCCGTTATTATGATTACAGGCAATCCTACTACCGACCTGACTGTTAGCGCCATCAAAAAAGGAGCAGTTGATTTTATTACCAAGCCTTTTGACATTGATGACTTGCTTTATAAAGTGGATATTCACTTGAGGCAAAGTGAAATGTTATCAGGAGAAAACGCTAATGTTATTTTGGAGAAGAGCAGATTAAGCGACAAGGCCACTGACCTTTCCAAGCAAGGATATATATATGATTCGATAGAAGATTCTCCGATTGGTAATGATATAATTTTCCAGAAGATAGCGGAACTGGCTCTCAAGCTTGTTGACGGGGAAGTATGTTCGATTTTGCTTTTCGACGAGCAGGACAATGAATTTCATCCCAAGGTAGTCATGGGAGATACCGAGGGTGTTTATCAAAATTATACCAGTAATCCGGCGCTCAAAATGGTGTTTAATGAAGTCATCGAGCGCAGGGAAGCAATTGTAATAAACTCAAATGAGCATCCGGAGTTAGCGCCATCATTGATTTGTGCTCCACTGATGATTCGCAATTCAATTCTCGGCATATTAAGCATCCGTAAAAAGAAGAATCGGGAAGTATTCAATAAGAAAGATTTACACCATATTTTAAGCTTGACCAAGCGCGCATCCTTAAATCTGGAAAATAAAATTCTTTATGAAAGTATCTATTCCAACATTATGGATACTGTAAAATCGCTTATATCTTCAATTGAAGCGCGTGACCATTACACAGAAAGACATTCCCAGCGTGTAACGGAATTGTCCATAAAAATAGCTATCAGTATGGATTGTTCAGTAAAAGATATAGAGAGCTTGAAGATTGCCGGTATTCTCCACGATGTCGGCAAAATTGCCGTTCCAGACAGTATCTTATTAAAGCCCGATAGCCTGACACAGGAAGAATACCTGATCATTAAAAATCATCCGACAATTGGCGAAAATATTCTCAAACCGGTTATTTTATTGGATAAAGAGAGAAAAATAATTCAATGCCATCATGAAAGATGGGATGGGAAAGGTTATCCACTAGGAATCAGCGGCAAAGATATTCCATTTCTTGCCCGCGTTTTAGCAGTTGCGGATTCGTTTGATGCCATGACTAACAACCGTCCCTATCACCCGGCTTTGACTACAGAGAAAGCCGTCGAAGAGTTGGTTAGAAATAAAAATACTCAGTTTGATCCTGACGTAGTCGACGCATTCATTAAAATCATTTAATCTGACCATCAATCGTTTGTCCTTGCTTGAAAAAGTAAGATCATTTCTATATAGTTCTCTTCGAAATAAAGAATCAGGTCTTGGGTTTTATTAATGGTGTCTAAAATGTTTTTGGGAAAAGGTGTATTTTTTAGATTAACTCAAATTCTGACTACTCTTCCAATCGTTTAAAGTCTGCAAAGCCCGCTTGACGTATAAAAGATGCTTTTCTTTTTTCTTCATCTTTTTAACAGGCAGGTGTTCCATGATTCCAAAGTTGATATTCATCGGCTGGAAGTTGGTCGCTGATGTGGGAGAGGTGATGTAATGCAGGAGCGCGCCGATGGCGCAAGCTGGTGGCGGAGGTTGGAGTTGTCTGCCTTCAAGGATAAATGTCGCGTTTAATCCGGCTAAAAGCCCCATGGCTGTTGATTCCATATAACCTTCCACTCCGGTAATCTGCCCGGCAAAGAAAATATGGGGATTAGTTTTTAATTGCAACGATGGCTGAAGCAGGGCAGGGGAGTTGATATAAGTGTTGCGGTGGATGCTGCCCATCCGGGCAAATTGAGCGTTTTCCAAACCGGGAATCAGGCGGAAGATGCGTTCCTGTTCAGGCCAGGTAAGCTTGGTCTGAAAGCCGACTAAATTAAAAAGAGTGCCGGAGATATTTTCCCGGCGCAATTGAACAACAGCGTAGGGTATGGTGCCTGTTTTAGGATTGATCAAGCCCACCGGTTTCATCGGGCCGAAAGCAAGGGTATCTTCACCACGCATCGCCAATACTTCAATCGGTAAGCAGCCTTCAAAATGGTGGACTTCTTCAAATGATTTGGCGGCAACTTTTTCGCCATCCAGTAGTTCCTGGCGGAAGCGCTTATACTCTTCTGCGGAAAGCGGACAGTTCAAATAATCAGGCGTGCCTTTATCGTAGCGTGATGCCCAGTAAACTTTTTCCATATCGATAGAATCAGCTTCCACGATCGGCGCGGTCGCGTCATAAAAATACAGATAAGCCCCGCCCAGCATTTCATTAATCGATTGAGCGAGAAGATCGGAAGTAAGAGGGCCTGTGGCAATGATCGTTAAAACATCAGAAGGTATCTCGGTTATTTCAATCCGGCTCAGCGTGAAATTCTTTTGCTCTTTTAGCTTTGCCTCTACATTTTTGGCAAATTCAGTGCGATCCACAGCCAGAGCGGAGCCTGCGGCAACAGCAGTTTGATCGGCAACGGACAATATCAGAGAATTGAGCCTGCGCATTTCTTGCTTGAGCAGGCCGGGAGCGCTGTCGGGATTATTGGATTTGAGAGAATTGCTGCAAACGAGTTCGGCCAGATGTTCCATCTTATGGGCTGGAGAGAACTTCTGCGGTTTCATTTCGCACAGATGAACAGCATGACCGCGACGTAGAAGTTGCCACGCCGCTTCACAACCGGCAAGGCCTCCGCCGATAATGATGACTTGAGCAGATTTCATTCCGCTGATTTATTTTTAGGTATTTTTTTAATGGTTTTACATTCGGGATAACCGGTACAACCAAGGAACTGTCCATAGCGGCCGCGCTTGATGGCCATCGGCTTGCCGCAGTTTTCACAGATTTCGTCCGTCAATACAGCTTCCTGCGTAATTACCTTGCCGTCCTTACCCATATTTTTGATATTTTTGCAATCCGGGTAACCGGAACAACCGAGGAATTGACCGTAACGCCCGCGTTTGAAAACCATTGGTTTTCCGCATAATTCACAGACGGCATCGGTAACTTGAGTTTCAAGAGCAACAATCTCGCCCTTATCGTTTTGGGTGGCATTAATGGTGTTTTTGCATTCGGGATAACCCGAACAGGCCAGGAACTGCCCGAAGCGGCCTTCTTTGACAATCATTGCCTTGCCGCACTTATTGCATTTCGCGTCTGTTGTTTTTGTTTCCACGTTTTTTATTTTCCCTTCTTCGTCATGAGTGAAATTCATAGTGTTTTTACATTCGGGATAACCAGAACAGGCAAGGAAACGCCCGTTTTTTCCCCACTTAATAATCATGGGAGAATTACATTTTTCGCAAACCAGATCGGTTGGTGTTTCTTCGGTTTTGATGTTTCTCATTTCATCTTTTGCTTTTGTCAACTCCTGGGCAAAAGGACTGTAAAAATCTTTAAGGGTTTCTAAACGCTTACTTGAACCGTCTTCAATCATATCCAATTTGTTTTCCATGTCCGCGGTGAAAGCAATATCCAACACAGTGGGGAAACTCTTAACCAGAAGCTCGGTAACAATAATGCCTAACTCTGTTGGGAAGAACTTGCCTTGATCCCGGCGCACATATTCCCTGTCCTGAATTGTGGAGATAATGTTGGCGTAGGTACTCGGCCGTCCGATTCCATTCTCTTCTAGTGCACGAACCAGAGATGCTTCCGAGAAGCGTGGTGGCGGCTGCGTGAACTTTTGCTCCGTATTCAAATTGATCAGTTTTAATTTTTCTTTTTCTTTGATTTCAGGAAGAAGTTTATCCTGCCCATTCTCTTCTTCTTTTTCATCTTTGCCTTCGGTGTAAACGATGGTGAAGCCGGGGAATTTGAGAACCTGTCCCTGAGCGCGGAAGATACAGTTGGCTCCGCCGATGTCAATAGTTGTTTGATCGAAAATTGCCGGATTCATCTGGCTGGCAGTAAAGCGGTTCCAGATAAGTTGATAGAGTTTAAACTGATCGCTGGACAAATATTCTTTTATGGCCTGCGGCTTGTAAGCCATGGTCGAAGGTCGAATTGCTTCATGCGCGTCCTGAGCTTTTTGCGCGTTTTTATAAAAAATTGGTTTAGGCGGCAAATAATCCGGTGAATAATTTTCCGAAATATAAGCTCGCACTTCTGTGAGCGCTTCTTCGGCAATACGGTTAGAGTCGGTTCGCATATAAGTAATTAAACCAACGGAACCATCTTTACCAAGTTCAATACCTTCATATAATTTTTGAGCGACCATCATGGTTTTTTTCGCGGAAAAGCGCAGCCAGCGCGCTGCTTCCTGCTGTAATTTACTGGTAGTAAATGGTGGCAGTGCCGCGCGTTTTAATTCTTTTTTCTCCAGCCTCTCCACGATAAAATCAGATTTCTTTAAGGTCTGGGCAAGTTTGGCGGCCTGTTCGCCATTGACGACTTTTGCTTTCTTGCCGTCTATCTTGATTAATTTGGCGTCAAAAGGAGGTGGATTGTTTCCTTCAAATTGTGCCAGAAGGTTCCAGTACTCTTCCGGAATAAATTTATTTATTTCATCTTCTCTTTCGCAGATCATTCTTACTGCGACGGATTGAACCCGGCCAGCGCTAAGTCCTCTTTTGACTTTATCCCAGAGGATAGGACTTATTTGATAACCAACCAGCCTGTCAAGAATACGGCGGGTCTGCTGTGCTTCATACTTATTGAAGTCCAGCTCGAGGGGATTATTAATTGCATCTAATACCGTTTTCTTGGTGAGATCATTAAACAGGACACGATATATTTTTTTATTTTTGGTGTTTACTATTTCGGATATATGCCAGGCAATGGCTTCGCCTTCGCGGTCGGGGTCGGGTGCCAGATAAATGTTTTCCACGTTTTTAGCAGCTTTTTTCAATTCATCAATAGTCTTCTTTTTGGCTTCAATTACACTATAGGTTGGCTCGAAATTCTTTTCCAGATCAATACCCAGCGTGCTTTTCGGCAGATCTTTAATATGTCCCATGGAAGCGACTACATTAAAGCCGCTGCCCAGGAATTTTTTTATTGTTTTAACTTTTGTGGGAGATTCCACAACAACTAATGAGTTGGCCATAACAAACACTCCTTACTATTCGTGAGACTCAAATTTCAAAAGCAGTGCGCATTGAAATTTGCAAGTCGAACTATCCAGCGAAGCTGAGGGTATTCTGATACCCGTGGTTTCGGCGCACGGTATAGATGGAAGAATGTATTTTGTAAAGCATTTTTATTAGTGACGGCTTAGTAAAAAATCTAAGTATCGTCATACCGGCGAAGGCCGGTATCCAGAACATATTGAATTAACTGGATTCCGGATCAAGTCCGGAATGACAAAATATATGGTTTTGCGACTTTTTATGAGACCATCATTTTTTCCGGGAAAAAAATTTCCCCGGATGCTGTTGAACAATTTCTTTTAATTCCAATGACATTAAGGAACTTAGCGCATCAGCCGGAGACAGGTCTGTTGCAGTTATTATTTCGTCAATATGAAGATGGTTAGTGGATATCAAATCGATTATTATTTGTTCAATTGTGTTTAGCTTTGCGGTAACTGGAGGCTTAATTGCAACGGAGCTTTCGGCAGAAGATGCCGCCAGCGGCGCTGTTTTTTCGATTTGAGGCAAAATATCTTCCAGAATATCGTCAATGTTCTCAATTAATTTAGCTCCCTGCTTGATGAGCTTGTTTGTGCCGCGAGCCCCTGCGGAGTCGATACTCCCGGGAACGGCAAAAACTTCCCGGCCCTGTTCCAGCGCCAGGCGCGCGGTTATAAGCGAGCCGCTTTTTTCGCCTGCTTCTACCACTACCACACCATAGGACATGCCGCTGATAATGCGGTTGCGCGCCGGGAAATTATTCGCGAGCGGCGGTGTGCCCAGTTGATATTCAGAAATAACTGCTCCGCTTTGCACTATTTCGGCGTATAATTTTTTGTTTTCAGGAGGATAAATTACATCAAGCCCGCTGCCCATAACCGCGATTGTTCTGCCCTGAGCGGTAAGAGCGCCCCGGTGAGCGGCCGCATCAATGCCTCTGGCCAGTCCGCTTACTATAGTTATACCTTTAATAGCCAGTTCACGGCTGATTCTTTCCGTTGTGTATTTACCGTAAGTGCTGGCCTGCCTGGAACCAACCATGGCAATGTTTATTTCATCTTTCGTCAAATTTCCCTTTACATAAATAAGGGCAGGGCGGTCATAAATATTTCGAAGTTTTGCCGGATAAAGCTCATCTGAATAAGTAATTATTCTAATGCCGGCTTTTATCGTGCGGTCAAGCTCGCGTTTAATCTTATCCCAACCCTTAAAACAGGCAATAGCGGTGGCTGTTTTTTTTGAGATTCCCGGAGTTGTTGCTAATTGTGCTGCTGGTGTGGTAAAAATAGTGGGGAGTGAAACGAACTTATCCACTAACGCCGGAAAAGTGACATTGCCGACTCCCGTGATGGATTTTAGAGCAATCCAATATTTTAAATTCTCGAAATCCATAGATAATTGTTTAATTGTCAGTGCAACCTGTAAATGTTGTTTTGCCGATCTTGTTGTTGTTAAAAATTGGGCGCAAGTTATAACTTGTTGGCAGGTGGTGTCAAGTATTTTAAAAATATTGCGTAAATTTGATCTTTAAGCTATCAAGCCAATTAGTATTTTATAAAAGGGGTATTTATGTCGCAGATAAAGAATTGTTTTATCTTAATTATTATAATCCTGACTATTTCTCCATCTTGCGCAACAGCACAGAAAGCCGCGGGTAAGGAAACTTTTCTTACCGGGAAAAATCTTGTGCTGGCCGATGAAAATAGAAATAATTTTCAGCCTGTGCTTGCCATAACGCCACGTGAAGTTGATGTGGGGACAATTAGTCCCGGTGAAGTAGTTACGGGAGTATTTACATTCAAGAATATGGGTTCCGGCGTTTTTGATTGGTCCACAGACGGGCCGGAAGGCTGGAAAAAATTAGAAAATCAGAAACTATTCAGCACACAGGAAGAAGATACCAATTCTTTGCGCTTCGAAATCCGCCTGCCTGTCGATAGAGACCAGTTGAAGAGCTATGAATCCCAAACCTCACTTTACAACACGGAAATGCAACTTGAAGCCGGCAGGGAAAAACTTATCTGCCAAAAGGACCTGCCTATAGGTATACACAAGGAAGCAATTAAAATTACATCCTCCGGTGGTTCCAGAACGATATATATTAAGTTCAAAATAGTCGCGACTCAGGAAAGCCCGATGATCAATTTTAATCCGGCACGTTTGGATATGGGATCTGTCATTCCGGGTAAAATTGTATCCAAAAAAATAATGGTGACTAACAAGGGTAAGGAAATGCTGGTATGGGCAGTGACTGCAAGGAAACCTAATCGTAATGAAAACACGTCCATTTTTAAGAAAGAAAGATACATATCATTCCTCAACGAAGAAGTTCGGGAAAGCGGGGATTATAGTGTGCCCGGTCATCTCCGCGATTCCGTTGAACTATACGGCAAATGGACAGAAAACGATGGTTATCCATATAGTATAGGTGGCGGTAGCTCCATCAAATACCGCTTTAACGGAACAGGGATAAGCCTTATTTCGACAGCTCAATCAGAGGAAGGAAGTTTAGACATATATCTAGATGAGAATATGTTGAATTCACATAAGTGGTCTGCCAGTAATAAAGAAAAGGGAGAATTGGTTCTCGCTGAAGGACTTGCTGATGGTCCTCATGTTGTGACTGTCGTGAAAAAAGAGGGAAATTTAAAAATCGAAGGCGTAAAGATATCTGGTAAAGATGTAATCCGCGGACATTCCGGTTGGATGACCGTTTTGCCTAATTCCGGCACAACGACCAGCCAGACAAATTATCTTAAAGTGACTTTAAATACTGGACAGTTGGCGCCCGGTTATTATGGCGATAATATTGTATTCAAAACCAATGGTGGCGAGGAGATTGTCGAAGTATATGTCGAAGTTATACAAGATAATATATCAAGGGTTATTGATATATACCGCTATTCCAAGGGATTGGATTATCTGTTTACTGCAGATTCTCAGATGGAAGCAAAGAGACTTAATCTGAATTCCTATGTGAAGGAGGGGATAGCCTTTAGACTTTTTATGCCGGAAACACCGGGGACAAGAAGCTTTTATCGGTGGTATAGTCCGCAGAAAAATGATCATTTTTATCATCATGATAGTAGAGGGGGTGGAAAAAATCTTCAGGGATATGTATTGGAGGGTGCTATTGGCAATATCGCCACCTCCAAAATGACCAATACCCGGGAGCTTTACCGCTGGGTTAATACCTCCACCGGTAATCATTTTTATTCTACTGATCCCAAAGGTGAAAACGTTGTTAAAAACAAATATCGTTTTGAAGGTATTGCCGGTTATGTTAAGTAATACCGTTTCTAAATCAAAGATGATATCGAGGCAGCAATGAGGAGGCGACCCGGCATGCCCAGGCATTCGCCGGGTTTCACTGCCAACAATGATAGCGCTTTGATTTAGAAGTGGAATAAGGGGGAGAAAATTCAGGATTTGATCTTGACAAAAGAAGGCAGAGGGGATATTAGGCAAACTCTTTTTTTGGTACAGGGTTTATGGATTCGTAAAAGTGGCATTATTAACGACCAAAATGTATCGTTTTTATGAATTCGTCAAGGTTTAAAATATGCGCCTGTAGCTCAGCTGGATAGAGCAACGGACTTCTAATCCGTGGGCCGAGAGTTCGAATCCCTCCAGGCGCACCAAGGCGAAAATGGTGGGTGTAGCTCAGTTGGTTAGAGTGCCGGGTTGTGGCCCCGGAGGCCGAGGGTTCAAATCCCTTCACTCACCCCATATATATAAATTGTGCGCCCGTAGCTCAGCTGGATAGAGTCGCAGACTTCGAATCTGTTGGTCGTAGGTTCGAATCCTACCGGGCGTACCAGAACATAAAGAAAAAAAGGGCCCTTAGCTCAGCTGGTAGAGCAACTGACTCTTAATCAGTAGGTTGTCGGTTCGACCCCGACAGGGCTCACCAAATATCAGGGGGTTAGCAATTAAATTGTTAACCCCTTTTTCTTTTTGTGGTCAAAATCCTCTTGACACACAATATCGTTCTTCCTATACTCCCACCGCGACCACGGGTATAAAAACTCGAAGTAAGCTTCTGGTTTTTATACCCTCCGCTTTGCGGGATTGTTTAACTTAGCAATTCCGATACGCGCCGCTTTCGGAATTGTAGTTTCACAAAAAAAGAAGTTTTTTCAATTATGGTGACCAAATACATACATAATATGATCATCTTTATCCAGGCACATTAGTTATTGATATACTCTTGATAATTCACTTCAGCGTACTGTGCTCTTCGTGAAACTCCAATTTCGAAAGCGCAGCGCATAACCTAAAGGTCACGAGTCGGAATTGGTAAGTTAAACAATCCCGCCACCGGCGGGGCAAAAGATATGAAGGGAGATACATGATAAAAAAAACCGAAGAATCCATTGGAGGGAGAATCCGAAAACTCAGAGAGGCAAAGGGACTCAGTCTGGAGTCTCTCTCACACGATACCGGTTATACGGTTGAATTCCTGAAAGAGATCGAGGAAGGTAAAACAGCCCCGCCTGTTGCGGTAGTCCTCCAGCTGGGCCGCATCTTCAAGGTCGACATGGATCAATTACAGGAAACTCGTAATAAAGAAGCATCGAAGAGACGGACAACAAGCCACAAAAAGAGAGTTGCATCGTATGCGTATGCACCCCTTACCACGCCGGGAGAGGAAAAACACTTAAGGGCTTATCGTGTAACAATTGATCCGAATACCGAACATAAAGGTGTTGAGTACCACCATGAGGGGGAAGAATTCATCTATGTCCTTCATGGCGGTCTCACGATTCAGGTGGGTCAGAACACTTCAACCTTGAAGAAAGGGGAGTGCATTAGCTTTGATTCCTCCCTTTCCCATAAGCTCAGCAATCCAACCCGTGAAAAGGCAGAGCTACTGGTTGTCATATATGTGCCATAAGGAGGGGATATGTCTTTTCAACTGACTGCAGAACAGAAAATGGTCAGACTCATGGCTAAAGATTTTGCCCGCAAGGAATTAGAGCCTGCTGCTGCCAAAAGGGACAAGGAAGAAATATTCCCAATGGACGTGGTGAAGAAGATGGGTCAGCTCGGCCTGCTTGGAATGATGGTGCCTGCCCAGTATGGTGGAGTTGGTGCCGGTGCGGTAAGCTATTGCCTGGCACTCCAGGAAATCGCATATTCGTGTGCGTCAACTGCAGTGACTATGTCAGTGGCCAATCTCTCTACCGAGCCGTTACTCAAATTCGGTGATGAAAGCCAGAAGGCTAAATACCTTTTTAAGCTTGCACAAGGGGAGCTGCTTGGATGTTTTGCCCTTACTGAGCCAGGTGCCGGATCAGATCCCGGGAGCCTCTCTATAAAGGCAGAGGATAAAGGAGACTATTATCTGATCAATGGGACAAAAACCTTTATTACCCACGGACAGTATGCTGATGTAGTGAATCTCATTACAAGGACCGGCCCGGAAAAAGGCAGCAAAGGTCTCTCGGCTTTCATCGTTGAAAAGGGCACACCCGGATTTTCAATAGGTTCACGGGAAGATAAGATGGGGTTGAGGGCTTCCAATACAGTGGAGCTTCTCTTCGATGACTGCAAGGTTCCGAAGGAAAATCTTCTTGGAAGGGCGGGTATAGGATTCAAGATAGCCATGACAGCCCTGGATAGCGGTCGCATCGGTATAGCATCGCAGGCTTTGGGCATCACCCGCGCATGCCTGGATGAAAGCATCAGATATGCCAAGGGACGTAAACAGTTCGGCAGGGTCATCAGTTCGTTCCAGGCCATTCAGTGGATGATTGCCGACATGGGGACAGGGATCGAGGCAGCGAGCTTACTTACCTTATCCGCTGCATGGAGAAAAGACCATAACATGCCTTTCACAAAAGAGGCCTCCATGGCCAAACTTTTTGCTTCGGAATTGGCGAACAAGAGTGCCTATCTCGCGATGCAGATCCATGGTGGGTACGGCTATCTCAAGGACTTCAAGGTAGAGAGGCTCTACCGTGATGCCAGGGCCACTTCCATATATGAAGGCACATCTGAAATACAGAGGCTTGTCATTGCGAGGGAGCTTCTGAGAGACCAGAACTATGGATGATGTGACTATATATTATTCAAATAGATAAATATCACTACATACAGGGAGAAGAAAACTATGAAAGATGTTGTTATCGTTTCAGCTTGCCGGACAGCGATCGGTGCGTTCGGAGGAACATTGAAGGACATGCACGCGGTGGATATCGCGAGTGTTGTCATGAAGGAAGCTATCAAGAGGGCGGGCATCAATCCTGATATGATCGATGATGTCCGGTTCGGAAACTGTTTCGAGCCGCATACATCGCTGAATCTGGCGAGGGTTGCTGCCCTCAAGTCAGGGATACCGAACACAGCAGTTGCCGCTACGATCAACCGGGTGTGCATTTCGGGTATGGAAGCCACCATTTCAGGTATGGCCATGATCCAGGCGGGTCTGGCTGATGTTATCCTTTCCGGAGGCGTTGAACACATGTCGGGAGTTGCTTACGTAGTACCGGGAGCACGCTGGGGATGCCGGCTACAGAACAGTACACTTGATGATAGGCTCATTGAAGGCCTCATGTGCGGATCAAGGCTCATTCCATGCCCTGAAAAAAGTCCTTTGGCGGGGAGTATGCCCTATGACATGTACAAAGGTAAGCCTTATATCATGGGGCACACAGCGGAATTTGTGGCCCAGATGTATGGCATCAGCCGTGAGGAGATGGATGAGATCGCTCTGCGCAGCCACAACAACGTGGAGCGGGCTAATAAAGAAGGAGATTTTGCTGAAGAAATAGTACCTGTTGAGATTCATCAGAAAAAGGGTAAGCCACCGAAGATCTTTGATAAGGATGAGCACTTCAGACTAGGGATAACCATGGAAGACTTGCGCCAGCTTCCTGCGGCATTCATCCCGAAAACAGGGAAGGTAACAGCAGGCAACGCTTCCGGGCTTAACGACGGGGCCAGCGCCACGGTGATCATGTCTCTGGAAAAAGCAAAAGAGCTGGGTCTTAAACCCCTTGCCAGGATCAAGGCTGTCGGCTATGGCGGATGTGACCCATCGATCATGGGCATGAGCCCTGCTCCCTCGGTTCGGAGCCTCATGAAGCGTTCAACACTCAAACTGGAAGACTTTGAGCTAATCGAGCTCAACGAGGCTTTTGCCGCTCAGTATCTGGGATGTGAAAAAGAGCTTAAAATCAACCGTGAGATTACGAACGTGAACGGGTCCGGTATCGGTCTTGGCCATCCGGTAGGCGCAACGGGCAATAGGATTTTGGTTACTCTTATCCATGCCATGAAAAAGCATAAAAAATCACTCGGCCTGGCAACATTGTGTGGAGGGGGAGGTGTCTCAATGGCAACAGCCATTGAAATGCTATAATTTACTTTAAAAATACTGAAAATGAAACATCAGAAGGAGATAACAATGGATTTTGAATTGTCCAACGAAATGAAAATGCTCCAAGATATGGCTTACAAGTTTGCTGTCAAGGAAATAGAGCCTGTGGCACAGAAGGCAGACGAGGAAGAAAAGTACACCCCGGAGATCCGCAAAAAGGCTGGTGAGAATGGTTTGATCGGCTGCTGGATATCTGAGGAACATGGAGGCGCCGGTGTTGGTTTTCTCGGTAACACCATCATCACGGAGCAGCTTTCCCGTGCATGCATGGGCATAGGCCTGAACATCACTGCTGCCCCATTCGGCTGTGAAAATCTGTACTACTATGGAACAGAAGAACAGAAAATGAAATATTTTCCTGCGATCTGTGCAGGGGACACGGTATGCGCCGGAGCCTATACGGAGCCGAACGCAGGTACGGATGTGGCAGGTTACAAGACAAGGGCCATCCAGGATGGTGACGACTATCTAATCACCGGCAATAAGATGTTCATCACAAACGGCACTGTGTGTGACTGGATGGTGGTACAGGCCATTACAGACCCGGACCAGAAAGTGCATAAAAGCTTCAGCCAGTTTATCGTACCTGCCGATGCACCGGGGATCGTGAGGACCAAGATAAAAGGGAAGCTGGGGATCAGAGCCAGCGACACGGCAGAGATAGCACTCGATGGAGTGAGGGTTCCGAAAGAGAACCTTATTGGCAAGAGAGGGGCCGGATTTCATCAGCTCATGCACTTTTTTGACACCACACGGGTGATGGTTGCGGCCCAGGGTTTGGGACTCTCTCAGGCATGTCTGGACGAGTCAGTCAAATATTGTAAGGAGAGGACGGTTTTCGGCAAACCGCTGGGCTCATTCCAGATTACATTGCAAAAGCTTGCCGAGATGTGGATGAAGATAGAGTCCCTGCGGACTATTACGTATAAGGCCTCCTGGCTGCTTGATTCCGGTAAACCGGATTATCACCTCTCCGCAATGGCAAAATACCTTGCAGGGCAGACAGCGGTTTTTTGTGCCAATCTTGCAGTGGAGCTTCACGGCGGATATGGCTACATCGAAGAGTACAAGGTGCAGAAATTTTATCGTGATGCCAAGATTCTCGAACTCTACGAGGGAACCAAGGAAGCCGAGGTCATGACGCTCGGGAAAGTCCTTTTGTCGCAGTAGGAATAGGGCGCATACACTATCTCACCGGTATTAATCATTAGTAATGACGTGAGGGATTAGGAGGGATTAGAGGGCTTAGGGTCAGGTCTTGAAATATAAGATAAAGTATTTAAGCTGAATCCGCTGCTCCACCTCCCTTTCCCAAACGCATCGCCAACCGCTGCTTTTCTATGCAACATATCCCTTGACAAGCAAAAACAGCCCCTCTATACTTTTCTACCTGTCAAAGGCAATATCTTATCAAACACAGGTGATATCTGGTAGATAAAAGTGGTGCAGCAGAAGTCATTTGACTCAGCTGGAAGGGATTACGGAAAAGGAGCGTGTTATGGAAAAACTGTCCCGCATTGAATGGTTCCCCATATACAGTGTCAACATCGAAGAAATCGACGCCCAGCACAGGAAACTTTTCAATATCACCAATCATCTAATGGATCTCTTTGAGAACGATGCTGGCGACCTGCTTCCCGTGCTCAAATTCCTTATAGCCTATGTCGCAGAGCATTTTCATACAGAACGTACGGTCATGATAAAAGCGAATTTTCCGGGGTTTCTTATGCACAACCAGGAACACCAGATGTTCACCAAAAAAATGGAGGAGTTTCTCGAGGACTACAAAGCAGGGAATAAAGATCTGGCTTTCGGCATGATTTCTTATCTAAAATACTGGATCAACGATCATACGACTAAGGTTGACATGGAGTACGCAAAATATCTTCAGAAAGCGTCCGGCAGCCAGCGATAGGCGCCTCACAAAACAAGAACGGCGACTAAAGAAAAACTCCTCAATCGCCGCAATATCAGGAATGGCGAAACTTAGCTAAGTAGTAATATTTTTAAGACCTGACTCTACTTGCTGCGCTTTTGTAATTACAGCTTACTTATAAAAAAATATATCGGAGGAAATCAGATGAATTTTACTCAATACATCTATTTTGATTTTTTTACGATTGGGGCTTTGATACCGGCTCTTTTGGTGGGTCTGCTCGGGTATTTTTTTCTAACAATTAAAAATAAATCAAAAACGTCATTTCATTTCGGAGTAGCTTTTATTCTAAGCGTTGTTTTTTATTTAGCCTATTCCGTATCAGCTGCCGTTTACCATCCCCTTGCCGCGTATCATAGATGGTTTACCGTTGCGACTGTTATGCTTCAAATATTTCATTTCTCTCTTGCTGTTTTTTCTTTTCCTGATGTCCGGTTTCCCCGTTTCAGAAAAATATTTATCGCATTTGTATATTTGATATCTATTGTTTTAATAGCGTATTTTTTCAAAGAATCATATCACGCCGAAAAAGTATTTCTATTTGCCGGTCACTATTGGGATTTTGATGCGGACAAGGCCAGTAAACTGATTGCTATGGTACTTATATTGCTAATATTTATTATTCTGCTTACAGGTATAGTAAGGGCAGTCGTAAACCGCGGTATAGAGAGATGGGTCGCTCTGTTTATGGGTGTTATTCTCTTTATATCTTTTATAATTCCGGGGATTGCCAATATGCTCAGCAGAGACGGTCTTTTCGATCGGGGGACCTATCAGCTTACTCAAAACATATCGTCTATGATAGGGGCTTTTATCGTTGCTATTATATACATCAACACTACAAAAGACCGTTCAACCTTTATGTCTAAGATACTTATTGTTACTGTTACAACTCTTCTTTTGATGGTTCAAGGTTTTACCTATTACTCACTTCAGGATCAGGAAAAATCTTTTGATATCTTATTGCAGGAAGAAACTACTCTTGCCGTGCAAACAAATACTTTTCCGTCAGATATGGAATATATGGTTTCATATACGCCGAAGGATGGGATCGTTTCTTCAAAATTCAAGAATGACACAAAGCGTGATACTCTGAATCTCTCAGCGTTTAATCAGGAGTTTTACAATACACTGCTTTATGAAAAGATACGAAACATTGAGAACACCGGATTCAAGGATAAACTCAGAACGATTCTCTCAGATACCAACCCGCTTTTCGCCGGCTATAAAACGGCCATCCTTGAATATGCAAATTCAATCAATAGTAACGAGAAAGATCCTTCCGAAAAGGTTCTTCAGTACATAGATTCCGTTGAACGTCCGGTTCTCTACACGTCGAATAAGATCAAACAGCTCCCGGATGCCGATTTTGCCCTTCATTTAAAAAAGTTTCTGCCCGAGGCAAAATCAAAAATCTTTAACGGAATTATTCTCGAACATCTCGCAAAATCAGGTTTGGTGAATGCAAATCTTAAAAAAGAGGTTCTCGCTTATTTGACCCCGATGAGAAAACCGGGAGCGCGTATTTACAGAAAAGACGCAGGGGATAAAAACCACTATGTCGCCATCATGAAAGCGGACCCAGTCAAGAACAGGGTAATTGAAGCCGGGTATCCCTATCTCAATTACAGAAATTACGTTCACGAAACATCAAAAAAGTATATTATTCTTCTTTTGATCATGGTTGGTGCGATTCTCGCGGGCTTCCCGTTATTTTTCCGGGGATCTCTGGTCAAACCGATCCAAAACCTTCTTAAAGGCTTAAATGAGATGCAGCAGGGTAATTTGAAGGTTCAGATCCCCATACGGGTTGAGGATGAGTTTGGATTCATGACGCGCAATTTTAATACAATGGCTCAAGAACTCAATCTCATAAAGGAAAACCTGGAAGACCTGGTGATCGAGCGCACAGATCAGTTGCGGCAGTCCGAGGAGAGATATCGAACCATAATAAAAGAAATGGAGGAATGGTATTTTGAAACAGACCTGACGGGCAATATCACTTTTTTCAACGAGATTTTTGCCAATGTTGTGGGACATTCTCA
>Ga0209777_10000355_pt1 | contig 77177 bp, 51 predicted proteins | sample FrelakmetHBP12HB_FD_187147 | JGI IMG/M metagenome (GOLD analysis project Ga0209777, IMG submission 187147) | Freshwater lake sediment microbial communities from the University of Notre Dame, USA, for methane emissions studies -HBP12 HB (SPAdes)... | ecosystem: Environmental > Aquatic >...
GACGTTTCCAACAAGCAGATGGCACAAGTCTGTCTCGTCCCGCACCGCTTCCACGGCAACTGGAATTACACTATCCACCCGAAACAGAGAACGAACTAATCCAGTCACTTATTCTTGGACACTGCCTTAGCGTAGCGGCGTAGCCGGCGGAGCGGCCTGGCCATCGCACCTTGCAGCCGCGAAGGCCCCTGCGAGCGAGACAAGAGAGGGTGAACAAAGAGATTGACTATGCTGTGGCATGATGCATATCCCTTGTCAGGAGGTCTAACCCAAAAAGGAGAACTTTCTTGACACTGGCTCTGAACGCGTGTAAGTCTAGTAGCACACTATGATTATTCGAGCGCACCAGATTTGCTATTTCGTCGTAGTACTAAGAGACGACATAAGATATAGTCTGGAGACGAAGGTTCTCGGCTTACAGATTGTATCGGATCAATGAGTGGAGGCTGTTGTCATGTGGCTTAGCTGCAAGATCTCACCCGGCCAATTCACGGATGAATTCATTGTTCTTGTGGAGGGGGCAGACAATACTGAGTTCTCCCTTTTCACCGAAAAAGACAAACTAGACTTCAAAGGGGAACCCTCCATAGATACTCCTGTGGATGGATGGATAAAAGTGGTACCACTTGGGAAACGAAAGAACGATATCTTAGTAGGTCTGCCACAACCGACGTTTATGAATGGGAATATCGTACGTGTTAGAGCAGATCAGACTAGGGATACTAGGTGATCCTGTCGAATCTTGAAATCCAAAGAGCAATAGATGAGGGCAGGATCATAATCGATCCACAGCCATTGCCCCGAAAGAAGAATGCAGACGAGTACTGCCCATACGATACTTGCGCAGTTGATCTTACCCTTGGAGCGGAAATCTCTGTTCCAAAAGGTGGTCCCTTTACGATTGACCTGACCCGACGGGGAGGACTAGCTGAGTTCATCCATAAGCACTGTGATCCGTACAAGATTACGGAAGAGCAACCGTTCCTTCTTGAGCGAGGGAAGTTCATTCTTGCCAAGACATTTGAACGGATAGGGTTGCCAGTTGGCAAGTTCCGTCCATATTTGGCTGCTCGCATTGAGGGCAAGAGTAGCGCAGCGAGGTGTGGGATACTAGTGCATTTTACTGCTCCAACTGTTCACACTTGTTGGGATGGCCCTCTAACCCTTGAGATGACTAACCTTGGGCCTGCTTCATTTACTTTGAAGCCACGTATGCCGATCGCACAACTGATTATTGAGGAGGTTCATGGCGACATAATGGAAAACCCAAGTCAGTTTCAAGGCCAAATAACCCCAGAGGGCACGGGTCCAAAACGCGGATGATGTACGGTTGGTATATGTTCTAACACCACGATTCCTCTAAAGTGGCCTAAATGATGCTCGTTCAGGTCAATCCCATGAGGACTGGCCGTTCAGTCTGTGCGGTTGAGGTTGGTGGAGCGGGAGTGAGCGAGTGGAACTCGTCTATCACTACAGTCCTGACAAGAATGTATCATCGCCATCCTTTCCGAACAGGAATACTTCTCTCCTTGGACCACAACTGTCACACGTAGCACAAGTCCCAAACTCCTTATCACTCATCCGACGCTTTGCAGCGTGCCAAATAGGGCTATTGTAGATATCCTGTACAGAGCGTGCGTCAGTGACTGCCCCCAACGAATTCTCGCCATCGTAGTCAAAGCAACATACCGTAAGCCTTCCGTCGCACAAGAATATACCATTCATTTCAGCAAAAGGGCAGTCCCCTTCTATGCTTCTAATGGCCCCGTGCGTATCCATTGTGTATCTGGAACCTATTGTGACATTCCTAATGAACTTATCATAAATGTGTCGCACTGCGGCATCGGACTTCTTGTCTCGCCACATGTTAGGATATTTGAGGAGCAAGGCATCTACTCCAATTTGCCTGCAGTATTCCACGATCTCAGATACTTCGTTTTGAGAAAATGAAGTAACCAATGTGGTGACGATTATGTTAGGCCCTCCTTTGGTGCCTTCTCGCTTGCGACAAACAAGAGTCTCCATATTACGCTTCAGTCGGCTGAAATTGCTGCCCGTCCTATATGCTTCATGACTACTCCCATGGATGCCATCCAAACCTATGATCACTGAATCTAGTGCTGAAGAACAAATGGCATCAATTTGGGCGTCAGTGACGGCATTGAGATTTGTCGATAATCTCGTCCTAATATTACCCTGTGACGCATATTCAATCATGTCAAATATGCTCTCATGCAACAATGGCTCTCCCCACCCCCACATATTGATGAAGCACGTTTCATTCGGATGTACTTCTGCAATATAATCGACGATAGCTTTGAATACTCCCATTTTCATGTGCCCCTTTGGCCTCCGCATTTCTCTATTGGTCGGGCACATTTCACATTTCAAGTCGCAGACATTTGTGGGCTCTATGAAGAAGATGTCAGGATGCGAGCACATTCAGCTTCTCTCTTTGTCTAGCACCATTCTGCAACTGTCATTGCACATACTACATCCTTCGAGACTCCCATTGTTTTTTAGGCGCTTCAACTCTAGAGCTCGGTCTAGGTCGATCACGTCTTGCGGCTTGAACGACCCAAAGCCTAATCCGCATTGAAAACTGATATCATCTTTCTCGGAAGGTGTGTCTTCTTGCAGCGAAAGCTCGATAGCGATGCGAATGGCAACAAGTGACTCACGTATATCATTCTCATCGGGCAGTCCAATATGCTCCGATCGAGTAACACATGTGATTATATCCAAACCAGCCTCGATGGCAGGGACCGCACAGATAGCTGCGGTAATGTGATCGTACCCCAGACCTTTCTCAGTGCCCAGTGGGCCCAGGAGTCTTAAGGGGGCGCCATTGAAGAATCGCTTCATGCATTTAACGTAAGGACCGATCAAGTTGTATCGATGGTGGCTCCCAATCTCCACCATGGGATTAACTCCCATTGTTTCGGCTCTCGCACACAGCTGCGAGTGTAGGAGTTGTTCCTGCAAACACAATGCATCATAATTGTCTGATACAGTCCCAGATCGGAATGAGGAACCCAAGCTCATCGCCACGCCGTACTTGCTCATTAGCGGTAAGATGTCATCCAGATACTCCCATAATGGGTTTTCTTTGTCGGTCTTCTGTATGTATTCATAGATGAATCCGCCGCCTCTCGCCTGGAGTTTTATTGTCCTGTCACGTTGCAGGACCTGTCTCGATAAGTCCTTTGTGAGAGTAGCATGGAGCGTCATGCAGCCCACTCCCCGTTCCGCCTGCTCAGCAATGACATCAAGGACAAAGCCTTTGCTGATACCACCCGGCCACAAGTCTCTCTGTATTGCGCGCTGACGGATTTCGTAAAAGGGAACCGTACTTAAGGGCATCGGGACAGCATCCATGATTGTTCTGTGGAAATCAGCAATATGCCCCTCAGTTGAAACATCTGCTATTATGGAAGCACCATATTTGTAGGCGGTTCTTGTCTTCTGTGCTTCCATGGCTGCTGTCTGGTCTGGGCCTGTCATGCCCACAATGGTAATCAACTTTGGCGTGCCAGACCCTATCGCTACCGGTGCTATATCGCGGCCATAGCCACCAATCTCATAATACTTGCCCATTTCAATCTCTTTCAGTAGTTCTTGGAGAATGTTGTATCAAAAGGGATCATCCATATAGGCCTCCTGTCAGGCAAAGAAAATACTCCCCTGCACCGCAATGCTCAGATGGTACCCATCGTTCGATGGTCTCATATGGTCTCTCACTGATAGAATTGATCCCATTCTCCAGATCCTCGAAGCCGCGCCCCAGCCCTATGTGGCCCCATAAAAGAACGTGCATTCACAGGCGGCTTTCTTACAGATCGAACAGATCAGCCCTGTGTCTGGTTTGCCATAAGTGTCGATGAGAGCTTGCTCCAAGTTGCTGTCAAAGAACTCATCCGGGCCAATTTTAGTGCGGCCGAGCTTGATCAGAATCGAACAGAAGAATGAGAAGGTGTCCGCGAGTTCGACAATGAAATCCATCTTCGCGTCCACGATGCGAGCATATATGTCCGTGGCGTCCTTGGAGTTGAGCTCGAATAGTGGCTTACCGTTTGGCTTGTCTTTGCCTAGCCGAATGTACTCCTTAGCTATTCCGGGGATAGTCACGAGTTGGCGGAGCTTCGTTTCATCTATTCCAGGCACGTCATATCGCAGTACTCCTCTCAATTGCATGAGTTTCCTCACAGCCATAGCTTCCTCGCCCGCTTCCTCCAGGAAGTGGAATCCGAGAGTCTCCATTGTTTGCAGATGAATGCGACCGCCGTAGATTCCGGTGAATATCTTGAGCCAATCGTCAATTGTGTACTCAACGGCCTTCGCTCTCTGGTCCCTCTCCCATTTGTCAAGCAAGGTCTCATATTTCCCCGCCTTGTCTTTCTTTGCGTCCATATCGATGGGCTTGCACTCGCAGAGATTTTTGGTGCAGTGACCGCAAAGATCGGGGAATTTCAGATAGACCATTTCGCAAAAGGTATTCTCACAGCGGAAGAGAAGGTCATCCGTTGTCATGCATTTTCTGGACAAAGTGAGCATCCAGCTGAAGGCGCGGGCAGCAAATCCCATCAACTCAACGAAATCAACCTTTCGGATTGCCTCGCCTATGCTACTACAATGCGCCATTGTCGCTATCCAGATGTCTTCGGGGCGTCTCGGGCCGTCTGTGACCGCGTACAACTTGTCAATGGCTTTCGCCCAATCGCTGATCAAGTAAGCTGCACTCTTGCGAGCGTCCTTGCCTTGCCGTATCACTGGGACGAGCCCACGTTGAGTAGAGTGCAGAGGTTTCTGTCGACCCGGCTTTTGATCCTTCGTCATTGTGTTCCTCCCTATGCCTTGTCAGTTCCAACATTCGCCTCAACTAGGCTGGTTCCCCAGCTTGGCTGCGCGTCTTCGCCCCGTGGAGCATGCGGAATGTAGTAACGACACGCATGATCAACGGCGCTCACATAGTCAAAGTACTTAATGTCCTGTCGAATGTTGCCGAGCGGGACCTTCACGCCGGGTGCCGCACCCTGAGTGTAGAGCACGCCATCCGCCATCAGTAGGAATACGCTGTTGTGACGTAGGTCCATCTTGGCGATGCACTCAATCCCGGCCAATTGTGCCCTGGCCACAATATGGGCTACATGCGCATGCTAATCCTCAGGTTTCAAGGAATACCGGATCGACGGGTTCCGATATTTGTGCGACGGGATGAGCCGTTGGAGGTCCCATCGCTTGACTCCATGCTCTGAAAGCCAATCGATCATCTTGTATAGGCCGGCATTTCCCATTTAAGCTTGCCCGGCTACATCGCCGAGCCATGCTACATTATTGTACCAGCGCCCTCCTGTTGCGCCTACCCCGGTTTTGGAGCTTTCCTGTCTGTTGGGTCGACGAGGGACGTTGGCCTGGGTACAAAGGGAGCCTTTCGGCCTAGTTTCTTGCAGTCGGCGCAGGGCATCCCCCTTGGATCATCAGCAGCGTGAGCCATTCTGAGGGGCTTGTCGGGTCATCATGAAGGCACCATGCTGGCCAGCAATATGTCCCTCAGTTGAAACATCTGCTATTATGGCCGCACCGTACTTGTAGGCAGTTATCGTCTTCTGTGATTCTACGGCCGCTGTCTGTTATGGACTGGTCGTGCCCACAATGCTAATCAACTTTGGCTTGCCAGACCCTATCCCTGCCGTTGCTATGTGGCGGCCATAGCCGCTAATCTCATAGTGCTTGCCCATTTCAACCTCTCTCAGAGGTACCTGGAAAAAGTAGTCTGAATGTAATACTCGTATAATGGCCATAGGGAACTTAGCGTCTTCTTGTCTATCGTATTCATATAGGCCATTTGCCTCTTCACCTCGAATAGTCTTACAACCTGTTCCCAGTATTCAGGTAGTTCGCCAGCTATCGGGGCGTAGCTCAATTTGTTCAGGCGAAGGAGTTCTTCGTATTTCTGCACGATATCTAAGTAGCTCGCGTTGGACTTTTCAGGCATGGCGGGAAATACATATGGATATTGGTCCCTACCCCTGTAATCAGCAACCACTCTTTCAATGCGTTCGGAGTCGGAATCATACAAGTGACTTGAAGCGACAATATGCGTATATTCTCCGAGAGCAAGACCGAGTTCGGCAGCCATCAGCTCCAGCATGATGGTAAAACAAAACACGTCACTCAACACTCCTCTATACATGTCATTTGCCCTCATGTTAGTGAACATATATAGCATTGCGATTCGATTGAAGAACTGAAATGTGAGAGTACAAGTTGCATCAATGTTATTCTCTATGTTGAACTCGTCTGGATTTCGTATATGTACTACCGCACGCTTCGAGTCTGGGTCCTTCTTGAGTTCTGATACAACGGCCTTCCATTGGTTAAGGGTGCCCTCCCAATTGAAGATCTTAGGCCCATAGGCGCAGCCTCTCAGGGTCCTTCCATCGGCCGAATAGTCTCTTAGGCGATTTGCATAATAGGCTATTTCGTCAAGCGAATTGCTCCCTCTCAGATACCACAGAACCTCGGCAAACATGAAGATTATGTTCACTCTGCGTTGGGCTGAATAGCATACCCTTTCAAGTGGATTTGTTAATGTAAACACTGTGCCCAGTATCTCTTTCTGCTTGTAGGAGCGTGGGCTATTAACAAACTGAGGATTATCGCGGTGCCGCAATATGTTCTGTAGATAGATGTCATGAAAGTTGTCCATGACTATGAGATTAGCCATATGGAGGCCTTTCGTGCATCACGTAGGGAGCTCTTATCCGAGATATCCCATTTAAGCTTGGCCGGCTACGTCGCCAAGCCTTGCTACACTATTTTACCATCGCCCCCCCCTGTTGCGCCTACCCCGTTCTAGGAGCTGTCCTGTCTTTCGGGTTGACGAGAGACATTCGCCTGGGTACGAAGAGGGCCTTTCGACCTCGATTCTCGCGGTCGGCGCAACAATCCCCTTAGATCATCGCAGTGAGAGCCATTCTGAGGGGCTTGTCGGGTTATCATGAAGGCACCATGCTGGCCACAACACCCAGCCGTTGAACTCACTCCAGTGTGGCGATGAAGAACTTGCGAGGAACCGTCACCTCGGCCATCTGGAAGTGCCCATACTCTGAGTGATGCATCACTTTCGCACCGATCATGATTAGATAATGTTGGGAACCGGCTCTGCCAGAGGCATTCACGCAACTCCGTCACCTTAGACAAGCACGCAGGTCCAGGCGTCCTCATGCGATGGCAACGGGCAAGTCTGCAGGGGGAAGAGGCATCTGATCCCAAGTCTGGCCATCCAGAATCCGTCCGGCCTTCTTCTTGTGGAAGCCTCCCCATTGTTTGAAGAAGAAAGGTACGCGGCGTTGAAGACACTGGTCCCGGATCGCCCGGACCCAATCAGCTTCCATAGGGCGGGCACCTGGGCCAGCCTCTCCGCCTACAATGACCCAGTCGATACCCGTGAGGTCCAGTTCTCCCAGATCATCGAGGAGCGGCTCCAAGGACAGGAATTTGACTGCGGCCTTCGTCATTCGTAGGGAATCGATTCGGCTCAGATACTCGAATCGCTCAACGGTCACGCCCATCCAGACGTTCACTGGCCAGTCCAGGACCGGCGATAGCTCGGCCAGACGCTCCGCCCGCTTGGTGAGGACCTGAAAGACATGCTGGTCGGCCTGCGTCATGATTTTGAATACCTTCTGGATGAAGTCCACGGGCACGGCATCATGGAAGAGGTCGCTCATGGAATTGACAAAGATAATGCGTGGCCTCTTCCATTGCAGGGGCAGATCAAGGGAATGTGGGTGGCATCTCACGATGAAGCCATTGGTGTAATTGGCCTGGCCCATTGCCTGGAGTCGCTCCGCCATCCGCTCAGCGTAGCAGTTCAGGCACCCTGCACTGATCTTGGTGCATCCGGTCACAGGATTCCAGGTGGAACCCGTCCATTCGATCAACGATTTAATAGCCATTTTGAGAGTCTCCTTTCGGTATGTACTGGACCATCTCGTTCCCTCTGGCAAGGGGGATTCGACGAAATGAGTCCTGGAACGTCAGTGACTCGTATCAAGTACCATTCTCAGGTGTCCTGAGCCCTGCAGCCCGTAGAAGGGCTTTCTGTAGCTCGACTGGTATGCTTGGCCAGGCGTTGACCAGGGCCGCAAGTTCGGGATGCTGTTTGAGGACAAGCGCCAAGCCGGACGCCGAGACAGGTTGGTCGCGATCTGTAACTTGTTGTTCTGAAAGAGAGTTAGGGTCTTTCTGGCTTGGTTTTGTAAACCAGGGGTTGTGGGTTCGAATCCCACCGTTGGCTTTCAAAACCGCGTTTTCGACATCGCCAGAGGGGGTTGGCTGTCCACCGGAAAATCCGCCTCCGCCAGGCGTTTACATTCCTTTGGAATCATAATCGTATCACATCGGCACTTCGTGATCCTATTAATGGCTCCATGATCCAATCCTTTCCCATTCCGCGTCCCGTCCTTTGCCCAGGCAGCGGATTCGTTTCTCGCGTTGCAGATCGGCTAAGGCTCGCTTCAGGGTCGGGTAGCTCACGCCTGGACAGGCCTGTTGCAGATCACCGAGCCTGAATCTTGGAGGCAGGCGCATGACCGCGTTCTGCACCATCTCCCTCTTGGCCCCGCGTGCGGTCGTGATTGTCCCAACCCTATCCTCAAACTCCTTGTATGCCGCGATGAGTGCGGAGACCGGACGAAACCGAATGGCCCGGCGGCCATCCGGCCGGACTTCCAGAATGGCGTTGTCTTTGTCCTTCCAATGCCCGCCCTTTTCATCCGTCAAGGCATACATCCGTCACGCCCTCGATGCGGTTGGACGATTCCACGCTCTGGATCAAGGCCGCCCGTCTGAGAGTCTCCAACACCTCAGGGGACTGACGCTGGTACAGGACCTGACGCCCCCGGAACTCCCCGACGGCTCTGACCGCCATGAGAAGTTGCTGGGAAATCGGCTTCTCCAGTAGATAGCCGTGCTCAAATGACTTCATGGCCTTCTGCCTCCATAAGGCGGCTCGCCTTCCCGCACCATCATCGGCTTGGTCATGCCATTGACCTCCAGCCAATAGTGCTGGACTCTCCTGACCTCATGCCAGGGGAAGCTCGCCGGGTCGCGGATCGGCTCCTGGAGCGTGGGCTTCCCGGCGCAATTCGTAACCACTATAGAGCGAGTAGCAGTCTCGCCAGTCTTCCGGGACGCTGCGCTCGCGGGGCGTAGGCAGAATCGTCTCCGTGGCGTTGGCCAGGCCTTGACCTCGATGAGCCGCGGGCTGGGCAGTATGCCCTGCCGTTTGGCGAAGCCTAGGGAGGTCAGCGTAACACGGCGGAATCGTTCAGTATGGGCACCCACAAGTCCGACTACCCAGGTATCAGGGCTGTCTTGTCGTACAGACTCTATCCGCATCGGCTCGCTGAAGAGCGGTCCAACAACAAGAAGGCCGGGTTCGAGTGAACATGCCATGGTTACACCGCAACACCTGGTGCAGAGATCCTACAGAAACCTGGGGAGCCGTCTCCCTCAGGTCTCCCTAAACCTCTGAAACGACTGAGGTTCATTCTATTGGCTGCTGCTGGATTGTAAAGGCCCTGTTCTGGTCGGGTGAACAGCGTTTTTGGAGGGCCGAAGGGTGGCGAATAGAGTGAAGGAAGGTCGAGCGGCGCAATTCGCCAACGTTTTGCATGAAAACCACGCACTGCCGTCGAGATCCGGCCCGGTTGCCAGGTTTGTCTTGGCCATCGGGTTCAGACTGGCTCAGCCCGTTCTGGGTCTGGGTGAAGATCCAGGGGCGGTCCAGGTCGGCGAGCTTCGCGAGCAGGGGCAAATCGTCCCGCCCGAAGCTGTCGCTTGTGGCCCAGTCGTCTCCGTCCTTGTAGAGTCGTGCCACCGAAACCTTCCTGTCCATCCCCCGCTCTCTACAGAGGCATCTGATCCCAGGTACGCCCGTCAAGGGTTCGCCCGGCCTTCTTCTTGTGGAGGCCGCCCCATTGCTTGAAGAAGAACGGTACATTTCGTTGAAGGCACTGATCGCGAATCGCCCGGACCCACTCGGCCTGTATAGGTCTCGCACCTGGGCCGGACTCTCCACCCACAATGCTCCAGTCAATGCCAGTGAGGTCGAGTTGTCCGAGATCATCAAGGAGCGGCTCCAAGGACAGGAACTTGACCACCGCCCCGGTCGTCTGAAGGGAGTCGATTCGGCGTTTTCTCAAGCCTCCAAAGCTCGGCCAGATGCTCCGGCAGGGCGAGCGGGAAGTTGTGGGATTTCTTCTCCGTCACCGCCCGTTCATACGAGCCGGCCTTGATCTGGTTGAGCAGGACATTCCGCGACCAGCCAAAGCGGGAGGTGGCGTGGAGGTAGTAGAGGCGGGCGGCGGGGTCGGTGAGCTTGTTTAGGATCAACAGATTGTGCCCCCAGGGAGTTTCTGCGACAAGCTGTTGCAGAAACTCGATGACCTCCGCCGTGCTCAATTTGGCTACAGGTTGTAGCCGTTCTTCGTCTGCGGCCAATTCTGCGACAGGCTGTCGCAGAATTGGCTCTACCCTGCGTTGGTCGGTTTGTCGCACAGCCTGTGCGACAATTTCCGGGGCGGTGTAGGCTTCGTAGAGACGACGCATGTCCCACACATTGCGCTGCGAAAAGCCCGCCATCTGTGGGAGACAGTGCCATTAATTGAAGATGGGTCCAACAACAAGAATACCCGGTTCAAGTGAACTTGTCATGATTGCGCCGCAACACCTCGTACAGGGACTCTGGAAGCCTGGGGAGCCGTCTCCCTCAGGTTTCCCTAAACCTTTGAAACGACTGATGTTCATTCTATGGGTTGCTGCTGGGATGTAAAGGCTTCGTTCTGGTGGGGTGAACAGCGTTCCGGGGGCCAGAAGGTGGCGAACGGAGGGAAGGTTGAGTGGCAAATGCAGCACCCATCTCCTGACGGATCCTACCGTCGAGATCTGGCCCGGTTGCCGGGTTTGTCTTGGCCGTCGGGCTCACACCAGCCTAGCCTTGACTAGGGTAGGCTTTCAGGACGATCCAAGGGTGTGCTCGTGCCGCAGCAGCCTTGCCTTAAGGCCCGTCCCTCCTGGGGCGGAGAACCCACCCAGTTGCCCGTTGGCGCACATGACCCGGTGACATGGAATGATCAGGGGTATGGGGTTTCGGGCCAGGGCACTTCCCACGGCCCTGGCTGCCTGCGCCCGGCCTACCCGTGCTGCCAACTGCCCATACGTGACGGTCTGGCCCACCTCCACCTTCCGGCAGGCCTGAAGGCCCTGACGCGCAAAGTCGCTGAGACCGTCCAGGACCACAGGGACATCCATCCCAAACTCGACCTTCTCGCCTTCAAAGTACGCGACGATCCTGGACTGGAGATCCGCGAAGAGGCCCGGCTCGTTCTGGGCCTGTGCCAGTCCGCCAAGCAACTGCCTGCACGCGGAGTCCCGATCCGGGACTGGAAGACAGGTGCGGCAGATGCCGCGTTCGTCGCCAGCCACGCCAAAGAAGCCCCAAGCTGTGGGGAACACGGTGTACCACAGGGCCGTGTCTCGTACCTCGCGATTCGTATTTCGCGAACGGGCAATCCTCAATTCAGCCCTTAGCATTCAGAATCCTTGTCCACAGGAGTCGTAGCGGTTGGTGATGGGCAGGCGACGGTCCTTGCCAAAGGCCTTGGTGGTGATCCGCACGCCCGGGGGCGATTGGCGACGTTTGTACTCGCTGCGGTCGACCAGGCCAATGACCCTGCGGACCACCGGCTCCGGGAATCCGGCCCCGATCAGCTCGGCCAGGGACTTGTCCTGCTCGACGTAGCCCCTGATGATCGGGTCCAGCAGATCGTACTCCGGCAGGGAGTCGGCGTCCTTCTGGTTGGGACGCAGTTCCGCGCTAGGAGGCCGCGTGATCGTGGACGCCGGGATGACCTCGCGGCCGGCCCGGCGATTGATGAAGTCCGCCAGTTGGTACACGAGGGTCTTGGGCACGTCCTTGATCACGGCAAACCCGCCGGCCGTGTCCCCATACAGGGTGGAGTAGCCCACGGAGGTCTCGCTCTTGTTGCCGGTGGTCAAGACCATGGCCCCGAACTGGTTGCTCAGGGACATCAGCAGGGTCCCGCGTATCCGGGCCTGCAGGTTCTCATAGGCCAGGCCTTTGTCATCCCAACCGGGCAGGATCGACAGGCCCTTGTGGAAGCTGCCCAGGATCGACTCGATGGGAAGGATCACGAGCTGGATCCCGAGGTTCTCGGCCAGGCTCCGGGCGTCTGCGATGGTCTCGGGACTGTTGAATCGCGAGGGCATGGTCACGGCCGTGACGTTCTCGGCGCCCACGGCCGCTGCCGCGATCGCCGCGGTGACGGCCGAGTCCACGCCACCGCTGACTCCTATCAGGGTCTTAAGGAATCCGTTCTTGACCACGTAGTCCCGTGTCCCCAGCACCAGGGCGTGATACACCTCCTCGACGGGCTCCTCCAGGGCCGGGGCCAGCGGAGTCACGGCCCTGACCGCAGCGGGCCCGCTGGACTGCGGAACGATATCGGCGATCACGAGGTCCTCCTCGAAGGCCAGACCCTGGGACACGATCTGACCCTCGGCGTCCGCAACCAGGCTTCGACCGTCAAAGACCAGCTCGTCCTGACCGCCCACCAGGTTGCAGTACACCACCGGACACCCAAAGCCCTTGGCGCAGCGGGCGATGACGGCCCTGCGTCTGGCGGCCTTGCCCACCTCGAAGGGGGAGGCCGAGAGATTGAGGATCACGTCCATAGCCGCAGGCGACGGAAACCGTGCCTTCAGCCACTCCATGCTCCAGAGGTCATAGCAGATCGTGACGGTCGTGGCCAGTTGCCCCAGTTGGACCGTCAGCGGCTCCAGGCCGGGCTCGAAGTACCTGGACTCGTCAAACACGCTGAAATTGGGGAGCCTGCCCTTGTGGTACACGGCCGCGATCCGGCCCTCTTGGATCACAGCCGCTGCGTTGTACGCCTGGCCCTCTGCGCTGTCGGCATAGCCAACGATGATCGTGCGATGGGGACATCGCGTGGCCAGGTGCTCGACGGCCACCCGGTTGTCCCTCAGGAAGTGCCGCTTGTGGAGCAGGTCTTCGGGCGGATAGCCGCACACGGCCAGCTCGGGGAAGACCACCACCTCAGCCCCCTGATCGCTCGCCTGGCTCCAGAGGGCCTGCATCTTCTCAATGTTGGCCCGCAGGTCGCCGACGACCGCATTGAATTGTCCTAGTGCCACCCGCATCGCGTCTGACTTGGCCGGCCAAACCGGTCCAGCATCCTTACCATAACGGAGAGGGCGGGATTCGAACCCGCGGTACCCGTAAGGGCACACTGGTTTTCGAAACCAGCTCGATCAGCCGCTCCGACACCTCTCCGAATCCAAGCATCGGATCAATTTGTTTCATGCACTGTACAGGCCCGGGGCCTGGATTGCAAGACCCAAGGGCCATAGGTAGCTTGCCATGGCAGCGAACTTGTGTTATCGTTCTGGCCATGCAGGACGCCTGTTCAAGACCCCCATCGCCCGGCGGAGCCGGGGACCATGGGCCCCGTGTATGGAGGGCCTTGGTCTCACGGGCCTTCAGCGTCCTTATGGCCGGGGCCCTGGTAGGCACCCTGGCCGCGAAGTTCTTCCACTCCTGGCGATACGGTATGACCGGCCAATACCTCAGTTGGATCATGGCTGATATCGCCGTGTTGTTGGGACTCGAGGCGGTCCTGGCCCTGGCCTGTTTCTTGTGGCCTCGGCGCGGCGTAGTCCGCGGCGCTACGATCGTGGCCACTGTGACCTGCTTGTGGTCCGTGATCAACGCCGGATGGCTGATTCGCACCGGCACGCAGGTCTTTCCGCAGGCCATCCTGCCCCTGATTCACGACCCATTGAACGTCTCTCTGCTCGTGGTGGTCAACCTGATCAAGAATCCCGTGGGTTGCGTCACCCTGGTGGTCCCGAGCGTCCTTGCCCTGGGGTTCGTGGGCCTGGCCCTGGCACGGCCGATGCTGCCCCACTATCGCACGCTTCCCTTCTTGGGCCGGATTGCAGGTACGGTTCTCCTGGCGATCGTCGCGGTGCCGGCCCGTGGAGCGATGATCCGACGGATGCCTTCACAGCCTGGTGCATCGGAATTGCACTACAACAGCCAGCTCAAGGCCATCACCAGTCTGGTCATCCCCAGCGCGGGTCTGAGCAGGGAGGATTTCCTCAAGGCCGATCGCGAGTTGCCGACCCCTGACCAGGTGCGACTGACACAAGGGGCGCAGGCCCGCCCACTCAACGTCGTGATGGTCATCTTTGAAGGGATGGCCTATCAGCACACCTCGCTGGCGGACCCTCACCTGGATACGACGCCGTTTCTCAGGACCCTGGCCAAGCAGGGCGTGGAGTTCGCAGCTATGCGATCCACCATCACCCACACGAGCAAGGCCATCTTCTCCATCCTGACGGGCCTGTACCCGTCCGCGTCCCAGGACATGGCTGAGGTTATTCCATCACGCAAGGGGTACGCGAGCCTGGCGACGATCCTGTCCAGCCAGAGGGGCTACCGGACCGCCCTGTTCCAGTCTGCAAAGGGTAGTTTCGAGTCGAGACCTAGTCTGGTTCGCAACCTGGGCTTCGATTACTTCTGGGCCAGGGAGTACCTGAATGATCCAAATGTGAATCTGGGATATTTGGCGGCCGATGAGTTCGCCCTGCTCAGGCCCATCCGGGAGTGGCTGACCGCAGACAGCAGACCCTTCCTGTTGACCATCATGTGCTCGGCAACCCATGATCCATACGAGGTCCCGTCGTGGTATGGCAGCCTGGCGAAGGAGCCCTTGGATCGCTACCGCCAGACTGTGGCCTACACAGATGCCTTCCTGGCAGCCCTGGACAAGGAACTGGCGAGCTTGGGGTTGACCGATGACACGATCTTCTGTGCGGTCAGCGACCATGGGGAGGCCTTCGGTGAGCATGGCAGGCGAGGACACGACCTGATCGGTTTTGACGAGGCCTTGCACGTGCCGTGGGTGATGAGAGGCCCTTCGCCAATCGTGCCGGGGACCCGAATCTCGTGGCCTACCTCCTCTATCGACGTGACACCTACCCTGCTTACCCTCTTGGGCTTCAGGGTAGGGAGCGGGGTCTTCCAGGGTCTGGATGCACTTGACCCAGCCTCGTCGGACCGCAAGGTGTACTTCTCCTGCTGGGCAAACGAGGGACCTGCCGGGTTTGTGAGGGGCTCCCTCAAGTACGTTTATTGTGGCTCACTGGGGGAGGCAACGGTCTATGATCTATCGGCGGACCCAGGTGAGGTGACAGGCGTGGACCTGGCTTCTCCGCAGGCGCGGGCGGTCGCGCTCGATGTCCTGACTTGGCGAAGGAGTACCTTGTTCTGGCCTGACCAGCAGCCCAGGGGCAAGGCCGTAGTCTTCGAGACCTGGTTGTGCAAATGGGCTGGACGAGACTCCACTGCCAAGTATCAAGGGGCCTATTGATCTGGCCGTGGCCCATACACCCTGTTGTCGTATGGCCCGCCCCCTGTTGCTGTTTGTATTCATCACATAAGTTGAAGCGGGCAAACAACCTCTCGGCCCATTGAATCCGAAGACTGGGCAATCCTGGTAGTATGCCCGTTGCCTTTCTGAAACCACCTGTACTCCTGATCGCATGACTGCGCCGCACCGCGACAGCAATCATCTTCCATAAGTGGCTTTTAAGAAACAGACTTATGTGCCATGCCTCTCATCTGGCTCCGATAAACCAGCGTGTGGCACAGGTGTTGCATAAGCACGTGCGTGGCTCTCGGGCCATATCACGGGGCGGTGCGTCCTAAAACCGAACGATACAGGGAGGATCGGCCCGCCCTTTTTTGACGATCCGGTGCGATGGCCGTTGCCACCACAAGCCATCTCACCTTAAGGAGTTCACGCGGAGCTACCAGGAGGAGGTAGCTCCGCTGTGTTTTGGGCAAAGGCAATCATCCAAGTCCACCACCGCTGCGGACCTGTGCTGTCTGGAAAAAAATACGGATGTGCGTTTTGGCATGCTTCCAATTGTTGCCTATAGTTTAGGTGTAAGCCAAAAGAAAGCCAGTGTGTTTCTCAGAACCGTTAACGCACAATACTCCTTCCTTCTTCTCTTAGGGGGGGCGGCAGACCGGGCGAGAGCCAGGGGGGTCGCTGTCCCTCTCTTTTTTTGCGCAAAGAGGACCCCTGGCATGAATGCAATGATACAGGGCTCGACCGCGCCATACGCGGCCGAGCCCTGATGAGTCTCAGGCGGCGCACCCGGGCTTCGGACACAGGGCGATCACGGACAGAAAGGTCAGAGCGGCGGGTCTCATGGTCTTGCCTCCTTGGAATGCCGCTGCCCACCGCACGACCAGGGCCGGGCAACCGACTAGATGTCCAGATACTGGACCTCCAGGGCGTGCTCGCGGATGAAGTCGCGGCGCTGCTCCACGTCGTCGCCCATCAGGATGGTGAAGAGCCGATCCGCCTCGCCCGCGTCATCCAGACGGATGCGGAGCAAGGTCCGCGTGGCCGGGTTCATCGTGGTCTCCCAGAGCTGGTCGGCGTTCATCTCCCCCAGGCCCTTGAACCGCTTGATCTCAACGCCCTTGCCGCCCACCTGACGAACAGCGGGACAGACGTCACCCAGGCAGGCCAGTTCATGGGTGTCCTCGCCGCTGGCCAATTGGAACTTCGTGGGCAAGGCCTCGCCGCTGACGGTCCGCTGCTCCTTGAGCAGGAAGTCTACCAGGTCCAACTGGAAGTCGCGGCGCAGGGTCTCGTTGATCTGGTTGATACGGGCCACTTCATGCAGCTCTTCAGCCGTCACGCTCGGCTGCTGATCCGATGACTCGACCTTGGCCTGGCCGTTCCGTTGCTCGCCCAGTTCGTCCAGCCGCTTCTCATACTGGGCGGCGTCGTGGTAGACCTCTTCTCGCCCGTCCATGCGGATCATGTAAGGGGGCAGGGCCTTTCCGTCATAGTACTTCTGGACGAACTCCAGGAAGTGAATACCGCGTCGCGTCAGCACGCCGACGATGCGCTCCATGTCCGAGAGATGCTTGACCAGGGTCTCCATCTCCTTGCCGCCAATGGTGCGGGTCTTGGCCTCGCCGGCCGCTTTGCCAGGCCTCTTCGCGGGGGAGCCCGACTCCTCCACAGCCTGGCGCACGACCAACGAGGTCCCCTTGAGACCCCAGACCGTCATACGTTTTTTCATCTCCGCCTCGGTCAGGACGTACTCTGAGGTCTTCTGTCCCTTGGCTCGGACCTCGTACAACGGAGGCTGGGCCACATAGATCCTTCGGTTCTCGATCAGTTGCGGCATCTGCCTGAAGAAGAACGTCAGTAGCAGGGTCCGGATGTGGGCGCCGTCCACGTCCGCATCGGTCATGAGGATGACCTTGCCGTAGCGGCACTTCTCCAGGTCGAACTCGTCGGTCCCAATGCCGGTGCCCAGGGCGCTGATCATGGTCCGTATCTCGTCGTGGGCCAGCATCTTCTCCAGCCGGGCCTTCTCGACGTTGAGGATCTTGCCCTTGAGCGGCAGGATGGCCTGGATCTCCCGATCGCGGCCGGCCTTGGCCGACCCGCCTGCCGAATCGCCCTCGACGATGAAGACCTCGGTGGCGGCCTTCTCCCGGCTGGCGCAGTCCCAGAGCTTGCCCGGCAGATTGGCACTGCTCAGGGCCCCTTTTCGACGGGTCAGCTCCCTGGCCTTGCGCGCCGCCTCCCGCGCAGCCGCAGCCTGGATGGCCTTGTTCAAGATCCGTTTGGATTCGGTCGGGTGTTCCTCCAGGTAATGCCCCAGTTGTTCGTTGACCACGGTCTCCACGAAGCTCCCGACCTCCGGGTTGGTCAGACGGACCTTGGTCTGGGCCTCGAAGTGCGGGTCCGGCAAACGCACGGCCACCACCGCACAAAGGCCCTCACGGAAGTCCTCGCCCGAGGTAGTCTGGCCTTCCTTGAGCAGGTTGTTGCTCTTGGCATAGAAATTCATGGTCCGCGTCAGCGCGGCGCGGAAACCCGACAGGTGGGTGCCCCCGTCAATGTTCAGGATGTTGTTGGCAAAGACCATCACGTTCTCGGTGTAGCCGTCGTTGTACTGCATGGCCACCTCGCAACTGATCTTGGATTCCGGGTCGTTCTTGGCGAGGTGGACCACGTCGCTGTGCAGGCAGTTCTTGCCCTCGTTGAGGTGTTTGATGAAGGCCTTCAGGCCGTCTTCAAATCGGAAGACCTCCTTCTTCTTGACCCGGTCGTCCTGGAACGTGATTTGAAGACCGGGGTTCAGGTAGGCGAGCTCGCGGATCCGCTTGACGAGTGCGTCGTACTGGAACTCGATGTCGCCGAAGATCTCCTCATCGGCCTTGAAGGTTACCTTCGTCCCGCGCTTGGTCGTGCTACCGATCTCCCTGGCGGGACCCGTCCGCTTGCCGCGATTGCACACGAAGTGGTGGTGCTTGCCGTCGCGGTACGCCTCGACCTCCAGCCATTCGCTGAGGGCATTGACCACGCTGACGCCCACGCCGTGCAGGCCGCCGGAAACCTTGTAGCTGTCCTGGTCGAACTTGCCGCCGGCGTGAAGGGTACACAGCACCACCTCCAGGGCAGAGACCTTGGCCTCCTTGTGGATGTCCGCCGGGATGCCGCGGCCATTGTCCTCGACCGTGCAGCTCCCGTCGGGCTGGATGCGGACCAGTATCGCGTCGCACGCCCCGGCCATGGCCTCGTCAATGGCGTTGTCCAGGACCTCATAGACCAGATGGTGCAGGCCGTTGATCCCGCGATCGCCGATGTACATCTCCGGCCGCTTGCGGACCGCGTCCAATCCCCCGAGAATCTTGATGCTGCTGGCGTCGTACCTCTGCTGAGCCTCCATGGGTCCCTCAACTCTAACCCGGACACGCCGGGACCAACCTAAGCCACAGTCACCTTCATCGTCCTGACCCCGAGCCTGGGGCAGCGCCGCTGGAGCCGCCCCACCACCTCCCGGCTGCACATCCGAAGCTCGTACGCATACACCGGGGAATCGACTGCCACGTGCAACTGGCCCCCGTCCAGCCCCTGGATACGACAGTGGGCGGCCACATGGGACGGCACGGCCTCGACCCACTGGCTCTCGATCTGGGCCGTCCTCTCCTGAGCCGCCTCAAGGGGGCCGACCACCTGCTCCAGGACCTCCCCCAGCCGGCTGGAGGTATCACGCAGCCTTCTCGGCAAGGCCCTTCGGCCCGCCGCCACAGCGGCCACGAATCCCGGAAGTCCATCCATTGCCATCGGCTCCTCCCTGGCCCCCATCCCTCATGCCAAATTGATCGGCATCAGGACGTACAAGAAGTCAGGAGCGCTCTTGATCAGGCCCGGCCTGTCCGGGTGCCCCAACTCCAACTCGAACTCCGACTCCTGAATCACCCGGAGGGCGTCGGTCAGGAATTGTGGATTGAATCCGATCGTAATTGCCTCCCCGGTGTAGGGAGCAGCCATGTTGATCTCTGCGGCCCCGGCTTCGGGAGCCCTCCCTGAGAACAAGATGTTCCCGGGGGTGATGCTGATCTTGATGCCCTTCGACTCGTCACTGGCCAACAGCGACGCCCGGCGGACCGCGCTGAGGACCGTCTCTGTATTCAGTGTGAGCTTCTTGTCGTAATCGGTCGGGATGATGTCCTCATACTTGGGGAAGCTCCCTTCCACAAGGTTCGAGCTGATCACCACTCGCTGCGATCGCAGCACGAACTGGTTGCCTACCAGTTTCACCGACACGACGTCCTTGTCGTCCAGACCGATCCTCTCGAGCAATCCCATGGTCTTGGCCGGCACGATCATCCTCTGTTTGGCGAGATCTGGGTTGGCTGCGCCCGTCAAGTTGACACGGCTCCTGGCAAGACGACGTCCGTCCGTGGCGATCAGCGACAGCTTCTTGCCCTTGATGTCCCACAACACGCCGTTGATGGCATATCGGCTGCTCTCCTTGGCCGTGGCAAAGAGGACCTGCTTGGTTGCCGCCTGCAGGCTCTCCAGATCCACCTCGATGTCGGGCTGGCCGTCAAAACCCACCCTGCTGGGGTATTGCTCCGGGTCCTGGCTGTAGATCGTGAAGCGGCTGTCACTTCCGGTAATCACGCAGGTCTCTGCCGTGAGGTCCACGGTCAGGACATCGTCACTGCTCTCGCGTACGATGGCCGCCAGTCTGTCCGCATCGAGTATCGCTTCGCCCTCGGCCTCCACTTGGACCTCCGAGACCAGAAAAGTCAGCCCCACTTCGAGGTCCGTTGCGAATATGTGGACACCCGCTTCAGAGGCGGTCACTCTCACACAGCGTAGGATGGGCTTCGGTGTGCGGCTGGGAACCACGGCGGTGATGATCCCCAGCGCCTCGGCAAGACAGACCCTGTTGAACTGAACCTTCATGAGACCGACCCCTGCATCAAAGACCGATTGTATCGATAGAGCTATGAGAAACAGACAGTGTACAGCACGGCATGATACTTTTCTAGCCCAATATCATACAGTCAGCACAAAGAACGAGACGGTGCTTTGATGCTCTGTTCCTGTTGTGGTCCTATGATTAAGTGTCTTGGGTAGGAGTATTAGTCATCTATGCGTGTTCCATTGTTTGGCCTCCTATGAAAGCCGGAGCTAAGCAATGATTTCCACTTGGCTTAGTCAAGGATGCCCGGGCCGAGGTTGCTGTGGACAAGCTGTTACGTCTTCGCCCAGGCACGGTTCTTTACTCATAGCTCTTCCCACTATTGATAGCCGGCCTTGCGCGGCGTCTGGGTATATGTAACGGCAGGATAGGCGATCCCGTTGCATACGTAACATGGGTTTGAGAAAAAGGGCTTGACAGAAGGCTCACATAAACACATTACATATATAAACAAAAGAATGGACTATGCCGCTGCACACTGACTTACACGTTGGAACGCCATGGAAGAGTCCCTGAATGCTGGTAGCCGCAGATCTGAAAACGTGGGCCCCTTGTATGTGGGGATCGACGTAGGCAGCAGCTTCGTCCACTCGGTGATCATGGATCGCCAGAAGAACATCGTGTGCAGTCAGGCGCCGATCATGCATTTCGCGAACCCCCTTGGCGCGGTGGGTGAGGCCTGGCGGGACATCGGCAGGCGGGTCGACGTGACACAGGTTGTCAGTACCGCCTTCACAGGCAGTGGAGCCAAGACTTTCCCATCGACCATGGCGGATGTCGTCTACCTCTACGAGAGCGTAGCCATCCCCAAGGGAGCGGCCCTGATCGATCCAACTGTGCGTTTCATCTTCCATATCGGGGCCAAGGACCCTTACTTCTTCGAGATTGCCCGCAGCCAAGGCAGGCAGACCATCCAGGAATGGCGGACTGGCACCAAGTGCGGGGGCGGGTCCGGCACGCTGATCGAGAAGCAGTCCCGCAGGCTCTTTCAGGCCGAGGTTCCCTCGCCTGAGCTGGAGGACGCGGCCCATGCCGTGGACCCCGCGGAGGCCGAGGCCATGCGGACCCGCAATCGCGCCAGGCTGCAGGCCAGGCTTGAGGAGATGTTCGCCCGTGCCCAGGCCGAGGCTGCCAGGTCCACGGAGCCCAGCGAGTTCCTGGCCCGTTGTGGCGTGGTCATTCAATCGGATCTGATTCACAAGCAGAATGAAGGCGCCAAGCGGGCGGATAGCATGGCCGGGCTCTTCCGCACCATTGCCAGGAACTACAGGATCGACGTGCTCGGCTCCAGGACGTTCTCTGGTGAGGACTCCAAGGCCAGCGCCCTGGCCACTGGCGGCGTGATGGGCAATGATCTGATCAGGGAGCATCTGTCCGAGGTCCTGGGCATTCGCATCGTCCGACCCCGGGAGTACGGTAATGTGGCGGCCATTGGGGCGGCCGTCAAGGCGATTGAAGAGGACAACCGGTTTGTATTCGACGTGGCGCAGCTTGAGTCGGCAGCGGAGCAGAGTCGAAGTCGACGTCCGTTTGCACTGCCGCTGGCGGCCTCGTGGGCCAGGGTCCACGAGCAGACGCCCTCGCTCGACGAGGTGATTGCCCCCGGTATGGAGGTGGTCATCGGCATTGACGGCGGAAGCACCACGACCAAGGGTGCACTGGTCGAAATGAAGACCGGGCGCCTGCTCGACAAGCTGTACGTCAAGACCCACGGCAACCCGGAGGGCTCGCTGAAGCAGGTGATTGGCTATCTCGGTCGTCACCGGGACAAGGTCATCGTGCGCGGAGTCGGGGCCACGGGATCTGCGAGGAAGCTGTACGAGAAGATCCTGGTCAGCCAGAAGAAGGCCGACGCCCTGGTCCGCAGCGGCCTCTCGCGGGTCGATCGAATCACCGACGAAATCACCTGTCATGCCCTGGGTGTCAAGCACCTCAATCCAGCCACGGACACCATCTTCGAGATCGGCGGCCAGGATATGAAGTTCACTCGCTTTGCGGACGACGGGACCGTCAAAGAGGCCAAGATGAACTACAGTTGCCAGGCTGGATCGGGTCAGACCCTGGAGAACATGGCGGAGATCATCGACCTCAAGGTGGAAACGACCCTTCAGGAAGCGGCCTTGCGTGCCCAGCGCGTGCCGATCATCGACTCCACGTGCGGCGTGTTCATGGAGATGGACGAGAATCGGCTGATCGCCGAGGGCTTCGGCAAGGACGAGATTGCAGCGGCGATCGTGCGTGGGACCGCGGCCAGCTACTACTACAAATTCGTGGGTGGCTCCCAGCACGTGGGGCACGTCTGTTCCGCCCAGGGCGGCCCTCCCCTGGGCAAGGCCTTCCTGGCGGCCCTGGCCCAGGTTACGGACAGGCCTATCGAGGCCTATCCGCATCGGGAGATGTTCGGGGCGTGGGGTCAGGCCCTGGACATCATTGAGACCATCCGGCGTCTCGAGAAGGAGGGCAAGGCGTGCGACACGGCCTTTCGGGGCTGGGACCTGGTGGACAAGTCCTTCGTGAAACACAAGACGGCCTGTCGCCAACTCCTTGCCGACAAGACCTGCGGCGTCCGAGACTGCCAGTTGGAGGTCTTCTCGATAGAGGAGGATCAGATCATCACCGGGGGCTTCTGCCCGCGAGGCAACTCCGAGGCCATCACGAGGCCCAAGCTCAACTACGTGGACCGCTTCCACACGATCTACGAGAGACACTTCAAGCTCCAGGGCGTCCTGTTGGAGGAGCTTTCTGAGGACCTCCTCGGCTCCCAGGGCCGTCCCAAGACCATAGGGGTCAAACGGAGCACCGCCACCCTGGGCGAAAAGGGGGTCTGGGCCGCGGCCTTGCTCCGCCAGTTGGGTTTCTTCCCTGTCCTCTCGCCGCGGAGCGACGCAGGAATCGCCAAGATCGGCGTGGACAACTCCCGTACCGAGTTCTGCATTGCCCGCAAGCTGGCCACGGGCCACGCGGCGGTGTTGACGCAGCACCCCCTGGTCGAGTACCTGTTCAACCCCAGCTTCATCGAGCAGCGCAAGGAGCAGGGGCCGCACCTCAAGTACTGCATCTATACCGAGTCGGAAGGGTATGTCCTGAATGACACCTTGTCGCTCGACAAGGCCAGGCAACTCAATCCGATCCTGCACTTTGGCGATCTGCCGCTGTTGATCGACCAACTCCGCGAGGAGCTCGGCAGGGTGGGTTTGGACCTCGGCGTGGGGCGGATCAAAGAGGCGATCCGGTATGCCGACCAGGCCGAGGCGGCCTTTAAGCAGGACCTCTATGCCGAAGGGGACCGGTTCCTTCATCGCGTCGAGAAGGAGGACATCAAGGCCTACGTGGGTCTGGGACGGGACTATGTGGTCCTCGACCCGGAGGCGAGCTCCCATTCAGGCGAGATGTTCTCACAGGTCCGAGGCCTGGACTACATCCCGCAGATCTTCCTGGAGCACCGGTTCATGGACCTTCCGCTGCAAGGGATCGTGGACAATGAGTTCTGGGTGGAGAGCGTCAAGATCCTCAAGGCGAACCTGTTTGTGGCGGGCCATCCCAACCTGTTCGGGATTCGGATGATGAACTTCGCCTGCGGTCCGGACAGCCTCAAGATCTACCAGGAGCGCAGGATCCAGGAGGCGGCCAACAAGCCGGTGCTGGTGCTGTTAACCGACGCGCAGACCAACAATGCCCCGTTTGTCACCAGGACCGAGGCCCACGAGCGGGTGGTGAGCCAGGCCCGTACCTCGCCGTTCCGGACGCCGTCCCTGCACAGGGCCAGAAGCAACCACCAGGACGAGCGGATCTGGCTGATCCCGTTCATGGGAAACGCCAGTCACGTGGGCGCCGCCGGGCTGCGGCACTTCGGGGTCCAGAGCCAGGTCCTTCCGACCAACACCCCGCGGGGCTATGAGCTGGCCCGCAAACACATCTGGACCGAGGTCTGCCATCCACTCAAGGGTGTGGTCGGTGACGCCCTGGCCTTCCTGTGGGATCAGATTGATCGCGAAGGCATGGACGCGGTGCGCCAGAAATACCTCGTGATGCTGCCTACCACCAGCGGTCCCTGCCGGTTCGGCAAGTACACGGAGATCGTACGCGAGTTCCTCGATCAGGAGGGCCTGGAGGACGTGCCCGTGGTCGGGCCTTCATCGGAGACCGACTACGTGGACGTCCCGTTCCCGCCGCGGATCGGCTGGACCGAGAAGATCCGGTTCCAGCAGGTCCTGTTTCGGGGCATCCAGGCCGCGGATCTGCTGGAAGACGCGTTCCTGCGGTTTCGGCCCTATGCCCTGGACAAGGAGGCAATGAGCCGCCTGAAACAGCAGCGTCTCGACGATCTGGTCCGCGTCGTGGAGCGGGGGGCGACGATGTCGGATCTGGCTCGATGGGGCCGGCAGACCGTGGAGCAGTTCAGATCGTGCCCCTGCGCCGATGGCGAGCGATTCCCACTGGTGCTCTACATCGGCGAGATCTACATGCGCCAGCACGATCCCTATACCGACTACGTGATCGACAAGCTTGAAGAGGTGGGCCTGGAACTGGTCCGGGACCCGGTCACCGATTGGCTCGACTACGTCAATAAGATGGTCGCCCACAATGCCCGTCGGGATATGCGTCTGGGATGGAGGCACGGGGATTGGGGCAGGGCCGCCACAAAGGCCGGCGTACTAGGTAAGTCCATGCTCAAGGGCTGGTACATGGCCCGCGTGGAGGAGAAGATCGCGGGGCCGTTCCACGGCATCCTCGAGGGTCGGCACGTCCTGCCCAAGCCCATGGAGATGATCCGGACCCTGGAGGATCGGCACGAATGCCACCGCAGCATCGAGGGGGAGTCGCCGCTGAGCACGGGGATCGCCTATCACGTCATGCACGGCCTGATGTCGCCGGGGACCGATTGCGTAGTCGCAGGGATCTTCCACGTAGGTCCCTTCACCTGCATGCAGGAGAGCGTGGCCACCGCCAAGATCGAGGGCATGATCAAGGAGCATCGCAAGCACAAGCCCGATCTGGTGCTGCCCATCATCCACGCCTTCTTTGGTGATTCGCCCAATCCCAACCTCGACTCGGAGATCGCGGTCTTCAAGGAGCAGTGCTACCAGAAGCGGGACCTGCTGCGTATCTCGGTTTAGCCCGCATGCGGTCCATAGGTTCCGGCAGCAGAGTCCAAAACCCCGTGAGAAATGCGGGCTAGGCGGGGCAGTGGTCTTCACGGGTTGGACGCGCCGTGGGGTCTCCAGAGAGGGTCGAGGTTGGTGTAGCCGTCCTGGGTCTTGGTAACCAGAAAGGCCTCGGCGTTCTGTCGGTCAGCGTGGCCGTCGGCAAATCCTACGTTGACGGCCTTGTTTGGGTGCCGGCCATCGAGGGCATCGTCCCTCTGACCGGGCAGCAGGTCTCTGCCATGATTGATGCTGAGGCCGGGCAGGTAGGAGGCGTCCTCACCCAGTTGGCTGCCCAGGACGAACGGGGGATCGGCCGTCACGTGGTGCCATCCGATGAGGGCGTAGCCGCTATCCACAATCAGAAGGGTCTGGGCTGCCCTGAGGAGGTTGGACGTGCACAGGGGCTTTCCTTTGAGTTCGGGGAGCCGGATCGGCGCCTGGGGGGTCCTGCAGAGGGACCAATTCACGCCATAGTTGCCGTACAGGCAGTCGTACTTCAGGGGCAGCCCTGTGATGGGGTTTGAGGGGCAGCGGATGATGCTGTGTTCGGGGCCGGGAGGCCCCGGCGTAGGCAGGCCGAGACAGTGGAACCACCACCATGCGGACCTGTCGTGTGTGGCGCTTCCGGCCCATCCTCCTGGGGATACGGTGAACCCCATGAAGTCGAAGCCTGGAGGGAGAGATCCGTGCGTGGCTTCATAGGCGCCGAACTCCACCAAGAGCTGCCTCTGGTTGGACTGGCAGACCACGGACTTGGCCTGTTCCCGCACGCGGCGGAGGGCCGAGACGGATAGGGCCATGAGTGCGGCCACCAGTGAGATCACCACGAGCAGTTCAATGAGCGTGAAACCACGGGCCTTCATGCAGGCCATTCTATCAAATAGGACCCGTCAGGAAATAAGTGATGCGTTGGCCGCTCAGATTTGGGTCAGATTGGGATGCGATCGATTGAGCGAAACCGGAGGCGTAGTCCTGCTACGTTGAGGATTTCGCGATTGAGGAGCGGCCCAAGATGGCCCGAAGATGAGATGGAGAATGGGTCAGTTATTTCTTGACGGGTCTATAGGCCGGGCCCCTGAAGGCCCGGCCTGAAAGGTCCGCAGCGGGTGTCCTCGCGCCTACTTGACCTCGAGCACGGAGTTGTACTCCCCGTAGGGATTGACCTCGGTCTTGTCGTTATAGGGGTCCTGCTGCCACTGGCCATCGACCACATAGCGATACCGGTAGTGGCCCTCCGGCAGGGCGATCCGCGTCTGCCAGACTCCGTCGTCGCCGACCCGCTCCATGGGGTTGAGGTGGGGCTGCCAGTTGTTGAAATCGCCGGCGATCTGGACGTTCGTGGCCCGTGGATACAGCGTCACGAACATGACCGCATCGTGGGTCTGGCTGGCGCCGTAGTAGGATGCCAACTTGGCGTCCGTGTCGAGCGGCTTGGACTCCGACTTGACAGGTTCCTGGCCGATCGTCCGTATCTCAGGCTGGACTGTGGGCTGGATCGCCGGCCTGGCTTCAGCACTGACGGCAGGGCGCTGACGCTCAGGCGTCTGGCTCTCCTTGGTCGCTGCCAGGAGCTCGTTGGCCGTACTGCTGATGGCCTCCAACTGATCGGCCAGGGAGTTGATGATCTGCCGGTTCTCCTGGGCAGGCTCAATCCCGATGATCTCCTGGGCCAGGCGCTGGAAGTCCTGCTGGCCCTTGCTGGCCGGGTCATACTCGTTGATCGGTTGGCCGAAGCTGGCTGCCTCCTTGATCTTGGTGTTGAAATTGACCACGGTCTTGAGCATACGGTCCGCGAAGTGCGTTCGCAATTCCGCCAGGACCTCGCGGGCCATCTTGGTTCGGATGTCGTACATGCTGGCCAGGACCTTGACGCTGACCTGCTGCTTGCATCGCTTGCATAGGATGCCCAGGGTCTCCAGTTGCTTGCTCAGACCATGCAGGGCAAAGTAGCCGGTCTCGACCGGCACGAGCACGTCCGTGGCGGCCCTCAGGGCATTGAAGGTCAGAAGTCCCACAGCCGGGGGGCAGTCGACTACCACGAAGTCGTACACCTGGGCCTCGTCCAGGATGGTCTTGAGGCACATCTCTCGCTCGGACAGACCCGCCATCTGCTGTTCAAAGGCAGACAGATCTATGCTGGCAGGGGCCAGTTCCAGACGATCGCTGATCTGCCAGAGGATCTCTGAGAGTCGGATGGGTTCGTTGCGGCTCTGACTGATGAGCGCGTCATAGATGCTTTGTTCGATCTGCTCTTCGGGTACGGCCAGACCCACCGCACAGTGTGATTGGGGGTCCATATCCACCAGCAGGACCTTCTTGCCCACCTGGGCCAGGGCACTGGCGAGGTTGATGGATACGGTCGTCTTGCCGCAGCCGCCCTTCTGATTGACCACTGCTATCGTTCTCATTCCCTTGATCTCCAGCCAATGGTTTGCTCTTGCACAGCCCAGCCTGCAGGCGATCCCCGAGGGTGAGGCAGCGCCGAAAATCCCTTTTTCAATGCTACCAAACAGACAGATTATTATAACACTTCGGCTTTGGAGTAGGAAAAACTTTATGCTTTTATGGGACGACTTCAGAATAATTGGCTATCAGCACAGGGATTGGCCCTAGGCCCTTCTGTCAGTACTGTTGTGCGAGTTGTCAGAAGGGTTCATCCTGATTCATGTAAGTGATGGTTGTCGTGCAACTGCAAATAGTGTAGACTCTCTGCCGTTGCTCAGCCAGGCAGTTTGAACAGGAACTGTCGATGTCGCGAAACGGACTTCAATTGGATCTGCAGGGCGTGCCGGCACAGGTGCACTCGCCGCTGGTGGACTTGGTTCAGCGGGTCCAGGCCTTACTCAAGGAGAACCTCCAGAGCATCACGGTTGTGGGTAGTTGTCTATCCCCGGACTTTCGGCCCGGGGTCAGCGATATCAATACCATCGTGATGGTGGCCGAGCACCATCAGGGCGTTCTGATCGGCCTGGCTGGCCTGGCCAGGGTGCTTCGAAAGGATCGCTTCTCCCCACCTTGGGTCATGACCGAGGACTACCTGGACAGGTCTCGCGACGTGTTTGGGATCGAGTGGCTGGAGTTTCAACTGCTGCACCAGACGATCCTCGGGCCAGATCCGTTGGCGGGCCTGACCTTTCAGAAGGCGGATGTCCGGCTGCAGTGTGAAAGGGAACTCAAGGCGACCCTGGTTCGACTCCGCCAATGTCTTGTAGCGGCCGGAGGGGACAAGACCTTGGTCCGTGACGTCCTGATCGCCACGGTCAAGGCCCTTGGGCCTACCCTGAGGGCGATGCTCTGGCTGGTGGATCTGGATCGCACGGCAGCCAGGCAGCCCACGTGTCAACAGGCATGGGAGGCCTTTGGCGTCGATACCCGGGGCCTCGCATCCGTATGGAGTTGGCACTACCAGGCCCGGCGGCCCTCAGAGAGGGACCTCCAAGCGGCCTTCGATTCGGTGTACGCCACGGTGGATCAACTGGCCTACTTCGTGGATGATCTGGAGGTCTGAGGATGGGTTCCATGGGTCTGTGGGCGGCGTTGTGGCCGGTGCTGCTCTGTGCAGGCCAGGGTGCACCCCACCATCTGGCACTCCCTCCTCCGACCCGCTACGTGGCGGACTATGCGGGCCTGATCGATACCTCCCATGAGAGTGAACTGAACGGTCTGCTCCAGCGATTGGAGATGACTACCGGCGTCCAGTACATCATCGTGACCATCCAGAGTCTCAAGGGTGAATCCCTCGCATGGTTTGCCAAGAAGACGGCCGTCCTGTGGAAACTCCGACAGCAGCGAAAGGACAAGGGTGTACTCTTCGTACTGGTCGCAGACGATAAGACCTACCGCTTTGAGGTCGGACAGGATCTCAGGGGGGTACTTACGGAACAGTATCTCGCCCAGATTGGGGAGGATCTCCTAAGGCCCTGCATTGAGGCTGGAAAGGCTGGCGAGGGTGTGTATCAGTGCAATCTGCGGGTCGTTGGGAGGATTGCCAGGGAGTATGGAGTGCAGGTCTCAGATTCGACGCAGGCCCTGCCCAGACAGGTCTTTGGCAGCCAACCGCTGACCAGAAACCGATCCTGGACTGGTTGGGGCAGCATACTCCTTGTCCTATTGTCTGTCGTCCTTCTCGGCACGTGGCTCAGCCGGCGGATCAGGCGGTCGCGCCGAGCATCTCTTGGGTCGAGCGGGTTTGGTGCCTTCCCGGGCCATGGCCAAGGCGGCCCATATGGTGGGGGGTGTTTTGGGGGTGGGGCCGGGGCCTTTGGGGCAGGTTTCGGCGGATCTGGGGCACCCGGCACCAGCGGCCTGCGATAGCCACTCGCCGGAGTCTAGCGCCTGGCGTCGAGGGATTGGCTGGGTTTCCCCTGCTTTTTTTACCATTTTCTCCAAAAATACGGCGAGAGACTGTCCACACCACCCCATCGAGGAGCGCCTTAGCCCGGAGAGAAGAGGTAGCAAGGTCGTTACTCATTGTTTTTGGAGGACATCGCTATGAACAGGCACGTGATTGAGTTGGCTGCATTGCTGGTATTGCCCACACTGGTCGTCGGGGCAGACAGGACCCTGGAGAAGGGCGAGGTGCTGGCTCTCTTTGACCAGCTTACCAGCAAGCCTCAACGGACGTGGATATCGGCAGGCGCGATCAGGGCCGCCCACACCGCGTACCAGGCGCCCAAGACCACCGACAGCGCAGACGTGGAGGCTCGCGTCAAACAGGCCGTGGAGGACTACCGAAACAACCCGGACAAGCCCCAGCGTAGCGCAGATTTCCAGAAGATGATGCTCGATGCAATACCCTTCAATGTCAGGTATGAGTGGGGCAACGAGTATACGATGACCACCACGGAGGTGATCCGATATGATGGAGAGCGATTCTACTGGGAGATCAAGGTCGGTTCGCGCACCGACTCCATACGGCCGGAGAAAGACCTGGCCTACAACGACATGATCGAGGCGTTCAATCTGGATTGGAATGGCACCCGCATCTTTGCCTGGGATGGCCAGACCTACACGAGCTACAACCTGCCGATCAACCAGGCCATGGTTCAGGCTGGGGGCCAGACCCCCCACAACATCCATGGCGCACTGACCGCAGGGATCATCCCTTGGGGCTACGGGCTGTTGACCGCTGAGAGCCTTCGCTCTGCGGAAGCCACGGCCGTGGAGACGCAGGGGGAGGGTCAAACCCAAGTCCACCTGAGCCTTCAGTGGCCCGGCGGCACACAATTCGAGTTCGTATTGGACCGCCAGAAGGACCTGGCTGCCCTGTCGGTCCGCGCCGTCGGCCCGGGCAGTGCCGTGGTGACCACCACCTTTGAGAACCACAGGTTGGTGGCTGGCCGCTGGGTCCCCACTGGCATCAACGTGGAACGGCGCGACAGTCAGACCGACCGGCTGCTGGGGTATGACCTGTGGAACATGGAATCCATAGACACCTCGACTCCGTCGCCAGCAGCGTTCATCCCTGAGTATCAGCCCGGTGCGGTCATCCAGTACAGGACCGGCCTGTCCGGCACCCAGACCCTGTTCTATGAGTACTCCAATCGGGTCGGCACGGGCAGTATCCTGGCAGAGAGGCTTGGCGCGGCACAGGCGACGCAACCCACGAACTGTGCGACCGTGTCTCTGGGCTATGTGGCCAAGGAACTTGGCAGACCCCTGGCAGGGGCCCAATTGGCCCACTCGCTGGATTCGAGGGGCAACACGAGTCTTTACACCCTCAGGCAACTAGCCCAAGGCCATGGCCTGTACAGCCGGGCGGTCAAGACGGACCTGGACACACTCAGGGGCCTTGATGGCTGTAGGGCGATTTTGCACCTGCAGGGTCGGAATCACTTCGTGGTCCTGGCCCAGGCAGACGAGGAGAGGGTGTGGCTGGTCGATCTGACCCGCAGCCGGTTCCTCTATCACCTTGACGCCGAGGCCTTTACGCACGGAGAGTGGACTGCGGGTGTGGCCCTGCTCGTATCGAGACGGCCCATTGGTGCCGATCCGCGTCTGATCGACATACCGGATACCGAGCTGAGGACCCTGGTGGGCGCCACGGGTTACTCCTGTACTGATCAGTGCCAGTACGGCTACACGGTTTATTGCGATCAGATCAACTGGATCTGTGTGGGGAACTACTACATCTTCTGGGACATGTACTGCTGTAAAGAGGCCCCAAGTGGTGTCTGCACCAACCAGTATCTTGAGCGTGCCAGGAAATCGCCTTGTATCAATGACCTGTTCCGTCCGTACCTGTGCGACGTCACAGGCCAATGGACGATCTATTACACCCATGCAGCCTGTGGATATGAGTCCCAATGACATGGCTTGTCGCTACCTGTCGTGGGTCTCCTTCAGAAGGAAGGGCTCGAATAGCCCGTAGCCAACGGTGTCGTATTCCTTGCCAGGCGGAGGGCCCGCCAGGGGGCCCTTCTGGAACATGCCGGGCCATGCACTGCCGAGCCCCGGCCTGCCGTGATGCGGTCCAAGGGTGTTCTTGAGAGTGCCGATGACCACGACCTCAACGACATTCTCGCCGCTCCGGATCTGTCCGGTCACGTTGCATTCCCACGGCTGGGCCACCACATAGCCCGCCGGTCTGCCGTTCACGCTTATCCGGGCCACGCTGCCCCGCCAGGCCGGCAGGGCAACGGCGTACCGGCCCTGAGGTCGGGCCACCTCATAGGTCTGGCGATACGCCACGCCGGCCGCGTAGAGGGGCTGGCCCTGGTGGTTCCACGGGCCCAGTGTGAGCGGTTGGTCCGGCGCAATGACAAAGCCCTTGTCCGCAGGCCGTAGTGCAAAGTCGCCCAGCACATAGGCCGGCTCCAGTTCATGGTAGATCGTAAACGGTGAGGCCTTGAGGGTCACGGTGTTCTCGCCTGTGCGAGCGGCCGAGGCAATGTCGATCTTGCCAAAGGCCCTGTCAAGCCACCACTGTCCTGCCTTCGCAGCCACGGGCTGCCCATTGCAGGTGATCGTGTAGAGGTCGGGCCGCTCAATGACCAGGGCAAGATCCTGTGGGACCGCTCCTTCCAGGGTGAACCTGTAGGTAGCGGTGAAGCCGCTGTCCGTTGGGAACGTCTGGGTGATGAGTTCGTCCTTGAACTGAACGGCGCTGTCCCACGGGTCTCGATCCACACCGTTTTTCTGCCAGGCGAACTGGTTGGCCTGGTAGAAATAGGCGTTCGTCAGCGTCTGACCACCGGCGGTGATATCGACGTAGTCGAGGGTCAGGACATTGGGCCCGAGGCGTTGGATCTCGGTCGTCCCAGACGCCGGTGCAACCAGGGTGGTCGTCAGACCAGGCACCTCGGGCGACTTCGCGGGCCCTTTCTTCGAGAGGAAGAGCAGGAGGCTGGCGCACGGCGGCAGTGCGAAGTCGGCCTTGACGCCATCTCTGGTTTTCTCAAACGGATACGCCTCCACCCGACCCGTGTACGGGTCCCACTGCTCGGCGTCTTTCATGTTGGACTCAAACGAGCCTGAGCACGGGGACTCGATGCTCGTGTTGACCAGAAAGAGGATCTGGCCGTCTCTGATCTGACGGCGGTGGTGGAAGAGGATGCCGCTGACCGGGGCCTGGCGATGGATGACGAATGGATCGCGGCCCTCGATCCCGCTCAGGACCTGTGCGACCTCGTTGGCTTGGACCGGTTTCCAGTTGGCCGCCTGGGCCAGACTCGAGGCCCGCGCGGATGAGGCACCGTCGATATGCTGGGGCCAATCCGGCGTCATGCCTTGCGGGCCCGGCACCACGCGGACAAGCGTGCCGCCGGCCCGGATGAACGGTTCGATCAACGCCAGCGTGGGGCCGTTGAGGTTCTCCGCAGCCGAGGGCAGGACCACGACCGGGTAGCTCCGCCTGCCGATCACCAGCTCCTTGCCGCTCACGGAGCCCTGGTGAGCCAGGGTGTCTTCGCACCCCAGGTCGTACTCCACCTGTGCGGCCTCGAGGGACATCAGCAACTGGAAGAAGGAGTCGCCAATCTCCTTGAGCTTGGCGGCGTTACCCTGGAACATCCACGCGGTAGTGGTAGGCTCCAGAACCAGCACGCGATTGACCTGCTGGCCCTGCGTCAGCGCGGCCGAGAGCCGGGCAAAGTAGCCGGCAGACACGTGATACGCCTCCCACCACGGCTCGTGATAGGAGAAGGACTGCGGGTGGTCGCGCTTCCGGGCCCCTCGGATCGTGACATAGGACAGGTGCTGGTCGAGGGTATTGACCCCAAGCACCTGGAGCCAGTCGCCGATCCGCTTCATGTCTTCAAAACGCAGGTCCCATCCCCCCGCGCCATAGAGCTCCACGAGCGTGCGTGCCCGCCCGAGCTGATTGGCCAGGCTGGAGATCTCACGGCAGGCCCGCACGTTGCCGAACTGGGCGTGGGTATCCTCCTGGTATTGGTTCATCAGGGTGTCGATGCCCGGACGCTGCTGCCACGCGGCCATCGCCATGTTGTCGGGTACGCTCATGCAATCCGGCCAGTCGTGCTCCCAATAGTGGCCGGTGAACTCAAGGGCGTGCTGTTGGCAGTACTCATAATAGGGCCTGGCCCAGCGATCGATGAACAGATCGAGCAGGGTCTGATAGTAGTTGTGGCGGACCCTCTTCCAGTCGCCCACCTCCCAGTTGAGGCTGGCCAGGTTGTCAAGCAGGCTGTAGCCCCACCTCTTCTCGAACTGCTGGGGCAGGTCGTCGGTCCAGGGCAGTCCCCCTGCGGGCCGGAGCTCCGGCTCATCGGCGAATGAGCCGGGGATCCTCCTGCCGAACTGGTCGCCGACCTGGTGGCGATACGCCTCCAGGGTGACTTCGAGGAACTTCTGGGTGACACCAGGATAGAGCAGGTCCACGTAGCAGCGGTTGCCATGCCATGGCGAGTTGGCTGCCCTGCACACCTCAGCGACAACATACCTGCCTTCCGGCAGGGATTCGCCGGCCTTGACGGAGGTCGTCACGTTCTCGGCCTTCTCGCCCTCGATGCGAAACACGGTCAGCGTATGGGCCTCCCACTTGGGCGCGGTCCGGACCTCCCTGAGGATCAGTCCCCGCCCGCGTGATTCCGGCATGAGCTCCGGCACCCACCCACCTGCAAACCCGGATGGATAGGAGTTCTCGTCGTAGATCCACACGTTCATGTCGAGGCGCTGGGCCTCACGCAGGGCCACCTTCCACAGCCTGAACCACTCGTCCGAGAGATAAGGGGTCATCAGCCCGGGCCGCGGATGGATGAAGACCTGCCTGACCTGCTGGGCCGCCAGGTCGCGGAGGGTGGTGATGACCTGCTCGTCTGTGAGCCTGTCGTTCCAGACCCACAGGGGCGCAGTACTGTACTCGCGTGGGGGCTTGGCGAACAACCGCTTGACCTCCGCGGAGTCCACGGGCTTGGCCTGTGAGGCGATGGCCGCCCAGGGGATAGACAGGGGCACAAGGATGCAGAGGATATGCACAGGCGCTCCATTTGTCGTCATACGAGACTCCAGTCACTGTTCGAAGTGGAACAGCTCTTTCATGAGTTGGCTGGCGTTTGGATCATTCTGCAGGACGGCCTTCAGCTTGTCCTTGTTCTCTTGCCACCACTCATTGATGATCTTTATATAGGAATCGTTGTATTTCTCCCCAGGCACGTGTTTGACCAAGCCATGCCCATACCCGTATGCTCCTTCTCCAAACGGATAGCCAGGGTCTGATCCATAACCACGCCATATCCAAGGAACGCTGTGGTCTGAGAACAGTGAATAATGAATCGACTGTAGGATATACGAGCGACCTTCCTCGCCAAACTGATGACCATCTTCAATGACCCCTCCGTTCAGTAGCTCGTACAGGCCTTCTGTGCGACTGGCCCGGAGCAGGGCCATTGCGGCTGCGGTTCTCAGATCTGGGGAGTCTCCTTGACTCATGACGCCCTTGAGAAACTCAACAACCTTCGTCTGCTGTTCCTCATGGACGTCATTGAAGAAACCGAGAATGCCCAGGTAGTGTTCCTTGATACGCAGAGTTGTTTCAAGGAGGTACCTGTCAATGAGATCCTGCAAAAAGAAGACATGTCGTGATTTACCATAGTTGTATTCTCTGTCAGCTATCTTACCCAGCAAATTGAGTGCGCCTATCTTTGTATCATCATCCGCCTGCTTCAACTGGGTCAGAAGGATCGGGACGGAATACCGGGCCATGTCAAGAAACCAGTCTTCCATGTCCTCTTCCCAGCGAGTCTCACGCTCGGGCTTGTACGCGGTGATGAGTGTCCGGAAACAGCTCTGAAGGTATGAATCAAGGAATTGCCTTTCTGAAGTAGTCAAGTTGCGGCCATCTTGAATGAGCAGTTCTCGTTCCATGGCATCAGGATTGGCCGATTGAGGGATACATAGCACAAAGCAGTCATCTGCCAGGCAGAGTGTCATGGGTTGGGTCTCTGCTAGACCCTTCAGGACCTCTAACGGCAATTGAGCGGCTACTTGATCCAAACGGGTGGGCCATAGACCGCTTTGGTTCTTGAATCGCCTCGATTCAATGAGCAGACGATGGCGGCAATGTTTCGCAAGCAAATAGAGATAGTGCCCACCGCGATGGCGTTCCGCGGCTTCAGGACTCTTGAAGAGGACAGGATCACTACACCTGAGAATCTGACCCCATCTCCCCTTACGTATGCAGTATCGTATGTGTGACCAACGGTCGGGGTGCATGTCTACATCAGAGGCATAGTCAGCGTAGTGCTGCCATAGAAGCTTGGTGACCTCGTCTATCTCGCGGTGAGAAGCCGCCAACTGGTCATCAAGAGGACCTGTGAGGGCGCGTAGGGCATCCAAGTCAAGAAGGCTTGGATCAGCCATCACTACCAGAGTATCGAGCAGTCTGAGTCCCCTCGATTCAGCGATCATAGAATCTCGCAGGCGGTAGTGTTGGTAAAAGTGGCGGCTCATGCGAACCAGTACAACTGCCTTGGACTGGGCGTCACTCATGCGGCCCTCTCCAAGGTCAAGGTAGGCCGCTGCAGTCAGTGATCCGTGGCAATTGATCATCGCTTCAACAATGAGGTCCTGGTATACCGTCTTTTCAACTGTCTCGGGGGGTCGGCACAGGAGGAAACGACAATTCTCAAGGGTCGTCGCCTCAACAAGGGTGTTCATATGCCTCGAAAACACCCCGATGGACTTGGCCACTTTGGGGAATTCTGATGCTCTCCAGGGATGAGACATGTATCTCAGGTTGGAATCCACGCCTTTATCAGGGGCGAGAAGGCTTGGATCTTGCCTGATTGCATTGGCATCTGCATCACTCACCGGCAGCGTCAAATCAGCCAAGGTGAAGGGGCTCTTGTAGTCCGACAGTAGTCTGGCATATACCAAGGCGGCATTTTCCTGGTCCGGGATGGCCCTGGCCTTGTCCAGGGCGGCCAACCTCTCCTGAGCTGACGGTAGACACAGATAAAGCACGAACCAGACGATGGCGAATGCCGCAAATACAATCAGAATGCGGCCTGCATGGAACCTCTTGGATTTGGACGGATGTGAGGGATCGCCGGGGAGTGTTGTTCTCTCAGATGACTCGCTCATGCGACCTCCAGTGCCCAGGGTTGGCGGCTTCTCGGCCTGAACTCCAACAAGTCACAACTCAGAACGACGAATCTCGAACCAGGCCCTCTTTTCAACTAGACTGGCATCATCATGGCCAAGGCCGGCACAGAAGTCAAACTGAATTCCCACAGGCGTCAATTCCAGTACGTCCGCCGACAAGCAGCCCCGGCCCCCGGCCCTCTGCGGATTGACTCACCCCCAGGGCCATGCTATCATAGTGACAGCCGTAGGAGGACTGAATGACCGCGATATGCCCGTCCGCCCCGTAGGTGTGGGCAAGGAGTAGCAGATGAAGCAAGTAGGGCGAACGCCGCAGAAATCCGAGGACTCCCCTGGAGGACGTTTGAGTTTGTGAAGACGCTATTGTTCCTCTCGGCGATGGTCTTCTCTTGTGCCGACTGCCTCAACGACTCTGCCCTCTTGGCCCAGACCCCACCAGTAGGGGGGCCAGGTCTGCTGATCACGGAGTTCATGGCGAGCAACGGCAGCACGCCCCCCCTCGGAGAGGGCGACCTCTTGGACGAAGATGGCGATTCTTCAGATTGGATCGAGATCTACAATCCTACCTATGAGGCCGTCCCCATAGGGGGCTGGTACCTGACCGATGACCCGCATCGCTTGACGAAGTGGCAGTTCCCTCAGTGTACGGTCGGTCCGGCCGAATTCCTCGTGGTGTTCGCCTCAGGCAAGAACCGGGCTGTGCCCGGCGGTGAATTGCACACCAACTTCAGACTGGATGTCGAAGGCGAGTACCTGGCATTGGTTGGAGCAGACGGCGTGACGGTAGTCCATGAGTACGCCCCAAGGTACCCGCCGCAATGGACGGACGTCTCCTACGGCCTCTCGCAGCAGGCCAAGAAGCTGGTGGCCAGCGGTGCCAACGCCTCGTACCACGTACCTACTGCCAGTGAGGCGGGCATGGCCTGGACAGCCCCGAGCTTCAACGATTCGAATTGGGACCAGGGCGCCACGGGTGTGGGCTTTTCGGCTGGTGTTGCCCTGGTCGGACAGGACATCGGAGGCCCTGCCAGGGCCGGGTCGTTCACCCAGAGCGGCGACACGTTTTCGGTCCGTGGCGGTGGCCGAGACATCTGGGACAATGCTGACCAGTTCTTCTATGTCTGCCAGCCTCTCTCGGGCGATGGTCAGATCATCGCCCGGATCAGGGGTGTCGCCGAGTGTGCTCGCTGGGGCGCTGCCGAGCAGTATACGCCCGCGACCTGGTTGGAGCATCTGAACTGGGTGAAGACCGTGATGATCCCTCAACGAACGGAGGTCGTTCTCCAGCAGATGCGTGCAGCCGGCCTCTTCCCCCGGGTCGATGCACCGACCTTCAGTCAGCAGGGCGGGCACGTGCAACGGGGTTTCCACCTGACCCTGAGCGCCCCGAGCGGCACGATCTACTAACCCACCAGAGGAGTACCTTATGAACGAATCACACAACGACATCGAGGCACTGAGAAGTTACGTTGAGGAATTGAAGGCGGACCGCGCTGCCCAGAAGGACAAGGAACGGCGAGAGGCCTGGACCAAATACGTGTCTCTGACGGTGGTCATTGTGGCCGTGTTTGCGGCGATCGCCACCCAGTGGTCCGGCAAGTATTCCAGCCGCACCCTGGTCCGATTGAACGACGCAACGTTCAACCAGACGCAGGCAGCCAACCAATGGGCGTACTACCAGGCCAAATCCGTCAAGCAGAACCTCTATGAGGTCAGCCGCAGCCAGATTCAGGACACGGCCGACCCGAACGCGGCAGCCAAACAGCGGGCGGTCACCGACGAGCGTATCGCACGGTACGAGAAGGAGAAAACGGAGATCAAGGGCAAGGCCGAGGAATTCGAGCAGAGGCGCGACCAGGCCCGCGAGGCGGCCACGGTCGCCAGCGAGAAAGGGAGTGCCATGAGCCTGTCTGTGGCGGTCCTCACCATCGCCATTGCCGTGGCGTCGATCTGCCTAGTCACCAAGAAGAAGCCGCTCTGGATCATCTCGATGCTGCTGGCGGGCGCCGCTCTCACGCTGATGATACGAGCCTGGACGAGGTAGGGGGCAGTGACAGATCGCCCTCTCGCGTGGTGCGTCACGTGCAGGGTTCACCTGTCTGGGATGATCCAGGCCACGAAGCACTCCTTCTGCTTCTCCCAGGGGTTCGTCTTTTCCTTCAGCGTTGGCTCCGCCGGCACCCCCATGGGGAAGGCTTGAACCAACTCCTCTACGAAGTTGCTGCGTGAAATCACGACCTTGGTCGTACCATCCGGACTCAGAAAACTCTTCACCTGATGGGTGTCACGTAGGAGACGCACCGGCTTAGCCAAGCCCATGTAGAACAGTGTCTTGGGCGAGCATTGCCCAAAGGCCGCGATGTTCTCCGGCGCCAGGCGCCCGATCCGCTCCTTTAGATCGAGGCTGAAAGGCTTGATCGCACGACTGCGATCCAGCATGTGCTCCTGCAGGATGAAGAAGCCGCCCACGAGAATGGCGGACATGATGACCGATGGCCCGAGCCGTGCCCCCACCCCGAGGATCCGGCCCTGCAGGCCGGGCCACATCCGCTCCGCAATCAGGGGCAAGATGGCCATCAGACCCAGGACCGCCGTGGCATAGACCAGGTCCTTCGGGGCAACGAAACCGATGCGGTCCCTCAGCACAGGCCAGAAGGCCACGCTGAGGACCTCGAAGACGGCGATCGCCCCGAGCAGCCCGGCCTGGAGGCGGAAGGCCCCTCGACTCCACTTATCCTCACCGGCCGTCTCGAAGACACGCGAGGTCAGGATCGCGCAGAACGGCAGTATCGGGAGGATGTAATAAGACCTCCGGGACCCGGAGAGAGTGAAGAACAGGAAGATCAGCAGGACCGAGAGCGTCAGCCACTTGCCCGGCCAATCGGATTTCTTGAACGTCACGCCTGCCCCCCAGATGGCTGCCAGAGACAGAGGTATCCACGGGAAGACAAGCTGGGGCACATACCTGAAGTACACGTAGAACGGCTCTTGGTGGTCAAAGGGCAGGAAGTATCGCACGACGTTCTCTTTGAACGCCATGTACAGACCGCTGGCGTGGTATCCCGTTCGCGTCATCTCTGCATAGAACAGAGGAGTCAGATAGACCGTCAATCCAAGCAGCAGGGCCAGGACGTGGGACGCGGACAGATAGGACCTCCAGCGACTGCCCCTCACCACATCAGGCAGCACGACGAGGATGGGCAGGACAATCGCCGCCATCCCCTTGGTCTGAGCGCCCACAAAACAGATCAGGTAAAAAACCAGGTAGCTGAGAAAGCCGGGCTTGTCCCGTCGAGCCCAATACCATGCCACGGCCAGAATGACAGCCGCCAGGTTTTCCATGTCGGACTGGGCCGTCCTGGCCCAGAACAGGAATCCCCACATGCTCAGGAAGATCCAGCCTGCCGCTCGTGCCTGCCGGGCAGATCCGAGTCCCCGCGCCAGACGCACTGTCGCCCCAAGGGCCACCAGGGCGGCAACGGCGCTGGGCAGTCTTGCGATGGCTTCATCCAGCCGACCGGTAATGGTGGCCCCCGGGACAATGAGCCAGTAGCCCAGGAGGGGCTTGTCGAAGTAGGGTTCCCCATTGATACACGGGTGGAAGTAGTCGCCCGTAAGCCGCATCTCCCTGACGATCTCCGCCCATCGGTCCTCCGAGCCCCATAGCCCGCGCGCACCCAGGTAGCAGAACACGCAAAGCACCGCCGCCGACCAGAAAAGAACCGTCGGTATACGGTTGCGAATGCGTTCCATATCTGCCTGTGCCATAGAAATCAGCCCTCACGCGGCTTGCCGCCTCCGGAGTCGCCGGTTGAGCACTCGCGGCATCTTCTCTTGAGATCCTGTCGCTGTCAACTCCGGCCTCCGTTCCCCGTGTGTCATCATAACCTCTTTGTGGGACACGTGTACATGCATCAGACGGAGGGAGAGGGACGAACTGACCAACTGGCGGACCGGCGAGACGCAGGTGCAGTTGGGCCTGAGGCACAGGGTGGGACTCTGTCACGCCGTGGTGCTTCCCTGTTCCGAATGGACCTCATCCATGTTAAGATAGACACGTGCGTTGGGGCCGATCTGCGGCCTGTGCCAGGACCCGCAGATGCCGTGCCCGCAGAAGAATGACGCTGAGATTCGTGAGGATGGGATGCCGTTGCCCGTGATCTGCATGCTGCTCGTGGTGCTCATGGCCCAGCCTGGGCAAGGGGCCGATCCCAGGGGTTCTGTGGTCATCAACGAGATCCTCGCGTCCAACAGCACGGTCCTGCGCGACCCGCAGGGCCAATACGATGACTGGATCGAGCTGTACAATCCCGGCAACATCCCGATTGACGTGGGCGGCCTGTACCTGACCGACGATCTGTCAGCACCCACAAGGTGGCGTATCCCTACGGACACTCCAACGGCCACGACGATCGGGGCCCATGGGTATCTGCTGATTTGGGCCGACGGTGACACGACGGATCCCGGCCTCCACGCCGGTTTTCGGCTGAGCGCTGCGGGCGAGCAGGTCGGCCTGTTCGCTGCTGACGGAACGACGCTGATCGACGGCTGGGTGTTTGGCCAGCAGGCCACGGACGTCTCCTATGGACGCTATCCGGATGGGGGCGTGGACCTGCAATTCATGGCCACCCCCACCCCCGGTCGCGCCAATGCCGCGGGCTACGAGGGGTTGTCAGGAGAACCGCGGGTCGAGCCCGCCAGCGGCCTCTACACCGAGCCGATCACGGTCACGATCCAGACGCCGACTGCGGGGGCGGACATATACTATAGCCTCAACGGCGTCGATCCCTTCAGCGAGGCCAGGGGCCGGCCCTTCGGATTGCTCTACACGGGGCCTATCCGCGTTGCCAGGACGGCGACGCTGAAGGCCGTTGCGTGGCGGCCCGGCTGGCGCCAGAGTCCCTTCTGCGTGCGGCGGTACCTGTTTCTGGCCCCGGACATCCAGGGCTTCAGTTCCCCGTTGCCGATCGCCGTCGTCGATACCATGGGCCAGGAGATTGGCAGGCCACAGACCCTGTGCTGGGCCGCCTTCTTCGAACCAGGTGACCAAGGCAGGGCTGGCGTGCTGGGGGACATCAACTTCAGCGGCAGGGCCGGCATCAACATCCGCGGCAAGAGCTCCGAGGGATTCCCCAAGCACCAGTATCACTTCGAGACCTGGGACGAAAGGAACAAGGACAAGCACGTCTCCATTCTGGGCTTTCCAGCCGAGTCGGATTGGGTGCTCCAGGGCCCCTATTCGGACAAGTCGCTGATGCGCAACGTCCTGGCGTACCAGTGGAGCAACGACATCGGCCAGTATGCGGTCCGTACCCGGTTCATCGAGTTGTTTCTGAACACAGACAACAGTGGGCCGGACTTGAACGACTACGCGGGCGTGTACGCGTTCATGGAGAAGATCAAGATCGGCCCGGACCGGGTCAATGTCACCCGGGTCAAGCCCGGTAACGACGCGTCCTCCCAGATCACGGGTGGGTATATCATCAAAAAAGACAAGTTCGACCCCGACGATCAGACCTTTGTCACCAGCCGGGGACAGACCCTGATCTATGCGGACCCCAACGGCTTCGACCTCACTCAGAAGGAAAAGGACTGGATCAAGGGCTTCTTCAATGCGTTTGAGGCGACCCTGTACGGCTCCAGGTTTACGGATCCGGTCAACGGATACGCGAGATTCATCGACGTCAACTCCTTCATCGACCACCACATCCTGGTCGAACTCGCCAAGAACATCGACGGTTTCCGCCTCAGCACCTACATGTTCATCGACAACGACAGCAAGCTGCACATGGGGCCCGTCTGGGACTACGACCTCTCGCTCGGCAACGCCAACTACAACGACGGCTGGAATGCCACGGGTTGGTACAACTCCCAACTGGGTGATGGCGATTATCCCTACTGGCGGAGGCTCTTCCAGGACAAGGCATTCAGGTCGCGCTACGCCAACCGGTGGTTCGAGCTGAGAACGAACCTTTTCGCGGCCGACCGCCTGCTCGGAGTCATCGAGGGCTACGCCACGCTGCTGGACGAGCCGCAGGCGCGGAATTTCCAGAGATGGCCCATTCTCGGCACGTATGTGTGGCCGAACTGGTTCATCGCCAAGACGTTCCAGGAGGAGATCGACTGGATGAAGGGGTGGCTTGCCGAGCGCCTGCTGTGGATGGATGGCCAGGTGGCCACTGAGTTCGGACCAGCGACTCCCTCCTCCAAGTGATCTGGCCCATCACATCATCTGTTTCTGCCGGATTGCCCCGGACAGATGGTAAGCAGGTTGGAGTGAACATGCAATACATCAGCTGCGGCAAACGCGGCTATCACCTCAGATTCCCTCTGGCATTTGTGAGCCCCTTGAGGACCACCGGCCCGAGGAGCTCTTTCGTAGCAGAGGCGGAGGCATCGAGCTTCCGGAGGGCATTATCCGCCAATTCCCACTGAAACATGGCTGTTGTCGGCTCATGTGCCGGTCCCCATCGCTGTTGTCTCTCAAAGATCGTTGCCAGGATGATGTGACACTTCAGGATACGTTCCCAATCCCTGCCTAGATCGCGACGGTACTCTTGGCCCTTCGCTTCAAATAACTGTCCAATGAAGTCGTTGAGGACCTCATTGTCCGGGTCCAATTGCCGGTTCTGGCCACTCTGGTCATACAGGAGGAGGTTGGCTACGTAGAGTCCGGCCTCCATGTTCCGAGTATTCAGGCCCCAGGCATGGCAGTAACGCTGCAGTGCACTGCGGAGACTCTTGGCGTCTCTCTGCTGGCGGTACTTGTCTGCGACCATGACGATGAAGCTAGAGAGCACGGCGAAATTGGGCTCGCGGCTAACTCCTACCGCCGGCTCGGCCCAAACAGCACCATAGAACTCCCGAATCGGCTCTGGGGAGATGCGCATGATCGGAAGTGGACCGGAGTAGACAGTCTCTATCTGTTCGATCATTCTCTGGGAGTCACGAGGAAGTCGAGGCGTGGAGCGGATCTGGCTCAGCAGGGGTGACCACTCCTGCCTAAACGCTTCAGGTCTGATCTGTGCAGCCGCGAAGTACCGGACGAGTTGGCGGAGGAGCTGTGGATAGAGACTATGCTCCCTCCAACGTTCGACCAGCAACCCCTGGCGAAGGTTACGCGCAACACCATCGTAGTCTTGACAAACCAATTGGTTCTTCGTCAACTCAACCATCAGAGGGATTCCAGTGGTCTCACGAGTAGATTGCACCGCCGCATCGCCAGCGGCCTGTGCAGCCTCTGCAAAGATCGGGTCGGCCTTCACTGCCTCATTCAATACCTCGCAGGCACGGTCAGAAGAACCGGACAACAGCAGTGCCATGCCGTAGTTGTAGAGGCTGCGAGATCGAGCGACCGGGTTCAGGGAAGAAGTCCGAAGAAGCTCTTGTTCCGACTCCATCACCTGAAGCGCCTCCTGCGGCTTCTTCTGTCGAAGCAGTTGTGCACAGTAGTTGTTCGATGCCCTTAACCGAGGCTCTCCCTGAGTCGAAGCAATGACATCACGATAGATCTGTCCGGATCGTTCCAGCCACTCCGGTCGAGACTGCGATGCGGCCCCTGCTTCAAGAAGAGAGGCAAATCTGAGGGACAAATCGGCCCTGTCTTTGCCGGGTTCCATCTGCGTGATCTGCCGGCTGTACCGTTCGACGGCCTCGGCGAGCTTCAGGGGGCGATCCTCTATGCGAGCTGCGACGGGAGAAGTCCCCGTTGAACCCACAACCGTCGAGGCGTTGTCATTCGCTCCAAAGCTGGGAATCTGGATGGCCAAAGGTGCAATCAAGGTAAGCCATACCAGCCGGGGTCGGTGCGGCATGCTCGGGGATTTCATGGCGGTGTCCTCCAGTAGGAGTCCCACAATGGGTCTTTGTCGTGCAAGTAGACGATAGCCTGATTGTATTGATTTGGATCCCAAAGGTCGAGAGGCTCTATGACCCTGACTGTCAGGGCCTGCTTGAAGTCTGGATCATAGGGTCCCCACTGATTGTCGGCCCGGGCAATCAGCGTCGGTCCCCCCTGGTATCTAACGTTGCTGGCCACTCGAAAGGAACGAGAGAAGAAGGGAATGTACTTGTCTGTCTTGGGAAAGGGCAGAACCAATACCTTCTCCGGCATGTTGAGCCAGCGAGCATCCACGGCCACCGGCGCATACTGGATCAACTTGAACAACAATGCCCTTCTCTTGAGCCAATCCGGAGGGAAATTCCGGTGCATGAAGTCCAGGAGGCCTTTCTGGGCAGTCGTAGGTGACGGAGAAGGAATCAGCAATCCAGCCAAAGCCTCTCGCTCCCTCCACCGTTCGCTCTCGGCAAGGTCGTAGATCCGCGTTGAGATAGACCCGTCCGACCATTTGATATCGACAATCAGACGAAGCTGTAAGTATGGCTCCCCCCAGTCATTCTCGGTGAGACGCAGGCTTAGTGTGGCTTTTGGACATCTCGCACATTGAGGGATAATGTCCCACCACTCCTGGAAGTAATCCTGCGCAGTCACTATGAACTCCCTTTGCACGGTCTCAAGTACCGTAGCCTTCTCCTTTGGCGACCAACTGCTTTGGATCGATGGGACAATGTTAACGTCGACCGTGATGGGCACGGTCTTGTCCATGGCACGGCCTCCAGTAGACATCAGGCACAGCAAAGCCATGGAGCGGGCGGCAGCCGCCCCCAATCGGAGTCCCCTTATGGATCGCATCTTTCTACCCCTACTGCGATTGTTCCAGATACAACACCTGAGGGAAGTCTTCCTCCCCGTTGCACATCCTCACGAAATCTGCTCCCTCGGCGAATGCCTTCGCTGCGCCGGGAGCACTGACCGTCACCTTGAGTCTCTGTCCGGCCTTCAACGCCCCTATCCTGTCATTCGGGTACACGTCGGCCTCTAGCCAAAGGGGCAATGCAGAGGCGAGGGCATGGTTGTCAGCGGCCAGCTCAGTCCGCCATTTGTCCTGGAGCAGGCTGGGAATATGCAGGGGCTTGCCACTGCCGATCCAGACCGTCCTGCCGCGAAACGGAATCTCACCCACTTCGTTGTCGTCTATCCGTATGGACAACATGTGGTGCGCATCGGACTCTGCCGAGTAGTAGAGAGACACTTTAGGTGACGGGCGAACAAGCACTATGCTGCGGTGGAGGAAATCACCTGGCGATCTGAGCCAGGTGCGGGGAAAGGGCCGGATGTGCCGTACCATCATCGGAAGGCCTTCCACGTCGATCTCGTAGTCCCGCCCGGCAAAGCCCGCACAGACCGGGAACTTGGCATTTAGACGCGCGAAGACGTCTGCTGAGTGAGAGGGTGTGCGACTGCCTGCCGGGCGGATCTCAATCCAACGATCCGCTGTATCGCGACGAGAGTCGACTACGATACAGCCGACGTTCAACCGAGCCACGACCACAATCCCTGTGCAGGCTAGAAGCGCGAGAGACATGACCTTTCGTCTCAGCAAATCGTCCAGCATGGACTGCCATTCCTTCTTGCGCTCCTCTCGAATGAGATTGAGGAAGAAGGCCGCCCATGCAAAGATCCCCCCAAGTCCCAGCAGCCCCACGACGGTCTGAAGGTAATCGGTGAAGGAGCCGATCCAGTACAGGACGGCCACTCCAAGCAAGAGAAGCCATATGACGTTCAGAAGGAAGATCCAATCCATATGACACTCTACACATTGTGCCCTGGCCCCGGGAGGATCTCGCTTCTGGCCTTTCGAGTCTGGGCATTCTTGGCCATTCATTGGCCTACTCTCATCCATGAATCACCATCAGAGAATGAGGTTCCATACGTCCTGTGCCGCCGGCGGCGATTCCTGCACCATGCTTACTGCTCATCACCTCAGCAAGCCACAACGCGGGTGAGCATGGATGTCGTATCGCTGACTCTTGTTTGCCGCTCACCAATTCTTACCACATATTAATATGTGGGTTTCCAAGATCGTCAAGGTAAAAAACTGAGAAATACTGAAATGGCAGCGGCGACACAGAGTATCTCTATGCCATTTCGGGGCCATGTTGATGGAGAATAGTAGTCGTCCGGCCGAAGTTGTCGGCCACGAGCATGTGTCCGAAACACCGTTGACTCAAGACTTCTGAGTCGTCCCTCGTGCCTTCTCCCAGCCGCATACTCCTGCCGCAGAGGCAGGATGACTCCTACTTCGGTTGCCCCAATGCCGTCTTCGCCCCCAGGTGATCCGGGCTGGACTGCAGGGCCAGGGTCAATTCCTCCCTGGCCTTGTCCTTGTCGCCCAGTCCCAGGTAGCCCAGGCCTGCAAGGTAGTGGGCCCCGGCCATCCTGGATCGCTGCGACTGCTGCCCGCCAAATGGGGCAACGGATTCCGTGTTGGTCCCTTCCTTCAATCGGTCGGTGCCGGTCTTGACCATCTGTTGGAGCATCTCTGTGGCTTTCTGTTCGTCGCCGAGCCTGCGGAGGGACAACGCCTGCCAGTATGACTCCTCACCGGGACCGAAGCCGCCGCGGCCTCCGAAACGCCGCCGCGCAGGACCCTGGGCCTCGCCACTGGACGGGGCTACCTGGCTCCACGCCTGCCTGGCCTTGTCCTGATCTCCGAGGCCATCATAGGCCACGCCGGTCCAGTAGGCGACCTCTGCGTCACGGCCACTGCTGCCGCGTGTCTCTGAAGGCAGGTTGTCGGGGATCTGGCTGGCTGCCTGGAGGTCTGCCAGGGCCTCCTTGTACTGCTTGGCTGCAATACGTCGCTGTGCGCGGAGCACGTGGGCATCTGTCCAGCTCTCGGCCACGGTGAGCGAGCCACCCTCCCAGACCGCAAAGGACCTGCCGGTCATGAGGCGGATGGCCTGGTCGTACTTGCCCATGAAGACCTTCAGGCCGATCATGCGAGACAGGGCATCGTCCCTCTGTTCCACGACCTGCTGATTCGCCTCAAGAAGGGCCAGGCGTTTGTCCGGGGCCGTACCTGCTGTCTCATAGATCTCATCCAGATCGGTAAAGTGCATGGCGTACTGGATCGGCAGGGACACCGCCTTCTCCAGGCTGGCAATGGCCTTGGCCTGTGCATCGCCCGTCCCCTGGTGGGAATAGGCGATGCCCAGGTTGCGGTGCACGATCGCAAAAGACGGGTCGAGCGCGGCGGATCGTTCCCACATCTTGGCGGCCTCCTCCGGCTGCCAGTCGAAAATGAGATTGCCGAGGTAGTACGGCGCCCGCGCGTCCTGGGGATTGACCTCCATGGCACGGCGGAGCACGTGGATGGCCTCCCACTGGAACGGGAACACGTAATCCGGTGACATCTGCACGGCCAGACGGCGATACTCTGCGGCCTTGGCTGCATCGCCGAGCCGCTCCGCGAAGTGGCCGAGGTAGTAGTAGGCCAGGGGCGAGATATGAGACTTGTCGGGCGCTGCCTCGATCAGCGTAAGCAGCGTGGACGTGCCGTCTTGCCAGAGCCCTGCGCTGCCATACTCGGCTGCAGTCTCCAGTGCAGTAGCCGGATGATCCCGGAACGTGGCCTGCAGCTCCCTTCGCATGTCACCGCGTCTGCCTGCCAGCCATTGCTCCATCATCGTGCGGACATCGAGTGGGTCTGCCTTATGTGCGGCGCAGTCCAGTACCACAAGGGCCTCCTTCGCACGGCCCGTGTGCCGGAGCACAGCGGCCTTGAGATTGATCGCCCGGATGTTCAGGGCATTGGCCTCAAGCGAGCGATCCACCAGGTCGAGGGCGGCCTTCCAATCATTCCGCCTGGAGGCGATCTCCGCAAGCGAGTAGTAGGCAGCGGCCCGCCACGGGGCGTTCCACGTGGCCTTGTAGAAGGTATCGAAGGCCTCGTCGTTCCTCCCCTGGGCCTTCAGGGCCAGGCCCAGGTAGTAGAGGGGCTCGCCATCCTTGGGCGTGGTGTAGCGGTCCGTCAGGCGGACCAGGGCCTTGCGCAGGAGATGCTCTGCGTCTGCGAATCGGGCCTTCTTGATATCGAGGATGCCCAGGGCGGTATTGACCCGCACGTCGCACGGATCACGCCGCAAGGCCTCCTCCCAATACGGATCGGGATCGAGCGTGGGGTTGTGGAACTGCTCGATCCGCAGGCCGGTCAGATACAGCTCCTCCACGGTCGAGATGTCCTTGGGCTGCGGAGGGGGCTCGACCAGCTTGGGCATCTCCTTCGGCTGGAGCCGGACGGGCGTGTAGGCCACCAGTTCCCTGCCGTTTGCCGAGATCGATGCCTTCAGGTCGTACTGGTTCGCGTCTGTCGGCAGCGAGACCCGATTCCTGTAGGGCCTGCCTGGACTGATCGTCACCTTCTCCTGCAACAAGACTCGGTCTTTGAGCTGTAACGTCACAGTCGCTGACGAATAGGACGCTGTTGTGCAGAAGCCTACCTTGGCCGCCCGGTCGTTGATGTCCAGGTTCACCGCTGCATCCAGGTTAGCGTTCTTGACCCCGTCGATGTCACGGAACGGATACCAGTACATCGAGAAGGACTTGACCTCATAGGGGGCCAGCCAACTGTAGTCCGGCTGGTTGTCCGAATAGGCCCCCACCATCAGCTCGATGTAGGGACCGTCCTCGTCGGTGAGGATCTTGTCCCACATCCGGCCCCGCGGGCCGTTGCCCCAGGTCCAGAGCTTCTTGCCCGGCACCACGTGGTGATCGGCTACGCTCATGGTCCCTGCCTCCTTGCCGTGGTCGTACCCGGCAAAGAAGTCGTCCTGGTAGTTCCAGGCGAACATCGAGTTGGCCGAATCGTGGTTCTTGTACCAACTCACGTCCACGCCTCCGGTGAAATCGGCCCCGCCGTACCGGCCGTAGGCGATCGGCCAGGTGGTGAACTCCCGTTTGGAGTGGTGGGTCACGAACTGCGTGCTGGGGGGGAAGATGACCTGGTAGTCGTCGTTGACGTGCACCGCTGCGTTGGCAAAGCACAGCATGGTGTTGACCACGGGCGTGCGATTCGCGATCCGCACCGAGGCCTCGAGGTAGGATCTGCCCGGACGCAGGGTGTAGCCCACTGCCCAGCGCATCCGGTGGCGGACCTCCAGCTCGCCCACCCACACGGTCCTGCTGCCGTCTGCGTTCTCCTCCACGCGGTGCTGCACTGGGATGAAGGTGCTGGCCCTGTGGTGGTGCGGGATGTTCCATTCGACCCCGCCGGAGATCCATGCGCCGATCAGGCCGATCAGGGCGGGCTTGATCACGTGCTGGTGATAGAAGAAGTCGTAGCCGTTGGTCTTGTCTACGGCCTCGAAGATCCGGCCTCCGACCTCGGGCAGGATGCCGATGCGGACGTACTCATTCTCCAGATAGACCATCCGGTAGGTCTTGTCCTTCTTCTGGCCGGTCAGCGTGTCGTACAGGGGATAGGGATAGACGCGGCCCTCGGCCCCTTGCGAGGTCCGGCCAAAATAGAACATGGGATTGGGCTCAGGTGGACCCGCCTCATAAGTGGGGATCACGACGTCCTGCTCCCATGCCTTGACCGACCCGAAGGCGTCGCAGGCCATCAGGGACGCAGTGAGCAGCAGTGCACAGACACTCAGGAACCCGGGTCCAAGGACGCGTTTGCGATTCATGGTATATCGTCTCCATTCTCCCCGGTTACAGGGCCCAGCCCTGACGGTACTCGTAGTGGATAAGCCGGTTTGCCTCCGGCACGTCGGTGATCTTCAGGCCTGCGCTGTCCCAGGTCAGTCTCTGGCCGCCATTGCGAACGCACACGGTCCCAAGCAGCACCGCCTCCGTCAAGGGACCGGCGAAATCGAAGCTCGACCGCGTGGGCGTGCCCTCCTTGCAGGCCTTGATCCACTCGTTGTGATGGCCGATGGAACGCGGGAGCGTCTTGGGCGGGCGTTTGTACGCCTTCATGGCCGACTCGGGGATGAGCCGCGGGCTCTCGCCACCCCACCCGTCGACCAGCATCTTGCCCTTGTCGCCAACGAAGAGGATGCCGTCCTCGGGGTTGAGCTCGCGGCCATCCTCCAACTCCTCTGGGCGGGCCGGCAGCAGGCCGCCGTCGTACCAATGGAGCTTGACTGCCGGCATGTCTCCTTGTGCCGGGAACTGGTAGTGCACGATCGAGGCCAGGGGAACCGTCTCCTTGAATACCGGGGTCGAAGTGGCGGTCACGGTCTCCGGAGCCCCGAGCTTCAGGGCGGAGAACACCGGCGCCAGATTGTGAATGCCCATGTCGCCGAGGCCACCGGAGCCGAAGTCCCACCACCCTCGCCAACTGAACGGGGCATAGGCCGGATGATAGGGCCGCCAGGGCGCAGGGCCGAGCCACAGGTCCCAATCCAGCGACGCGGGTACGGGCGGGGTGTCCTGGGGCCGCTCGATGGCCTGGGCCCACCACAGCGGCATCTTGCCGCGATGCGTGGGGCGATCCGACCACACGTGCACCTCGCGCACGGGGCCGATGGCGCCGTCCCAGATCCATTCGTTGATGAGCCGGTTGCCCTCGAACGCCATGCCCTGGTTGCCCATCTGGGTGGCGACCTTGGCCTCGCGCGCGGCCTTGGCCACTGTGCGGGCCTCGAACACCGTGCGTGTCAGCGGTTTCTCGCAATAGACGTGCTTGCCCATCTTGATGGCCGTGATCGACACGATGGCATGCGCGTGGTCCGGAGTGCCGACGACCACGGCGTCGATACCCTTTTCCTTGTCCAGCATCTCCCGGAAATCCCTGTAGCGTTTTGCATTGGGGTACTTCTGGAAGGTCTTGGCCGCATAGTCCCAATCCACGTCGCACAACGCGACGATGTTCTCGCCTTCCAGTTGTTCCAGGTCCCAGGCGCCCTGGCCCCCGATCCCGATCCCGGCGATGTTCAGCTTCTCATTGGGAGAGACGTTGCCGGCTCCGCCCAGCACGCGGCGAGGCAGGATCGTAAAGGCTGCTGCTGCGGCAGCGCCTCCCAGGAAATCACGTCGCGAAAGGACTGTTCTCTGCACGGGTGGGGTCCGTTGTGGGTCTTCCATTCTTCGTCTCCTGAAGGTGGTCAACGAGGCTCTGCAAACACGGGCCTTGAGTGTGCGCACTATAACCTGCACACGGCCCGTTTCAACAGATTATCCTTGCTCAAGTTGACACACGCTGCGGGGCCCGTTACCCTCACCCTGTGTGCAGGGGGTTGGAATGCCCTCCTGAAGGAGATGCAGGCGGACCTGGCGAACCGCTGCCCCAACAGCGTGCAGGTCGTGGTGCCTAACAGCACCCACACCATCCAACTGGACCAGCCTGGTGTGGTGGTTGACGCCATTCGGAGGGTGGTAACGGCCGTGCGGGAGCAGAGGCCACTCCAGGCGTCTGAGTCCCCTGCTCAGGCTGGGTCGCTCTGACACAAGCTGTCACGACGAGGCCTGCTACCCGAAGGTCTTGCCGTTCCAGGCCCAGTGCGTGGGGGCCACGTCCTCGAAGGTCACGTAGACGCGGTTCTGCGGTATGGCCAGCTCCTTCTGAAGGGCCTGGCTGGCCAGGGTCTGGTTGACCGCCTTGCTCAGTCCCCCGATGGACTTGACTGTTACGAGGGCGCAGGGACCGGGGCCGCCGCCCAGGGTCATGGCCACGTGGTCATGGACGCAGGCCATGACGTACTGCTCGGGCTTGCCGATCCCCTCTGCGGCCAGGCGAGACAGCGTCTTGGCAAGCGACTGTCTCTTGTCTGGATCGGACAGACTGCAGGATGTGTCAAGCTGAATCAACGGCATACTCGGCTCCCTTCAAATCGACCCGCACGTTAGGTAGTGCATCTTCTCAGATTCACCCGGCCATAAGACCCGCCGCCGGCTGAGCCATGGACACGTGCCCTGACCACCGTACTGGAACCGATTCCGGGGATGGTGATGCGATACCGGTGCTGTCCGCTCAGGGCCTCCACGCAATCCGGCCGCTCCACGGAGTCGATCACCACGGTCAGGGCCTGGATCTCGATGTCCTGGTCTCCACTGGTCTTCTCAAAGACTATCTCGTACTGCCCTGCATCGCTGATGTAGGCTGTGACGTCTATGTTCCAGAGGTACTCGTCCTGCTCGATCGCCGGATGTCCGGGATACCACTGTTCGATCGTCTGGAAGGGGTTCTCCGGGGGCGTGTAGGTGGACACGTCGGTGTTGTACACGGCCAGTTGGCGGACGATCGGCACCCCAACGGACCGCAGACTGCGGAGACGTACCTGAGACACGTTCTGCACCGCCCCAAAGGTGTCGATCTTCTTATGCCCGATGGCCGTTCCGGAACAGAGCGCCTGCCAGGAACCGTTGACGAGACCCTCCACAACGTACTCTCGTATCCGTTCCCCCCCGGTGATATCCTCCATGAGCACAGCGTGATTGAGGGTGCTCGGCTTGGGCAAGGGCAGCAGGACCTCGGAGCCTGTCCCATAGGTCTGGGCGATGGGGGTCTGGAATCGTCTCTGGATCTCCTGACCGAACTGGGCCGCGCGGTCCACGTCGGCCTGCGGGATCGCACCGGTCCGATCCGGTGTCATGTTGAGCAGCAGCACGGCCCCGTGTCCGACCGAACTGTAGTACATGCTCATCAGGTCCTGGACGCTCTTGAGGGTCTGGGCGTTGTCCGTGCGCCAGAACCAGGTGTTGCGTATTCGCGCATCGCATTCGAGCGGAATCCAGGCGTCGCCCTGCGGGTCGCTATTGGCCGCTGTGCCCGTACCGGCGACAGCCACGGCCCGCGGAACCGCGTTCCAGGCGGGGTAGGGACAACGGCCGTCTTCATTGCCCACCCAGCGGATCGTGGTGGCCCCTCCGGGGCACTGGAAGATCATGGCGTGGGCGGCATACTGCTTCAGGATATCCGCCACGAGGGTGTGGATGTTCCCGTCAAACCAGACCTCCATGAAGGGCCCGTAGTCCCGGAGCACCTCCGTCAACTGGGCGCGATAGATCGCGTCGTACCTCTCCTGATCAGCCGCATTGACGGTGATCCCCCCGACCCCGGCGCCCTGGAATTGATCCTGGGGGCTGAGGTAGACCCCCAGCTTCATGTGGCGGGCCTTGCAGGTGGCCACCAGTTCCGCCAGGACGTCACCCTTTCCGTTCTTGTAGGGCGTGTTCTTGATACTGTACTCGGAGGTGCTCGTCTGCCACATGCAGAAACCGCCGACGTGCTTGGCCACGAAGACGATGTACTTGGCCCCCATGGCCTGGGCTGCTCCCACCCACTGACCCGTGTCCAGCGAGCCCGGCGTGAACAGGGTCAGGTTCTGCATACGAGGGGCGGTGTCCCATTCCAGATCGCGATAGGTGTTGATCGAGTAGTGGATGAACATGCCCAGTTCGTTGTCCTGCCAGAGGAGTTGGTCAGGGGTCGGCTTGGCCAGGACATCGGCCTCATTGTAGGACTCATCGTAGATCGTCACCCACAGATCCACGTCCTCCAGGGCATTGTACTCAGGGTCGGACTGGCTGGACGTCCGGTGCCGGATGGTGGTGCCATGGACGCCGGTCTCCCCGGCCCCATCCGCCACGGGTGTGATGGTGATCGTCTGGTCGGTCTGCCAGTTGTCAGGCGTGAACGTCAGGGCGGCCGGATCGAGTGTGACCTGCTTCGGGTCAGCGGTGTCCAGCACCTGTACCGTGACGTTGCCAATAGGCTGGCGGCTGAGTCTGAGCTGATACTGATCGCCATAGTGCCCTTCTTGCACAGACAGTCCGTCGCCGGTGTTGGCGACCAATCGCGTCCGCTTGAACAGGGCAAAATCGACCCCGGGGTCAAACGTGCCGGTGAATGTGGAGAACGCGATCGCGTCCGTGTCCAGGGGCATCCCGCGGTCCGCTGCACTGGGATGGGAGTCCCCGGCGAACATGATGCCCCAGGTCGGCTGACCCTCGGCCGCCGTGCTATTGGTCAGGGTCTTCCCAACCTGCTGGCCGTTGACGTAGCAGGACAGCCTGCACTGCGTCTGACTGACGTAGTCGTACACCAAGGCATAGTGGACCTGTTCCGAATCGGAGACCGGAACACCCACCCCAGAGACCGTGCGCCAGCCCGTGGATTCCGGGCCGTAGGTCATGAACTCCGTTTCAGCCGGATTGCCGGACTTGTAGCGATAGGCCACCGAGCCGTGGACGGCAAAGAGGGTCTGGAAACCCTGTGCTGCACGGTTACGCCTGGCCACTATCTCCATCACGAAACTGGTGTTGATGACGTTCTCGCCCCGTGCGGTCTTGGCGGTCAACCCGGTCTGAGGCAGGAGCCGGACCCCCTCCTGGACGCCGCTTGTGCGGAGCATCCCCTGGGACAGAGTCTCGGTGCCGGACTTTAGCTGAAGGGTCCCCTTGACCGTCTCTCCGGCGCCCGGCACATACAGGCGACCCGACAGGCTCCCGCCAAAACGCACCAGCAACTGCTGGGTCACGGTAGCGGCATGACCTGTCCGGAGGGCACACACAAAGACCAGTGCAGCCCCATATAGAGCGATTCTTTTCATATGTTCGTCCAGGGCCACCACCCCCCGGGGCCCTTCGGAAGACCCAAGGCGGGGCCTATCCAAGTATAGGTTATGGGCCTAAGGAGTCAACCGGCAACTGACTGCCACGGGGCCAGGTACCGTCCGGGCAACCTAAACGTCCGATAAGTCCTTGACCGTAGGTCATAGTCGCAGATATAATACACGGCAATATGTTTCTCTTGCCGTTGTCTCAAACGGACGGAGTGGTTCTGGGCAAACGGTGTCTGTGGCGGTTGAGACGGGCAGGAGGCTGAAGGTCTGTCAGACAGATCCGGGTGGAGGTCCACCCGGGCCGAGTCTGTCGTGTGCAATCGTTGTTCAAAAAGGAGGACTGTCATGTGTAAGAGAGTGTTTCAGTGGTCTTGCATCATGTTGATGCTCGCCTTGCCGTGTACCACCTATGCCGTGGTCATAGGCGATTTCGAAGGAAACATGAATGGTTGGGGCCCGACGTGGGAGAACAACTCCACCCTGGCCTTGGGCAGCCTCGGAGTCACCTCGGGCACTCAGAGCCTCGCTGTGAAGCTGAATACGGGCGGGTACTGGGCCCTTCAGTACAATGCCCCGGCCGTACCGAAGCTGGTGCCTGGCGTGAAGCTTCGGTTCGACCTGACGATGATCCAGTCGGAATGGACCGGCAACAACTGGACCAAGGTCGCAGACAAGATTGCGATCAACAGCAATGGTACCAGCGGCTGGAAGGAGTACTACCCCACGGCCGTGGACCGGGTCACCGGCGCAGCGGTGTCCGGCGACTGGGGTCCGTGGAATCCCGACGCCCTGAAGACCTACAGCGTCGATATCTCGGACTATGATGCGACCGGAGCCACTTGGTTCCAGATCAACATCGCGTTGCAGCAGAATCCCACCACCGGCAATGGCAACTTCTACATCGACAACGTGCACTTGCTTGGGGTCAAGCCGGGGCCCTTCTTCCTGGACACCTTCGAAACGGCCAGTGACTACATCACCGAGGATCTGGGTGCCTACGATGGGATACTCGATGCCAACAACATCCAGGCCCTGAATGCCTCCATCACCAAGGCCGGCGCCCTGTACATGCAGACGGCCAACGGCGTGTGGGATCCAGGTCCCGGTCCCATGCTGTACAAGTCGATCACGGGTGATTTCGTGGCCACGGTGAAGGTGGTCGATTTCGCAGGCACGTTGGCAGCCCCAGTGTTCCACAACGACTCCGGTATCCTTGCCCGAGATCCGAATGGCGCAGCGGAGAACTGGGTGTCCGTGAATTACTTCCCGACGTGGACGGCCTTTGTGGCCCGGAACACGGTAGCGAGCGTGCGCAACGAGGTGGGCCAGACGACTGGCACTTGGCTCGGATCTGACACATTTGCCATTGCAGCACAATACCCCTACCTGCAACTCGAGCGTAAGGGCAGCAAGTTCTACCCGCGGATTAGTGCCGATGGGGTGAAGTTCATCCCGCTGACGGACCCGGGGTACCTGGGCATCTACGACCCCAACAACGCCGCAGAGGCTCCTCTGGTCCTGGATCGGCCTGATCTGCCTGCCACACTGCAGGTTGGACTGATGAACGCGACCTACACGACGGACAGTGGCTATGTGGCGTTCGACGACTTCCAGATCGATGTCGCGGTTCCGGTCAAGGTGGTGAATCCCAGTTTCGAGGCCGATGGAATGGTCATTCAGGGTGGGACCCCGAAGGACTGGACCGGGAACCTGCCCGGCAACAGCGGGGTGGCGACCGGCGCTTCTGCCACGGACGGAACCTATTTCTTCTGGCAGGGCAACGGGAGTGTGCTGAATCAGACCACCGGCGAGGTGATCACCGCCGAAGGGGTGACCTACGTGTTGCGGGTGGACGTCCGCAATTCGTGGCAGGGCAGCCCCAAGATCGGCCTTTACTATGATGATGCGGGCACCCGCGTCGAGCTGGGAAGTGCATCCTTGCCGGCCAATGGAGATACGTGGCCAGCACCGGTCACCCTGGAGTTGGCGGTCAAGACAACAGCGGCGTCTATAGGCAAGAAGCTGGGCGTCGAATTGTCGCTTGCCAACTACCCTGGGAACTACTGGTCTGAGTTTGACAATATCCGCCTGACCGTCATGGAGTAGAGACCTTAACGACTGCCAGCCCCCACTACCTCGCATGTCGTGAGGGTGGGACGGCCAATGGCAGGGTGAGTTTCGATGGGCCTGCACCGCTTGGTGCAGGCCCATTCTTCATGGGGGTTTAGGCCAGCGACGTGAGCCAGATTCCACTTGGCGGGCGTCAAGGCCCTGTTAGAATGGCCGGGCAGGCGGGGGGATAAGGGGGGCTGGTCCATGATAAGGAGACGACCTGTGAACAAGCTGTCAATGGTTGGGGTGGTATTGGGGATGAGTGGGTCTCTGGTGTACGGGGGCAACGTCGCGAAGGCAGCGGCCATCCCACCAGAGGTCGAGGACGAGCAGGTGCTGGGTGTCAACAAGGAGCCGGCCCACGCCACGTTGATGCCGTACGCCTCGATGCAGGAGGCCCTGGCTGCGAGACGCCACGCCTCGTCGTTCTGCCGGAGCCTCAATGGACCCTGGAGGTTCAACTGGGTCCCCAGGCCCGAGGAGCGGCCCGTGGATTTCTACAAGCCCGACTACGACGTCAGCTCGTGGAAGGAGATCCCCGTGCCGTCGAACTGGCAGGTGCTCGGGTACGGTACCCCGTACTACCGCAACGCCGGCTACACCTTCAAGTCCGACTGGCCCCGCGTCATGGGCGAGCCGCCCAAGGACTGGACCGCGTACAGCGAGCGTAATCCGGTGGGCAGCTACCGCCGCGATTTCGAGGTCCCTGCCGACTGGAACGGTCGGCGGGTCTTCATGACCTTCGACGGCGTGGACTCAGCGTTCTTTTTGTGGATCAACGGCCGAGGCGTCGGGTACAGCGTCAACAGCCGCAATGCCGCGGAGTTCGACGTCACCCCGTACGTCAAGCCAGGCAAGAACATAGTGGCCGTGGAGGTCTATCGGTACTCCGCAGGCAGCTACCTTGAGGACCAGGACATGTGGCGCCTGAGCGGCATCTTCCGCAACGTCACGCTCTGGACCTCGCCGACCACGCACATCCGCGACTTCTTCATCAAGACCGACCTCGATGCCCAGTATAGCGACGCCACCCTGGAGGTGGTCCTGAAGGTCAGAAACTACAGTGACCAGCCTGCACCGGCCGCCACGGCTGCGATCGAGCTGTTCGACCGCGAGGGCAAGGCAGTGCCTGGTGCAAAGGCGGAGGCAGAGGTCTCGGGCCTGGGCGCAGGACAGGAGAAGGTCGTCACCTTGACCGCCCGGGTGACCCATCCGGCCAAGTGGACCGCTGAGACGCCGAACCTGTACACGACCGTGTTGGTACTGAAGTCCGGCGCTCAGACCCTGGAGATCCTGTCCAGCCGCACCGGGTTCCGGAAGGTCGAGATCAAGGGTCCCCTGTTCACGATCAACGGCGTGCCCGTCAAGCTCAAGGGCGCGGACCGCCATGAGCACTGGCCCGAGACCGGCCACGCCGTCAGCGAGGAGCAGATGATCCGGGACCTGGAGGTGCTCAAGCAGTGCAACTGTAATCACGTCCGGACCTGTCACTACTCCGACGACCCGCGGTGGTACGAGCTGTGCGACGAGTACGGCATCTACCTGAACGCCGAGGCGAACGTGGAGTGTCACGGACTGTATGGCGTGCTCGACCGCGAGCCTCGCTACGAGAAGGCCATTGTGGACCGCAACGTGGCCAATGCGGAGAATTTCAAGAATCGTCCGTCGGTCATCCTGTGGTCATTGGGCAACGAGAACGGGGGCGGCAGCAACTTCCGCTCGGCCCTCAAGGCCGTGAAGGCCGTCGATCCGACCCGGCCCGTGCACTACGAGCCCTTCGGCATCGGCGCAGACAACCCGGCGGACGTAGACAGCCAGATGTACACGCATCCCAACGACGTCGTGCGGATCGGCCAGGACACCCGCCGCACCAAGCCGTTCTATCTGTGCGAATACGCCCACGCCATGAACAACTCCATGGGCTCTATCGGCGAGTACAACGACGCCTTCGACAAGTACCCGGGCCTGATGGGCGGCGCGATCTGGGAGTGGGAGGACCAGGGCCTGTGGAATCGCCGCGACCCGAAGCGTCCGTACCTGGCCTACGGCGGCGGGTTCGGAGAGGTGCCCAACGACCACTACTTCATCCACAAGGGCGTGGTCTTCTCCGATCGCTCACCCAAGCCGCACTATCCGGAGGCCAAGCGGGCCTACCAGTGGATCGGCATCGAGGCCGGCGACCTGTCCGCAGGAAAGGTCAAGATCCGCAACAAGTACGCCTTCATCGGCCTGGCCGGGTTCCGAGGCTCGTGGACGGTTGCCGAGGACGGCCGCACCATCGACCAGGGGGATCTGGGACGGCTCGACCTTGCGCCCGGGGCGGAGGAGACGGTCGCGATCCCCCTGAAGGCCAGTGCGTCCAGCCCGGGCTCCGAGCGATTCCTGCGGATCTCCTTTGTGCTGGCCAAGGACGAGTTGTGGGCCAGGGCAGGCTATGAGGTGGCCGCAGCGCAGTTCAAGCTCCCCAAGGAGGCCCCTGCTGGTGCCGCTGACGTGGCGACCCTGAGGCCGGTCAAGTTGGCGCAGACGGACGCGGAGGTCACGGTTAGCGGTGAGGGGTTCTCCGTGACCTTCGACAAGGCCGAGGGCTCGATCTCCAGGCTCGTGCGGGACGGCGTCAGCCTGTTGACCCCAGGCGGCGGACCCAAGCTGCACCTGTGGCGGGCCCCGCACCGGACCGACGACGAGTGGGCGTACAGGGGCTGGACCTCGGCAGGGCTGACCGACCTGAGACGGACCACAGTCCGCATGGCCGCAGAGCAGGCCGGACCTGCGGCCGTTCGGGTGGAGGTCGCGGTCAAGGCCGAAGGCAAGGCCGGATTCAGCGTCAGCCACTCGGCCCTGTACACGGTGTATGGTGACGGCTCGATCGTGGTAGACAATGCGATGGTGCCCCAGGGCCGCCGGATTGCCCTGGCCCGAGTCGGCGTGCGAATGCTGCTGGATCAGCGCCTCGACCGGTTCACCTACCTCGGACGCGGACCCATGGAGAACTACGCGGATCGCAAGCGGGCCTTCGATGTGGGCCTCTATTCCAGTACCGTGCGGGAACAGAGGACACCCTATGCCAAGCCCATGGAGTGCGGCAACCACGAGGATGTGCGCTGGGCAGCGGTGATGGGCGACGGCCTGCCCGGCCTGGTGGCCCAGGCCGATAAAGACCTGCTCCAGGTCTCTGCCCTGCCGTACACGGATGAGGTGATGACGCCGATCGAGTACTCCGTGGACCTGCCTGCGAGTACCAGCACCGTGCTGTGTCTGGCCAGCCGTACCCTCGGCGTGGGCTCCAATGGATGCGGGCCGCGCCCACTCGATCAGTACATCGTCTGGTCTGAGCCGGCCACGTTCTCCTATGTCCTCCGCCTGGTTCCTGCAGGGCAAAAGGACCTGCCCGCGACCGGGCGCCTGGCCCCGCCCCAGAGGCGGGTCAGGCCGGTACTCGGTGTTCGTGACAGCGAGGGCCGCATCTCGCTGACCTGTGACACGGCCGGCGCGAAGGTCGAATACTCGCTCTACGGTTCGGCCTGGCAGGCGTACGCAGGCCCGTTCGAGATGAAGCAGGCTGGCGTGGTCTGCCTCCGTGCGGCGGCTGAGGGGGCGTTACCGTACCAAGGGGCGATCGCCATGGAGCCGCCCGCGGATCGCCTCAAGTGGCGGATCGTCTCTGCCAGCAGCTTCCAGCCGAACGAGGGCGAGCCGGCCAATGCCATTGACGGCGATCCTGGAACCTACTGGCATACCCGCTGGAATCCCGACGTGCCGAAGCACCCACACGAGCTGGTCATCGACCTCAGCTCTCCGATCCGGATTGCCGCTGTCGTGTACACGGACCGGGCCGACATGGCCAACGGCCGGGTCAGGGACTACGAGATCTACCTCAGTGGCGACGGCAAGACCTGGGGCGAACCTGCGGCCAAGGGGCGATTCCGTGGGCCTTCCGGCGAGCACACCGTCCGGTTGGCTGCCCCGATCACGGCCCGGTTCATGAGATTCGTGGCCCTCAGCGAGGTGAACGGCCAGGACTACGCCAGCGTCGCAGAGCTGTCGATCGTCCCTGCCCAGCCGGAGAAGACCCCCTGATCTGGGTGTGGCTACCTGCCTCCCTTACGGAGATCCTCTGCCAGGGCATTGGCCTGCCTTTCTGTGTAGTCGCCGCGGATGACCACCTCGCGTGCCAGAGGGGCTGCGAGCGTCGAGGCACACTGCACGTGGCCATCGATGCAGATGGCCACGTGGTTGCCGACGTTGGCCTGGCTCAGCCTGGTCAGGAGATCGGCCCCACTGGAATCAAACTGGACGCGGATCGCCCAATGACCCTGGGTATCCTGGGTCGCCAGGACCTTCTTGAGTCCCCAGATCCATCGACCCTCCACCTCTGGCATCATCACATAGTCTGATCGAGCGCAGAGAAGTAGATAGGTGCGGTCCTGATATGTGGCCAATGGAAGGTCGCGGAACCGATTGGCATCCCCTTGGACCGGGGACCACTGGAAGCTGTCGCCTCGCATATCGCCGGCCCAGGGTGCCTCACGGGTCAGGTTGTCCACGTAGCGTTGGTACTCGCCACTGGTCAAACGGGGCATTGGGCCCTGATCGCCCACGTTCGGCACGATGGCCAAGGTCACGCGCGCCCCTTCCGCTGTCGGTCCAGCCAGAACCCCACGGTCCCGTTTTTGGGGCAATGGGCCGACCGGCATGGCGGGCGTCTGTGCGTCGGCGCCCTTCGCAGGTTGTGCAGTCCCCTGGTGCCCCTGCCACCACTGGCGCCATAGCCGGGCAACCGCTCGCAATCGCTGCCTATGACGATCGATTGTCTCCGGGGTGACAGTGCCGGAGCCCATTCTCTCGCCATCGGCCGTGTAGAAATCGAAGTGGTCCTGACCTTCGGTATGACCGGCGAGCCGCTCCAGGGCAATGCTGATCTCGCGCACGGGCCTGCCCAATCCCAAGTGGTCGCTATTGGGGTCCATTTGACATTGCCTGTAGAACACGTCCAACTCCGTCTTGGGCTCACCCAGGCCATAGTCACTGCAACGACCGCAGCGCTCCAGCCCATCGATCAAGGCAGGCACTGCGCCAGGGTCGCCAATGGCCCTCAAGGTCAGGGCCAGCTTGCTCTGGACCTGTGGTGTGGCCGGTCCTTGCGTCTCAGCGCCTCCCCCAGTTCGGGTACAGCAGCAGACCCGATCTCAACCAACCGGTGTATAGCGGCGAACCACTTGTGCTTTTCGATAAAGAGCTCGGTGCTACCCAACACGGCGATCAGTTCCTCGACGGAGAGTGGGGCCATGCGCTCCTTCCAATCCGCGTCAGACAGGGTGGCCTCCTGCTCGGAAAGGTCACCCACGACATATCGCCTATCCAGGCACTCATCGTACACCTCGCACCCTTTGGGAAAGCGGATCGAGAAGCTCTCCGCAGGTATGCCTTGGTTGAGCCGAAGGCTGCTGGCGTCGATGGTCAGCCTCCGAGTTTCGCTAGGTCGGTGAGGCCAGGAGCATTCACCTTGGACGGGCAACCAGAGCCCTTGGATGCACGCCAATTGGATGTGCTCCATACGCCTCAGCAGGTTCTTAAAGGGCCTCTCGGTTCCCATACTACGGTAAAGCTCATGCCTGAGCAGACGGTAATCCCGCTGGCAGTCTATCCAAGCCCTCACCGCGTAGGAACTCGGGTCTGCCTCTCGGTCCTGCCGCAATTCCTTCGCCTCGACGACAAGACAGGGACGGCCGTCGATCATCTCCTCCCGATCCCGCACTTGGACGGAGCTGGCTTGGGCCAGGGTCTGGCCAAGAGAGAGGAACTGCGTCTTGGTGGCAGAGAAACCCATAAGGGTGTGGAAGGTCATGAATGTGGGGGATGTGGGTAGGTCCGGCGTGGATATGTCACCTGTGGGTCGGCCATTTAGGGCCGGCTGCAGGGTCAGGTGCCACTGCCTCTGGCCGTCAAAGGCCATCCGATCCTCAATGGTCCACGATGTGCCCTTGTCTATGACCTCACGCTGCTCGTTTAGGAACAGCGTGCCGTGGTCATATCCCCAATCCGCCTCGCAAAGGACTCGGGCCTTCTTGGGTACAGTCAAGGTCATGTGGCACTGGATGTCCCTGATTTTCTCTTCGCTGGCGAGGATCCTGGCCACGAGGTCCGTGGTGGCCATCCTGGGCGGGCGACCTTGAGAAGGGTGGCAGGCCAGGCAAGTCAGCATGGCGAGACTCCCAACCAACAGAAGCCCAATCGCACCGGCCACCCAGCAGCGGACGTCCGGCGATCTGGGCCTCAAGCCCAATACATGCTGGATTCGAACGAGCGTAGGTCCCGGCTCGTGGCCCAGCCCCAAGGCCAGCGACGGGGCTGCGGCCAGGCGCATGCCTTGTGCCGCCTCCAAGGCTGAGGCATAGATCTGGGGCCGCCCGGTCGCCGCAGTCGCCCACGCGTCACAGCACAGCTCGCGTTCCTCTCGCAGGCGACTGGACAACCACCACACGGCCGGGTGATAGTAAAACAGGGTCTCCATGACCCGCTGAGCCAGATTCACCCACAAATCAAGTCTGCGGATATGGGCCAGTTCATGGGCAACGATGGCCTCCAGCATGTCGGGTGACATCTGGGCAACCATGGCCGCTGGCAGGAGAACCAGGGGTCGCAGATAGCCCGTGGCCATGCTCTCTGCGATACGAGAGGACATCCGGACTCGAATCCTGCCCAGGCCCAGTCTGCGACAGAGGGTAACTACGCGCTGGTCAAGAGGTTCAGGCAGGCCCTGCAAACCACGACGCCATCGGCATAGGCCGACAAGGCCGAGCAACAACCGTGCGCTCAAGATGAAGACACCCATGACCCAAAGGGTCAGGCCCCAAGGAAGGAGTGTCATGAATAGGGAACGACCCTCGCGGGGGCCCTGTGCGCGGCTCCCAGAGACCCTTCCGTCATCCACGAGAGGGCGGGTGTCAGGCAACCTCTGATCCGCCGACACAGCGGGACCGGCAGTGCCCCCTGAAGGCTGGACCGAAAGGCTTGCGGCGGCCATCGGAAGGGCCTGTGTGGGTACGGCGTCGCGGAGCATCCAGAAGGTTGCGACGGGACAGGCCGCCATCAACCCGAACGCCAGGAGGTAGGCCCTGTAGCGGCTGTTACCCCGCTTCAGTCCCAAGAACCGGACAACACCCCAGACGCCTACCGACACCAGCAGACCTTGCCAGAGAAAGTGTACCAGGGTCTGACCCACATGATACCAGAAGGGCTGGCCAAAGACCGTAGGGATCGACATCAAGCACCTCGCTTTCTCTGGGTGAATTCGGTGATCGTACGTCGGATCTCGTCCAATTCCTTCTGGTCCGGGCTGGCCTGCTCCAAGAGATGGGTCACTAGGGTGCTGGCGGAGCCATCGAACACGCGGCCGAGCAGATCCCGGACCATCCGAGACTGGGCCCTGGTTCGAGACACCCTGGCGGAATAGACATACGCCTTTCCCTTCGGCGTCTGGGTGAGCAGATCCTTCTCGACCATGACATTCATGAGGCTCATGACCGACGTGTAGGCCCGTGGCCGTGCTGCGTTCAATGCCTCCATGACCTCTCGTACGGTGCTGGGGCCCCGGTCCCAGATCACCTGCAGGACTTCAAGCTCGGCGGGGGTTGGATTCTCGTGTCTGGGCCTGGCCATACAAGTCTCCCTTGTTCAGGACATCAGCACCTACGCCCACGATGACAGAGACCGACTGTCAGTCTCTGCGTCCCAATCTACGGCATAACCCGTACATTGTCAACGGTAAAACAAGTAGACCTTGAAATCCTTTTTTTGGAAACGGCTGAGGGGGAACTCCACCCGGTCAGTGTCCAAATAGCGATCGGGAATCAGGGGGTGGGGACTGGCGGGCGGTAGGAAGGAAGGCAAAAAGGTAGACGGCGAAGCCGCCACGGTCTTACGTTGCTACCTTCTTACCCTCTTACGTTCCTACCCTCTGCCTATGCAAGGCACCAGGGGGGTGGTCCGGAGTCAATGGCCCATGTCCTCTGCGAGGTCGAGCTTCACGACTCCGGTATTGGTTGGGACATACAGCGAGGCCTTGTCCGTGTCGGATCGGCCCAGCGCTATTCGCCCGATCAGGAAGTCCTGGCATCCCGTGATGACGTATTGCCTCTGCTTTTTGTTGTGGTCTATTCGAACGATGATGGGGAAATCAATGCTGGCAAGGATGTCCCCTCCGTCATCGACCGCAATCGAGCGCAAGGCAACCAGTCCGCTGGCCATCACCTCGGGCCTTCCCGCCGTCCCGTCCGCCTGGATCGGGTACCTCAGGATCTGTCCGGTCAGCCGTTCAGCCAGATAGAGGTTCTCGGCCTTCGCGTCAAAGTCAATCCCAGAGAGCATCTCCCTCATCCTGACCTGATAGCCGCGATCGACAAAGACAGAACGCTCCATCGCACGATTGATCCTGTAGACCCGACCTTCCATGGCGTCGGCAACAAACAGACCGCCGTGCGGGTCGATCTTCAAATCAATCGCATCAGAGAAACCGGAAAGGACCTTGCTCGCCTTCCCCTGCGGGTCGATCATCAAGATGTTCTGACCATCCGTGACATACAGGTTGTTCTGCGAGTCGAAGGCCATGCCGCGTTGAAGGTATCCCCCTCCCATACTCACAAATGTCACCCCTGGCGTGGCATACCTGGCGATTCTTCTTGCAGGAAGCACCCTCCGGATGGACGAATCGTTGTATGCAAGAAACATGTATCCTTGCGGGTTGAATGCAATCCCCAAGGCGATCTCGCCGGCAGCAGGCTGTATGAAGCTCTCCATCTTGGGCACTGGGCTTAGCGGCGAACTGCTCTGGCCCTGTGGCGGCACGGCCCAAGAGCTGGGGAGCATCCCGACATGGACCTGCACAATGCCATACCGGTGGGAGAGGTAGAGCGGCTTCTCATCGAATCCCTTCCTTCCGAAGTTCATGCCGGCCGCGTCCTCGAATTCCGGAAGGAAGCCGAACTGCCGCCTCTTGGTCTTGTCGATCCTTATCAGAAGCGGAAAATCCGTGTTCGCATAGACGTTGTCCGCCGCATCGATGGCGAGAAATCGCAAGCCAACGATTCCCTCTGCGAAGACCTCCGGTTGTCCGGCCGTGCCGTCAGGGTTGACCGGATACCTGAGGATCGTGCCGCTGAGGCGTTCGGCCAGATAGAGGTTCTCAAACCGGCTGTCAAACGCTATGGAAGAGAGCGCAAACCACATGGGATACGATAATTGTCGATCGATGAACACGGCCTTGTTCAGGGAAGGTGTTATACGGTAGACCTTGTCCTCAATGTCATCGGCGACGTACATATTCCCCTGCGGATCCACACGGATGTCCAAGGCCCGTGTGAAACCGGAAAACAGTGTGGTCATGTTTCCCCCGGGGTCGATCCTGAGGATGCTCTTGCCGTCGGCAATCAAGAGGTTGTCCCCTTTGTCAAACGCCATGCCCGGGCCTACGAATTCAGGATGGATTCGAGAAAAGCCGGTGACCTGCCCACGGGGGTCTACCTTTCTGATTCCAAAGTCGTTGCAGGCCACAACCATGGCGCCGTTTGGGTCGCAGATCACGCCCCAGGGCCTTTCCGTCAGAGCGGCGGTTGTGACAAAAAGGGTAGCCGCTCCTTGTGCGGATACAACCGGCACGTCCTGTATCGATGGGGATACGCTGCTGGCCACGGGAACCTGTCCTGCATGGGACTCGGCCCCAAGGAGCGAGGCCGCCAGCAGCAGAAGAAGACCGAGTCTGTATCTCAGCATAAAGCCTCCGGGCATGTCTAGCAGCCGACAGACCTACTGCTCTCATGACCCTCTGGTCTGGACTGGCGCCAGCTCACTTCATCTCTGACACCAGGGTTGCGTAGTCCTGGAAGTCCACCCAGCCGTCACCGCACCGGGGGGCGATGTCCCCAACCGGCCCCGCAGTGAGCCAGTGGGCGGCCAGGATGGCCACATCTGCCATGTCTATGTCCTGGTCGTCATCAAGACCGAGCTTGTAGGCGTAGGGAAGGCATCCAGGGACCACGTGGATCTCGGTGGTGAATGTGCAACTGGCCGAGCTGCTGCCGAAGGTCAATTCCACAAAGAAGGCGGTCCAGCCCGTAGCGGGCTTGGGCACACGGGCCGCGTACACATTGGGCTCCTGGCTGGCCAGATCAGAGCTGGTCCATGCCTTGCCGATGGTCTCGAGCCGGAAGTCGCGGGCGAGCGGATTTGTGGCCTGCCAGAGCCTGACCTTCGAGGGGCGAGTGACCGTGCGGACGACGAGCTGGTCGTTGGGGTCCACGGTCCATGAGAACTGTGGGCGGGGCAGACCGGTTAGCACAGACTGATAGAAGGCCAGCACGGCCTGGGCCGCGTCGGGGCTGCCCAGGGTGTGGTCCGTGTTTGGACAGTAGCGGAGGTACGTGGGGCCGGGGAGATCATGGATGTAGAACTGGGCTGAGTCGGGCAGGAAGAACTGATCGCCCGAAGAGTTGACAAGGCACTTCGGGAGTGCGTATCGGTCTCGATAGGCGTAGGGATCCACGATCATCTGGAGCTGGCGGCCCCGAAGGGTGTCGAACCGCTCGAAGATCTGGAGCTCCTCGTAGTCGTGGATGGCCTCGGAGTAGAAGCCGTATGCACTGAGGTGGTGACGCATCTGCGGGCCCATGTTCAACACGTCAATGACCAGCGGTGCCGCGGCAATGACCCTGGGGTCCACGGCCGCGCACAGCCACGTGGTCCAGCCTCGCTTGCTGGCGCCGCTGACCACGAACTCCTTGACCTCGACCGGCCTCCTGGAAATGGACCGCAGATAGGCCTGCACGGTATCCATGGCCCGCACCGCGCTCTTGACCATGGGCAACAGCACCGGCCAGTTCGCGTCGCCGGTGGCCATGTACCGGTCGAGCGTATAGGCAATGATGGCGTCCTCATATCGCTGGCGTCCGTCGGCGGCAAACACCAGGGGTTGATTGGGCACCATGCGGAGGTCCGCCACCACGGTCCTCGTGGCCGTAGCGATGCCCAGGAGTGTGGCATCGGGCGACGCGGGCGGGCCGTCCGTGTTGTTGCCCCCGTTGATCCAGAGCAGGGCCCTGGAGCTGGATACCACGTCAGGGATGAGGATCGTCAGCCAGTGGCGCCAGACCATCCGGTCCACCTCCTGGGCGCTACGCCAGGACTGGGAGGTCATGTTGAGGACAACCGCGCGGTAGCCCGGCCCCGAGACCGAGCTCACCACCGAATACCCATAGGCCGGGTCCGGCGCAGCGACATAGTCGTCCAGGGCTATGGCCCAGGTCTGCCCTGTCCCCACCCAAACGCCCAAGCACGCGACGGATAGCACGACGAATCTTCTCACAGTCACCCTTCCTGACCGCAGCTTCACAGACCCGAACAGGTCAGGCTGCGTACCGGCTATTATAGAGGTCTGTACCACCCTGGGTCAATTGCCCCACGGGGACTGGGGTGTTCCGGCCTCTGAGGCCTTCGGCCGTTCGGCAAAAGGTGGCGTCTTGCCGGAGTGCACGTCCAGCAGCCGCTTGTGCGTGGCCTTGGCGGCTGCTACGAGCTCCGGGTAGGGGCGGTCCGTGACGTCCACGAACCCGATGTTGTAGTTCTCGCCGTCCATGCGCCCCAGGACCGGCTCATCTCGCCAGGTGAACCAGTGCGCCCCCACAAAACAGGGCAAGGCCGCAGCCTGCTCCACGTAGTACCGGTATCCCTTCCCCCGCTCGACCTGATTGGCGGTCTGAACCAGACCCGCGCCCAGTCCGTCTGCAGGCACGCCCAGGTGAAACTCCCCGATGATGATCGGCCGACCGGTGACCTCGTAGACCCGCGTCAACTGCCGGGTGGGCTCATACTCATACACGTTGATGCTGCACACGTCGAACATCCTGCCCATGCGCATCACGGCCTCGGGCGGAGTCCCGCCGAACCGGATGCCGAGATTCAGATGGTTGGGGTCGTATTTCTTGAGGGCCTGGCCGATCGCGGTGAGGTACTGCTCGAACATGCCGTGGATGAACTCCTGCCTGCGAGCCGCGGTGTCACCTTGGGCAAGGAACTCCTTGAGCCTGCGCTGCGTGGCCGTGTCAGGGCCCTTGAGGAACAGGTCCACGACCTCGCCTTCGCGGCCCGGCCAGGGCGGCTCGTTGCCGATGAAGTAGCCCAGCAGCCAGGGATCGTCCTTGCGCGAGGCACACTGCTGGCTCGCGGCTGCGTCGGCATTGGCGGCAAACTCGTCCGAGTACACGTCGGGCATTCCCAGATAAGCGGTCTTTGTGCGAGGGCCGTTGAAGGTCACCACGTAGGCCTTTCGCTGATTCTCCGCGGGTCTCAGGGACGACCAGTTGCCGATGGTGGTGAGGCCCCAGGTCTCCATGCGGGCCGCGGTCAGGTCCGGTGGGGCATTGGCATCGGGTGCTGCTGCATTGTTGCGAGGGCCGCCCCTGGCCCTGCCCATGCCATTGGACCCTGTGGACAGAAACAGGTGCCCATCCGGATCAACGAACCACCACTTGCCGTCGATCTGCTCAACCCTGAAGAAACCGGTGGCCGTCGCCTGGGTGCTGGTCCAGCCGCCGTACTTACAGAAGCCAAAGTCGCCCGGACCCAAAGACTTCTCCTCGTCGGCCAGTTCCTTCTGCAGTTGCTGCCGGCCCTTGATCTTGCGTGGCCAGTCTGCGTGGGCCCACTGGCCGAACTCATCGAGCACGGGCAGCTTGTCCTGCTGGATGAACTCGGACCCGGGGTCCTCTTTCGACAAGGTGACCGACCGGACCTCCAGCGTGGGCCTGTTCAGCGGATACTCCATGGTCACGCTCATGGCCTCGACGTCCTTGAGGTCGCCGAACGGCCCCCAGACCGACATCCAAAACGAGTTCGTACGCCGGTTACTGGCTGAGGCGAGGTCCGTTCCCTTCTGGTCCCTGCCCTTGAAGTACTGCAGCGGAATGGAGGCCCGCAGCCAGACGCCCTGGCCGAAGGCCTGGACCATCAGCCTGCGTTTTCCATTGGCCGTGTGGAGCCACAGGGAGAACCGCTGGGGCGTAGAGGTCCTGATCTCCATCACCAGGTAGTTGTAGTCGGACCAGTCAGAGGGCAACTGGGGGCCCAACTCCTTCAGAGACCATCGGTGCTCCGAGGTCTTACCCTCGAAGGTCACCTTGAGGGGTTTCTCGATGCCGAGACCCACTCGACAACAAGAAAGCAGCACTGCTGCAACCGCGACTCGAAGCATTGTCCGCTGCCGTTTGCGCGGCATGGCCTTGGCGACGTGCACTCTCAGCGTGTCCATAGATCTCCTTTTCTCCTGCCTACTCGGCCTTGAGCAGCCCGTCCACAGGGGCAAAATCATCCGTCATGACCCGCGAGCTTGCGGCGCTCGAGGGAGGCCCTGGCCAGAGGCTCTCCAGTCGGGTCTTGAAATTTGGGAACGTCACCCGCCCCGATTCGAACAGGTCATCGGCCCTGCGACTCAACTGGGCCGCAGTCGCCGGGTCACCCGATTTGGTGGCCACCAGCACCACGTTTCGCGAGCTGACCGCAGGGAACAGATACACCTGGGGAAAGCTCGTCCGGAGGGTCTGATAGATCGCCCCTACGAGGTTCTCGCGGCCGCCGTGTATGCGCCCGATCACGTTGTACTCCAGCACGCCGTGGTCGGTGAGGTGCTCGCTGGCCAGGGCGAAGAACTCCTTGGTGGCCAGGGAGTACGGGATGTAGGACCCATAGCGATTCGCGGTGTAGGCGTCCAGGAGGATCAGGTCGTACTTGGCCTTTGTCCGGCGGAGGTGCACCCGGCCGTCCTCGACCATCACCTTCATCGTCTCCGATTCCTTGAACTGAAAGTAGTCCCGGGCGACCTCCACGACCTTCGGGTCCAGTTCCACGGTCTCACATTGGACCTGGGGGTAGTAGTGCTGGTAGGCCCGCTGGATGCTGGCGCCGCCGAGGCCGACCATGAGCACCGTCTTGATCTGGTCGTTCCAGAGCCAGGGCATGTGGAAGTACTCGGTGTATTCGAAGTGACCCTGCAAGGGATCGTCCAGGGACATCCGGCTCTCCGTGCCATTATCAAAACACAGTATCCGCATCCGGTCCCTGTCCACCACCTTGATGTGATGATAGGGTGACGTGACCTCGAAGACGACCTTCTCTTCGACCGCCCAGCCAGGGCACACTGGCCCCAGACCGAGTATCAGGAACAGCCATGTCCGCTGGTTCATTCCATAGGCTCCTCAATATTCATCTGGCGATGGATAGCTCATACCGGATGCCATCCTTTGCGGTGCCGCCCTTCGGCGCCTGGACCTCCAGAATGGCTCGCGTGCCTTCCAGCCGGTAGGCAAAGGGTCGCACGGTTGAAGGGTCGTTGGGAACAGCAACCCCCTGCATATCTCCAAGCGCAGGAGGCAGGCGGTTCTCATGGGTCGCTGCATAATGACGCACGGCCTCAACGCACTGCAGAGCCGCAACATTTGCGGCCTGTCGGTGCATCAGTATGCGCACCCTCTCAAACGCCGCTTCCTCTTGGTGCTGGAGCAGTGCGCGAGTCGCCGCGTCATACGTCGGGTCCGACTCCAGGGTCTTTAGCTCGGACGATATGGGCTTGTTCACATCGACCAAGGGCCTTGGCAGCTCCTGCAAGGCGGCATACAGGTTGGGCGATCCCTGTGCCTGGGCCATATCCTCGACACGCAGGAGCACCACTGCCGCCATGGCCACCCCAACCAGGCCCTGTACGACCGTCGGGGCCTCACCCACCTGCCTGGCCATGGCCAGGCCCGTCCTCATCGTCTCAATGGCCTTGTCGTACTGTCTCTGGGCAATGGCCAACCGGGCCTGGACGCCAAGCAAGGAAGAGAGCGTCCGATACTCCGACAGGTTGGCTGGCAGGGTCCCTGGCTTGAATGGCGGCCAATTACAGCCCTTGCACTGCGTAGCCTGGCGAATCAGGTCCAGACTCATCTTGGCCTGTTCCAGAACGACCTGCACCTCCGCCTGGGGCAACGCGTCCAGAGGGCCGTTCCGCCAGTCACCTATCTGGTCCGAGTTGAGGTTCCTTGGAATGGACTGTATGGCCTTCTCGTACAAGGCCGCGCCGTCGCCCTCCGTCCGGCCATCATCCCCCGGCAGCAGATGGAACTTCTCGCTGTCGCTCAGCCTGGCCGGCTGCAAGGCCAGGGTGACTACCCGAGGCGAATTGGCCTGGGTCCCTGTCCCTTCCCCAGCCCGGGCATTCAAAGAAACAACCGTCGTCACCACGGACATCAGACACACCCAAGACCATTTCACGGCAGAGTCCTCCCAATTGGATTCGTGATGGATTTCCCTGCTGGCACAATGCCCTGCCCATGTAGGCAGTCAAGGTCCAAGGCCGTCCAGACAAAGAACTGCTCTTGCGCACAGGGTACGACGTTCACGATTCAACTCCTGAGGTCCATGGTAGGGACGGTGCCGGTGTCTGTCAATGATTCGAGCGGCTACCGACCCTCAAGCGTTGGTTTCACGATGCCCCGGCCTTGCCGAGCCGGTGCCGGACCTGGTCGAGAATGACCGCTGCGACGATCACAGCGCCGGTGACGAGCCGCTTGGTCTCGTCCCTCGCCCCCACCGAGGCCAGACCGGAGTTGAGCACGGCGATGATGAGCACGCCGAACAGGGTGCCCACGACCGAACCGCGTCCGCCCAGCAGGCTCGTGCCGCCGATGACGGCGGCGGCGATGGCCTGCAATTCAAGGCCGGACCCGGCATTGGGATTCGCCGATTGGAATCGTGACGTGTCGATGACTGCTGCGCAGGCGACGAGCAAGCCGGTGATCAGGAACACGGTGAGCTTGATCGGCCGCGGGTCGATGCCGCTGAGGCGCACGGCCTCCTCGTTGGTGCCGATGGCTACCAGGTAGCGGCCGAAGACCGTTCGTGTGAGCACCCCTTGCGCGATGACCACCACGGCGATCGCCATCAGGAACGGCAGCGAAAGACCGAGAGCGTGGGTCTCCGCAATGCCTGCGATCGGGGCGCCGATGTACTGGGTCTGCGACCGGGTCACCGCGTGCGCGCCGCCACGGGCTATCTCGAGCATGCCCAGCGTCACGATAAACGAGGGCAGGCGCCAATGCAGAGAGACCCCCCCGTTGAACGCGCCGCAGGCGAGCCCGGTGGCCAGTCCGGCCACTACCGCCAACGGCAAGGGCCAGTGCCACCGTGTGAGGGCCACACCCAGCACGCAACTGCACAGTCCCAATACCGAGCCGACCGACAGATCGATCTCGGCCATGAGCAGCATGTATGTCATCGCCGTGGCCACGAGCACCGCCGCGGGGATCTGGTTGGCGATGGTGAGGAAGGTGGTGCGGCTGAAGAAGTGCTGCGTGCTCAGGCTGAACACGAGGATCAGGCCTGCCAGCGCCGCGGCCAAGCCAAGGTAGTCTGTGGCGACAGAGGCCCACCTCCGGCAGGTGCGTGGCGGCAGGGGGACAGGCGGCCCGTTCGCTGCTCTCATTGGGATGTCTCCGTGAGATAGCCGCTCAGCGCGGCGGCCAGGATCGCGTGCTGAGTCCACTCGCCACGCAGGAACGTGGCGGCAAGCCGACCTGCGGACAGCACGGCGATACGATCGCACAGGGCCATCAACTCGGGCAGGTCGGATGAGATCACGACGATCGCCTTGCCTTTGGCGGCAAGGTCTTCGAGCAACTGCCAGATCTCGAACTTCGCGCCCACGTCGATGCCGCGGGTCGGCTCGTCGAAGATCAGCACGTCGCAGTCGCGCAGGAGCCATTTGGCCAGGACGACCTTCTGCTGGTTGCCGCCGCTCAGCTCTGCTACGGGCTGCTCGGCGCCGCGACAGCGGATGGCCAGTGCCGCGATCCATCGCGCGGCCTCGACCGACTCCGCTGCACGACGCACCCAGCCGGCACTGCCGCTGAACCGCGTCAGCGAAGGCAGGGTGATGTTGGCCCGCACGGTCAGCGGAAGCAGAAGGCCCTGCTCCTTGCGGTTCTCGGTCAGGAGCGCCAGGCCCTGGCGCACGGCATCCTGCGGCGAGCGAATCACGGCCGGATCCGACGAACCCTGCAGCCGTACCGTACCGGCGTCCGGCAGGTCCGCGCCGAAGAGGGCCCGCATGGTCTCCGTGCGCCCGGAGCCCATCAGGCCGGCGAACCCAAGGATCTCGCCCCGCCGCACGTCGAAGCTGACGTCCTTCACCACCGGCCCGCGGCGAAGACCGCGGACCTCGAGCGCGACCGGGCCTGGTGGACGCGGCGTCCGTTCGGCAGCCTTGTCCAGGGTGCGTCCCACCATCAGCCTGACGATCTCGTCCAGCGATACCCCAGCCGAGGGCAGACAGGTCACCTTGCGACCGTCACGCAGGACGCTGATGCGGTCGGCTATGCGCCGGATCTCCTCCAGGCGGTGCGAGATATAGAGGATGCCGGTGCCAGCGGCCTTCATCGCCGCAATCTGAGCGAAGAGGTGCCCAGTCTCGGCATCCGTTAGTGCAGCGGTCGGTTCGTCCAGGATGAGGAGGTCGCAACGGCGAGAGAGACCGGCGGCGATTTCGATCATCATCTGCTGGCCCACGCCCAGGGTGCCCAATGCGCGGCCTGGATCGAGACCTTGCAGGCCTACGCGGTCGAGGAGCGAACGTGCCTGGCGGTGGAGCTGGGGGTAGTTGATCCAACCCCAGCGATGCGGCAGACAATCGAAGAACAGGCCCTCTGCAACGGTCAGGCTCCCGACGAGGTTCAACTCCTGCATCACCATGCGCACGCCGCAGCTCTGGGCGTCGCGACGATCGCGCGGAGCGAATCGCCGGCCCGCCAGCGACATCTGGCCCGTATCGGCAGGGGTGATACCGGCGATGATGCGAGAAAGCGTGCTCTTGCCCGCGCCGTTCTCGCCCACGAGGGCGTGGACTTCACCCCGGCGGAGGTCGAAATCCACCCTCGCCAAGGCCGTCACCGGACCGTAGGACTTGCCCAGGCCGGAGACGGTGAGCAGCGGTTCGCCCGAGGTCATGAGAGCCACGTCAGTTCGCCTTCAGCGAGTCCTTGGTCACGAGTCCAACCGGCGTCTCGCGATCGGCGGGCAGGGCCTTGGTACCGAGCATTTCGAGCGCGTACTCGATGCCAAAGACGGCGAGTTGGTCGGCGTGTTGGTCGGCTGTGGCGAGGACGCGACCTTCCTGCAGAAGCTGCTTCACGGCCGCGATGTTGTCATAGCCGACCACGAGCACTTGATCGAGCTTGTTGGCCGCCCGGAGCGCAGCCACGGCCCCAAGTGCCATGCTGTCGTTCGCGCACAGAAAGGCCTTCAGGTCCGGGTTCTCCGTGATCACGGCAGCGGCGACCTGATTGGCCTTGTCGGTCTCCCAGTAGCCGGACTGTGAACTGACGATCCGCGCTCCTGCGGCCTGCATGGCGTCTTCGAAGCCGCGCTGGCGTTGGGCGCCGTTGAACGCATTGGGGGCACCTTCGAGGATGGCCACCTTGTCGCCGGCCTGGAGCTTCGTCGCGAGATAGTCACCGACGGCCTTCGCACCTTTGCGGTTGTCCGGGCCGACGAAGGGGATCTTCACGCCGCTCTGCGAGAGCACCGCGTCGTCAAACTTGTTGTCGATGTTGACGACCCGGATGCCCGCCTCCTGGGCCTTCTTGCACACGGGAATCAGGGCCTTGGAGTCGGCGGGCGCGATGACGATGGCGCTGACCTTCTGGGCAATCATCTGCTCGACCAACTCCACCTGCTTGCCGACGTCCAGCTCATCTTTGATGCCGTTGGCGATCAGGTCGTACTGGTCCGGATGGGCCTTCTGGTGCGCCCGCGCGCCGTTCTCCATAGTCAGGAAGAACTCGTTGGCGAGGGACTTCATGACCAGCGCGATGCGGGGCTTGCCGGTGGTCGAGGCGTCGTCGTGGGGCTTGCAGCCAACCCACTGCAGGGAGGCGATGACGCAAACTCCCAGACCCAGCAGCCGCGGCAGCCGCGGTGGTTTGGCGGAAGACTCGAGAGACATAGGGGCGGTCCTTCTTGATCGCATAGGCGAACCCTCGGTATAGCGAACAACCTTGCAGCCTACGGCCGTTTTCTCTTCACGGGCTCCAAGATACAGGGCGGGCCCTGTGTTGGCAAGGCAATGGTCACAAGGAGCAGAGGTGTCGGAAGATCCGACCAGCATGCACGTCGGCGGCGTCCTGTAGGCCGTCTCTGTGAGACGGCGATCCTTCCTATTGGACCAGGATCAATCCGGGATTGCTTCCCGTGATGCTTCGGCCGCCTTCAGGCGTGACCAAGAACGTATCCTCAATGCCGACCATCCCAACACCCGGGATGCCCTTCTTCGGTTCGAGCGCCAGCACCATGCCCGCAACCAGCGGCTCGTCGAATCCCTCCGCGAGCACCGGCAGTTCGTCGATCTGAAGGCCGACCCCATGCCCGAGGAAACTGGCCCGCCGGTCGCCGAAGCCCATGAAGTTCCGCAGGAATTCCGGGTCGAGGCTTTCC